>Ga0157377_10000081_pt1 | contig 74282 bp, 70 predicted proteins | sample M55metaG_FD_121116 | JGI IMG/M metagenome (GOLD analysis project Ga0157377, IMG submission 121116) | Miscanthus rhizosphere microbial communities from Kellogg Biological Station, Michigan, USA - M5-5 metaG | ecosystem: Host-associated > Plants > Roots > Rhizosphere > Soil | place: USA: Michigan... | reverse complement strand
GCAACCCCGCAACCCCGCAACCCCGCAACCCCGCAACCCCGCTTCCCGAGACCCCGCTACCTCGCAACCCCGCCTTCCCAAACGCTCCCCGCCGCCCACGCCGCCGCCTTTGCGCGCAACGCGGACGCGCGCGCGGCGTCGCCCGACGCCTCGGCCAGCGCGGCGAACATCCAGAGCGTCTCGGCCAGCAGGGGATCGGGGTCGGTGTAGTCGTCGCGGAAGCGCGTCTCGAGCAGCTCGAGGTTGTCGCGGTAGACGCGCAGCGCGTCGTCGCGCTCGCCGCGTTTCAGCAGGATGTACGCGAGCGCGAGCGCCTGGAACTCCTGGATCTGCGGGAAGAGCGCGATGGTCTCCTCCATCAGTTGCTTCGCGCGGTCCAGATCGCGGCCGAGGTGCGCGAGCGAGAGAGCGATGCCCTCGCGCGCGGCAGGGTCGTCGGAGCGCTCGTACGATGCGATCGCCTCGGCGAAGCGGCCGAGGAGCTTGAGCGCCTCGGCGCGATGGAAGGCGTCCGTGCCGGCCGCGCCGATCGCGTCGGCGTAGCGGTGCTCGCGGATCAACTGCTGCGCGGACGTCTCCGGTTTCTGCGACACCATGTAGCCGACGAGCCCGGCGATCAGCACGACGAAGAGGATGATGGCCGCGAGAGTCAGCACGCGGGAGAGTCTAGCGTGCGGGCGGTTGGGCGGGTGGGGCGGTGGCGGTGGGCGGCGCGGTGGTGGTCGGCGCCGGCGGCGCGATGGCGCCTGCCTCCACGATGTACGTCCGCATCGCCTGCGGGCGCCCGTCGTACTGGAACTGCAGCGGCGGCATCGGCATCGGCTTGTTCTCGTCCCGCTGATCGGTCACGTCGGTGACCTCGGTGATCGGGACGCCGCCGCCGGGATTGGCCGCGGTGTCGTTGCGGTGCGCGGCGAACTGATAGAGCCCGCCGAGGAGCAGCAGGCCGACGATGATGCCGCCGGCGACCACGGCGCCCTGGCGGTGGCGGGCGAAGTCGAGCACGCTGGCCACGGTGCCGGTCGGCTTCGGCTTGAACATCTCCTGCAGCATGGCCTGCGCGTCGACGATCTTCTCGCCGGTGCGCGGATCGGAGCCGCAGAAGGCGCAGACCTTCGCCGCGTCGTCGATGTCGTGGTGGCACGTTACGCAGTTGATGCTCACGGCTTGAAGGTTACCGCGACTGAGAAGCGGGAGCTGACCGCCTGTCCGCCCTGCGTGGCCGGGCGGAAGCGCCACTGCTGCACGCTACCGACCAGCGGACCCATGACGCCGGGGACGCCGCGGGCGACGTCGATGTCGTGCACGCGGCCGTCGGTGCCGACGGTGAGGAACAGCTGCGCGGTCTCCTCGCGATCGACGCGCACGTGCGGGATCGGCTGGTAAAGCGGGACCGGCTGCGTCTGGACCACGGCGACGCGCCGCGGCTGCTGCTGCGCGGGCCGCGGCGCGGTGGAGCGCTCGGCCGGTGCCGAATACGGGGCGCCGCTGATCGAGCGCGGATCGACCAGTCCGCCGTTCGCCTGCTGCTGCGCCGCCTGTTGCTGCGCGGCTGCCGCGGCGTACTGATCGGCGGGAAGCGCGGTGAAGTCGTTCGGTGCGGTGGTGGTCGCGCCGGCATTCGGCACGATTCCGTTGAGCGGCGCGTCGGCCATGGTCGCGGGGCCGCCGTCGGCGACCGGGACGAGCTTCACCGTGGCGCGCGGCGACGGCGTGGACGGCGCGGCGGGGCTCTTGACCTCTTCCTGCTCCGCGGCGGCGGCCGGCTCGGAGCCGTGGAAGAAGGCGCCGACGGAGAAGGCGAGGATGACCAGCGCGACGAGGGCGCCGATGCCGATCAGCTTGTTGCGCGCGCGGTTATCGACCGGCGGGACGTACTGGGTGGCCGGCTGCGGAGGCGCGCCCGCGACCTGCGCCGGCCTGGCGGCCGGCAGCGGTTCGGACTGCCACCAGTTGCAGTAGGGGCAGGCGCGCGCGTACTCATCGATTGCGCGGCCGCATTGGATGCACGGTTTCTGTTCAGCCATCACCGGCGATTTTCTGCAATCGCCGGGCCGCGTCGTTCCAGACGAAGACTCCCTCACGCGTCACCGCAAATCCCTGTGGCGCCACGTCCTTCGCCACGGCCGTGCTCGCCTTGCGCGTGAAACGGTAGAGCGTGGCGCTGCTGGAGTCGTAGGCGTACCACCCGGATTGGTGCAAAACCACGCGATCGACGCCGGTGCGGAACTGCGAGGCGCGTCCGCCGAAAAGGCCGAGTCCGAGGAGGCCGCGCAGAAAACCGCGGGCAAAAGCTTCGGTGGCCGACTGCGAGCCTTCCAGCATCCAGACCTTCTTCGAGGCCGGGTCGGCGACGGCGAGGGTCCGCGCGGTGAGCGCGGTGCCGCGGGCGGTGACGTCGACGTCGACCGGCACCGCGCCGGCCTCGATCGAGCCGGCAGGCTTCATGCTGGCCAGCGATACGACGCCGATCTTGCCGGCGCGCGGAAGGACGACGTAGGCGTTGCGGCCGTCGATCTCGAAGTCGGAGCCGAAGGGGGCGGTCTTCGCCGTCCGCCGCACCGCGAACGGCGAAGTCCCCACTTCCACTACTGCGCCCTCCGCGCGGGCGTAGACGTAGATGACGCCGTTGCGCTCGCGGAGGAACGCGGGATCGGCGGGCATGCTGACGGACGCTCTCGTGCCGTCCGGGCCGATCCGTTCGAGAGCTCGAGCGTCACGCTCGAGGAGATAAAGCGCGCTGCCGATGAAGACGCCCGCGATCGGCGTTTCGCCGGTTCGCACCGTCCTGCCGCGACCGGTCGCCAGCTCGACGATGCGCGCCTCGTTCGCCAGCGGGTCGAGGACCGCGATCTGATCCTTTGACGTCACCACCGCCTCCGGCGTTTGCAAGCCGGCGGTGGACCAGGCGCCTTGCATCTCGATGATGCCGTGATGCGCGACGACGATGCCCCTCGGGGTGGGGGCGACGACCTGCGCTTTGGCGGTGGTGGCGAGGAGCAGCGCGATGGCCAAGCCCCTCACCCGGCGCTTTGCGCCACCCTCTCCCCGCTTCGCGGGGCGAGGGGCACTCGAGGAATGAGAGAAGGCCGGATGAGGGGTTGTCATTTCGCCTCCAACCTCACCGGCTCCAACAGCAATGAATCCCCGCTAGCGCCGAGAATCTTGTAGGTGAGCCTGAGCGGCACCCCCGCCTCGAACGTGCCGTTGAACACCATCGGCTCGCTGAACTTGAACGGGACGCCTTCGATCATTCCGCGCTCGAACGGCATCGGCGCGTCGAAGGTCACCGTGCTGGTGAACGTGGTCGTGTCGAGCGCGCCTCGTTCCTCCGGCGTCAGTTGATCGAAGCGGACGATGAGCGCGCGGAGCTCGCTCGCCGCCGGCGCCGCCTTGGTGCGCAGAAAATCGATCGAGCCGCGCGAGTCTTTGTCGAGTCGCCGGCGCAGCTCGCGCAGCGTGTCGTTGTCGGGGAACTCCCTGGCCAGCGCGTCGAGTTGCGCGCGCGCCGACTGCAGTTCGCCGCGCTCCATCGCCGCCAGCAGCCGGCGCATCTTCGCGCCGGTGGAGTCCCCCTCCGGCCTGGAGCCGGAGGGGCGGTATTGGCGGATCAGAGCGAGCGAGAACGGGTTGGCGTCGAACGCGGCGGCGTAGAACCGCTCGCGTTCGTCGTCGGACCGCGCCAGCCTTGCCAGCGCGGCGAGCGCCGTCGGATCGTCGCTGCGCGCGTCGATGACGTACCCGTACTGTTGCCTCGCAGCCTCCTTGGCGCCGCGCGCTTCGTACAGCGCGCCGAGTCGGAGCTGCGACCGGTTCAACAGCGAGATGTACGCCGCTTCCTCGCCGCGCGCCGTCGAATAGATCTCGAACGACTCGCGGCGAGCGACGCTTTCGCGCAGCGAAGCGAACTCGCTGGAGCGGAGCGCTCTCACGACGTCGGAGAGAAAGCGTTCCGCTTCTTCGCTCTGTCCGCTCTCAATCAATGCGGATGCCAAGGTGTAGCGGTAAACGGCGAAATCGAGCTTGTCGCCGCCGCGCGCCGAAATGTTCACCGCGTTGCGCGCCGCGCCGGCCGCCTTGGCCGGCTTGCCGAGGATCGACATCGCGCTGGCGTAGAGGTTCCACGTCTTCGCCGAGCCGCTGTCGTAGCGCAGCGCCTCCTCCGACCACTCGAAGGCGCGCGCCTTGTCGCCCAGCTTCGCCGCCGCCAGCGCGGCGTACGACGTCGCCGTCGCGTAGCGCGTCAGCTGCCCCGCGCCGCGCGCGTCGAGCCGCTCCTTCTTCGTCAGCTCGAGCGCCTTCGCGTACTCCCCCCGCGCCAGCGCCGGCTCATTGCGCGCCACCCGCACGTCGCCCAGGTTCATGCGCCCGGAGACCTGGGAGACGAAGTCCTTGGAGCGCTCGACCTGCTTTTGCATTTGCTGCAGTTCGAAATCGCTGGCGATTCGTTGAGCGAGCAGGGGGTAGCGAGCAGCGAGCAGGAGAAACACGAATGCCCACCTGCTCGCGATTCGCTGAGCCGGCGAGCGGCGAGCGGCGAGCAGCGAGCAGGAAATCATCGCCGCAACCATCACCAACGTCCTCCCGCTCGCTGCTCGCTGCAACCTGCTCGCGATTCGCTGCGCCGGCGAGCGGCGAGCAGCGAGCAGGAAATCATCGCCGCAACCATCACCAACGTCCTCCCGCTCGCTGCTCGCTGCAACCTGCTCGCAATACGCTGGGCCGGCGAGCGGCGAGCGGCGAGCAGGAAAGCATCGCCGTAACCATCACCAACGCCTTCCCGCTCGCTGCTCGCTGCAACCTGCTCGCAAGGCGCTGAGCCGGCGAGCGGCGAGCAGCGAGCAGGAAAGCATCGCCGTAACCATCACCAACGCCCTCCCGCTCGCCGCTCGCCGCTCGCTGCCCGCCGCTCGCTCTCATTCCGCCCAATACCCCTTCCGCGCATTCAGCACTTCCACGTCGCGCCTGCGCGGCGCGATGCCGATCGTCCGCCAGCCGCTTCCGTTGCCGTGGCTCTGGTAGACGAGCGTGTACCGGCTGTTGATGTCGGCGATCATCCGGCGCAGCTCGCGGCCCAGCGTCGACGCGCCGGCGTGCGCAACCGTGCCGCCGGTGTTGCGCGCCGCCTTTTCCAGGAACGGGCTGTCGTCGCCGAGGACGATGGCCGAGACGATCGTCTTGGTGGTGCTGATCCGCTTCAGCGCTTCCTCCTCGGAGGTCAGGCTGTTGCGGTCGCCGCCGTCGGTGATGACGATGGCGTACGTTCGCTCACCATTGATGATGAAACTGACCGCGTCGCGCAGCGACGTGCCGCCGGACGGCGTGACGCGGCCTGCAACGGGCCCCTTCGTCACGATGTGGTTGAAGAGCACCATCTCTACCTTGTCGTCAGCGCGAAGCAGTTTCGATTCCGCCTCGACCGCGCGCAGCGCCGCCTCCAGCCTGCCGCCGCCCATGGAGAGCGAGCGGTCGACGATGAAGACGAAGCGCGCCGCGCCGCGGTCCGCGCGCACTTCGCGGATGGTCTGCTCGACGTTGTTCTCGGTGACGCGGAGGTCCGTGGCCGCGAGTGTGCGCGGCGCGCGGACCCGCATCGGCACCTCCACCACGTCGACGTTCAGCGAGTCGCTCGCCGCCAGCGCCGCCGTGCGGACCCTGGCGGACGTCGTCGACTTGTAACCGTCGGAGTAAACCTTGGCCTCGATCTCGTGTGCGCCGAGTGACGTCCCGAAGTCGTGCGCGATGCGGAACGGCGGCTTGCGCGCCACGCCGGCCAGCGCGCCGTCGACGTAAAACTCCACGCGATCGACCGCCGCGACGGTGGTGGTGATCTCGATCAGCTGCGGGCCGATGGCTTGGCCGCCGGACTGCGGGGATAGAAAGGTGATGGCGGCGGCGAGGAGGAGCGAATGCACGAAAATTGGAACGAGATCGGTCCGCAATACAATCCGCGCCGCATGTTCGATCCGCTTCGCTTTGCGCGGCAATTCGTGGACATTCCGTCGCCCACCGATGACGAAGCGGATGCCGCCGCGTTTCTGGTCGACCAGTTGACCGCGCTCGGCTACGACTGCCGCCGCCAGCCGGTCTCCGAATCGCGCTTCAACGTCTTCGCCTCGGCCGGCGGGCGGCCGCGCGTCGTCCTCAACTCGCACATCGACACCGTGCCGCCGTGGTTCGAGTCCTCCGAGAACGAGGAGTACGTCTACGGCCGCGGCGCGTGCGACACCAAGGGCGTGATCGCCGCGATGCTCGCCGCCGGCGAACGGCTGCGCGCGGACGGCGTGCGCGACTTCGCGTACCTCTTCGTGGTGGGCGAGGAGACCGACTCCATCGGCGCGAAGAGCGCGAACGTTGCATTCAAGGATCTCGGCAGCGACTACATCCTGGTCGGCGAGCCGACCGAGTCGAAGTTCGCGCGCGCCTCGAAGGGCGCGCTGACCTGCTTCGTCCGCTTCCAAGGGATCGCCGGGCACTCCGCGTACCCCGACCGCGGCGAGTCGGCGATCAACAAGATGGTGGCGGCCATCGCCGAGATCAACGCCGCCGACTGGGGGACGCACGACGTCCTCGGCCACGCCACGGTGAACGTCGGCGTGGTGCGCGGCGGCGAGAAGCCGAACGTCATCCCGGCCACCGCGGAGTGCGAAATGATCTTCCGCACCGTCGGCGACATCGAGCACGTGCGCGAGCGGCTGGAGACGCTGGTGGCCGAGCACGGCGGCGAGATCACCATGTCGCGCGGCAACGCGCCGCAGTTCATGGTGGTGCCGGAAGGGCAGCCGTCGACCGTGGTGGCCTTCAACAGCGACGTCCCGCACCTCGGCGCGCTCGGCAAGCCGCTGCTCTTCGGCCCCGGCTCCATCCTCGACGCGCACGGCCCCGGCGAGCGGATTGCGAAGAAAGAACTGATGGCCGCCATCGACGTCTACGCCGACACCGTCGCCACGCTATGCCGAAGCTGACCGCGTGTGACCGTGACAATGCGATTCACCGATTCCCACTGCCACCTCACCATGGCCGACGCCGACGCCGACGCCGACGCGGCGCTGCGCCGCGCGCGCGAGCAGGGCGTGCGCGGCTTCGTCGTCCCCGCCACCAAGGGCGACGACATCGATGCGGCGGTGGCCATCGCGCAACGAAACGATGATGTGTGGGCCGCGGTCGGCTTCCATCCGCACGAGGCGAAGGACTGCGACGACGCGGCGTTCGCCGCCGTGGAGCGGGCGGCGGGGGAGGAGCGGGTGGTGGCCATCGGCGAGTGCGGGCTCGACTACCACTACATGCTCTCGCCGCGCGAGACGCAGATCGCCGTGCTGGAGCGGCACATCGAACTGGCCAAGCGCGTCGACAAGCCGATCATCATCCACAACCGCGAGTCGACCGAGGACATGGTGGCCATCCTGGAGCGCAGCGGCGTGCGCGGCGTGCTGCACTCCTACACCGAGAACGCGGAGGTCGCGCTGCGGCTGATCGAGAAAGGGTTCTACATCTCGTTCTCGGGCATCGTCACCTTCCGCAGCGCCGATGCGCTGCGCGAGTGCGCGCGCGTCCTCCCGCACGACCGCGTGCTGATCGAGACCGACACCCCGTACCTCGCGCCGGTGCCGTTCCGCGGCAAGGACAACGAGCCGGCGTACGTGATCCGGATCGCCGAGCAGCTGGCGTCGCTCTGGGGTGTGCCGCTCGACTACGTGGCTTCGCGGACGACTCTGAATTTCGAGGCTTTGTTCTCTCTACGTTTATCCTGATGCGCGAAGACGCATCAGGATCTGGCGCCCACTTGCGCTGCGCATATGGCGCCAGATCCTGAGCCGTCTTCGCGGCTCAGGATAAATTTTGATGGACCTATCCATAGTTTTTCCCGTGTACAACGAGGAGGAGAACGTCCCCATCCTCCTCGGCGAGATCGCGAAGGCGCTCGACGGACAGCCGTGGACTTACGAGATCGTCGCCGTCGACGACGGCTCGCGCGACCGCAGCCTGGAGGTGCTCCGCGCGGCGCGCGCCACGCATCCCAACCTGCGGGTGATCGCCCTCGAGAAAAACAGCGGGCAGACCGCGGCGCTCGACGCCGGCTGGCGCGCCGCGCGCGGCGAGTTCGTCGTCTCGCTCGACGCCGACCTGCAGAACGATCCCGCGGACATCCCCAAAATGATTCGCAGGCGCGAGGAGCTGGGCGTCGACATGATCATCGGCGTCCGCGTCAACCGCCACGACACCTGGTCGCGCAAGATGCAGTCGAAGATCGGCAACGGCGTGCGCAACTGGATCACCGGCGACCGCATCACCGACACCGGCTGCTCGCTCAAGCTGGTGCGCCGCGAGGCCGTCGACCGCGTCCGCCTCTACACCGGCATGCACCGCTTCCTCCCCACCCTGGTCCGCATGGCCGGCTACAAAGTCTCCGAGATGCCGGTCAACCACCGCGCCCGGCAGTTCGGCGTGTCAAAGTACGGGGCGATGAATCGCGCCTTCCGCGGACTGGCGGACTGCTTCGCGGTGCGATGGATGGGGAAGAGGATGTTGACGTACCAGATTCGCCAGGATTCTGACCGATGAGAGGTTGCGAAGTTTCGAAGTTGCGGGGTTGCGGGGCGGGTGAAACCTCGCAACCTCGCAACCTCGCAACCTCGCAACCCTGCGGAGCGCACTCATGAGCCTCGACCCCCGCACCTGGGACTTCTGGGTCCTCATCGGCTTCGCCGGCCAGTTCCTCTTCGCCGCCCGTTTCATCGTGCAATGGATCTCCTCGGAGCGGAAGCGCGAGAGCCACATCCCGATCCAGTTCTGGTACCTGTCGCTCTTCGGCGGCTCGATCATGGCGGCGTACGCAATTCACCGCCGCGACCCGGTGTTCGTCGTCGGACAGGTTTCGGGGCTGGTCGTCTACGTCCGCAACCTGATGCTCATCCATGCTCAGCGACGAGAACCGTAAGCAACTGCTGGCCATCGCCCGCACCTCCATCGAGTGCGCCTTCGACGGCTGCTTCGACCAGCCCGACGAGGCGCAGGTCGACGAAGCCCTCCGCCGCCCGGCCGGCGCGTTCGTCACCCTGCGCACGCCCGACGGCGACCTGCGCGGCTGCATCGGCTCCATCCAGGCGCGCGAGCCGCTCTTCCGCGCCGTTCACTCCAGCGCGCTGAGCGCCGCCTTTCGCGACCCGCGCTTCCCGCAGGTGCAGCGCGAGGAGCTCGACAACCTGCATCTCGAGATCTCCGTCATGGGTCCCATCGAGCGTGTCGAGCGCTTCGAGGAGATCGTGGTCGGCCGCGATGGCCTGATCGTCACGCGCGGCGGCTACGCCGGCCTGCTCCTGCCGCAGGTGGCCAGCGAGTACGGGTGGGACCGCGAGACATTCCTCGACCAGACCTGCGTCAAGGCCGGTTTGCCGAAGGCCGCCTGGCGCCAGCCGGGCACGGTGGTCGAAAAATTCTCCGCGGAAGTATTTGAAGAGTAACCACTTACAGATTGGAATGCATCAGGCGGCATAACTGCCGGTGGGAGGGCGTTTTCGTCGGCCGAGTTCGAAATAACTAGGAGCCCGATGAAGAACACCTCGATCAAGGAATCCCTGTCGTTTCGTTCCGCGAAGGCGCGGCGCGCCATGCACCGCAACCGCGTGATGCGCTGGCTCGGCCCCCGCGGCCTCGCCACCATCGTCCTCGGCGCGGCGCTCTCCATCGGCGGCCTCTCCGAGGCGCTGGACAACGTCCATTTCGTCGTCCTGAAGGACCTCGATACCGTGCGCGTCGTCAAGCAGCAGCCGGGGAAGAAGACGCGCACCGTCGCCAGACTGCAGGACGGCTTCGCCGCCGACTCGCTCTTCAAGCTGAGCCGCGTGCTCCCCGACAGCCTCGTCTCGCAGAAGCTCGCGCTGTTCGATGCCGCCTGGATGCCGGAGATCGGCGACGCGGATGAACCCGCGCCGCAGGAGCCGCGCAGCGTCTTCCACGAAGAGATGCAGCGCATCAGCGACGTGATCCGCCGCGACTTCTTCGCCAACGCCGTCCCGTTCGGCGACCTCATCCACCAGAAGGCGGAAAAGTACGACGTCGACCCGGCACTCGTCGCGGCGGTCATGGAGACCGAATCGAAGTTCAAGAGCCGCGCGCGCTCGCAGGTCGGCGCCAAGGGCCTGATGCAGCTCATGCCCCGCACCGGCCGCTGGATGGGGGCGAAGAACCTGTACGACCCCGAGCAGAACGTCGAGGCCGGCACGAAGTACCTCCGCTACCTGAATCAGCGCTTCGACGGCAACCTGAAGAAGACCATCGCCGCCTACAACGCCGGCGAGGGGAACGTCCGCCGTTACAAGGGCGTCCCCCCCTTCCGCGAGACCCGTTCGTACGTCAACAAGGTGATGTCGCGCTACGAGCAGCGGAAGAAGGAGCTGGAGCAGTATTCGAAGGAGACGCCGGTGGAAGAGCAGGCGGCGCGGTAACTCCAATCCTCACCTCAACTTGACCCCAACCCTCTCCTCGGGATAACCTTCCGGTTACCTGTCGACAACCTTGGGAGGGGACAGATGGTCAGTGTGCGTAGGGTGGCTCCCGTTCTCCTGCTCGTGATCGCGCTTCCGCTCGTCGGCGCGGATAAGAAGTCGTCTTCGCGCCCACCGCGCGACATCCATCGCTACGGCGATCACTGGACGGCGTACAACCCTCCCGATCCGGCGACCTTTCCGCCCGACTCGAAGACGTACGCCATCAAGCGGGGCGACACCCTCTGGGGCATCGCGCAGCAGCAGTTCGGCAACGCCTATCTCTGGCCGCAGCTCTGGGAGTCGAACACCTGGATCACCGACGCGCACTGGATCTATCCCGGCGACGTCCTCCTGATCGAAGGCGAAGTGGCGCGCGCCGCGCAGGCGAGCGATGTTGGTGGCACCAAGCCCTCCGTGGTCGGCGGCGGCCACTCGCAGCAGACCGCCGAGGGGACGGCGCAGCCGCAGGGGTTCGAGACGTTGGGCGCCTCGTCCAGCACCGAGATGACCAGCAAGGCTTTCCCGCTCGGCGGCACCTCGTCGCCGGTGGCGCTGGCCTCCGAGAACGACCTCTACTGCTACGGCTACATCGGGGACCCGAACGAGCCGATGCCGAACCGCGTCATGGCCTATGAAGACTACGAGGCCTTCTACGACGACGGCGCCGTGAAGCAGGATCTCGGCGGCGCGAACGGCGACCTGGTGATGATCGAAGGCGGCACGGCGACCGGCCTGGTGGCCGGCGAGACCTACCTCGTCGTCGAGCGCAACGAGCTGGTCTACAACCCGACGGACAAGGGGATGGTCAAGGGCTTGGTCGGCCGCGCCTACGAATACCGCGGGCAGATCCGCATCCTCTGCGCCGACGAGCACCACGCGCGCGGCATCATCACCGCGGCCTGCATGGACATCCACATCGACGCGCGGCTCAAGCCGCTGCCGCAGATCCCCATCCCGTTGGCGCAGATCCCCAACATCCCGTCGTTCTGCGATCCGGCGAGCGGCAAACGCGCCGGCACCATCGTGCACGCGCAGGGCGGCTGGAACCTCGCCCTCGGCGAGGGTCTGCTGGTGCAGGTCAACCTCGGCCGCGAGGACGAGGTGCAGCCCGGCGACTTCCTCACCGTCTATCGCGAGAACACGCAGCCGGGGCAGCCGCGCCAGGTTCTGGGGGAGATCGGCGTCCTCACCGCGGAGTCGAAAACGGCGATGGGAAAGATCGTCGCCATGCGCTACACGATGCGCATCGGCGACCGCGTCGAAATACGCTAGAATCGCGCGCCGGCGGGGTCCATAGCTCAGCGGTTAGAGCTACCGGCTCATAACCGGCAGGTCCCAGGTTCGAATCCTGGTGGACCCACCAGAGGTGCGATGCGCGCGATGAATCACGATCCCAAGACAAGCCACACCGACTCTGCAAAGGCGTTCCGCGACAGGAACGCCTTTTTCGTCCATGGAGGCGCTATTGAATCAGGACGTTGAACGACTTTGGGAACTGCAGACCGTCCTGTCGGCGCTGGATGACCGCGAAAAACAGCTGAACACCAAACCGGAATCGTTCGCCGCGGTCGACCGCGAGTGGCAGGCCGCCAACGAGGAGCGGGAGAAGGTCGAGCAGCAGATCGAGGTGCTGTCGAAGGAGCGCCGCCGCGTCGACGGCGAGCTCACCGACCAGCAGGAGCTGCTCAAGAAGTACCAGGGGCAGCTGATGCAGGTGAAGAACCAGCAGCAGTACGCCGCGGCGTGGAAGGAGATCGACGCCACGCGCAAGCACGTCAAGGAGCTCGAGGACTCCGAGCTGAAGACGATGACCGAGATCGAGGGACTGCAGAAGCAGCTCGACGACGGCAGCGCCGCCTCCGCCTCGCTCAAGGAGCGCTGGGACCGCGAGCACGAGACCTGGCAGCACTCGCTCGGCGACCTGCGCGGCGAAGTGGGGACGCTCAAGGCGCGCGCCGAGAAGATCGAGTCCGCGCTGCCCGAGCGGCTGAAGCGCGAGTTCCACCGCATCTTCAAGATGCGCCAGGGCGTGGCCATGGCCAAGGTGGCGAACGACACCTGCAGCGCCTGCCGCTCGCGCATCCGCCCCGCGCTCTATCAACAGCTCAAGCGCGGCGACCTGGTGTACTGCGAGGGCTGCCATCGCATTCTCTATCTGGAGCCGACGCAGTGACGGGCGAGCAGGTGGCAACGAGCGGCGAGCAGGAGCGAAACGCCGGCTCAGTCGTCATCGTCCTGCTCGCCGCTCGCTGCCACCCGCTCGCTGGTTCTCTATGAAAATCACCGCCTTCGTCGACGGCGCTTCGCGCGGCAATCCCGGTCCGGCCGGCTTCGGCGTCTTCATGACGCGCGACGACGGCGAGATCATCGAGATCTGCGGCTACCTCGGCACCACCACCAACAACGTCGCGGAGTACGCCGGCCTGCTCGAGGCGCTGGCGGTGGCGGAGTCGGAGGGGGCGAACGAGGTGGAGATCGTCTCGGACTCGCTGCTGCTGGTGCAGCAGATGCTCGGCAAGTACCGCGTGAAGCATCCCAACCTCGTCCCGCTGCACGACAAGGCGCGCCGCATGGTGCGCAACTTCCGCCGCTTCTCGATTCGCCACACCCTGCGCGCGGGAAACAAAGAGGCCGACCGCTTGGCCAACCTCGCCGTCGACCGCGCGAACGGGCGGTGGATCGAAAGACGTCCTGTCCCTCATTTATCCTGAGCCGCGAAGACGGCTCAGGATCTGGCGCCTACGGAGCGGGAATCGCACATGGGCGCCAGGTCCTGAGGCGTCTACGCGCCTCAGGATAAAATGAGTACCATTCAGAACAACCTCGTCGCCGTCGAGCGCCGCATCGTCGGCGCCTGCGTGCGCGCCGGCCGGCAACGCGAAGAGGTGACGCTCGTCGCCGTCTCCAAGACCAAGCCGGCGGAGATGATCGAGGCGGCCATCGAGGCCGGCGTGACCGAGGTCGGCGAGAACCGCGTGCAGGAAGCGCGCGACAAGCGGCCGCTGGTCCGCGGCAGCGCGCGCTGGCACCTCATCGGACACCTGCAGTCGAACAAGGCCAAGGACGCCGTCCGCCTCTTCGACGTCATCCAGACCGTCGACAGCCTCGAGCTGGCCGAGAAGATCGCGCGCGCGGCCGCCGCCGCGGGTAAAGTGCAGGACGTGCTTCTGGAGGTGAACGTCGGCGCCGAGCCGCAGAAGAGCGGCGCCGCGCCGGACGCCGTCGGCGCGCTGGCCAACGGCGTGCGCGGCTTCGACGCGCTGCAGCTGCGCGGCATCATGGCCATCCCGCCCGCCGGCGAGCCGGAGGAGACGCGCCGCTGGTTCCGCCAACTGCGCGAGCTCCGCGACGCCCTCGGCGTGCCGGAGCTGTCGATGGGAATGACCGACGACTTCGAAGTGGCCATCGAGGAAGGGGCGACCATCATCCGCGTCGGCCGCGCCATCTTCGGGGAGCGCGGCTGATGAAGTGGCTCGCGCCGTTCGTCGAAGTCCTCGGCTTCATCCTCACCGCCATCCTCTGGGTGGTGATGATCTGGGTGATCCTTTCCTGGGTCACCTTCTTCGCCTCGCAGACCTCGTTCCGCTTCCGCAAACGCCGCGCGCACGGCATCCTGATGCAGCTCAACGACATCTTCACGCGCATGGCCTACCCGTTCGTCCGGCCGTTCCGGCGGCTGCTGCCGGCGCACAAGACGGGCGGCATCGACTGGTCGCCCATGCTCCTCTTCCTGGCCATCTATCTGCTCCGGCGCCTGCTCGGCCTTATACTTCAGCCGTGAACCTCACGCCGCTCGACATCCAGAAGCAGACCTTCGCGCGCGCGCTCAAGGGCTATCACGTCGACGAGGTGCGGGCCTACCTGCAGCTCGTCGCCGAGGAGATCGAGCGGCTGGTGCGCGACCTCGACCGCGCCTCGCGCGAGAACGCCATGCTGCGCGAGGAGCTCGACGAGCACAACGCGCGCGAGCGCATCCTGAAGGACACGCTCCTCTCCGCGCAGAAAGTCTCCGAGGATGTGAAGGCCAACGCGGCGAAGGAAGCGGAGCTGATCGTCAAGGACGCGGAGCTGCTCTCCGAGCGGCTCACCGCGCAGGCGATGTCGCGCCTGGCCGACCTCGAGCGGACCATCCAGGACCTGAAGATGGAGCGGAAGATGGCGCGCAACAAGCTGCAGACCACCATCGACACCATCCAGCAGCTCCTGATGCTCGACGTGGAGCAGGAGGCGAACGAGATGCCGATCACCTCCATGTTCCGAGCTCGTAGCGAGTAGCGAGCAGCGAGCAGCGAGCAGGAACGTCTCGCAAGCTGCTCGTCGCTCGCTGTAACCTGCTCGCTCGTACATGGCCCTCCTCATCCGCAACCTTTCCCAGATCGCGACGCCGACCGCCGTGCGCGGCGCGGACATCCGCGTCTACGAGAACGCGGTGATCGTCATCGACGACGGCCGCTTCGCCTACATCGGACCCGAGCGCGACAAGCCGTCCGAGCTGGTCATCGACGACGACTTCGACGCGCGCGGCGGCACGGCCATCCCCGGCTTCGTCGACACGCACACGCACCTGCCGTTCGCCGGCTTCCGCGAGTCGGAGTTCAACCGCCGCCTGCACGGCGAGACGTACGAGCAGATCGCCGCGTCGGGCGGCGGCATCGCCTCGACCGTTCGCGCCACGCGAGCGGCGTCCGAGGCGGAGCTGACGGCGAACGTGGCGGCGCGCGCGCGGACGATGGCGCAATACGGAACGACCACCGCTGAGGCGAAGAGCGGCTACGGCCTCAACCTCGACGACGAGCTGAAGCAGCTGCGCGCCATCGCGGCGGCGAACCGGAGCGCCGCCGTCCCGGCGGCTGGCTCGGCGGCGTCTCGCCGCCGGGACGGCGGCGGTCCAGCCGGCGAGGACGCCGGCGCTCCGATGTCGCCGGTGCGCCTGGTGCCGACCTGCCTCGCCGCGCACGACTTTCCGCCCGAGCGGCGCGGCGACGATGTGTACGTCGACGAGATCGTGGAGCGGATCCTGCCGGCGGTGGCCGAGGCGAAGCTCGCCGTCTTCTGCGACGCCTTCGTCGAGCGCGGCGCCTTCAGCCGCGAGCAGGGCGAGCGCGTGCTGCGCGCCGGCGCGGCGCTCGGCTTCATCCCGCGCCTCCACGCCGACGAGTTCTCCGACACCGACGGCGCCGCCCTGGCCGCCTCACTGGGCGCGGCGTCCGCCGATCACCTCATGCACGTGAGCGACCGCGGCATCGCCGCCCTCGCCGCCTCCGACACCGTCGCCAACCTGCTGCCGGCCACCAGCTTCTTCCTGATGTCCGACCGCTACGCCCCCGCCCGCCGCCTCCTCGACGCCGGCGCCATCGTCTCGCTCTCCACCGACTGCAACCCCGGCTCCTCGATGACCGAGTCGATGCCGATGGCCATCCAGCTGGCCTGCCTGCAGATGAAGATGACCGTGGAGGAGGCGCTGACCGCCGCGACGCTCAACGGCGCGTACTCGCTGCGGCTTTCCGATCGCATCGGCTCGATCGAGACAGGAAAGCAAGCCGATCTCGTGCTGCTCTCAGCGCCGAACTATCTGCACCTGGTCTATCACTTCGGCGTGAACCTGGTTGCTACGGTGTTTGTCTCCGGTACGCTTGTTTCCCGTTTATCCTGAGCTGCGAAGACAGCTCAGGATCTGGCGCCCACGTGCGGAACGCAGACCACTACGTCTACATCGTCTCCAATGCGAACCGCACGCTCTACGCCGGCATGACGAACGACCTGGTGCGGCGCGTCGAACAGCACAGGAAGGGCACCTTCGAGAACGCGTTCACCAAGCGCTACAACTTCGACCGCCTCGTTTACTTCGAGATGCTGCCCACGAGAGCAGCCGCGGCGATGCGTGAGAAGCAGATCAAGTCGTGGCCGCGGGCGCGGAAAATCGCGCTGATCGAGGAGACCAATCCCACATGGCGCGATCTTAGTGTTTCGTGGTCGGACGTGCTCTCTTTTTAGGCGCCAGATCCTGAGCTGTCTTCGCAGCTCAGGATAAATTGAAGGCGGGACCACAGCAGTGTTTCGTGGTCGGACGTGCTCTCTTTTTAGGCGCCAGATCCTGAGCTGTCTTCGCAGCTCAGGATAAAGGACCACAGCAACGAACCGATGCACGCGCGCGCCTCGTGCGTTCCTCCCGCGATGTGCGGTGTCAAAATGAGTCGCGGGTCCGCGGGCCACGATCGCGACGGCGGCTCCGGATCGAAGACGTCGAGCGCCAGGCCGCCGAGGTGGTTGGCGACGAGGGCGGCGAGCGCGGCGTCGGTGTCGAGCACTTCGCCGCGCGCGGCGTTGATGAGGAACGCGCCGCGCGGCATCGCGGCGAGCTGCGGCGCGGCGATCATCCCGCGCGTCTCCTCGGTGAGCGGGACGTGCAGCGTGACGATGTCGCTCCCGCGGAGCAACGCTTCGAGCGTTTCGGCGCGAGCCTCCTCGACGTACGGATCGTACGCGGCGACGGTCATCCCGAACGCGGCGGCGAGGCGCGCCACGCGGCCGCCGACCTGGCCCAGCCCGACGATGCCGAGGCGGTAGTGGCGCAGCTCGTGGCGGGTGGCGGCGTCGGCGCGGTTCCAGAGGCCGCGATGCATCTCGGCGCTGTACGCCGGAACCGTCCGCGTGAGGGCGATCATGAATCCGATCGCTAGCTCGGCCACTGCGTTCGCGTTCGCGCCGGGGAGGTTGACGATGCGGATGCCGCGCGCGGCGGCCGCCGCGGCGTCGATGTTGTCGGTGCCGCTGGTGCCCTGCGCGATCAGCTCCAGCCGCGGGGCCGCGTCGATCACGCGCGCGGTCACGCGGTTGTACGAGCGGGTGACCAGGATCTCGCAGTCGCCGACGATCGCCGCCAGCTCCTCCTCGTTGCGCACGGGGTGCTCGATCACCTCGAAGCGCGCGTCGGCGGAGGCGCGCTCGACCAGCGCGCGGTCGACGTCCGCGGCGATGAGGAGCCGTTTGGGCATGCGGTATTGTGTCATTCGCCTTGCGCCGTCGGATCCGCAAACACCGCATCGCGCTGATCGCGCTCGCGGTCTACCACTTCGTCTTCTTCTTCCCCACGCTGTTCATGCAGCGGGTGCCGTCGCCGAACGACGTCTTCAACAACTTCCAGCCGTGGGCCAGCGTCCGCCCGGCGGAGGTGCAGAACTCGCTGCTCAACGACCCGCCCACCGCGTACTTCACGCTGATGTCGCTGGCCAAGCACGACTGGCGCGCCTTCCACTGGAACCCCTACATCGCCTCGGGCATCCCGGGATGGGGCTCGTCGGCGGCCGCGATCCTTTCGCCGTTCATCCTGATCCCGGTGCTGGCGCTCCCGCTGGCCTGGGTCTGGACCGGCATCATCTTCCTGAAGCTGAACGTCGCCTTCTTCTTCGCCTACCTCTGGCTGCGGGAGGAAGGCCTCGGCAAGCGCGGCGCGGCGATCGGCGCGATCGTCTTCGCCGCGTCGGGGCCGTTCGCCGTGCGCTGGTTCTGGCAGGCGACGAACGCCACGACGCTCTATCCCGCGCTGCTCTGGATCGCGCTGCGCACCGCGCGCGGCCGCCGTACGCCGCTCTGGGCCATCGGACTGATCGCGCTGGCCTACGCGCTGGCCGGGTTCCCGGCGACGATGGCGTACGGGGCGTGGGTGGCGGGGGGGTATTTCTTGTTTCGCGCTGGAAATCGAGAGCCCCTCGCCCCGCGAAGCGGGGAGAGGGTGGCCGAAGGCCGGGTGAGGGGTCGCGCCATCGCCGTCACCTTCCTCGGCGTCGCCCTCGCCCTCGTCATCGCGCTCCCCTCCCTCGCGCCCTTCGTGCGCCTGGTCAAAGCCACCGGCTACCTCGGCACGCGCGTCTCCGCGGCGATGGAGCACTTTTTCCCGCCGCGGCACTTCCTCCTCTTCCTCGATCCCGACCATCTCGGCAACGGCGGCTATCGCCTCAACTGGACCGGCGACCAGGCGCTGGGGGTGCTCAACAACTACGTCGAGGCGACGGTGTACGTCGGCCTGCTGGCCATCCCGCTGATGATCGTCGCGGTCGTGAACCGGCGCGCGCGGGCGCGATGGTTCTGGCTCGCGGCGCTCGCGGTCATCGTGGCCTGCATGTTCGGATTCACGCCGCTGGCGCGCGTGGTGGCGGCGCTGCCGGGGTTCAAGTACTCCGCGCTGACGCGGCTGCAGCTGGTGCTGCCGATCGCCGTGGCGTACCTCGCCGCGGCCGGCGCGGCGTTCGTGTCGCGGCGCGCCGTGGTTGCCATGGCGCTCGCCGCGCTGGCCGCCGCGGACCTCGGCGTCTTCGCCGCGCGCTTCTACCCCTTCCTCGAGCAGCGGTTGGCCGTGCCGCCGCCGACTCCGATGATCGCCTTCCTGCAGGCGCAGCCGAAGCCGTTCCGCGTCGCGCCGTTCTTCGACTACCTCTGGCCGAACACCGCGGAGTACGCGCGGGTGGAGGACATCCGCAGCCACTTCTCGTCCGAGGCGACGTACCGTGCGTTGATGCAGCGGCTCGATCCGTCGTCGACCGAGACGCGCTCCACGGTGCTGCTGCTCAACAGCCTGAAGTTCAATTTCGGCGATCCGCTGGTCAACTTCCTCGGCGTGCGCTATTTCATCGAGCACCGCAACATCGACATCGTGAAGTGGACCATCCTCAAGCAGACCGTGCCGGGGGTGAAGGAGATCGCGGCGATGTACGTGCCGCCCGGCGGCGTGGCGCAGCGGCACGTGCGCGTCGACGCCGAGCCGTTCTGGGCCATCGAGCTGCCGGTGAGCCCCGACGGCGACGGCCGGGTGGTCGTCTCGCTCCTCAAAGACGGCCGCATCGTCTACCAGCGCACCTTCACCGCCGCGGACATGAACGTCATGGGGAAGGTGCACGTCCCGCTGCGGCCGTACGCGCGGCTCGGCGAGTCGGTGATCCTGCGCGTGCAGCCGCTCGGCGCGCGCGCGCGGCTGCTGACCGGCGCGGCCGACGCGGGCGATGCGCCGATCTTCTACGGCCGCGTCATGACCCCGCTGATCCTCGACCGCGAGCTCCCCGACGGCCGCCTCTTCCGCAACCTGGCCGAGCTGCCGCGGTTCCACTCGGCGACGGCGGCGGTGACGCTGCGCAGTTACGCCGAGGACGAGCAGGTGCTCGACGTGCGCGCCGCCGCGGACGCGCTGGTCGAGTCGTCCGAGAAGCTGACGCCCGAGCTGCGCGTGACGATCGACGGCCGCGTCGCCGCGCCGGTCGTCATCAACAGCCTCTTCGCGGCTGTGCGCGTCCCGGCCGGAACGCATCGCGTTGTCTTCTCGCGACGGATCGGGCGGGGGTGGTGGGTGTGGTCTTCGCTGGCGTTATTACTCGTTTTGGGCGTCGTAACTTTATCCTGGCGCCGAAGGCGTCAGGATCTGGCGCCTACGGAGCGGGAATCGCAAGTAGGCGCCAGATCCTGAGCCGTCTTCGCGGCTCAGGATAAATTTGGGGCAGCGACGATGATGATCTGGTACGCGAACAGCGAGCGCCAGACGCGCGTGATCCAGGTCAGCACGCGCTCGCCGGCGCGCAGCAGCGGGCCGGGCGTCCAGCGGCCGATGATCAGGCGGATGGGCACCGACGAGCCGCGCACGGCCACGATGCGGAACCCGGCGTTCTCGATCTCGCGCCGGATGGTGCGCATGGTGAAGAAGCGCAAATGCGTGGAGTCGAGGATGCCGCGGTCGCGGTATTCGAAGACGCCGAAGAGCAGCCCGAGGCGCACCGTGATGTTGGCGATGTTGGGGACGGAGATGAAGAGCCGTCCGTCCGGCGACAGCGACTGCTTCACGCATCGCAGCAGCGTGGTGGAGTCGCGCAGGTGCTCGACGATGTCGGCCAGCACGACGGCGCGCACGTTGCCCGGCAGCGCCTGCACCGTCTCCAGGTCGGTGATCACCGCGCTGTCGAAGTGATGGCGCAGCTGGCCGATGCGGCCCGCGTCGAACTCGAAGCCGATGGTGCGGTCGAAATGGTCGCGCACCGCGGCGCCGAGCTCCCCCCCCGCCGCGCCGAGGTCGAGCAGCGTGCCGCCGCGCGGCGAGAAGCGGCGGATCAGATCGATGAGGATCCGGTGCGAGCTCCCTTCGAAGTCCTTGAAGGTGTAGACGTTCGACAATCAGTACTCCGCGTACGGCTTCCCGGAGTCGTCCTTTCCCGGAGCGCGGCTGTGAACGTCGATCAGCTCCACCTGCGGCGGCGCGTTCGAGCCCTTGGCGAAGTCGTCGCTCTGCACCACCACCTGGTCGGTGCTCTCGCGCCAGTCGGCGGCGTGCGTGAGCGGATCGGAGGGAATGGCGCGCAGGTAGTGCTCCGACTGCAGCTCCTGCAGCGAGTGCGGTCCGCGTCCCTTATCGGCGCGGAAATCGGCGATGGCCTTGCGCATCTCGAAGAGTTGGTGCTTCATCGCCTGCTCGCGCGCGTGCATCTCCCGCCGCTCGCTGTGACAGGCGACGGCCAGGAGGAGGGCGACGACCGCGATGGCGCGCCGCATCACCGGGCGCCGATCGTCCCGACGTTCTTCAGCGAGATCGAGATCGCCACGCTCCAATCCGCCTTCTCCTCGGGGACGAAGATGAGGAAGCGGCGGAACTCCAGCGCCACGCCGTAGCACGACGCCGTGCCCCCCACCAGGTAGCGCTGCTCCAGGAACTTCCCCTTCTTGGCGTCGAAGTTGAGCTGCACGTCGGCGCGCAGGCGGTCGCGCAGCAGCGAGGAGCCGGTGTTGAGCCGGATCTGGCTGGAGCTGGCGTCGAAGGTCTGCTGCGGCTGGTTGTAGGTGGCGAAGTAGGTGAAGGAGAGGTATTTGTCGGCGCGGTCGCCGGTGCCGAGGAGGTTGGCCGAGATGCTGGTCTGGTCGATCTGGTGCGAGACGTTGCCGTAGCTGGCGCTGGCGTCGAAGGTGATCGACTGGTACGGGTTGGCGTGCAGGCTGGCCACCAGCGGCGTGAACTTGTTCTCCTGACCCGGCGGCACCGTGCTGCCGGGGAGGTTGCCGCCGGTGGCGTTGGTGAACTCGTTGCCGAGGGCCACCGACTGGCGCAGCGAGAACGAGAGCACCTCGCGCGCGGAGGCGTTCGGCCCTTCCTCGCGCCCGATCAGGCGCTGCGTCAGCGAGTACTCCACCGAGTGGCGCACGATGGGGAGGAACGGCGTGTCGACGGTGTCGAAGCGGATGACGCGCTCCTGGTCGTTCACCGCGGTGGTGTAGAGGTAGCGGAAGCGCGGCTCGATGACGTGCTTGAAGCGCGAGAAGCCGCCCAGCGAGCGGTTCATCACCTTCGAGAACGACGGCCCCACCACCTCCACTTGCCCCTGCGCGTAGAAGCGGCGCAGCGCCTCGTCCACCGCCACCAGGTTCGAGCCGAACGGATTGGTGGCCGACGCATCGTCGAGGCTCGCCGAGTAGTACGTCTGCCGCGCCGAGATCTGCGGCCGGATCGACAGCCACGTCGGCGTGCGCAGCTGCAGCGAGAGCGTCGGGAAGAGGTCGGCGCGGTAGTAGTTCGCCTCGGGGCCGGTGAGCAGGCCGCTGGTGCGGAGGTGCGAGGCCGACGACTCCATCGAGAAGTAGAGCGGTGTGTTGGCGATGCGGTTGGGATAGGTGCGGAACTGCACCGACGGCAGCTGCTCGAAGCGCTGGCGGTCGGGCGGCTTGTTCGGGTCCACCGAGGCGAAGCTGACGATGTCGCGGCGGTCCATCAGGACGTTGAGGGAGTAGGTCGGCTGGTTCTTGGTCAGGTAGGCCGAGGAGTAGATCTGCGACAGGGTGTGCAGGCGCGGGTCGCGGGAGAAGCGGCGGAAGAAGTCGAGGTTGGAGAAGTCCTCCACGTCGACCACCGCGCGGAAGCCGCCGGGGAGCTGGTCCTGGGCGTGGCGGTAGGAGTACTTCCACTGCTGGGTGTCGGCTTCCACGTCGTGCACGGTGTAGGCGTCGAAGTCGCCCTGGGTGACGTTCTTGTTCGGACGGTAGCGGAGGTTGAGGCCGCCGCCGTTGTAGTTCTTGTCGCTGACGTCGAGCGAGGCGGTGGCGTCGGCCCAGTCGCCGAAGGGCATGAAGTACGAGGTCTCCAGCCGGGTGCCGAAGTTGGTGGTGAACATCAGGCGGGGGATGAGGAAGCCGCGCGAGCGCTCGGCCTTGGTGGGCCAGATCAGGCGCGGGGTGTAGATCAGCGGGATGTCGTGGGCGCGGAAGCTGACCCCGCGCATGTGCGCGTAGTCGTCGAGGGTGACGTCGGCGCTGGCCAGGTGGAAGGACCAGGAGGGGCGGTCGATGTCGCAGGAGGTGAGGGTGCCGTTGGTCAGGCGGTAGCTCGACTCGCCGGTCTTCTCGATCTTCTCGCCGGTGAAGTACATGTCCGGCTGCATGGCGCCGGTGGCGTTGAAGAGCGTGCCGGTCTTGGTGTCGAGGTTGAAGATGGCGCGGTCGCCGGTGAGGCGCACCGGCCCCTGGTCGATGATGACGTGGCCCTCAGCGACGGCGTCCTTGGTCTTGAAGTTGTAGGTGGCCTTGTCCGCCACCAGCTTGATGTCCTGGCACTTGATCTGGACGTCTTTCTCCAGGACGGCGTACTCGTCGCGGACGAACTCGGTGCGTCCGCCGGCGCCGGCCTGGAGGTCGACGTCCTTGCAGCCCCCCTCCTTCGGCCCGGGAGCAAAGTTGAAGCGGTTCCCGATCTTCTTCGGCTGGCCGTAGTACTGGCCCGCCGGACCCATGTCTTTGCCCTGGGCGAAGAGTGTTGTGGAGGCGAGGAGGAGGAGAAATCCGGCGAGAGACGGTCTCGTCATCTGTTGGGGGACATTGTATCTGACACGTCGCGGGCGCGGTGTTCCAGCCGTGACGCAGGGGGGACGTCGCCGCGCCTGCATGCAGCCCCACGCCGAGCTACCACGCGCGGCGCGATCGCACGTCGAAGGCACGTTCAGAAGAGGTGGGGCGAATGCGTCCGCTTCCCTACCCACACCCGGCCGGCCTGAGAGTGTCTCCTTTCCAGCACATCGACGGCCGGCTCGGGCTGATCGATCCGGCACCTTGCTCGCGCGCGAGTCGATCGATGTGACGAACGACGGCCGGCCGCCTACGCACAGCCTGAACTGTCTCGTTTACGAGACATCGACCGCCGCGTATTGCACTCCCCGAGGCGTGAATTGCTCTCGAAGTGCAATGAATTGCGGTTGAAGTGCAATTCACAGCACTTTGACCGCAATGAATTGTACTTTGACCGCAATGAATTGCACTTCGAGAGCAATGAATTGCACTTTGACCGCAATTCATAGCGGTTCAACCGCAATTCATTGCACTTCGAGGGCAATTCATTGCGCTTCGACCGCAATTCACGAGGGGGAGACCGCAATCGATCGCTTGCCGGCCGCGGTTCACGACGGCCCGGCGTTCCCGATCGGCGACATTACCGCAGGCGCTCCTCACGAGTGGATCGTTTGAGGGACATTCTCACCGCTTTACGGCATGAACAAAATAACTCCTCGGCCGGGAGAGGATCGGGCGATCCGCCGAGCCACGCGCGCGTGGCTCGGTCGTCACTCGCCGCGCAACATGCGATCCGACAGATCGCAGTCGATCCTGTCCATCTGCTGGATCTGCATGCGCAGCTTGATGATCTCCGGCTGGTACAGCGGGCAAGCCGCGGCAACAGCGGTAACAACCACGAGAGGCCCGCGCGAGCGGGCCCTTCATGAGCTTCAGGTTTCAGAGGTTGGATCTCAAAGACCCAATCTCGTCCTCAGCAGCTTCGCTTCACGCGCGACTGTTTCCAGTGCTTCGGCTTCGCCGTGGCCTGACGCCTTTCCCCGATATTCGGAGATGAGCTGATCGGCGGCCGAGAGTGCGGTTTTAGGTACCAACTGATCAGGGTCGTCAGACAATTTGGCGCCGTATTTTGCGATTTGCAGTTGAAATTGAATGCGTGCCACGGGCGACTGCCCAGGCCAATCCGCACCGGCTTTGAAGTACTTGATTGCATCGCGCGCCGCCCCATGGTGCGCGTAGAACCGTCCGACGTTGCCGAGGACCGAAGCCGCGCGAACCACGTCGGCCTTCGAACGGTGGAGGCTGCGTTCGGCCGCGAGATAGTGCTCCTCGGCATCCACCGCGCGCCCGACATTCTCGTACGCCATGGCCAGCTTCTCTTCGACCTCGGGCTCGTAACGGGTCTTTTTCGCCGCGGGGAGCGCGTTTGCAAGAGCGCTTACCGCCGCCCCTCGGAGGTTGGCGCGGAACGCGAGGGAATGCTGGCCGAGCGCGGCCAGCACGACTGCATCGGCGTCATCCGGCCAGACCTTCGAGATGATTTCATAGTTGGTCCAGGCTTCGGCGATCCCATCGAGCCTGTCTTGCTCCGTCGCTTCTCCTCCCGCGTGCAGAGCAAGCTGGTTGGCGATGGCCAGTTGTTTTTCCGCCGTCTCCGCTGCATGGACCACGATTTGCCTGCTTTGCATGCCAGGTGTAAGGAGCGGCTGAGCCGCAGCGAGTGCCACGGAGAGGTTGAGAGACACGACGGCCGCGTTAATCGATACGAAGCGTTGTCTCATGATCGGAGAGCACTCCTTGCAGACTCGGCAGGTCGAATGAATGATCGATGATTCGCGTCCGGGTCAACGCGATCATCTGTTTCCACAGCGCCTCTTCGGCAACTTCAAACGCAACATGTTGTGCGTCCGCGCGGCGGCGCACGATTTCCGCCAGGCGTTTCTTCAGTATTCGATGGCGAAAGTCTTCCCGATGAGCACGTTGGAGCTCGGCGAATTTGTCGGTCGATGCCGCGCGCCGGGCTATCTCCAGAGTGGGGACCATCTCCAGGTATCGTTCAAACTCGCGAGCCGCGATGCCATGATCGGCCAGTGCTGGTTGAACATTCGAGATCGCCTCGCCCTGCCGCACTCGTAATGCCGCGGCCGCAAGTTGCGCGTTATGATCGGCCATCCGCCGTTGAAAGGGCAGCAGCTCTTGCGCTTCCTTGTCAAACGCGGCGTCATCCGCTGATGTGAGGCTCAAGCCGTTGGCCTGCACGGCTGCGTCGAACCAACGTTCGTAGAGTCTGGTACTCAGCTTTCGTTGCTCGATGGCGTGACACTTGGCGCGATCCCCCCGCATAGCTCCGCCACAATCGATGACAAATCGGGTGATTGAGCCGCGGTCGGTGTCAGCGACGGGCTCACGGTCTACCGCGGCCTGAGTCAGAGCCAGCACGGCGGCGAGATAGAAGGAGATGCTCATAATCGATTCTAACGCACCCAGAGGCTGAGATAACTATTCGTAATCAATGCCGATTCGCCTTCGACCACAAACCCGGAAACCCAGTCCTGGATTTGCGGGGCATACCCGAAGGCTCCCGACGTGACGCATCGGGAGGAACATCCCTCCGTGCAGAATGGATTGAGGCAGGCGTTCATGCCCATGTAACCGCTGTATCTCGCCGTGGTTCCCTGGAAAAGGACCGAGGCGTTCCATAGGGGCGGCGGGTGCCCTCCCACCGACACCGACGTTCCCATGAGCTGCGCGTATGCATTTGCGCCGACCTCGTTGGCCGAGAATGTCGTTTTGATATAGACCTGCCTCAAAACGTGTCCGTATACCGCCTGCCTGGCCAGCGGCATTTCGTCTAAATCCGGCTCATACCAGACAGCGGTCATTTGATTGCTGGCCTCGAGCGGCGACGGTGTGAATCGCGTCATCATCGCCTGTCCTTGTCCGCACACCGACGCGCTGGTACACGCAATTCCCAGGAAGGTATGGGTTCTCTCGGCAAACGTCCCAATAGGAGCAATGGCAAACTGGTATCTGCCGCTGCCGGCTCCTGGCAATGAGCCAACCATGACGTTGTCGATACGCAACTCCACGCTCGTGGGCGGGTAAGAGGCATCTGGCGAGTTGACCGCCAACGCCACCAACGGATTATAGGGATCGCTCGTATTGATGAACTCGAACGTGACGGTCGGCGCGATGATGGGCGATCCGCCTGAACCTGAACCAGGAGGAGGTGGTGGTGGAGGCGGTGGTGGACTGCCTCCACCTCCGCCGGGGATCGGCCCGGGCCGAGCGTCGATGACGAGAGTACATATCTGTTGCGCCTGCAGGATGGGCCAGCCATCTTCGAATCCGATGACTGTGAGAACCAATGTGCAAGACAGCGTATCGCCGCACGCCGGCATGACGAAGAGGAATGCTCCCAGGACCAGGACTGTCAGCGTCTTCAAGCCAGCCTCCCACAATTGTCGGCGTAGAGACGGACCTATTGATCTCATTCTAACCGATTGAGGCGGCTCGCCGCACGCGGTCACACGCGCATTTTGCCAAACCCACCAATCATGACCGGCGCGACCGCTTCGAACATGTCGAACAATGAGTTGGTAGCGCAGTACGTGCAATCACCAATTGTCTTCGCCATCGGCAAGAGATCGATCCACTCGTTCGATCCGTGGCTTGCGAATGACGACCGAGCGACTCAGTTGCTCCCGCTGCCAGTCCGTATTGAATTCTGAAAGACGCTCCAGATCCCCGGTGCTCCATGTCCGATAGGGATTGTCATGCCGGAGCCCATCGCCATCGATGTATGACTTCGTGGCCTCGAGGAGGGTGCGAGGAAGGGGTGGGCGGTGGGGCGGACGTCGGCGTCGGTGATGAAGCCGAGCGACGCCTCGTGGCGCAGCTCGGCGTGGACGTCCTGCGAGTGCCAGAAGACCACCAGCAGGATGGGCCGGCAGCGCTCGGAATTGCGAGTAAACAGTGCCGCGGTAGCGCCTTTCGCGTTTGCCGCCTTTCCACAGCCTCGACTACGTCACACACGTTGCGAGTGGACCGAAGTTGGGGAGAACGTCAGCTCGGCCCGTACTTGCCCTTCTATAACTTGCACCGCGCTCACTCGTCGCTTGGCTACAATCCGCCCATCAGTCGCCTGGTTAGGAACAACGTCCTGATATCCAACAGTTAGCCAGCGCTCCCGCAGTGTCGCGTTATCTCGCCTACCCGATGATACGGTTTATGCGAAGCGGAAGGAATATCTCGTCCGCGTTTTCCTCCAGCCTTTCGCCGACACGGCAATCTACGTTCACTCGAAACAGGCGATCTGCGAAATTTACGAGCCTGATTTCGTCGGCGAAAGGCTGTGCAAGTATGTTCCAGCCTTGATCTGGAATCTTGCCGCGAAGTTGGTGCATCACAGCTGTGTCGAAGTCATAGCTGACAACGTAGCTGTCGCCGTCTCCAATACTGACGTTCGACCCGAATGTGTATAGATCATTGTTGATATGGGCAATGAATGCGATCGGGACCTCCGGGAAGATAAGGTTCGTAAACTCATGAAAGCCGAGTCGCTTCAGGTGCAGCCCGAAGTCTTTACCGAGCCGCAGATCACACGCGAGGACATTCGCTGGCGCGAGAAGCTTTACCAGATTCTCCCAATAGCTGGCCAGTAAACGCATGTCGAACTGGAGCACCGGAGCAGGTTTGCTGGTGTGATAGAGAACAAATTCCTTACCGTTGCATAGCGCAAAGAGGTGAACCCTGATTTCGCTATGGATCGCGTACGAATAGGCTTGTTCGACGTGTTGCGTCTTCCAGATATCGACCGCAGGAGCCTTCGCTTCCAGAACCCACGCGAAACGGTCGTTCACCTCGAGCAAGTAGTCCGGGACGAGATAAATGTTCTTTGTTGCACTTCCGATAGAGACAAACGGGTGAAGGAGCTTCTTGCTTCGGATGATACGGTTCGGCTTGGAGGGGCCGTAACCAAGAGCGGCCAGAACGGGCACGAGGATCTCTTCGCGGACGGAGTCTTCTTGGAAGTCGGGATCCGCGAGAACACCGAAATCGAGGTGACTGAGGGGGGTATAGCGCGTCTCTGATTTCAGGAGCGGTACCTCTCCTTAGCGGATCATCAAAGTATAGCGACATCGGGACCTCCGTGCTCCCGTCTGGCTAACTACGATTTCGGCCGCTCGCCCTTACATCTACAATCATAGCTGTCTCCACGCGTAGAGCACTCGCGCCCTGGCCAGTGCCCATGTCTCTACCGGCAGATGGGCCTGTTCTCTACCTGCGTCGCACATTCTTGCGAGACGTGTCGAAGATGCTGACCAAGTCTACGACTCGACACTCCAGCGCCTCCGCGAGTTGAAGAAGCGCCGAGAGGCTGGGGATCGTCACTCCCCGCTCGAGGTTGCTGATGAAGACCACACTGAAGTCGGAGCGGTCGGCCAGCTCCTGCTGCGTCAGATTGCGTTCCGTGCGCAGCGCTCGCAGGTGAGGACCGAAAACGTCTCCTTCTCTTCCGCGTTTGGACGGCATGTCAGACGTTCCCCCACTTGACAAGTAAAGGAGTCGGACTTAAATAGTTGTTTAATACGAAAAGGAGCGATCGATGCAGGACTCTACTGCGCGAAACGTTCGCCGCATCTTCCTCAGCCATCATCCGCACGTCGGCCTCGTGACCGCGGCCGATCTCCTCGAGCTTTCGCTTTCCGTGCTCAAAACGGAGATCGCCGACGGGACGATTGTAGCGGTTGAGACCGGAGTGGGACAGCGGATCACGCGCGAGGAGATGATCGCGGCCGCAATGCGAATCTGGCCGCAGGAGGTCATCGAGACGGCTCTCGGCGCGGAGGCGGAGCAGGTGCTTCCGCGGGCGATCCGCCTGGTCGATCTCCGCGCGCGGATTCCGCGCTATCAGCGGGACATGCTCCGCTATCTCGCCCGAAAGAACGAGACGACCGTCGATGATGTGCTGGCGCGCGAGCTGGAGGACGTGGCGTGCGCGCATGCAGAGGATCTCGCCTCCGCGCTTCCGGATCTCGATGCGGCGCTGGCGTGGCCGGCGACGAATCTTACGTAACCCCGCGCAACTCCTCCACCATCGGCTCGATCACTTCTTCCACGCGCTGTAGACGGCGCTTGAGCCAGCGGATCTCGTCCAGCATCCGCTCCACGTCGCGCTTGTCCAGGGTCACGTGGCCGACCCAGGCGTCGCGCAGCCGTCGCTGCATGGCGACGAAGTCATCGCGCGTCATCGGCTCCGAAGGTTCGTCAGCGAGAGGACCGAGCGGCAGCACCGCAAGAGCATAGCCGCCGCGCGGGACTCTACGCCGCCGAGACGATCCCGGCGGGAGGCCGGTCTTGATGGCGGCGTCCTCCAGAATGCGGCGCGATCACAGTCGAGGACGTTGGGGCAGCGCCTTCAGGTACCACCAACCGGCAAAGTGACATCTATAGATTGCTTAATTGCAGCCGATCTTGCCTCTCTCGTGCCGATCTCGGCTCTCTTCATGCCGATCTTGCCTCTCTTCATGCCGATCTTGCCTCTCTTCATGCCGATCTTGCCTCTCTTGGTGCCAATCTCGCCTCTCTTGGTGCCAATCTCGCCTCTCTTCGTGCCGATCTCGGCTCTCTTCGTGCCGATCTCGGCTCTCTTCGTGCCGATCTCGCCTCCGTTCGAGGTGAGATCGGCTCGAACGGAGCCACAGTCGGGGGGGGCAGGGCGGAATCGTCGCGAGGTTCCTGCAGCAGTTTCCCGGGTCCACCACAACCACCATAAAGTCATGGCTTCGTACGACGTCATCCGTCCATAGCGGCGCCAGCGTCTACGAATCCCAGACAGGCAACTCCATTCCGGTACTCGTTTATAGAGACTGACTCTCAGGAACATAAGGAAGATCTCGACGACGACGAGCTGATGACGTTTCTCGACGACAACTTCGCCGTGGTCATGTTCCTCGAGGATCTCCTGCGCAAGTACCAGAGCAAGGCCGACGTCTATCCCCGCTGACGCGGCTCACTCGCCGCGCAGCATGCGATCCGACACGTCGCGATCGATTTTGCTCATCTCCTGCATGCGCAGCTTGATGATCTCCAGCTGGTACAGGCGGGCCATCTCGTCTCCGTCTCCGCGTCGGGCGAGTTCAAGGCGGTGAACGCACACAAATTGAGGACTCAATATCGCTGGACGATTCCGAGAAATACCAATAGCGCGCGGCGAGGACATTGCGGAATTTGGATCGCTACCGTCCGTGGAGGCGCCAAGGACGCATATCGCTCTGAGCCTTGCGCGCCTGTTTCCTTATGTTTATCATGTCGTGTTTACCTCGCTACAAAATCGCCGCGGCGAAATGAGGATGGCCAATGAAGCGCAGAGTCTTTGTCGTCATGTTCGGCCTGCTGGCAATGAATGCATTCGCTGATTGCAAAACTGTGGCATGCATGGAGGCTCTGAGCTGGCGCAACGGCCTCACCGCGATCGTGCTGAATGCGGGCAATGAAATGAGCAGGTCAGCGCGCGAGGCTATCCAGGCGGCAGGCGGGCGAATCGCGGTGCAAAGCGGGCAAGTCGTCCTGGCCTGGATCAAGCCTTCGGCCGCTGCCGCACTAAAAAGACACCCCGCGATCAGTGCAGTATTCCTAGGACGGCACGAGTCGACGTTACCCCTTCTGTCGGATCCCGGAAGCGAGGCCGCGTTTCGTTTCCACGCACATGTCTTTGACGGCACGATTGGCGATCGGATGGAAATCGCTTTGGCCGAGCCGTTTGTCCCCTTCTTTGACTGCGCGTCAACCAGCCCGGACGCCACGAAGACCGGGAGCAGCGCGGCATCGATGCCATTCGGCAGCGCGCTGCCGCTCGCGAATCCACATCCGCGACGCCTCGCACCGGCGCCCCAATTTAACAATCAAACGCCTTACAAGAACCCACAACTGCTCGGCTACATCAACGTCAACGTGTTTTTTACAGAGAGCACGGGCGCCACGGACGCCAATACTTACACGTGGAACGACACCGACTACGCCACCGCTTTGGATGAGATTTACGACGCGTACACATGGTGGGCCGGGAAGGCCGGTGACTATGGCAAGACGCTATCCTTCCACATCAACGTCGTGGGCAAGAAGAATACGCAATATGAACCCATAAAACACATCGCAACGGACCGATACCTTTGGGTCAATGACATGCTGACGTCGATGGGATACGGCAGCTCACCGGTAACCGAGAACAACGTTCTGACGGCGATGGACAGCTACAACGCCTCCACGACAGGGCTCTGCAGTCCGACGTGCGACTCGGCGTTCAGCGTAGTGGTCTCGTACAACAGCGCGGTCAACGACCCGAACTTCCTCACCGGTGGAAATGCGTTCGCATATTACGATGGCCCCATGGCCCAAGTGCTATGGTCGAACGGAGGAGTATCGCCGACCCTCATGCATAGCGTCGTCGCGCACGAAACAGGTCACATCTTCTGGGCATGCGACGAGTACTGGAATTCCAGTACATGGGGCTGCCAGAGTTGCTCTTATTGCGCGACGGGCTGGGGACCTCGCTCCACAAGCAGTAACGCCAACTGCGAGGTGTCTGGCGTCTCCGGATGCGACAGCCCCTCGGTTAGTTGTCTGATGAAACGGAACACCCTGTCGTTATGCGCGCACACCAGAGAACAGATTGGATGGTAACCATGCCCCGGCTATTGATCTCCGCAATCCTCGCGTCCAGCCTCCTCGCACCTGCAGTTCCCGCACAAGACTTGTCCAGGTTCGAGCGCGTGCTCATACCCATCAGCGTCCTCAAGGCACCCGGCGCGTATGGCAGCGTGTGGACGACAGAATTATGGTTTCGAAACAACTCCGACACGGGCGTCGTCATCTTCCCTCAGGCAACATCCGATGTCGTGCCGTCGATACGAATCACCCACCAACTGCTCGTAGGAGTGGCGCCGGCCGAACGTTCAGGGATCTTTATTTTCGTCGATCGTAGCGGCATTGGTAACGTTCAATTTCAGCTGCGACTTTTCGATGAGTCCTCCCCGGCAGCGTCGTGGGGTACGATCATCCCCGTCGTGAGAGAATCGGCCTTTAGCGACAAACCAATCACACTACTGAATGTGCCGACATCTGCGGATTATCGGGCAGCCCTGAGAATCTATGGAAGCACGACGACGCCCCACGGTGGCACAGATGTCATCGTTCGAGTTTACGCCGATGAAATCAATCGAAATCTTTTGGCCACCACGACACTTCATTTAGGTGGTAGTGACGGCGTGATTCGCCCTCTCTATAATCAAGTATTATCGCTTGGCGATGCGTTTCCGCTCGCCAGCACCGAAAAGGTGCGTGTCGAGCTGGAAAGCACTACGACCGACGTGAAACTGTGGGCCTTCGTGAGCGTGACATCGAAGACCACACAACAGGTCACGGTCATCACCCCCTGACCCGTCGGGTCCCTCGTACGCTCACTCGCCGCGCAGCATGCGATCCGACACGTCGCGGTCGATCTTGCTCATCTCCTGGATCTGCATGCGCAGCTTGATGATCTCCAGCTGGTACAGGCGGGCCATCTCGTCGGTGCGGTCGCGCTGCTGGCGCTTGCGCAGCGCGATGCGGTTGGCCAGGCGGACGAACTCGCGGTGCGCGCGCCGGTCCGCCCACCCGCCGCCGCCCAGGCGGAGGAAGGGGTGGGCGGTGGGGCGGACGTCGGCGTCGGTGATGAAGCCGAGCGAGGCCTCGTGGCGCAGCTCGGCGCGGACGTCCGGCCACTGCCGGAAGATGACCAGCAGGATGGCCACCGGGACGAGCGCGGCGACGGCGAGGAGCACGTCGCGCTCGTGTCCCTCGATCAGCGAGGGCGCATAGGCGGCGCCGACCGCGGCGAGCGCGGTGACGGCGTCGATCACCAGCTGCCGCCGCCGCTCGGCGACGTGGAAGGCGGCGAAGGTGATGCCGTATCCGGCCACGGCGCCGCTGAGGATGCCCATCGCCGCGATGCGCGGCGCGGCGAACGGCAGGGCCGCCGCCGCCCCCATAGCCGCGCCGATCAGCATCCCGTCGACCGCCTCGCTCTCGCGTCCGGTGTGCCGCGCGTAGACCGCGGCGAGCGTCAGCAGCAGCCCGAAGGCGATCGGATGCGGGAAGTGCAGCAGGCGCAGCGCCACGCCGATCACCAGCCCGGCGGCGAACGGATTCCGCCAGGCGTGCCAGAGGTCGGCGTCGAGGGTCTTGAAGAAATGGACGAAGGCCAGCACCACCAGGAACGCGAGCAGGACGGCCGGTGTGAAGAGGGCGTCAGGCATTCTTGATCGGGGAGCGGAGGAAGTAACGCCGCGACTTCTCGATATCCATCCGGATCTGGTTCGTCAGCTCCAGCGCCGAGCGGAACTGCTGCTCGCGCCGCAGCAGCTGGTGAAAGTAGAGCCGCACGGTGTCGCCGTAGACGTTGGAGTCGAAGTCGAGGATGTGGCTCTCGATGATCGTCGCGTAGTTCTCGTAGAGCGTGGGGCGGACGCCGATGTTGGTCACGCTCTCGAACGAGCGGTTGAAGCTCTCGAAGCGGGAGGTGGTGATGTAGACGCCGCCGCCGGGGAAGAGGTCGTTCGACGGATCGATGTTCACGGTCGGGAAGCCGATCTTGCGCCCCAGCCGCCGCCCGGTGGCGACGCGGCCGTCGATGGAGTAGGTGCGGCCGAGGACCAGGTTCGCGGCGCGGATGGCGCCCTTGGAGACGGCGTCGCGCACGATAGAGCTGGAGGCGCGCACGCCGCGCACGCGGACGTCTTCCACGCCGCGCGCCTCGAAGCCGAAGCGCCTGGCCGCCTCCTCCAGCTTGCGCAGGTTGCCCTCGCGGCCGGCGCCGAAGCAGAAGTCGCGGCCGATGCGCACCTCCGCCACCTTCAGCGCGCCGACCAGGAATTCCTCGATGAAGCGGTCGGCGGTCCAGCGCGAGAACTCGTGCGTGAAGGGCACGATGAGCAGCGCGTCGACCTCCAGGTCGCGCAGCAGCTCCTCCTTCTGCGAGAGGGTCAGGATCTGCTTGGGGATGCGGTCCGGGGCCACGACGGAGAGCGGGTGGGGGTCGAAGGTGATGACCGCCGACGGCCGCCCCAGCTCCCGCGCGCGCTCGGTGATGCCGCGCACGATGGCCTGATGGCCGACGTGCATCCCGTCGAAGTTGCCGATGGTGGCGACGCAGCCGCGCGGCAAGTCGGTCTGTCGCAGGGGGTCGTGGAGGACCAGCATCGGCGCGCGACTATAGCGCGGTCTGCAGGGTCGGCACGGGCATGCTGATGGCGTCCCAATCCGGCCCCGAGGCGCCGAGCATCTCCGTGAGCGCGTCGACCATCTGCGGGTCCCACTTCCCGGCGTTCGACTCGCGGCGCAGCGTCTCGACGGCCACGGCGTGCGTGAGCGGCGCCGGGCGATAGGAGCGGTGCGAGGTGAGCGCGTCGTAGGCGTCGATGATGGAGAGCAGGCGCGCCTCGTACGGGATGGCCTCGCCGCGCAGGCCGTCGGGGTAGCCGCGGCCGTCGTAGCGCTCGTGGTGGTGGCGGATCATGCGCAGCACGCCGGCCAGGGTCATCAGCGGCCGCACCATCTCCTCGCCGACCACGGGGTGGTCGATGACGCGGAGGAACTCGTCCTTGGTCAGCGGCCCGGCCTTGTTCAGCAGCGACTCGGGGACGGCGATTTTGCCGATGTCGTGCAGCAGGCCGGCGACGCGGATGCGGTCGGCCGCCGCCTGGTCGGCCCCGAGGTGGAGGGCGAAGGCGCGCGCCAGGTCGCCGACGCGCTGGGAGTGGCCGCGCGTGTAGACGTCTTTGGCCTCCAGGGCGAGGGCCAGCGCGCAGATCACGTTCTGCTCCTGCTCCAGGTCGGAGTGGTAGTCCTTGATGCGCAGCAGGGAGCGGATGCGCGTCACCAGCTCGACGCGGTGCACGGGATAGCTGATGAAGTCGTCCGCGCCGGCCAGGATCGCTTCCTGCCGCGCGGCGCTGCCGCGCTCGGAGGTCAGGGCGATCACCGGCAGGAACTCGTAGCGGGGGTCGGCGCGCAGCAGGCGCAGCGTCTCCGGCCCGGTCTGCACCGGCATCATCAGGTCGAGCAGGACGACGTCGACCTCCTGGCGGGTGATGATCTCCATCGCCTCCGCGCCGTTGCCGGCGTGCGTGACGTCGAACCCCTCCGCGCCGAGGATGGTGCTGACCAGCTCGCGGTTGCGCGCCACGTCGTCGACGCACAGCACGTGCGGCGGCGGCGGCTCGGCCATGCGGAGGTGCCGCGGCGCGATCTGCACCGGCGCGTCTTCCTGCATGGAGGCGACGAAGAGTTCGAACAGCTGGCGGTCGAACGCGCCCCCCTCGGTCTCCTCGGCCAGCCGCGCCACCGGGTCGGCCTCGCCTTCCTCGTGCTCGATCTCGTCGTAGCGGTTGGCGATGCCGACGATCTGCGCCTCCAGCGGGATGGCCTCGCCGCGGAGGCCGTCGGGGTAGCCGCGCCCGTCCTGCCGCTCGTGATGCGAGCGGACGATGGGGACGAAGCGGCTGAACGTCTTCATCGGCGCCAGGATGGAGGCGCCCATCCGCGCGTGGTCGGCGCGAAGCGCGCGCTCCGCGTCGGTGAGGCGCTCCGCCCGCAGCAGGTGCTCGGGGACGCCGATCATGCCGACGTCGTGCAGCAGCGCGCCCTTGACCACGGTCTCGCGCTCGTCCGCGCTCATGCCGAGGATGTCGCAGAGGCGCGCGGCGTGCGCGGCGACGCGCTGCACGTGCCCGCCGCTGCGCGGGTCCTTGTTTTCCAGCGCGTAGTTGAGGGTGAGGATGATGTTCTCGCTGGAGTCGAGCTCCTTGCGCAGGTTGCGGATCTTGATCAGGGAGCGGATGCGCGTGCGCAGCTCGTCCTTGTTGATCGGCTTGTTCAGGAAGTCGTCGGCGCCGCTTTCCAGCGCGCGGATCTTGTCGTCCGCGCCGGTGAGCGCGGTGAGCATGAGGATGGGGATGGTCCGCCCGCCCGGCTGCTCCTTGATCCTGGCGCAGGCGTGGTAGCCGTCCATCACCGGCATCATCACGTCGAGGACGATGATCGACGGGTCGACGCGCGGGAAGAGCTCCAGCGCCTCTGCGCCGTCGCGCGCGAAGACGACGTCGTAGCCCCAGGTGCCGAGATACTCCTCCAGCAACTGCAGGTTGTGTTCGTTGTCGTCGACTGCCAGAACCAGGTCTCGATCGGCTTGCACTGCCGCTTCAGCGGTAACGGTCATGTGGGCTGTGCATTAATTATAGTGGCAGGGCGGACTGCTCCGGCGGATAGATCACGCGGTCGCCGTCGATCCGCGCCATCGCGCTCAGTTCGTGGCGCTTCGCCTGGCCCCGGCCGAGGATGTGGACCACCTCCACGCCGCGGCGCAGGAGGTCGTCGGAGAGGAGGTTGCGGTGGCAGCGCCACGGCACCGCCTCCGCGCACATGACGGCGGTGCGGCCTTCGAAAGAGAGCAGGCCGTCGACGGCGGCGCGGAACTCGGCGGTGTCCATGTGATCAGCGTACGCGCGAAACTGCTCGTTCTCCAGCGCGGTGTTCGGCGACGCGCCCGACGCCTTCCGCCGCCCGCCGAGCTCGGGCAGGTGGACGTACTCGATGCCGCGCTCCGGCAGCGAGCGCTCCAGCGCCTCCCGCGAGAAGTGCGGGTAGCGCCGCGAGCCGGGATAGCGGCGGATGTCCGCCAGCCGCCGGACGCCGTGCTCGCGCAGGAGGGCGACGAGCTCGTCGAGGCTTCGGGTGGAGTGGCCGAGGGTGTAGAGGCGCATGAATAAAATGTTCGTCGTTGTTCGTTGGTAGTTGCAGTCAAAACGACATGGCCTTTTACGACGACCACGCACGCCAGCTCAAGCGGGACCTTGCCGCGGAGATCCCCACGGATGAGCTGCGCCGGCTGCACCAGAAGCGGCCGCTGCTGCACGCGCTCATCGCATTCGCCAACGTCGCGGCGCTGGTGCTGGCGGGGGTGGCCATCGTGCAGCTCGACCGCTGGTACTTCTGGCTGCCGTTCGCGGTCGTCGCCGGCTTCGCGGTGTTCGACTTCACCGTCCTGCTGCACGAGGTGGTGCACCGCGCGGTGCTGGCGCAGTCCGACGATCGCGCCTATCGCTTCCTCGGCCTGCTCTACGCCATCCCCAGCGGGATCTCGGCCTCGCAGTTCACCAAGTGGCACCTCGACCATCACGCCGGCCTCGGCTCGTACGAAGAGGACCCCAAGCGCCACTACCTCTCTCCCAAGCGCAACGCCCGCTGGCTGAAGGCGCTGTACTTCACGCCGGCGCTCTTCCCGATCTACTTCCGCGCCGCGGCGCAGGAGACGCGCGCGTACGAGCCGGCGCTGCAGCGTCGCATCGCGCTCGAGCGCCTCGGCACCATCGCCTTCCAGCTCGGCGTGCTCGCCGCTATCGCGCTCATCGGCGGCTGGTTCGTCGCCTGGAAGCTCTACGTCATCCCCGTCTTCTTCGTCTTCCCGGTTGCCTTCGCCCTCAACCGCCTCGGCCAGCACTACTCGATCGATCCCGACGACGCCGCGCAGTGGTCGACGCTGATGAAGGGCTCGTGGTTCTGGGACTTCGCCTACCTCTTCTCCAACTACCACCTCGAGCACCACTACTTCCCGGGCGTGCCGTTCTACAACCTCCCGCGCCTGCAGAAACTGCTCCTGCCGTTCTACGGGAAGCGCGGCATGACCGCGCACGGCTACGGCGAGCTGGTCTGGCAGTACCTGGTGCTGAACCGCAAGCCGCACACGAAGTGGGACGAGAGCGCGGCCGGCGAAACCGTCACGGCGTAAAATCGCCCGCCATGAAGTTTGCGGTCGCGACGCTCGTCTTCTGTTCATCCCTGCTTGCACAGCCGACGCTCGACAAGGGCCTCGGCGACGCGCACTGGCCCGTCAGCACGAAGAAAGCCGAGGCGCAGAAGTACTTCGACCAGGGACTGCGGTACGTCTACGCCTTCAATCACGAGGCGGCGGTGGCGTCGTTCAATCACGCCACCACGCTCGATCCCGATCTCGCCATCGGTTACTGGGGCGCCGCGCTGGCCCTCGGTCCGAACATCAACATGGACGTCGACCCGGAGCGCGAGAAGCAGGCCTTCGACCTGGCGCAGTCGGCGCGCGCGCACGCGGAGCGCTCCGCATCGCCGAAGGAGCGCGACCTCATCGAAGTGCTGGCGCGGCGCTACTCCATCGATCCCGGCGCCGACCTGAAGAAGCTCTCCGCCGACTACAGCGCCGGCATGCGCGAGCTGCACGCGAAGTATCCGGACGATGCGCACGTCGCCACGCTCTTCGCCGAGAGCCTGATGGACCTGCACCCGTGGCGCTACTGGACGCGTGACGGCAAGCCGACCGAGGGCACCGAGGAGATCGTCCGCGTCCTGGAGTCGGTGCTGAAGGCGCATCCGAATCACGTCGGCGCGAACCACTACTACATCCACGCCGTCGAGGCCTCGCATCAGCCGCAGCGCGCGCTCGCCTCGGCGAAGCGGCTGACCACGCTCGCGCCCGCGGCCGGACATCTCGTCCACATGCCGGCGCACATCTACCAGCGCACCGGCAACTACCTCGGCGCCGCGGCGGCGAACAAGGCCGGCGCCGTCGCCGACCGCGCCTTCATCAAGGCCAACGGTCCCGACGGCATGTACCCGACGATGTACTACAGCCACAACCTCGACTTCGGCGCGGCGTCGTACGCCATGGCCGGGCAGTTTTTGAAAGCGAAAGAGTTCGCCGATGAGATGACGGCCAACGCGGTGAAGATGGCCGCGCACATGCCGCCGATCGATCCCTTCGCCTCGAGCTCGCTCAAGGTGCTGGTGCGATTCGAACGGTGGACCGAGGTGCTGCGCGCGCCCGACCAGAGCGCCGGCCCGATCTCCAGCGCCTTCCGCCACTTCGCGCGCGCCACCGCCTTCGCGCGGCTCGGCAACGTGGCCGGCGCGCGCTCCGAGCAGCGCGCCTACGAGGCCGACGCCGCGAAGCTGACCGACGACACCGGCTTCCTGCAGAACTCCGGCAAGGCGCTCGCCGCGGTGATGGCGCCGCTGATCGAGGGCCGCATCGCCGAGGCGGAAGGCAACCGCGCCGCCGCCGTCGCCGCCTACCGCCGCGCCGTCGACGCCGAGGACGCGCTCAACTACAACGAGCCCGCCGACTGGTTCTACCCGACCCGCGAGACCCTCGGCACCGCGCTGCTGCGCGCCGCCGACTTCGCCGCCGCCGAGCAGGTCTTCCGCGACGACCTGACCCGCAACCCGCGCAACCCGCGGTCACTCTCCGGCCTGGCCGCGGCGCTGAAGGGACAGAAGCCGGAGTGAGCGTGCCCAGCGCGGGTGAGGGGAGCCGCTGCAGTAGGTAGAATGGAGGCGGGATGGATCGCTCACAGATCGTTCATTCGAACCCTCAGATTCTCGGTGGGACGCCCGTGTTCGTCGGTACTCGCGTGCCGGTGCAGACGCTGCTGGTCTATCTCGAGAAAGGGGAAACTCTGGAGGAGTTTCTGGATAACTTCCCGACCGTCTCTCGTGAACAGGCGATCGCGTTTCTCGAAGAAGCGGGTCGCGCGTTGCTGGCGCAGATCGCGTGAGACGAGTTCTCTTCGACGAGAACATGCCGCGGAAGCTCCGGCGCGATCTTGCCGATTCGATCGTGCGCACCGTCCAGGAAGAAGGATGGGCCGGATTCGAGAACGGCGAACTTCTGCGCCGCGCCTCGGGCAGGTTCGACGTCCTGCTGACGGCAGACCAGCGGCTGCGCTACCAACAAAACATCGGGAACTTCGAGATCGGCGTAGTCGTCATCGAGACATTCGATACCACGCTGGCCAATCTTCAACTCATGCTGCCCCAGATTCGCAGCGCCATCGAACGGGTGTGGCCCGGGATGGTTCTGGTCGTCCCTACGACTTCGCCGCCGCCGAGCAGGTCTTCCGCGACGACCTGACCCGCAACCCGCGCAACCCGCGGTCACTCTCCGGCCTGGACGCCGCGCTGAAGAGACAGAAGCCGGAGTGAGCGTGCCCAGCGCCCCTCTCCCGCCTCAGCGGGAGAGGGTGGCCGAAGGCCGGGTGAGGGCACACGCAGCGCCGGCCCTCATCCGCCGCTTCGCGGCACCTTCTCCCGCCGAGCGGGAGAAGGACGCTGATCGGTGAAGGCTCTACAGCAGTCCCGTGAGCAGCAGGTCCGCGATCTGCTCCGCGCTGTCGGCGAGGTTGTACTCCTTCTCCGAGAGCATCCACGACGTCACCATCTCGTCGAGCACGCCGAAGATGGCCTTGGCCACCAGCTGCGGGTTGAGGGTGCGGCGGAAGCTTCCCTCCGCCTGGCCGTGCTCGACCATCTTGCGCAGCAGGCCGAGGTAGTCGGCGACTTCCTGCTGCGAGAGGTTGCTCATGAACTTCAGGCTGTGCCGCAGCTCGACCTGCGCCACGATGGCCAGCGCGCGGTCGCGGCCCAGCGCCTCCAGGTGGTGGCGGATGGCGATGCGGATGCGGTCCTCCGCGCGGCGCACGTGCGCCAGCTCGCGCTCCAGCGACTGCAGGTACGTCCGGGTGTGCTCGCGGAAGATGTTGACCAGCAGGTCTTCCTTGCCGTCGAAGTAGAGGTAGATCGTGCCGTCCGCGACGCCGGCGGCCTTGGCGATGTCGGAGACCTTCGCGTTGAAGTAGCCGTTCTGCGCGAAGACGTCGATGGCGGCGCGGAGGATGCGCTCGCGCTTGGTGGTGCCGCGGGCGATTTCGGGAGTGGCGACAGCGGGGGACTTGGCCATGCTGAATGAATGCTCATTCAGTCGGGGCTACCCTGTCAAGCGCTCTCCATACGCACTAACTCGAGGAGCGCCGGCGTCCCGCCGCCCCGGAGGTCGTCGAAAAGTGGCGGCGGGACGCCGCCAAGCCAGCCGGCGAGGACGCCGGCGCTCCTCGAGTTAGTGCGTATGCAAGCGCTCCCTCAGCTCCGCCACCAATGCCTCGTCGCGCGCCTCGCGTGTCCGCGCATCGACGATCGCCATCACCGCCGCCCGGTTCAGCGCCGCCGAAACGGGATAGATGTGCAGGTGCAGGTGCGGCGTGGCGATGCCGAGCTTGAGGAGGATGGCGCGGTCGGCGCGCGTGGCCGCGAGCAGCGCGCGCTCGGCGCGGTGATGCGCGCGCGCGAAATGCGCGTGCTCGTCCGCGGTCAGGTCCGCCACGTTCTCCACGTGCGCCTTCCAGACGATCATGGCGTGCCCGCGCACGGCCCAGTCATCGTGCAGCACGATCCACAGCCGCTCATCCTCGGCCACCACCTCGCCGGCCGCGCGCACGTCGTCGCAGAACACGCAGCTCATACGCCCTGCAGCTCGAGCGCGGGACGCTCGCTCTGTTCGCGCCACATCGCGGCGTAAAGCCCGCCATGCGCCACCAGCGCGTCGTGCGTGCCCGACTCGACGATGCGGCCGCGCTCCAGCACCACGATCCGGTCGGCGTGCACGACGGTCGACAAACGGTGCGCGACGATGATGGTCATCCGCGCGGTGCGGCCGACCTCGCGCATGGTCGAGGTGATGGCGCGCTCCGTGGCCGAGTCGAGATTGCTCGTCGCCTCGTCGAAGATGATCAGCTCCGGCTTGCGCAGCAGCGCGCGCGCGATGGCGATGCGCTGCCGCTCGCCGCCCGAGAGCTTGATGCCCCCCTCGCCGATGCGCGTGTCGAGGCCGTGGCCGGTCCGCTCGATGATCGGCAGCGCCGCGGCGTCGCGCAGCGCCGCCAGGCAGTCGTCGTCGGTCGCCACCGGGCTGACGAAGCGAAGGTTCTCGCGCACCGTGCCGGCGAAGAGATGCGTGTCGTGCGTCACCGCGCCGACGCGCCGCCGCAGGTCGGCCAGGTCGAGCAGGCGGACGTCGGTTCCGTTCCACCGCAGCTGCCCGTCGTTCGGCAGGTAGAGGCCGACCAGCAGCTTGACCATCGATGTCTTCCCGGCGCCGGACGGCCCGACGAAGGCCACGGTCTCGCCCGCGCGCAGCTCGAGATCGATGCCGTCGAGCGCGGTCACCGCGCCGTGTTGCAGCGTGACGTTGTCGAACTCGATGCGCGACAGCGGCGCGAGCGGCGTCTCCGTCTCCGGCCGCGCCTCGGGCGGCACCTCCAGCATCTCGCTGACGTTCTCCAGCGTGGCGCGCACTTCCTGCTGCCGCGCCACGATCAGGCCGACGTCGACCAGCGGGCCGAACACGGTCTGCGTGTAGATGAAGAGCGTCAGGAACTCGCCGGTGGTGATGGCACGCTGGTAGACGAGCCAGAGCATCGCCAGCAGCAGCCCGGCGCGCGCGAGGTTGATCGCCGTCCCCTCGCCGAAGTTGAAGAGGCGGATCAGTTTCAGCTTCTTCTTCTCCAGCTGGATGATGCGGTCGTTGACCTCGCGCAGGCGGCCGATCTCCTGCTGCTCGAGGCCGAGGCTCTTCACCAGCTCGATGTTGCGCATCGTCTCGGTCGCCGCGCCGGCCATCGACGCCTCCTCGGCCGCCAGGATCCGCTGGTGACGCTTGATCGGCGCGGTGATGGCCAGCGTGAAGACGGCGAGGATCGGCACGATGACCAGAAACAGCACGCCGAGCATCCAGTGGACGTGGAAGGCGTAGAGCGTGACGGCGAACAGCGCCAGCGAGGAGAGGTAGATCTGCACGATCTGCGACACCGAGCCGCGCGCGTCGGTGCGCGCGCGCTCCATCCGCTCCAGCAGCTCGCCCGAGCGCTGGTCGGCCAGCACGCGGAACGGCAGGGAGAGCGTGTGCGCGATGACGTCGGAGTAGAGCGCGCCGCCGACGCGCTGCGCCACCGACTGGATCGAGAACTCCTGGATGGTGCGCACCACGCGCGCCACCATGACGATCAGCACCGCGGCGACGACCAGTCCCGCCACGCCGCGGAAGAACTCGCGCGGCGTCAGCTGCGCGGCGCGCATGACGTAGTCGTCGATCATCAGCCGCAGCAGTTGCGGCTCGAGCAGCAGCAGCAGTTGATTGATCGTCGCCAGCCCCAGCGTGAGTGCAACTGCGGCCCTGTGCGGCTTGAGGTGGTCGATGAGGAGGCGCATCGCGGGCGCGCCGCAGTGTAGCATCCGGTCGCCATGCAGACCGTTCGCTTCGGACGCACCAATGTCGACGTCTCCGCCATCAGCCTCGGTACCTGGGGACACGGCGGTCCGAACGTCAACAACGGCGCCTCGGTCGGCTGGAGCGGCCACGACGATCAGAAGGCGAAAGAGGCGCTGGTCGAAGCGCATCGTAAGGGGATCCGACACTGGGACACCGCCGACGCGTACGGCGGCGGCCACGCCGAGACGCTCATCGGCGAGGTGTTCGCCGAGGGGGTGCCGCGAAAGGACATCTTCCTGGCCTCGAAGTTCGGCTGGGTCAGGGGGCCGCACGATCACTTCTACGACGCCGGCTTCATGCGCGCGCAGTGCGAGCAGTCGCTGCGCAACCTGCGCACCGACGCGATCGATCTCTACTACTTTCACCACTGCGACTTCGGCCCGAACGACGTCTACTTCGACGATGCGCTGGCCACGATGCGCAAGCTGCGCGAGGAGGGGAAGGTGCGTTTCGTCGGCCTCTCCGACTGGGACGCGCGCAAGATCATGCGCTTCATCGAGCGCGTCGATCCCGACGCCGTGCAGCCGTTCCGCAACGTCGTCAACGACGGGTACGAGTCGAGCGGCTTGAAGCGGTACGTCGACGCCCACGACCTCGGCGTCGCCTTTTTCTCGCCGCTCAAGCACGGCCTGCTGCTCGGTAAGTACGACGCGCCGCACGAGTTCCCCGAGGGCGACTTCCGCGGCGGCATCCCCGAGTTCCGCGACGCGGAGTTCATCGCCCGCATGCAGCGTGCGCGCGCCGCCGTGATGGAGCGCTTTTCCCATCACCCCGAGCCGGTGCTGCACGCTCTTACCGGCGTGCTCCTCGCCGGCAACCCGACAGCCTGCGTGCTCCTCGGCCAGCGCAACGTGCGGCAGGTCGACGCCGCGGCGTCGGTGGGGGAGGCGCTGAGTGCGGAAGATGCCGCGTGGGTGCGGCGGCTGTATCGCGGGGAGGAACCATGAGATCCGTTGCCGTTGCAATCGTCATCATCCTGATCCTGGGCCTGGGTGGCGCGCTCGCGGCGCAGGAGAAGACGCTCGATCAGCGCGTCGACCGGCTCGAAGATCGCGCCAAGGACGGCTCCGGCATCGTCCAACGCGTACGCGTATGCGGTGGTGACCCGCGATTTTCCCATCGCCGTAGTGGACTTGGAGCGCACGGAAGAAGCTCTGAGCCGCGAGTTCAAGGTGCGACGATTCACGCACAGCTTGCACGTCACGGCGCCTGGCTCTCGTCTGAGTGTGCAGATTCAGACCGATCCCGCGTACGCGACTTTCGTTGAGCGCGCGCAGCTACGCAACGTGCTCGGTCTGCAAATGCCTGTGGCAACCATCGAAGACTTGTTGCAGGGGAAGATCTGGGCGGCTCAGGAGCCGACACGGCGACGGAGCAAGCGCCTGAAGGACCTCTCCGACATTGCGAGAATCCTCGAAGCCTGTCCCGAACTACGCTGCGGCGTGCCGAGCGACATCGCTCGAGCTTTTCAGTAGGCCAGCATCAGCCGCGCCGCCCGCTCGATCCGCTCCTCGCCGGCCAGGAACTCCTCCTCCAGCGGCGGCGAGTACGGGACGGGGGTGTCGAGCGCGCCGATCACGCGGACGGGGGCGTCGAGGTAGTCGAAGGCCTCCTCCTGGATGATGGCGGCGACCGACTCGCCGATGGAGCCGGTGCGGGTGTCTTCCTCGATGAACATCACCTTGCTGCAATGGCGCGCCACGCGGAGGATTGCGTCGCGGTCGAGCGGCGCGAGCGAGCGGAGGTCGAGGACGGCGCACTCCACGCCCTCCTTTGCCAGCGTCTCGGCCAGGCGCATCGCGACGTGCACGTATGCGCCGTACGAGATGATCGCCAGGTCGTCGCCGGCGCGGCGCAGCGCGGCTTTGCCGATCGGCAGCGGCTCGGGTGGCGCGTCGGCGAGCAGCTGCTTGACGCGCGGGTCGCGGTAGAGCGCGATGTGCTCGTAGTAGAGGACGGGATCGGGATCGGCGGCGGCGCTGGCCATCAGCGCGCGCGCGTCGTGCGGCGTCGACGGCGTGACGATCTTCAGTCCGGGCGTCCGGTAGAACCACGCCTCGGTGTTCTGCGAGTGGTACGGCCCGGCGTGGCGCAGGCCGCCCCACGGCATCCGCAGCACCATCGGCACCGCTCCACCCCAGCGGTAGCGGATCTTCGCCGCGTTGTTGACCAGCTGATTGAAGCCGGTGGCGACGAAGTCGTTGAACTGGATCTCGCCGATCGGCCGGCGGCCGGCGAGCGCCGCGCCGACGCAGACGCCGACCGTCGCCCCTTCCGCCAGGATCGAGTTCACCATCCGGTCGCCGAATTCGCGCAGCAGCGGCTTGAGGAGGAGGAAAGCGTTGCCGTACTTGCCGCCGACGTCCTCGCCGTAGACGAACGCGCGCGGGTCGGCGCGCAGCACGTCGCCGACGCCGAGCATCACCGCCTCGAGGAACGTCTTTCCCTTCGGATCGAACGGGGGGGCGGCTTCCAATGTGGACGACAGACAATCCTGTCTGTCCGGACAGGCAGGATTGCCTGTCCTCCACGTTTCGTCCATCACCTCGACGTGCACGCGGCGCGGCTCGCCGGCGAAGACGCCCTCGCCGGCGGCCGCCGGGTCGGGCCACGGGGCGTCGATGACGGCGCGCGCCTCGCGCTCGACCAACTGCTCCGCCTCGCGCTTCAGCGGCTCGAGGTCGACGCCGAGCTTCGCCGCGTACGTCGTGATCGGATCGCGGCGGCACCAGAACTCGTACAGCTCGCGGTCGGCGTAGCCGCCTTCCTGCAGTGGCGGATAGGTCCACGACGGCTGCGGGTCCTTGCCGAGATAGAGCATGTCGTCGTGATGGGCGTGGCCGCACATGCGCATCGCCACCAGCTCGATCAGCGCGGGTCCCTGTCCTTCGCGCGCGCGCTCCGCCGCCCAGGCGAACGCCGCGGCGATGGCCTCGGGGTCGGTGCCGTCGATGGTGATGCCGGGGATGCCGTAGCCGCAGGCCTTCTCGGCGAAGACGCGCACCGCCGACTGCTCGCGCACCGGCGTGGAGAGGGCGGTCTGGTTGTTCTGCACGCAGAAGATGGCCGGCAGCTTGCGCGCGGCGCAGGCGTTGATCGCCTCGTGCCATTCGCCGAGGGAGGTGGCGCCTTCGCCGACGAAGCTCACCGCGACGCGCTCGTTTTTGTCGAGGGAGAAGGCCATCGCCACGCCGGCGATGGTCAGCGCCGGCGAGCCGAGCGGCGCCATGGCCGGCAGGATCCCGCGCGCCCAGTCGCCGACGTGCAGGTCCTTGCCGTTCATCGGCGGGCCGGCCTTGCCCATCTGCGCGCTGAGCACCATGCGCACGGTGGCCGGATCGTTGTGCATGGCCAGCACCGCGCCGAGGTCGCGGATCATCGGCGAGATGACGTCGCCGCCTTCGCCGCGGCGGAGGCGGATCACCGCGGCGTAGATCGCCTCCTGCCCCAGGGAGCGGAAGCCTTTGCCCTGGAACGACGTGTTGCCGTAGCGCACCTCGCCGCCGGTGAAGAACTGCTTGAGGCGGTTGTCGAGCGCGCGCGTGAGGACCATGCCGCGGAGGATCTCGAGCTTCTCGTCCGGCGTGAGCGACGCGGCGATCGCCTCGCGGCGGAGGAAGCCGTCGCAGGCGTCGACCACGTCGGTCACCGCCTGGTGCAGCCGTTCGTTGATGGTGATGCCGGGCGTCGTCTCCGGCACGCCGCCCATCAGCTTCTGCGACGCGGCCGCGTCGGGCGCCAGGAAGTCGGAGAGCGTCTGCAGCAGCACGCGGCGCATCGGCTCGCGCAGCGCGTCGATCGCCGCGGCGCTCGTCTCGTCCGCGTCGCCGGAGACCATGTCGAGCGCCGCCACCGCCGGCCGCAGCGCGAACGGATGCCGCTCGGCGACGAACGAGGCGAAGCGGGCCAGGAGGCCGGTCTTCGGCAAGGTGTCGACGTCAGCGGCCGTCATGCTGCGATGCTAACGCAAGGCGGCGAGGTCGGCGAGCGGGGGATGCGGGTCTCGGGTCTCGGTCTCGCGGTCTCGGGGTCTCGGGGTCTCGGTGGGGAACCTCGAGATGGTGCGGTTCTTGGGTGAGTGGGCCCCCGAGACCGCGAGACCCCGCGACCCCGCGACCCCGCCTACCGCCGATACCAGAACGCCAGCCCGCCCTCCTCGTGGTCCAGCGCGAAGCGCTGCTGAATGTACGCCCACACCAGCGGCGCGCGGGTGGAGTTGGGGACGCCGTCGACCGAGGCGGCGTCGACGGCCGACGATACGATGGCGAAGCGGACGCGCGGGTTCCGCTCGATGCGCGCGATCACCTCGCGCTGCAGCGCCTCGGACTCGTAGAACGCCACCTCGGGCTGGCGGATGGGGCAGTCGCGGTCGAGGAGGAAGTAGAGCAGCCCGCGGTTGCTGAAGTCGAAGAACGTCTCGCCCTCGGCCAGGCGCGGGTCGGCGTAGCGCTTGACCACGTCGATGATCGCCGCGTCGCGGTCGCTGACCAGCGCGTGCTGAGCGCGCGGCAGCCCAAGCTCGCTCCAGCCGGGGGTCACCGGGCCGTGCGCGCGGCGCAGCCCGGCGCTGATGGCGAGGTGCAGCGTCGGCTGCGCCGCCATCAGCACGGCGAGCACCGCCAGCGGCGTCAGCGCGCGCGCCACGGCGGTGCGGGCGCGCGACAGGCGGAAGATCGCCGCCGCGGCCAGCGGCGCCAGCGCAAATTGCCAGTAGAGGTGATGCCGTTCCGCGTACGACAAGCCGGCGATGACCATGAAGACGGCGATGATGAGGATGGCCTCGTCGCGCGCGCGGCGCCGCGGGCTCTCGTCGCGGCGCGGCCGCACCAGGGCCGCGCTGGCGCCGATCGCCACCAGCACCCACACCACGTACAGGTACGCCACCTTGTTGAACAGGCCCGACAGCACCTCGGGGATGTTGTGGATGTCGTCGAGCGCCTGCGGCGCGTGGAAGGGCGGCGGCGCGTACGCCGCGGCGAGCGGCGCGATCTCGAACAGCGTCACGCGCACGTAGTCGCCGGCGATGCCGAAGATGGCCAGGATGATGAAGACGACGATGGCGGCGGCGATGCCGCCGATGGCGGCGTAGCGCAGGCCCTCATCCGGCCCTTCGCTGCGCTCAGGGCCACCCTCTCCCGCGAAGCGGGAGAGGGACACTAAGAGGGCGATCAGGGCGAAGGCGCCGAAGTCGAGGCTCATCAGGATGCTGACCACCACGCCGACCCCGGCGACGGCGAGCAATCGCGGATCGCGCCTTCGCAGCGCGGCGGCGATGACCACCAGCGTGGCGATGGCCGGCAGCACGCGCGCCGTCCCCGCCGCGGTGCCGAGCATCATGCCGAGGAAGACCGCGGCGATGCCGACCTCGGGAGAGCCGGTCGCGGCGGCGGCGAGCGCGTAGTTGCCGATCACGTTGAGCGCGCCGACGAGGCCGCGGACTTTGAGCACGCGGCCGAGGTCGACCGGGCCGCTGCGCAGCGAAGCGTAGGGGAGGAGGCCGTCGTGGATCAGGCCGTGCGACGGGATGATGTCGCGGAAGAGCGCCTCGCCGCGCAGCATCTCCGACGCCGCCAGCACGTTGTGCGAGTCCTCGAACAGATCGGCGTGCGGCATCCCCTCGGCGGCGAGGAGGCTGATCGCGCTGAGGTAGGCGTACGCGGCGAGCGGATAGACGACGAAGGCGACGGCGAGGCGGAGGCGCCGCCGCACGCGCTCGGAGTCGCGCAGGAAGAAGCGGAGGAGGAACGGCGCGATCAGCGCGAGCGCCAGCGGCGGCCACGGGTTGTGGCGCTGGTCGAAGCTGAGAAAGTGCGTCTGAAAGATCAGGGCCAGCGGCGAGAGCGAGAAGTAGTGAGCGCGACCGGCCAGCAGGCGCGCGGCGATGACCACCGCGATGGCGGTGATGGTCACCGTCTGCACCGACTTCGGCATCAGGTCGAGCAGGGCGATGAAGGTCGCGGCGAAGGTCGGGACGAGGATCATGTCGCCGCGCTGGAAGCGCGCGTCGAAGCGTCGCAGCAGCAGCGCGGCGCCGAGCGCGAGGAGCGGCACGAAGACGGCGATCATCCAGGCGCGCTCGTTGATCACGTACCAGAGCGCGACGATCGCGGCGCCGCAGAAGAGGTTGCGCGCCCAGGCGCGGGTGTTGTCGCGGGCGAGGATGACGGCGGCGCGGCGGGTGAGGAAGGCCACGAGCAGCGGCAGCACGATCAGCCCGATGACGAAACGGAACGAGGCGCGCGCGTCGAGGCCGAGCGCCGTCATGTAGCCGGGCGGCTGGCCGGGCGGGGCGGGGCGCAGCCAGAGCGGCAGCAGGGAAATGGCGATGGCCAGGCCCCAGATCGCGGCGCTGAGGCGCAGCAGCAGCGCCTTCATCGCTCCAGCAGCCACTTCACGATGAGCTCTTCCGCCCAGTATTCGCAGCGCCACGGCAGCGCGCCGGAGATGAAGCCGGTGTGGCCGCCGCAGGAGGTGACGAGGAACTCGACCGGCGGCGCGGCGACCTGGCGCGCGCGATCGAGCACGCCGCGCGGCAGGAACGGGTCGTCCTCCGCGCTGATGCAGAGCGCCGGCGCGGTGATCCTGTCGAGGAAGTGGATGGAGCTGGAGCGCGCGTAGTAGTCGTCCGCGCCGGTGAAGCCGTGCAGCGGGCCGGTGGCCGCGTCGTCGAACTGGCGGAAGCTGCGCGCGCGGCGGACGGCGGCGACATCGAGACCGTCCCGCTGCAGTGCCTTGGCCTTGAGCGTCTTCAGGAAGCGGCCGACGTAGAACTGTCCCGCGCCGCGCTCGAGGTGGTCGGCGCCGGCGCCGAGGTCGTACGGCACCGACATCGCGGCGGCCGCGGCGACGCCGGTCTGTCCCGGATGCTCGCCCAGCCACTTGAGCAGCACGTTGCCGCCGAGCGAGGCGCCGAAGGCGAGCAGCGGCACGTCCGGCTCGCGCGCGCGCAGCGTGCGGACCAGGTAGTCGAAGTCGGTCGTCTCGCCGGAGTGGTAGAGCCGCCGCTGCCGGTTCGGCAGCATCACCGAGAGGTTCTTCGGGTCGCGCGCGCAGGAGCGGAAGTTCATTGCCGTCGCCGCGTGGCCCGCGCGCGCGATGACCGCCAGCACCCCCTGCATGTAGACCGAGTACGAGCTTCCTTCCAGTCCGTGCAAGAGGACGAAACGGACTCTTGGCGTCTTCGCCGGCGCGTCGAGATGATCGAGAACGAGATCGTCGTCGTCCGGCGTGACCACCACCTCGCGCCGCAGCTTCACCAGCCGCCGCGGACGCGCGATGCGGCCCCAGACGGTCTGCAGGTGAGGGGATTTGAGGAACCAGGCGGGGAGGAAGTTTGTCGTTGGTGGTTGATCGTTGGTCGTGGCGGACGACGAACGACCAACGGACAACGACGAGCTCATAGCTTCGAGAATATCAGCGTCGCATTCGTCCCGCCGAAGCCGAAGGAGTTCGACATCACGTGTTGCGCCTTCGTCTCGCGCGCGGTATTCGGCACGTAGTCGAGATCGCACTGCGGGTCGGGGGTCTCGTAGTTGATGGTCGGCGGGATGACGCCGGTCTCCAGCACCTTGACCACGATCGCCGCCTCGAGGCCGCCGGCGGCGCCGAGGAGGTGGCCGGTCATCGACTTGGTGGAGCTGACCGCCACGTCGCGCGCGGCGTCGCCGAACACCGTCTTGATGGCCAGCGTCTCGATCCGGTCGCCGACCGGCGTGGAGGTGCCGTGCGCGTTGATGTAGGCGATGTCGGCGGGCTGCAGCTTCGCGTCGAGCAACGCGCGCTTCATCACCCGGATCATCCCGTCCGCGTCTTCCGACGGCGCGGTGATGTGGTAGGCGTCGCTCGACATCCCGTAGCCGGTGAGCTCGCAGTAGATGCGCGCGCCGCGCGCCTGGGCGTGCTCCAGCGACTCGAGGACCAGCAGTCCCGCGCCTTCGCCCATGACGAAGCCGTCGCGGTTGAGATCCCACGGGCGCGAGGCGCGCTCCGGATCGTCGTTGCGCGTGGAGAGCGCGCGCATGGCGGCGAAGCCTCCCACCGCCAGCGGCGTGATCACCGCCTCGCTGCCGCCGGCGAACATGATGTCGGCCTCGTCGCGCTGGATCACCTTGAAGGCGTCGCCGATGGCGTGCGCGCCGGTGGCGCACGCGGTGGCCGGCGCGGAGCTTGGCCCCTTGCAGCCGTGGCGGATGGAGATCATCCCCGAGGCCATGTTGACGATGAGGCCGGGGATGAAGAACGGCGAGATGCGGCTCGGGCCGCGATCGAGCAGCTTCGAATGCATCTCCTCGATCAGTGGAAGGCCGCCGATGCCGGAGCCGATGATGACGCCGAAGCGGTCGCTGTCGGTGTCGGGGCAGGAGAGCTTGGCGTCGGCCACCGCCATGTCCGAGGCGGCGATGGCGTAGTGGATGAACGTGTCCGACTTCTTGACTTCCTTCTTGTCGATCCAATCCTCGGGATTGAACCCGCGCACTTCGCCGGCGATCCTGGTGTTGTACTGCGCCGTGTCGAACTTGGTGATCGGGCCGACGCCGGAGCGGCCGGCGACGAGTCCCTCCCAGGTCGGCTCGTTGCCGATCCCGAGGGGCGAGATCATGCCCATTCCGGTGACGACGACGCGGCGCTTGGTCATGGTTTTGGTGGGGACCGCCGGTCTGCCCCGGCGGCTGCGACGCTAAGAGGTTTTGGAGCGCTTGTCGATGTATTCGACCGCGTCCCTGACCTTGCGGATCTTCTCAGCTTCGTCGTCCGAGATCTCCACGCCGAACTCTTCTTCGAACGCCATGATGAGCTCGACCGTGTCGAGTGAGTCGGCGCCCAGGTCTTCCACGAAGGACGCTTCGGCGGTGACCTCGTCCGCGTCGACACCGAGCTGCTCGACGATGATTGATTTGACCCTTTCCTCAACGGACATCGGTTTCTCCTCCATCTGATCTCGGGACCCTAAGGGTGACTGGCGCGTTTTAGCATAAACGTGAAATGAATGCCCAGCTTCGAGCCTTGAGAGTGCCATGCTTCGCAAACTCCTTGCCCTGATCGTTCTGGCTGCCGTGGTCTGGCTCGGCGCGCGCTATTTCGCGCACCGCGGCGAGGTGCGGGCCACCATCGTCTTCCAAGACGCCGGCGAACTGCAGAAGGGCGACCCGGTAGTCGACGGCGACGAGACGATCGGACGCGTCACTAAGGTATCGCGCCTCGACGGCAAGGACGCCGTCGACATCCGTCTCGACCGCCCCCACCGCCGCTCCGTCGTCACCGACTCGCTCTTCACCGCCGGCGGGCGCCGCCTGGTCGTCACCAACACATTCGCCGTCGGCAAGCCGATCGAGGACGGCGCGGTGCTGCGCGCCAAGGACGACCGCCTCAGCAAGTGGCTGGCGCGGCACGCCGACTCCGTCAAGCCGCTGGTGGAGAAGGTCAAGCGCGCCGCCGACGAGAAGTTCGACGCCATCGATCGTGCCGTCGACAAGGAGCTCGCCTCGGCCACCGCCAAGCTTCCGGACTGGAAGCGCGACGGGAAAGAGGCCGTCGACAAGCACCTCGACGAGCTGAAGAAGAAGATCGCCAAGACCGAGGCGGAACTGAAGCGCAGCGACAAGACCGCCGAGGCCAAGAAGCTGCGCGACAAGTTCGAGCGCTGGCTGGCGGAGGTCGGCGACTGAGCGACAAGAAGATCTTCTCGTACGAGGACGCCGCCGCGCTGCTCCCCGAGGTGCAGCGCCTCACCCGTGTCGCGGTGGACGAAGTCGACGCCCTGCCGGAGACTGCAGGCAGCGAGCAGCAGCGCGTGGTCGGGCGATGGGCGGAGTCCGTCATGGAGCTCGGCATCGACGTCAAAGGCATCTGGCTCGTCGACTTCGACAACGGCAGCGGCTACTACTGCTGGCAGTACCCGGAGGAGTCGCTGCAGTACTTTCACGGCTACGAGGAAGGGTTCGGAGGACGCGTTCGTTTGCAGTGAATCCTGAGCGGGGGCGGGTCCGAGGGGCGGGAGCGAAGGATCTTCGGTTCAACCGGATCTCCAACGGCCATTGGCGAGGATGAAACGACCGGCCGCGCAGCCCGTGCATGTGGGACAACCAATGATTAAGGCCATCGCCTTTGACCTATGGGAAACCCTCATCACCGACACCCCCGCGCTCTCCAAAGCGCAGGAGCGGCTGCGGCTGGAGCGGATGGCAGGCATCCTCGCGATGCAGCCGGACAGCATCGAGCACGCGTACCGAAAAATCTGGCACCGCTGCCAGGAGCTCTACTGGTCGAAGGATGAGGACGTCCCCTGCCGCCGCCAGGTCGAGCACTTTCTGGAAGAGCTCAACCACGAGGCCGACGAAGACACCCTCGCCGCGCTCGAGCACGCCTACGCCATGGCCGCTGTCGAGACCCCGCCGGCGCTGGTGGCCGGCGCGGACGAGCTCATCCCGGCTCTCAAGGAGCACGGCTACAAAGTCGGCCTGATCAGCAACACCGGCCGCACGCCCGGCTACGCGCTCCGCGAGGTCCTCGACCGCCTCGGCCTCGGACCCTCCATCGACGCCATGGTCTTCTCCAACGAGCACGGCGCCTGCAAGCCGCAGCGCTCCATCTTCGAGGCGCTCCGCTCGGCGCTCGGCGTCGACTACGAGGAGATGATGTTCGTCGGCGACAACCTCTATGTCGACGTCCACGGCGCGCAGCGCTGCGGCATGACCGCCGTCCACTTCGTCCCGGCGCAGCGCGGCACGGCCATCGCGCCGCCCGTCGAGCACGGGCTGGAAATTGTGCCGGACGTCACGATTCGCGACCTGCGCGAGCTCTACGATGTGGCAGGAATTGCCGCCGAGAGCGTCCGGTTTCGCAAATAACCATTTCGTCCAACCGATGACCTGTCCCGACCGCCTCCCGATCTCCAACGGGTGTACGTCGGGAAAGTCCTGCCTTCGCCTTTCCTGAGGAGACCGATCTCGATGAAGCACTTCCGGATGTACTGGTTGACGTGTGTCGTGGCGCTGGCCGCGGTGGCCGCCTCGGCGACCACCATCGTCCTTCCGACCGACGAGCAGCTGGTGGCCAAGACCCCGCTGATCGTGCAGGGAACGGTCGTCACCTCGCAGGCGGTGGAGCGCGACGGGCGCATCTGGACCGAGACGCGCTTGGCGGTCGACAAGGCGCTGAAGGGGAGCGCCGCGGGCACGATCATCATCCGCGAGCTCGGCGGCGAGCTCGACGGCCGCATCACCAGGATCTACGGCGCGCCGGCCTACGAAGTGGGGCAGCGCGTGATGGCCTTCCTCATCGCCACGCCGCGCGGCGACTACCAGACGATGGACCTCTTCCTCGGCAAGTTCGCCGAGGAGCGGACCATGAGCGGGGAGAGACTGTGGACGCGCGAGGTGGTGGTGGATGAAGTGCACCTGCTCGACGCCGCGTTCGAGCCGGTCGTTGCGCGCAACGTGCAGCGCGACGCCGACGGCTTCGAGGCATTCATTCGCGACAGAGCGGCAGGTCACAAGGTCGTCGCGGCGAATTACGGCGTGGAGAACCCCATCATCGACGGCAGCGTCGAGAAGCCGGGCGCCGGCAAGATCAAGGCGAACTTCACCCTCATCTCCGACCCCAACGTCTACCGCTGGTTCGTGATGGACAACGGCGGCAGCGCGCGCTGGTACAGCTACGGCACGCAGACCGGTTACTCCGGCGGCGGCGTGAACGAAGTGCAGACGGCGATGAACGTTTGGAACAACTACGCTTCCGCGAAGATCAGCTACGTCTTCTCGGGCGCCGGCAGCGGCCAGCCCGGCGGCGTAATGGGCAATCCGAACGGCACCAACGAGGTCCTCTTCAACGACCCGCGCGCCGACATCGCCGGCTCCTTCACCGGCTCCGGCGTGGTCGGCCTGGGCGGCTTCAACGGCGTCTCCGGCGTGCAGAGCTGGACGCCGACCTTCAGCGCCGACGCCACGCACACGCAGAAGGCGTACAACGCGGTGAACATCGTCGAGGGGAACCTCGCCATCCAGGACGGCGTCACTCCCGCCGCCGGCATCTCCAGCACCACCCTCGCCGAGATCCTGGCGCATGAATTCGGGCACACCCTCGGCTTCGGCCACAGCCCCGACGGCACCGCGCTGATGTACAGCAGCGTCACGCACCTCGGGCCCTCGCTGCGCAGCGACGACCAGACCGCCGCGCGCTGGCTCTACCCGAACGGCAACGCCACGCCGGCGCCCACTCCCACGCCGGCCACCGTGCCGAGCGCGCCGACCAACGTCCGCGCCACGTACGTCAGCGGCAGCACCGTCTCGGTGCAGTGGACCGACACCTCGAACAACGAGAGCGGCTTCTACATCTACTTCGCCTTCTCCGGCGGTTCGTACTCGCGCGTCAACGGCAACATCGGCGCGAACGCCACCAGCGCCAACCTCAACGGCGTGCCGGTGGGAACGTTCTCCATCTACGTCGCCTCGTACAACTCCGCCGGCGAGTCGCCGTCGTCCGCGACGAACGTGACGGTGCCCGCGGGGACGCCGACCACGCCGGCCGCGGTCAGCGCGGCCTTCACCGTCAGCCCGTCGAGCGGCATCGCCGGCTCGACCAACTTCCAGTTCACCGACGCCTCCACCGGCCCGGTCGCCTCGTGGCTCTGGCAGTTCGGCGACGGCAGCACCTCGCAGCAGCAGAACCCGTCGCACGTCTACGCCAGCGCCGGCAGCTACACCGTCACGCTCGGCGTGTCGGGCAGCAGCGGCCAGCAGGCGTCGACCAACCGCACCGTCACCGTCAACGCGCCGGCACCGGTCATCCCGCCGGTCAACGCCGTCTTCGGTTACGGCCCGCTCTCGCCGAAGGTCGGCCAGAGCATCGGCTTCGTCGACCAGTCGGGCGGCTCGCCGACGCAGTGGTTCTGGTGGTTCGGCGACGGCGCGACCTCCGCCTCGCGCAACCCGTCGCACACCTATAACCTCGCCGGCACCTACACCGTCACGCTGCAGGTGTGGAACGCCACGACCACCGCCAGCACCTCGCAGAGCATCAACGTGCAGGCCTACGCGCCGTTCCGCTCGCTCGTCTCCGCCGCGGCGCAGACCGGCGGCGTCGGCAACTCGGTGTGGCGCACGGAGCTGACGCTCTTCAACGCCGGCAACGCCGCGGCCTCCGGCCAGCTCCTCTTCATCCCGGGCGCGGGCGGCGCGGTCATCACGCGCGACCTCTTCCTGGCGCCGAACGAATCGAAGACCTACGCCAACGCGCTGCCGGACATCTTCGGCCTCGCCGCCGGCACCGGCGCCATCGCCGTCGAAGCGACCAGCACGCTGGCCACGCCCGACATCAAGATCACCAGCCGCACCTTCACCACCGGCGCCACCGGGACGTACGGACAGGCGGTGCCGCAGATCCCGACCGACGAGCTGCAGAAGACGCTGTGGGTCACCGGCATCGAGGCGAACGCCGACTACCGGACGAACCTCGGCCTGGTCAATCGCGGCGGCTTGCCGGTCGGCGTCGACCTGGCGCTCTTCGCCTCCGACGGCTCGGTGCTCGGGACGGCGAACGTCACGCTGCCGGCCAACAACTTCCAGCAGGCCTCGCTGGCCGGCTTCTTCCCGTCGTTCGACGGCCAGCCGCGCGACGGCATGAGCGTGCGCGCCATCGCCGGCGCCGCGGGCGCCGTCAGCGTCTATGCCTCGGTCATCAACAACCGGACGCAGGATCCGGTCTACATCCAGGGCATCGCCACGCCGCTGTCGTCGCGCGTGCTCGTCCCCGCGGTCGGGCGCGCGCCCGGCATCGGCGGCACCTACTGGCGCAGCGACGTGACGGTGATGAATCCGTCGACGTCCGCCGTCGCCCTGAAATGGCGCTACCTCCCCGCCGGCAGCGACAACACGGCGATGGGATGGTCGACGCTGCCGATGGCCGCGGGCGAGACGCGCGTGCTGCGCGACGTCGCCGCGATGTTCGGCATCACCTCCGGCACCGGCGCGCTGGAGTTCGCCGCCGACGGCTTCGCCGCGCCGGTCATCACCAGCCGGACGTACACCTCGACCGTCGAGGGCGGAACGTATGGGCAGTCGATCGATCCGGTGACCGGTTTCCGCGCCGACGCGTACGTCCCCGGCCTGCGCGCCGACGCCACCTACCGCTCGAACGTCGGCTTCTACAACAACAGCGACGCGCAGACCGGCGCGACCGTGCGCCTGCTGGCGAACGGCCAGCAGATCGCCTCCGCCTTCGTCACCGTGCCGGCGCACGCGCCGGTGCAGTCGTCGCTCGCCGCGCTCTTCCCCGGCGTCAACCTGTCGCTCTACCCGATGCTGACGCTCCACGCCCACACCGACGGCGGCGCGATTCTCTTCGCCTACGGCTCGGTGGTGGATAACGTCTCGGGCGACCCGGTGTTCTTCGCCGCGCAGTAAGAGACGGGGTTGCGGGACGGGGTTGCGGGGTAGCGGGGTCTCGCGGTGCTCGCGCTGATCGAACGAAGCGGGGTTGCGCGGTAGCGAGGTAGCGAGGTCTCGCAGCGCTCGCGCTGATTGAACGATTGGCGCAGCGCTGCGCGACCCCGAGACCTCGCTACCTCGCAACCCCGCTACTGCGCAACCCCGCCCCACAACTCGCTTAAAATCGCCCCCCGCATGTTCGACCACGAACGCCGCCGCGTCGAGCGCCTGCCGCTCTCGCCTCCCGTCACCGGGCGGGTGCAGGACCGCGCGGTGCGCCTGCTCGACATCGGCGAGCACGGCACACGCCTCGAGCACGACGAGCCGCTGATGGTCGGCGGCCCGCACAAACTGCGCTTCCTCTGGGACGGCGACGAGATCGCCGTCGACTGCACCGTCGTCCACTCCGAGAAAAACGGCCACGGCTTCACCACCGGCGTGCAGTGGGGCGAGGCGCCGCAGTCGATCCGCCGCGTGGTCTCCTCCGTCGCCGACCGGGACGAGATGGACCGCCTGCGCAAGCTGGTGGAGGCGTCGAAGCTGATCAACTCCTCCATCGACGCCGATGTGCTCTTTGCCTCCATCCTCACCGTGGCGCGCAACGAGCTGCACGTCGACCGAGGAACGCTGTACTTCGTCGACGAGCAGAAGAAGGAGATCTGGACCAAGATCGCCGGCGAGCTGTCGACGGAGATCCGGATGCCGATCGGCAAGGGGCTGGCCGGCACCGTCGCCGCCACCGGCGAGCCGGTCATCCTCCACGACGCCTACGACGACTCGCGCTTCGATCGCAGCTCCGACCAGCGCACCGGCTACCGCACCCGTTCCATGCTCTGCGTGCCGATCAAGAACCGCGGCCAGCGCGTGGTCGGCGTGCTGCAGTTGCTGAACAAGCTGCACGGCACCTTCGGGCCGCGCGACCTCGAGTTCCTCAACGGCATCTCCGACCACATGGCCATCGCCATGGAGAACGCCACGCTGCATCTCGAGCTGCTGGAGAAGCAGCGAATGGAGCAGGAGCTGGCGCTGGGACGCGAGATCCAGAGCCGCCTCTTCCCCTCCGCGCCGAGCGACATCGCCGGCATCGAGCTCGCCGCCTACAGCCTGCCGTGCTACGAGGTGGGCGGCGACTACTACGACTTCATCGAGCTCCCCAACGGCGACCTCGGCCTGGCGATCGGCGACGTCTCCGGCAAGGGCGTGGCCGCCGCGCTGATCATGTCCAGCCTGCAGGCCGCGCTGCGCGTCGCCGCGCCGCTGGAAGACGACCTCCCGCGGCTGGTGCGCCGCCTCAACGCGCTGGTCTACCGCAACACTCGCGCGCGCAAGTACGTGACCTTCTTCTTCGCCCGCTACACGCCGTCCACCGGCACGCTGCGCTACGTCAACGCCGGCCACAACCCGGCCTTTGTCATCGGCGACGGCGACCCGGTCGAGCTCTGGTCCACCGGAAGGCCCATCGGCATCATGCCCGATGCCACGTACGAGGAGGGGAGCGTGCAGCTCGCTCCCGGCTCCACGCTCTTCCTCTACACCGACGGACTGAACGAGGCGTCCACCGTCGACGACGAGGAGCTCGGCATGGACCGCCTTCGCGAGCTCGTCGCCGCGCAGCGCGGCGTCGCCGCCGCCGAGATCCCGGCGCGCGTGCTCGCCGCGATCACCGCGTTCGAGAATGGGGCGCGGGCGACGGACGACAAGACCGTTGTGGTCGTCACCCGTTTAATCACCCGTTTATCCTGACGCTGCGCGCCAGGACAAATTGATTGTTTGAAGCTCTTCGCGAACGCGACTACCGCCGCTTCTGGACCACGCAGTTCCTCTCCAACATCGGCTCGTGGATGCAGGCGATCGCGCAGGGGTGGCTGGTCTATCGGCTGACCGACTCGCCCTTCCTCCTCGGATTCGTCGGCTTCGCCAGTTCCATTCCGGCCTTCTTCCTGATGTTGCCGGGCGGCGTGGTGGCGGATCACGTCGATCGCCGCCGCGTGGTGAGCGTGTCGCAGTGGGCGCAGGCGCTGTCCGCGCTCTTTTTGGCCGTCGCAATCAAGACGGGGCAGATCAGCGTCTGGCAGATCATCCTCGCCTCGCTGGTGGTCGGCGTCGCCATCTCGTTCTCCGCGCCGGCGTATCAGGCGATGGTGGTTGACCTGCTCGACGACCGCTCGCGGCTGCCGAATGCGGTGGCCATGAACTCGCTGCAGTTCAACCTCTCGCGCGTGATCGGGCCGCTCCTCGCGGGCCTCACTCTTTCGGCGTGGGGAAGCTTCTGGTGCTTTCTCTTCAATGCGCTCTCGTTCCTGCCGCTGATCTGGGCGCTCGGCCGCGCGACGAAGCGCCAGCGTCCGCCGGAGGCCACCGCGCGGCTGTGGGCGCGGCTGGCGGAGGGGTTCGCGTACGTGCGCAACGACCGCGTGATCTTCCTGCTGCTGGGCATCGTCGCGGCGGCGAGCCTCTTCGGCTATCCGTACGTGACGCTGATGCCGATGATGGCGCGCGCGCTCTATCCGCACGACGACGCGCACGGACTCGGCCTGCTGATGGGCGGCATCGGCGCGGGCGCGCTGGTCGGCTCCGCGGTGTTGTCGGTGAACATGCCGCGCCGCGCCATGCCGGTGATCCTGGTCTCCGTCGCCGCGCTCGGCCTGGCGCTGGCGGGCGTCGCCGTCGTCCGCGCGCACATTGCCGTCATCGCGCTGCTCACCATTTGCGGCGCGGCGATGGTGGTCGGCGTCGCGCTCTGCAACACCTCCATCCAGCAGCGCATCCCGGACGCCATGCGCGGGCGCGTGCTGTCGATGTACACCTTCGCCTTCTTCGCCTTCCTTCCCTTCGGCAACCTCTTCGCCGGCATCATCGCCGAGCACGGCGGCCTGCGGCCGGCGCTGCTGGCGATGGCCGGGGGGCTGGTGGTGAGTGTGGGCGCGGCCGCCCTCGGCCGCGCGCGCGCCCGAGGCGGGCGCGCCCACACAGGCTAGGCCAGGCTGTCGAGAATCTCCTCGATCGAGGACCTTCGGCAGGTGTACATCGGCGTGTCGCGCACGGTGTACTTCGACGACTCCGTCTCGCGCAGGTCCTGCACCAGGTCGAGGAACTCCGCCGGCTGCTCGGCCTCGAAGGCCACCACGAAGTCCTGGTCGTCGAGTCCGAACGAGTAGGTGGTGTTGATCTTCACCCGCGGGTACTTGTGCCCGATGGCGATGTGCTCGTTCATGATCCGCTGCCGCTCGGCCATCGGCAGCAGGTACCAGTCGCGCGTCTTCACGAACGGGTAGACGAAGAGGTACGGCCGGCGGCCGGGGACGATGCGCAGGCGCCGCCCTTCCTGTCCTTCGTGCACGTGCTCGTCGACGTACTGCGAATGCTTGGTCATCGAAAAGTACGACACCGGGATGTCGAGGTAGCGGCCCAGGATCGACTTGTTGATGTCGGCCACCATCTGCTGGAAGGGGTCGAGGTCGTAGCCGATGCGCCAGAGCATGAAGTCCGTCGTCGACTTCAAACCGACGGTCGAGTACGGGAAGACCATCATCGGCCCGGTGTAGCGCTGGACGATCTGCGCGAACTCCTGTTTCGCCTGCTGCTTGACCTCGGCGGACTCGCTGCGCAGCGCGCGGTCGGCCTTGAAGAACATGAAGTTGACGAACTGGCGCTGCGTCGCCGAAGCGTCCGCGCGCGCGGGTTGGGCCTGCGGCTCGATGGTGGTGGTCATGATCGAACGATTGTACTGCTACGATGCGATCGTGCCTCGCCCCGTCGCTCCGCCGGCTCCGCCGACCGCAAATGCGCGGTCGTACCAGCAACTGCTGACCAAGCTGCTGCGGCACGGCGCCTACCCGCAGCTGCGCAAGATCGTCGACAAGACGATGCCCGCCGACCTGGCGCCGGTGCTCCCGCTGCTCATCGAAGAAGACCGCAACCGCGTCCTCTCGCTGCTCATCGAGGCGGGCAAGGCGGCGCGCGCGCTCCTCGAGCTGGACGCCGACGATCTCCGCGATCTCCTCGGCCATCTCGACGACGCCTCGGTGGCCTCCATCTGCAACTCCTCGGCGCCCGACGACGCCGCCGACCTCCTCGACGCGCTCGACGACGACCGCCGCCAGCGCGTCCTCGAGCTCCTCGGCGCCGCGCAGAGCGCCAAGCTCGAGTCGCTCCTCGAAGGCGAGGAAGAGACCGCCGGCTCGCTGATGAACACGCAGTACCTGGCGCTCGACGAAGACACCACCGTCGCCGACGCCATCGCCTCCATCCGCGAGTACCCGCGCAAGGACTCCTTCTTCTACGTCTACTGCACCGACGGCGAAGGCCACCTGGTCGGGGTCCTCTCGCTGCGCAGCCTGATCCTGGCCGCCCCCGCCGCGCGGCTGCGCGACGTCATGGTGCAGAGCGTGGTGCGCGTGCAGATCGACGCGCCGCCGGACGAGGTGGCGCAGATCGTCTCGAAGTACGACCTGCTGTCGGTGCCGGTGGTCGACCTGCAGAACCACCTGCTCGGCGTGGTCACCGTCGACGACGTCATCGACGTCATCCAGGAACAGGCCGAGGAAGACCTGCTGCACCTCGCCGGCGTTGCCGCCGAGGAGCGCGTCTCCACCTCGGCCGGGCAGTCGTTCCGGATGCGCTTCCCCTGGCTGGCCATCAACCTCGGCACCGCCTTTCTGGCGGCGTCGGTGGTGCGGCTGTTTCAGGGGACGATCGAGAAGTGGGCGGCGCTGGCCGTCTTCATGCCGATCGTGGCGGGGATGGGCGGCAACGCCGGGACGCAGACGCTGACGGTGTTCGTGCGCGGCCTGGCGCTCGGCGAGGTCGACTGGTCGACCGGCTGGAAGCCGGTCGGCAAGCAGGTGCTGGTCGGACTCGGCAACGGACTGGCCAACGGCGCGCTGGCGATGCTGGTGGTCGGCTGGTGGACCGGTGACTGGATCATCGCCACCATCCTGCTCGGGGCCATGACCTTCAACATGGTCATCTCCGGCCTGGCCGGCGGCCTGGTGCCGCTGGCGCTGGAGAAGCTCGGCTTCGACCCCGCCATCGGCTCCTCGATCTTCGTCACCACCTTCACGGACGTCAGCGGCTTCTTTTCCTTCCTCGGCCTGGCCACGCTGGCGGTGCGAATCTTCGGGCGTCCGTGAGCGCCGGAGCCGCATTTCAGCGGCTTTTCAGGCCTCCGGAGACACCGTTTCGTGCAGGGTTCTTTGTGGAAACTGAAAACGAAGCGAAAGTCAACTGCACAAAGAGTGGTGCTACGGACGTGGCTGTTTTGCCGATGTTGATATTTCTCAATGACTTAGCTGTTTTCGCCCAACCGGTTGTGCAACTTGGTCCCGACCGTCGAGTTTTTGCGCCTTTTGAGAGTTTTTCACAGCGAAATCCGCAGCGTTTTCCGCAGATTCTGTGCAAAGTCGGCGTCGCCTTCCCTTATGAGGCGTGGCTGGCTGCCGGTAAAGTCCACGATGGTCGACGGTTTGCCCTCGCGGCGTCCGCTATCGAGCACCGCATCCAAGCCGTCGGCGATCTCGTTTGCCAGCTCGCCGACTTCCAGAATCGGCGGCTCTCCGGCGCGATTGGCGCTGGTCGAGACCAGAGGTCCCGTTTGCACCAGAAGCATCCTCAACCATGCGAGGTCGGGGACGCGCGCCGCCACGGTGCCCGCGCCGCGGCGCAGCACGGCGGTCAGCGGGGCGGGCCAGAGCGTCTCGAGATCGTCAGGCACCTCGGCGCCGAAGTCGCGCAACTGCGCGGCCGAGGCGGCGATGACGACGAACGGCTTGTCGTCGCCGCGGCCCTTGAGCTCGGCGATGCGCGCCACGGCGGACTCATTCGTCGCCACGGCGTGCAGACCGTAGATGGTGTCGGTGGGGAGAAGGGCGACGCCGCCGCGGAGGAGGATGTCCGCGATCTCGGCGAGAACGCTGGTGTCGGTGAAGACTCTCATCGACGCGCCCGCGCGGTGCGGCCGCGGGCGGTGTCGAGCAGCTCGCGCGCGTGCAGCACGGCCGAGGCGGAGACCGACTCGCCGCCGAGCATGCGGGCGATCTCGGCCACGCGCTGCTCGTCGTCGTCGAGCCGGCGGATGAGCGCGCGCGTGTGGCCGCGCGCATCCTCTTTCCAGACGTAAAAGTGCGTGGCGGCGAAGCTGGCGATCTGCGGCAGGTGCGTGACGCAGATGACCTGGTTCTTCGCCGCGAGCTGCTGCAGTTTCCGTCCGACCACCTCGGCCACGCGCCCGCCGATGCCGGCGTCGATCTCGTCGAAGACCAGCGTCGCCGCGGCAGCGGCCGGAGAGGCCCTGAACAGCGCCGCGGCGATGGCCAGCTGGATGCGCGACAGCTCGCCGCCCGAGGCGATGCGCTGCATCGGCTTCGGCTCCTCGCCGCGGTTCGGCGCGATGAGGATGGCGACGTCGTCGAAGCCGTCTTCGCGTTCCGCGCCGCGCTCCACCATGATGCGGACCGTGGTCCGCTCCATGGCCAGGTCGTTGAGCTCCGCCTGGATGGCGCTCTCGAACGCCTTCGCCGCCTTGGAGCGTCCGGACGACAGCTTCTCGCCCGCCGCGCGGTAAGCGCCGGCGCGCTGCTGTTCGATGCGCTGCAGTTTCTCGACGTTCGTCTCGTAGTCGCTGAGGCGGTCGTGCTCGTCCTGGATCGCGCCGAGGTGCGCCAGGACGGCCTCCGCGGAGCCGCCGTACTTTTTCTTCAGGCGCTCGATGGCGGCGAGGCGATCCTCGATCTCCTCCAGGCGCTCCGGGTCGTGGCGCACGCTCTCCGCCAGCCGTGACAGCGCGCGCGCGGTCTCCTGCAGGCGATAGATGGCGTCCTGCAGCTCGGCGGCGATCTGTCCGAGGTCGCCGATCTCGCGCGACAGCGGTTGCACCAGGTGCGCGGCACGCCCGAGCTGCGCCAGCGCCGACGTCTCGTCGTCCTCCACCAGGCTGAACGCGCCGCCAGCCGCCTCGGCCAGCTCGCGCGCGTTGGCCAGGATGCTTCGCTCCGCGCGCAGCGTCTCCTCCTCGGCGGGATCGAGCCGCGCCGCGGAGATCTCGTCGATCTGGTACTTCAGCAGGTCGAGCCGCAGCGCACGGTCGCGTTGCGCGTCGGTCAGCTCGCGAAGCTGGTCCGCCGCCTCGCGCCAGCCGTGGAACGCGGTGCGCGTGGCGTCGAGCAGGGCGGCGTTGCCGGCGAACTCGTCGAGCAGCTCGCGGTAGCCCTGCCCCGCGACGCGGCTGTGCGACTCGTGCTGCCCGTGGATCTCGAGCACGGCGTCCATCGCCGCGCCGAGCTCCCGCACCGTCAGCGGCGAGCCGTTGATCAGCACCCGCCCCCGCCCGCCCGCCGCAACCTCCCGCTTGACGATCTGCTCGCCGCAGTCACCCGCATGGTCGACCTCCACCCCCAACCGCCCCGCCACCCCCGCCGGCAGCTCGAACACCGCCTCCGCCGTCATCTTGTCGGCGCCGGCGCGGATCATCTCCGAGGATGACCGCGCCCCGCGCAGCAGCTCCAGCGAGTCGATCAGCAGCGACTTCCCCGCCCCCGTCTCGCCGGTGAGCACGTTCAACCCCGCCCCCGGCTCGATTGCGAACTCCTCGACGATGGCGAGGTTGCGGACTTTGAGGTAGGTGATCACCGAGGCAAAAGTCTAGCAGGCGCCGGGCGTGCGGCCCGGCGCCTGCGGGCGATCACTTGCCGCTGAGACGCTTGGCCAGCGTCTGCATGTCGATGTTGAAGATGATGGAGACCCGGACTTCACCGCCGGGCTCTTCGTTCGTTTTGCGGTTGAACGGCGTGGCGGTGTCGAACTGCATGCGCGTGGCGAAGTTGAAGAGGTCGTTCTGGCCGGGGAAGGGGACCATCAGGTCGGCGCGAAGACGAGGCACCTTCTTGCGCGTGAACTGCTCGCTCTCGCCGAGGCCGATCTCGAAGTACTTGCCTTCGAAGTTGCCGCCTTTTTCGTTTTCGATCCGGACCCCGGCCATCCAGTTGTAGGCGATCTTGCCGTTGGTCGCCGCGACGGGAGGCGTCGCGGTGGGGTTGGCGTCGATGCCCGGAATGGTGAGGATGCCGAGCCGCATCACGCCGAGAATCGAAAAAGCATTCGTGTCGCCAGGATTTTCGTGCGCGACCGGCAGCGTCCAACCGGCACCGATGCCGGCGCTTCCGCCGAACGCCTGGCGGACGCGCGTCGGCGCGGATGTATTGTTCGGGTCGACGACCGCGGTGCCGGTCAGGCCGGTCTCGCCGTAAAGGCGCAGGATCCTGAAGTTCGGAAACTTACCGCACTTGTCCGCTGCCGTGCAGGTCTGGTCCGTGATCTTCTTGTACATCTCCTTGTCGTGCTGCTTCATGTAGACGCCCTGGTCGTAGAGGCGCGTCTCGTATCGCGCCAGCAGCTCCGCATAGCCGTCCTTGAAGTCGCTCTTGGTGCGGAGGTACGTGTAGCCGGTGTAGATCCACAGCTTGTAGCGCGAGTCCTTGGCGAAGTTCTCGACGCCGGCCACCACGGTGATCTTGTAGACCGGCACCGGAGCGAGGGCGTTGCCGTTCGAGTCCTTTCCTTCGATTCGCAGGTACCTGGTGACGATCCCCGGCGTGTTCTTGTCCATCCGGATGAGGATCGCGTCGGCTCCCGTGAGCGCGGCGGGGGTCAGAAGGTAATTGCTCTTTCCGGCGGTGCAAGCGCCGATCAGCACCGGCTGCGGGTCGGCAACCGGGTTCACGTTGGCGCAGGTGTGGCCTGCCAGCAGGTCCTCTTCGGTGAGGAGGCAGATGACCGGGACCGAGCCGCCCTTGACCGGGTTCTTCAACGCGAAGGACGGAATCCCGCCGGCTTGGGAGGTCAGCGTGATGCCGCCCGCGGGATAGTCCTCCGTCACCGGACAGTCAGCCGCGCCGGCATGAGCGGCCACGAACGACAGCAACAACACGAGCACACCGCGAACGGTTCGCATGATTCTCCTCCGCACTGATTTTTTGGGTTGGACCCTTGCTGACTGAGGAGTATAGCGTCCCGAGGTTTCCCTACCCCTCGTGTCGAGTATTTGCGGCCTCAACTTTGCTTTTACAACCCTCATGACACGACGGATGACTATGTTTGTGATGGCGGCTGTGCTCGCCGCGGGATGTTCCAGGCAGGAAGCGAAGCAGACCGCGCAGACGACGACGGCCAAGGTCGCGCAGAAGGTGCAGGATGCCTTCGACGACGTCTCCACCCCGGTAGGCAAGCCGGACCCGAACGCGGCGAAGCAGCGCGAGCAGGAGCGCTTCGACCAGCGCTGGCGGGAGCTGCAGTCGTTCCGGGCGCAGCAGCAGGCGGCGGCCGCGGCGCAGCAACAGCAACAACAGCAGCAGCAACAGCAGAAGGCCGCCGAGCAGGCGCTGCAGATCGCCTTCGTCACCGGCAAGAAGGAGACGTTCAAGGGCGCCGATCCCCAAAAGATCAACGCGGCGCCGGTCAACGTCCCCATCACCGGCGACCAGCGCGGTCCCTCGGTGCTGCGCGCCCAGGTATTGCTCGACCGCGCGCATTACGCGGTCGGCGTGATCGACGGCCGCTGGGGGCGCAACTCGGCCATCGCCGTCTGGTGGTGGCAGCGTGCGCACGGCATCCAGCCGACGGGCGACATCGACGAGGCGACCTTCCGCTCCATCGCGCAGGCGGCGGGGAACGTGGAGCCGGTGGTCAGCCACACCCTGACTGATGATGACGTGAAGGGGCCGTTCGTCACCATCCCGGAGGAGGTGTACGACCAGGAATCGCTGAAGTGCCTCTGCTACGAGTCGCTGCGCGAGAAGCTGGCGGAGCGGTTCCACGCCTCCGAGGACTTCCTGGAAGTGCTCAACCCCAACGTCGACTTCTCAAGCCTCGCCGCGGGGACGACCATCAACGTCCCGAACGTCCGCGAGCCGATGACGGCGGATCAACGCGACATCGCGAAGATCGTCGTCTCCATCGCCGGCAACTCACTCAACGGCTACGACGCCAACGGCGGGCTGATCTTCCACGCGCCGACCACCGTCGGTGCCGGCTACGACCCCTCGCCGGACGAGACGGTGCAGGTGGCGAAGATCGTCCCCGACCCGCACTTCCACTACGACCCGAAGCTCTACCACGAGGTGTCGGACGACAAGCCCGACGCGCATCTCAACCCCGGCCCCAACTCGCCGGTCGGCGTGGTGTGGATCGCCCTGTCGAAGCCGCACTACGGCATTCACGGCACGAAGGACCCGGACTCGATCGGCTACGCCTCGTCGCACGGCTGCGTGCGCCTGACGAACTACGATGCCGATGAGCTGCGGCGCCGGATCAGCGAAGGGGTGTCGGTGGCGTTCGTCGACACGTCGTCGAAGAACCTGCCGGAGGTGGCTAAGAAAGCGAGCGGCGAGTAGCGAGCAGCGAGCAGCGAGCAGGATGGCGAGGTTTTCCTGCTCGCCGCTCGGCGCAACCTGCTCGCTATAGCCGGCAGCGAGCAGCTAGCAGGAGGGCGAGGGTTTTCCTGCTCGCCGCTCGCTGCTAAGAAAGCGAGTAGCGAGTAGCGAGCAGCGAGCAGGAGGCGAGGGTTTTCCTGCTCGCCGCTCGCCGCAACCTGCTCGCTATAGCCAGTAGCGAGCAGCAAGCAGCATGGCGAGGTTTTCCTGCTCGCCGCTCGCTGCAACCTGCTCGCTATTCAGGCCACCGCCTCGCGCAACTCCTCCATCGAGATCCCCGGCGACTTCAGGTTGCCGAGCAGCGTGAGCGACAGCGACTCGGCGTCGACGATGGTCTGCGCTGCGGCGTGGATGTCGTCGAGCGTCACCGCGTCGATGGCGGCGATGATCTCGTCGGGGCTGAACTGCCGGCCGAAGTAGTACTCCTGCCGGGCGATCCCCGACATCCGGCTCACCGTCGACTCCAGCGACAGCAGGATCGATCCCTTGAGGTGCAGCTTCGCCGCGCTCAGCTCCGCCGCCGTGGCGCCGTCGGCCCTGATCTTCTTCATCTCCTCCAGCGTGATGGTCAGCACGCGGCGGAGGTTCTTCGGCGCGCAGGCGGCGTAGACCGCCTCGTAGCCGCCGTGCAGGTAGCCGTTGTGGTACGAGAGGACGGTGTAGACGAGGCCCTCCTTCTCGCGGATGCGCTGGAAGAGGCGCGACGACATGCCGCCGCCGAGGACGGAGTTGAAGAGCGCGGCGGCGTAGCGCGCGTTGTCCTGCTGCGGATAGCCGCGCGATCCGAGGCAGAGGTGGACCTGCTCCAGCTCGCGCTTTTCACGGAGGATGACGTGCTGCGTCGGCGTCGGCGCGTTCCACGGCCGCTGCACCGGCGCGCCGGCGTCGACGGGGAAGGCGCGCTCCAGGAAGGGGATGAGCTGCTCCGGCTGCACGTTGCCCGACGCGGTGAAGATCATGTTCGCCGGGTGGAACGTCTCCGCGTAGTGCTCCAGGATCTGCCCGCGCGCCAGCCGGTTCACGGTCTCCTCGGTGCCGAGGATGGGGCGGCCGAGCGGGTGGTCGGCCCAGAAGGCGGTGACGAACATCTCGTGCACCAGGTCGTCGGGCGTGTCCTCGACCATCTTGATCTCTTCCAGGATGACGCTGCGCTCGGACTCCACGTCGTCGCCGGTGAAGGCGGGGGCGGTGACGATGTCGGTCAGCAGGTCGAGCGCCAGGCCGACCTGCTCGTCGAGCACGTGCGCGTAGAACGAGGTGTACTCCTTGCCGGTGAAGGCGTCGACGTCGCCGCCGAGCATGTCGATGATCTGCGCGATGTCGCTGGTGTTGCGCGTCTTGGTCGCCTTGAAGACCAGGTGCTCGAGAAAGTGCGAGGCGCCGCCGTGCGGCTCCGATTCGACCGCCGAGCCGCTGCGGAGGTAGTAGCCGAGGGCCACCGACCGGACGTAGGGAAGCGTCTCGATGAGGATCGTCAGGCCGGACGGGAGGACGTGGCGGGTGAACATTGGGAGCGGATTGTAGGAGATCCTTCGCCGTCTGCGCGGCTAAGGATGCCGCTCCGTGTCACTTCCACACCGTCTGCAGCCCCACCAGCCGCTGCGCGATCTCCTGCTGCAGGTCGAGCGCGGTGTAGTTCCACGTCTCGTACGTCTCGTTGCCTTTGAGCGCGAGCATCGACTTGCCGCTGATGGGAGGGCGGACGCCGACGAACGGGCCGCCGGCGTAGTCCTTGATCGGGACGCCGGGGAGGCTCGGCTTGGCGTTCGGGTTCAGCGGATTCGGTTGCGGAGTGGGGGGAGGGGTAGGGTTCGGACCGGGACCGGGGTTGGGAGGGATGGCCGCGGATTGCGGGATCACCAGCCAGTCGACTTCGCCGGTGAGGGGGTCGACCAGCTCGCTCTCGATGCCGCGGATGAAGCGCGGCGAGCGCGCCTCTTTCAGCTGGCTCGGGTTGACGGGATAGGTCTTGTGCACCAGCTGGAACTCCCAGCAGGCGCGGGCGTACTGCTGCATGGCGAAGATGGTCTGGCGCTCGCGGTCGCGCTGCAGGACCGCGGACCACTGCTTCGGCACCGTGTAGGCGACGAAGACCATGATGATGGTGCACATGACGAGCACCGCGGCCAGGGTAAAGCCACGCTCCGAGGTTGCGCGGTTGCGGGGTCTCGGGGTCTCGCGGTGGCAGAGCCCACCGGCGCGAGCACCGCGAGACCTCGCTACCTCGCGACCTCGCTCACCACGATTTGAACGGCGTGCCATCGAGTCCATTGCCCGGAGCGGTGCTGCGGACGTCGTAGATGCCCGGCATGCCGCCGTTCTCGTCGTTGACGGCCGTCGGGTCGATCGGCGGCACGTTGGGATCGCTCGGATCGCCGCTGGCGGTCACCTCTTCCCAGTCGACCTGCATGGTGACGGGGTCCTTCGGGATGGCGCGGAGGTAGTGCGCATCCTTGAGCGCCTGCAGGCTCTCCGGGTACTTCTGCCGGTCGGCGTAGAAGTCGTCGATGGCCTTGCGCATCTCGAAGAGGTTGTGGCGCAGCGCCGCCTCGCGCGCCTTCTGCTGGGCGTACTTCACGTTGGCGATGGCCACGCCGGCGAGGATGCCGATGATCGTGACGACCACGATCAGCTCGATGAGGGTGAAACCGCGCTGCGAGTTTTTTTTCACCATTCGTTGTAGTGCGTCTTGCCGTCGAGCGCGAGCGCCGTCGAGCTGGAATGGACCTCGAACACCTGTTCGTCGTTCTGGCCCGTTTTGTCGGGGTCGTCCTTCACTCCGAGCTTGATCCAATCGTTCTTCCCGGTCATGGGATCGATCAGGTCGCGCTCGCGGAGGAGCCGGATCGTGTTGTTGTTGTTCAGCTCGATCGGCTTGGTCAGCTCCTCGAGATCCTTGGGATACCCCTCCTGGCCGAAGTCAGGCGGCTTCTTGATGCCGGTCGGCGCGTTGGCCGGCTGGGTGCGGAGGTCGTGGTAATAGTCGATGGCGTTGGTGATGCGGCGCAGCCGCTCGCGCAGCTCGAGCTCCTTCTGGCGGCGGATGCCGAAGTTCGCCAGCGGCATGGCCACCGAGGCGAGGATGCCGATGATCGCCACGACCGTGATCAGCTCGGCAATGGTGAAGCCGCGGGAGCAGCGAGCAGCGAGCAGCGAGCAGGCGGTTGTTTCCCGCTCGCTGCTCGCTGCCCGCTGCTCGCTGCCGGTCCTGGCGTTCATTCAACCTTCGCGTGGCCTCCGGCGATCGTCGAGGCGACGATGGTGCCCTTGCCATTCTTCAGATCGGGATTCTCCAGGACGAGATAGGTCTCGCCGCTGAGCACTCCGCGCACCCGCAGCGCGGCGATGTCGCCGCCGCTGGTGAAGCGCAGCGGTCCGCCGTCGGACGAGGTGATCTTGATGGTGCCCGCCGCGCGGTCGATGCTCACCACCGGCGGCTTGGTGATGTTGATCTGCATGGCCGGGCCGAAGCTGACCTCGGAGACGTCGAGCGTGTGCGAGTCGAAGTGCAGCAGCATCTGGTCGGTGGTCAGCCCGTCGAGGTCCATCCCCACGATGGTCCAGATCCTCTCCTCGCCCGGCTTGAGGTTGAGGCGCATCGGCTGCGGACCCATGCGCGGCGAGAGGTTCGCCTGCGGATCCGCCTCGGCCACGTCGGTCGATATCGCCTGTCCGCGGACCGGAAGCGGATTCGGCACGCTGCTCTGCGGCACCGGAGGAGGCTGTGGTTGCGGCTGCGAAGGCGGACGGCGGAACGGGTCGTTCGGCCCGGTGCCCTGCGGCAGCGGCGCCACGCGCGCCGGCGTTCCCTCGGGCTGCATGACGTTGCCCGGCTCACCGTCCGGCGCCAGCATCAAGCCGGTGTTCGGGTCGCGTCCGCCCGCGGTGTTACGGCCGAAGGGATCGACCGCCGTGCGCGACTCCAGCCGCGGCGAGAGACCGCGGAAGGTGAGGTTGTTCGTGGTGCCCACCCACATCGGCGCGAGGTCGTCCTCGGTGATGTCGGGGACGCGGATGATGTGCGGCGTCATGGTCAGCACCAGGTCGGTGCGGGTGACGTGCTTGCTGCTCTGCGTGAAGAGGCGGCCGATGATCGGCAGGTCGCCGAGGAACGGCGTCTTCTGGTCGTCCTGCGCATCGTTCTGCTGGATGAGGCCGGCCAGGAAGTTGGTCTCGCCGTCCTTGAGCCGGATGGTCGACTCGATGGTGCGGGTGATGAAGATCGGCTGCGCCGGCACGCCGCTGGTGCCGCCGGTGCCGGAGGCGTTGGTGCCGGCGTTCGAGACTTCGACCGTCAGCTTGAGGGTGACCTCGCGGTTGTGGTGGACGCGCGGCTCCATGGCGACCTTGATGCCGACGTCCTGGTACTGGTAGGAGGTGGCCGGGAGGCTGCCGAAGGTGCCGGTCTGCACGCCGGTGGTGAAGGTGGTGACCGGAACGGGGATGCGCTGGCCGATGTGCAGCGTGGCCTTCTCGCCCTCGGAGATGCGCAGCTCGGGGTTGGCCAGCAGCTCGATGTTGTTGAGCGACTTCGCCGCGACGTAGCTGGCGGTCGGCACGGTGAAGCTGTAGTTGCCGATGTGCGCCAGCGTGCTGAAGGTCTCGGTGGTGACCGCGGAGAGCGGGGCGCTGGTGACCTTGCCGGCGCTGTCGGTCACCGTGGCCATCGGCGTGGCGTTTCCGCCGGCGACCGTGGCGAAGAAGCCGAGGTTGCGGATCTTGTCCACGTCGAGCTGGATCAGCTCCACGTCGACCACCACCTCGGACTTCGCCTTGTCGTTGGCCTCGATGATCTTCTCCGCGATGCGCACCTTGTCGGCGGTGTCGCGGATGGTGATGGCGTTGAGCGCCTTGAGCGGGAAGACGTTGCGCGCCTCGATCATGGTGCGCACCACGTTGGTGACCTGCTCGGCGTCGCCGTTCGAGAGGTAGAAGGTGCGGATGACCAGGTCCTCGTAGTCGCGCCGCGCCTGCGGGTTGTCCGGGACGACGATGATGGTGTGCTCGTCGAGCACCTTGTAGAAGTGATTGGCGGCCTGCATGACGCGCTCGAGAGCGTCCTGCGCGGTGACGTCCTTCAGCTCGATGGAGAGGCGGTCGCTGTCCTTGATGGCCACGTCGAAGAGCACGTTGATGCCGAAGGCGTTGCCGAGGGCCTTGTAGATCTCCTTGATGGGCGTCTCGTGCGGGAAGTTCAGCGAGATGGGTTGATCGGAGGCGGGGTTGAGCTGCGGCGGCTGCGCCTTGGTGATGTTGTTCTTCGCCGCGCGCTTCTTGATCTCGTCGATCGACGCGCCGGCGGCGACGGCCTGCGCCTCGTTGTACATGGCCACGGCCTTGCCGAGCTCGATGGCGGCGTACTGGTTGGTCGAATCGAGCTTGACGGTGATCTCCAGCTCGGTGGCGGCCATCTGCGCCAGGCGGATCCGCTCGCCGCCCGAGGTGGTCTCGGCGGCGGCGCGGAGCGACTTCCCTTTTTCGAAGTGGAGGCGCGAGGATTCCAGCTTGGCGCGCTGCAGGTAGATGCGGAAGCGCTTGTTCTCGGGGTCGACGTCGAGCGCCTTGGTGTACTCCAGGACCGCCTGGTCCCAGTTCTTCGACTTCTCCGCCGTCTGGCCGCGTTCGAAAGCGTTGTAGCTCGCGCAGCCCGAAACGACGAGTGCGAGGATGAGGACTGCTGCTGTGATATGCGATTTCATTCGTTCAAGTCCAATCTTCAGACGCTCGACGGCGCGATTCGTCACTGCCCGATCGGGACGCGCGTTTTGACGTCGGTCGGGAATCCGACGTAACCGATCTCGACCGATTCGATCCCGATGCTGCGCAGGATGAACTTGCCTTCGATCGTTTCGCCGACGCGCACGTTCACGATCTCACCGTTTCCGGAGAATGTGGCGATCGGATTGTTCACCGGCCCGAACGTCCCGATGTATTTCAGGCTGAACGCGGGCGGTTGCGGCGGCGGAGGAGGGGGCGG
>Ga0157377_10000080_pt1 | contig 74445 bp, 49 predicted proteins | sample M55metaG_FD_121116 | JGI IMG/M metagenome (GOLD analysis project Ga0157377, IMG submission 121116) | Miscanthus rhizosphere microbial communities from Kellogg Biological Station, Michigan, USA - M5-5 metaG | ecosystem: Host-associated > Plants > Roots > Rhizosphere > Soil | place: USA: Michigan... | reverse complement strand
TCGCAATGGTTGTGTTGGGCGCCCATCTATGGAAGCATCGGCCGAAAGCGTCTAACCCTTCCATCGAGGGGACAGCTTCCAGCGGGCGTCGCCCGCCTCCAGCTGCCCCTCATGTCAAACGTTAGACCGCGCATGCGCTTCCGTGTCACTTCCGCCGCCGGCTCACAAGAGGGCGCCTGGCTAAGCGACGTGACGGTGAATCTGGAAGACCAACTCAATTCGGAGCTTGGGACCTTGGAGTTCGGCTCAGGCATTGGCCAGTTCACCATGGTGGTGGTCTCGGTGTACGACGAGCCGGAACCGAATGAAGAGTGGTGCCGGGCGCATCGGAAGCTCGCTACGGCGAAGAATCCGCTCACGGGCGAAGTAGTTCGCTATCTGTCGGTTGCCGTACCGGTTGCGCCTTCGGCTGTATTGGCCGCCAAGGATGCCGCGCTCCTGACCGCGCTCGTCGCTGCCAGTGCCGTGACAGTGCTTGCTGAACGGCCCGCCCGTTTGCCGGCCGGGCTAGACTTCGCGCGTCTTTCTGCTGCCGTGACGTCGGCACTTACGCGGAGCACTCACGGTGCGGTCTAACCCTTCCATCGAGCGGACGGTTTCCAGCGGGCTGCGCCCGCCTCCAACCGCCGCTCATGTCAAACGTTAGGCGTCGCAAATGCAGATTCTCGTCGAGCTCATTGACCGCTGGCGATCCGAAGGCCTTGTGCTACTTGCGCCAGAAATTCGGTCTTCTGTTTGTGAGGCGTTCAGAAGCGCCGGCTCACACGCCACCTCTGACGTTATAGCCCTGTATGCAGGCTTGGGCGGCATGGAAGACATGGATAAAGAATGCTGGCGTCTCTGGCCGTTGGAGGAGGTAAGGGCGGAGAGCGCCACGCACCCTCACGACAGAGTTCTGTTTTCCGACTACCTGATGAATTGCTGGTGCTACAGGCTCAAGCCAAACACCGACGACACGAGTTCGGTGCTCGTCGACTACTTCGACGGCAGGCAGCCAACAGTTGTGGCTAGCACACTCGGGGAATTCTTTGAAGCATATGCAGCCAATGCAACACTCCTGCTCGACGCTCAGTCGCTTTTCCACATCGGTGCCAACAACGCCTAACCCTTCCATCGAGGACGTGAATGGCGTGTCCCACGCGTTCGTCATCGAGTCGTTCAGCGTCAAGCACCATGTGCTCACGATGGGGCGGTTGCTGCGGCAAGTTCCAGCCGCAGTAAGCATTGGCGTTCCCGGGCTCGTCGAACAACTAGCGGGCGCATGAGGCCATACGGTCTCACCGGCCGCGCGCTTTGCCCCGCAGACCGTCGTCGATGGGTAGATGGGTTCAACGCCCATGCCGGATTGCCATGCACCGGAAATTCGGCGAACCCTTCAGGCTGTTGTTCAGCGCCCGTCCAACTCGGCGTACGCCTCAATCGCTTTCTCGGTTGAGACAGACCTGACGGTCAGCGGGGGATCCCACGGCGGCACGCCTTTCATGCGTGTTGCTCCCCTGTTGCAGCGACCGCTTGATGGCGGATAGCGTGAGTCCGCGCCGAGGCAGCGACGGACAGCAAACGCTGCAGCAGTCTCGCCGCCTGGAAGACTGTGTCAGACGACTGCGGCATCCGATCGCTGGCCATCAAGGGCAACTTGAAGAATTGCCGGTTTCGTCGTCCATCGCAGTTGGCCATACCACGGCCGGGAGTCGTAGGACGATGCACGAATTGTTGTGCAAAGGTGAGGCAATGATTAGTCGGGCTCGTAACATGTTGCCAGAATGGTGGTGAGTCCCCGACAGACTTAATTGCGACCCGACAGACTTAATTGTTGGCGATCAGACAGGTTTTTTCTAACAAACTCCTGTCATTGTCAACAGAGTTTTGACTGTTTGGTGTTCTGGACAAATAAAGTCGAGACAACCAAATAGAGTCGTGAACCTGATCGACCGACTGTTGCCTTGGCGATTGATCGAAAGGTGCCCTTTCGAGGCGGGGAGTTGCTACAGCAGCCCTCGCCCCATGCAAGGCCCGGTCCTGACTCAATGTCTGTGCTGCAGCGGTTGGCGACCTTCGTCCTCGGCGCACCTACTCTCGCTGACTGGCACGATGCGGTCGCTCAGCTCGGTGGCTGCGGGCGGAACCAGTGTCAGCTGTTCGATGTTGAGCCGTCGTAGACCCTACGCTCGGGTCCACGTGCGGGTGACCGGTTCCTCGCGGCGCGAAGTGGAAGTCCCGACCCTGAAGAGACATTGGCTGTCCTGATCTCGCCGCCTTGGAGCTGACGTTCGGACTCGAACAACAGGCACCTGTTGGAGGCCCCGCGGCGGAGGGCACACGTCGGTGGCAGCGTTCAAGGCGATTGAGGCACGGGGCCGCGCTGCTGCAAGCGGCGCCCAGCATGCGGCTGGCCAACTTCAGCCACCTCGTTGACGGTAACCTGAACTACAACGTGCCGGCACCGCAAACCGGCGATGCGGCTGCCTTCCTGCGCGAGCGCGAGCACGAGATCAACACGATCGTCTGCGACGCGGTCGCCGCGCACGGCGGATCGATCTCGTCCGAACATGGCGTGGGCGAACTCAAGCGAGACGAACTGCCGCGCTACAAGGACGCGACGCCGCTGGCGTTGATGCGCGCGGTGAAGGCGGCGCTCGATCCGCACATCATGAATCAGGGGCGGCGGTGTTGTAACGCTTGCGGTGCGCGTTCGACCGCTGCTTGCTCGCGAAGGGCGCCTGCCGCTGTCGACCGTCTGCCGCCGCTGGTAGCGAGCGTCTATCTGGCCACTACGAAGGACGCGGGCTCCGCTTGCCGGTGATGCTCACGGACGTACTCAACTTTGAGGACGCAACCCGTCGATCGCCATTGCCTGAAGCCGGCCCAGCGGCCTACAGTGATTGATCGACCGTTATCGGTCAGCATCCGACAGGAGGGGACCATGGCACTCGGCGATGGCATCCGTAGGAACATCTTTTCCGTTTCCGCCTCTGAACGCCAACGGTTCGTCAACGCGATCGTTGAGCTTAATAACCGCAAGTATCCCGGCAGTCGCACCGACTTCCCGGCCGGCGGTGTGTCGTACTGGTTCAAGATGGACGAGATCCATCAGGCCACTCACGTCCACGGCGGGCCGGCCTTCCTGCCGTGGCACCGCGAGCTGTGCAATCTCTTCGAATCCCTGCTGCGTGAGGTCGATCCCGACCTCTCGCTGCACTATTGGGACTGGAACCAGTCGATCGCGCCGCTGTTCCCCCTGTTCGGCAACACCAGCGGCGACGCGGGCGAGCCCTGGCTCAGCGCCAAGTTCTACGACCCGGCCGCACCAGGCGACAACTGGCGCGACGAAACCATCCACGCCAACCCGTTCTCGCCATGGCAGGGACACTACGACCTGCACGCCAATCCTGCCGATCCTCCCAAGGCGCGGACGCGTGCCGTGCAGACCGGGACGCCGCCTGTCGGCACGGGCGACTGGCCAAGCGACTCCGACTTCATCAATGCGGCGACGTACTCGGACTTCGACAGCCTGATGCAGGGTCCGGCAGGCAATGCGCACTCCAACGCGCATAGCTGGCTCGGGCTCGGCAACGCCCATACGTCGTTCCGCGATCCGCTGGTCTTCCTGATGCACTCCAACGTCGATCGGCTGTGGGCCATGTGGCAGACCCAGGCGGGGCACACCGACCGGCTCGATCCGAACCAGGTCTACGGTACGTTGGGCTCGGATCCCGAGATCAACGAGTCCCTGTTGCCCTGGGCGGGCACCGGCCCCTGGCCGACGCGTCCCTGGTACACGCCGGAGAACGAGCAGTTCACCAAGACGAGCAAGCATGCGACCGTGGTGCGTCCGCCGTGCTACGACACGCTGCCGATCTCCCCGCCGTTGATCTCGCTCGAGACGATGAGCATCAACTTCAACGATGTGCCGGTCGGAGAGACGGCGGCACGCGCCATCGTCTTCACCGCGCTGTCCTGCGACGACCTGCACTTCTCCATCACCTCGGGGCCCGCCGTGCTGACCGGTCCGCCGGGTACCGTCTTCGGCACCTTTCCAGCGCCGCTCGGCACGTCTGTCGTAATTCCCCATATCTCGAGCGTCACGCCGCCCAAGGGACGCCTATGGATCAGCTACAAGGGCACCGCCGACGGCGACGTGGCGACAGGCACGGTAACCGTGCACTGCACCGAGACCGGCCAGGATTTCGTCGTCAACATCGCCGCGAACACCATCGCGCGGCCCTCGGTGGCCGTGATGCTGGTGCTGGACCAGTCCGGCAGCATGAATTGGACAGCGGGGATCGACGCCACGACCAAGCGGATCGACGTGCTGCACCAGGCTGCCACGCAGTTCGTCCAACTCGCGCAGGACAGCAGTCGCATTGGCGACGGCGTCGGCATGGTCAGCTTCGATCACAATGCCTATCCCGGCATCGGCGTCACCCGCAACAACGGGACCGGCTTCGATCTTGGCCCGGTCGCCACAGCGATCCAGAACCTTCACCCGGCCGGCGCCACGTCGATCGGCAACGGCGTCGCCCTCGGCCGCAGCACGCTCGATCCGGTGAGCGGCTACGACCGCAAGGCAATGGTGGTCTTCACCGACGGCCTCGAGAACACGCCGCTCATGATCTCCGACGTGATGGGCAGCATCAACGACCGGACATTCGCCATCGGCCTCGGCACCGCCCAGCAGGTCAGTGCCGGAGCGCTGACGGCGCTGGCCAACAACACCGGCGGCCGCCTGCTGCTCAGCGGCCGGCTCAGCCCGGCCATCGACGACTACTTCCGGCTCAGCAAGTTCTTCATGCAGGTGCTGGCCGGCGTGCAGAACACCGAGATCGTCACCGACCCGTCGGGCTACATCACGCCGGGCATGAAGGTCCGCATTCCGTTCTTGCTGAGCGACACCGACATCGACAGCACGGTCATTCTCCTGAGCGACCTCCGGGCGATCCGCTTCATGGTCGAGACTCCGGCCGGCGTCGTGATGGATCCGGCGGGAGCGGCGGCGCTGGGCGCGACCTATGCGACCGGCACTAACCTCAACTACTACCGCTACACGCTACCCTTGCCGTTGGGGCCACACCCGGCTCATGCCGGGACCTGGCATGCGCTGCTCGAGGTCGACGAAGCCGTGCTGAAGCGGCTGGCCCATGGCAACGACAAGACGGTCTCGGCGCTGCGGTCGTGGCTGGTTCATGGCATCCGCTACAACGTCAGCGTCCAGGCCTACTCGAACCTGCGGATGACGGCGGACCTGTCGCAGAACAGCCTGGAGCCGGGCGCCACGATGACAGTCAGGGCATCGCTCGCCGAGTATGGCGTGCCGGTGGACCACCGGGCCGGCGTCTATGCCGAGGTGGAAAGGCCGAGCGGGTCGCCCACGACCCTGCTGTTGACGGAAGTCGAGCCAGGCAGCTTCGAGGCGAGCATGGTGGCTGCGATCGCCGGCGTGTATCGCTTCCGGGTGATTGCCAAGGGGGTCACCCTGCGTAACGAGGCCTTCACGCGCGAGCAGCTCCTGACTGGCTCGGTCGTGCTCGGCGGCAACAACCCGGTGCCGGCCGGCGATCCCAAGCGCGGGCACGAGATGTGCGATCTCCTCGAGTGCCTGCTGAAGCCGGAGGCATTCGGACGGCTCTTGGCTGAGCAGAAAGTCGACGTCGACGCCGTGCGCAAGTGCATCGAGCAGTGGTGCAAGGGGCGGGAGCTGTCGCCGAATGAGATCCGCAGGCGCGAGGGCATCGCAGAGCCGCCTGCGGCCGGCGCGCCTCCGGTGCTGACCGCCACCTTCTCGACCGAGCAGATCGCGGTGCTGACGGACATCGTCCGGCGGCTGCAGCAGACCGCTGGGGCCGAGATCAAGCCGCACAAGCCCTGCCACGAGCCTCCGACCCGCTCGTGATCGACGCGGCAGGCCGCCGCTCTGCTCTGATTTACTCGGCGGCCTGCTGCTTGCCCCGGCGGCGAAGCGCGGCGACGATAAGGCGTTGCCAGACAGCCGACCGTCGTTGGCGGCAGGTTACGGCCGGGTCGAGTCGAAGACAGCCTCAGACTCGTCGCCGGAAACCTGTCCTTCGGGGCCACGCCGCGGCCAGTCTTTTGAGTGGGCCGCGACGGGCTGCTTGTGGCCGGCATCGTGAGTACGACATCGCGTCAGGAAGCCGCCTTTCGACACTCGAGATCACCGACCAAGGTTAGCTGTCGGCGCAGTCTGCGATCAGGTAGTCCCGGCCATCAAGAGTCACTCACGACCGGCAGCATTGAGGAGGGCCGGCGTGATCGTGAAGCGACTCGAAGGTCTGTGGAAGCGGTTGTGGCCGGCGAAACCGGGGCCCAGTTCGAGATCCGGCGCGAAGGGCGGCATGAGGTCTTCACGATCCACGCAGTCGGGCCGTGCGCTGTCCATGACCGCCTGCGGAGCCATCTGAAGTCGGCAATGCGGGGGTCGGTCTTGCGGCACTGAGGTCAGCTGTTGGACTGAGCGTCATCTTGCGGCAAACTCGATGATCGCCCGGATGACGGGTGCGCTGTCACCACACCACCAAAAGTGATCGGCACCTTCAAGCGGGTGCCAGACGGCGCCGGGGATGTTCTGCGCAAGATGCTGGCCGGCTTCAAAGCGAACCGCTCGGTCGCCGCGCCGATGCATCACGAGGGTCGGCACGTCGATGCGGTCGAGATCGGTGCGCAAGTCGGCGTCGCGCAGGCCGCCAAGAATCGTTTCGAGTCCTCCGGGAGACGCTGCATGCCGCACGATGCGCGCCCACCAGGCGCGCAAAGCGGGATCGTCCTTGCCGCTTGGAGCAAACGTCTCGATGCCCACCGGTCCGCCCCATCCGGCAATGAGTCGCTGTAGCCAGACGTCGTAGGCGGCTGCAGGCAGCGCCCATGGGTAATCGGGCGCGGCGGAGCCCCGCGCGAGCGACCCGAACAGGAACAAGCCCTGCACGTGGCCCGGATGATCGACGGCAAGGCGCATCGCTCCCAGTCCGCCCTCGGACGATCCGAAGATCCATGCGCGCGCCACACCTGCATGCGCGAGGATCGCCGCGATGTCGGCGGCCATGGCGGCAGGCGTGCTCGTGGCGCGCAAGCGCTCCGACAAGCCGACACCGCGCCGGTCGAACAGGATCACCTGGAAGCGATCGGCCAATGCGTCGACACAGGCGCGAAGCGGCGGATACTCCAGCGCGATCTCGATGTGACTGACGAACCCGGGAGAGATCACGAGGGTTTGATCGCCTGCGCCGAGCGTGGTGTATGCGACGGCGCCAAGCCCACCTTCGGCAAAACGCACACTCGGCCGCTCCACCCGGTTGGACGACAGCCGTTTCAGATCCTCCGTCATCCGCAGGTACGCCCTCTCAGTGTGCGGGCCGGGCTTGATGCCGAACTCCGCTCGCAAGACCTCCGCGCAGCGCGTGTAGGCGGCCTCGACGCCGGCACTGTGGCCCTGGAGGACGTGCAACTGCATCAGCAGAACGTAGCTCGGCTCACGGTACACGTCGAGCGCAATCAGCACTTCGGCAAGATCCAGCGCCGACGCAAACTCGCCGCGCCTGCCGAGAGCGTCGATCAGCCGCTCGAGCAGGCGCGCGAGCAGGTGTTCGTGCTCGATCGAGGCTGCCTTGAGCCAGTCGTCGAAGACTTCCGATCCGAAGGAGATACCTTGCATCAGTGGGCGGCGCGCCCGCACGACCCATTGGCGGGCTTCCGCCAGGGTGTTGTCATCGAAGGTCGCCGCAGCGACCGCGCGGCGGGCGAACTGCGCGAAGCGAAGTGCATCGGTCTGCACGGCCTGCGCATCGAGCGCGAGGGCGTCGTTGTCGGCCGACAGGATCCTGGCGCTCACCGCGTTTTCGATCGTGTAGAGCAGTCTGCGCAGGCGCGTGCGCCCTTGCGTTTCGTCGGCGTCCGGCCATAACACAGCGGCCAGGTGTGCCCGTGGCACGGGCCCGGAGTTGAAGGCGAGGTAGGCGAGCAGCGCGAAGGCGCGCTTCAGCGGGAGTCGTGCTTCATGTCCCTGCACGACGGTGACGGGCACGCCGAAGACCTGCAGTTCCAACTCGGGTGATGGGGAGCGCGACAGCATGGGGCATTTATAGCCGGGCATGTGTCCGTTGCACAGGGACGTTCAAGAGACGGCCGCTCTCTATCGTTGCGCAAACGCTTCCAGGAGATCGCCATGCGCGGACTGCTCTCGATTCTCTATGGCGTGGCCGCCTACGTGGCGTGCCTCGCTGTTCTGCTGTACTTCATCGGCTTCAGCGTCAACCTGTTCGTGCCCAAGTCGGTCGATTCCGGCGCCGGCGCGCCCTGGGCCGATGCGCTGGGTACTGACCTTCTGCTGCTGGCCTTGTTCGGCGTTCAGCACAGCGTGATGGCGCGTCGCGGCTTCAAGCGCTGGTGGACACGCGTCGTCCCGCCGGCCGTGGAGCGCAGCACGTACGTGGTGGCCACCTGCGCCGTGCTTGCGCTGCTGTTCCGGTTCTGGGTGCCGATCGGCGCACCGGTCGTGTGGCAGGTCGAACACCGTGCCGGGGCAGCGCTGCTGTGGGGCCTGTTCGGGCTCGGCTGGTCGATCGTGCTGGTCAGCACCTTCCTCATCAACCACTTCGAGCTGTTCGGGTTGCAACAGGTCTTTGCGCGCCTTGTGCAACGCCCCGCGCGCGAGCCTGAGTTCAAGACGCCGCTGCTGTACCGCTACGTGCGCCATCCGCTGTATGTGGGCCTGCTGCTGAGCTTCTGGGCGGTGCCGGTCATGACGGCCGGTCGGCTGCTGTTCGCCCTCGGGTTCAGCGCCTACATCCTGATCGGCATCGCGTTCGAGGAACGCGATCTTCTCCAGCAGTTCGGCCAGCGCTATCGCACGTATCGCGAGCAGGTCGGCATGCTGATTCCGCACGCGAGATGGCCGAAGCGGACAGCCAGCCATGGCTCGGCGCCGACGGACGCGTGCTCTCGCTCGACAAGGACATGAAGATGAAACCCGTGGAACACAGAATCATCGATTCACCGAGGCCGCGCGCAGCTGTTGCGGCTCACGACCCCTTCGACGACGGCCGTGCCCTGCAGGACCGCCTGCAGGTGTATTGCTTCGGCTGCGGCGCACTCAACGCACACGGCTTGCACATCAAGAGCCGTTGGGAAGGCGATGAGCTCGTCTGTGTCTGGCAACCCAGGCCCGAGCACATCGGGTTCCCGGGCCACGTCTATGGCGGCACGATCGCGTCGGTCGTGGATTGCCATGCTGTCTGGGCCGCCTTGTCGGTGCATTGCCAGCAGGCCGGCCATGACCTGAGCAGCGGCCCGCCGCCCTTTGGTGTGGTGACCGGCAGCCTGCGCGTGAGCTACCTCAAACCGGCATCGGTGGCCCTGCCGCTGGAGCTGCGCGCGCGAATCGTCGAGCATGGGGAGCGCAAGTCGGTCGTGGCCTGCAGCGTGCACCAAGGTTCGGTGGAGCGCGCCACGGCCGAAGTCGTCACGGTCCGCGTGAAGGGGATGAGCTGATATGCGCGCCGTCATCTGCAAAAGCTTCAATGGCATTGACGCCCTCGAGCTCGGCGAGCTTGCGGACCCCGTCCCGGGCCCGGGCCAAGTGCTGGTCGACGTCCATGCGGCTGCGTTGAGCTTCATGGACACACTGATGGTGGCCGGCCGCTACCAGCTGAAGCCCGCCTTGCCCTTCGTGCCCGGCAGCGACGCTACGGGGGTGGTGCTGGCTGTGGGCGATGGTGTGCAACACGTGCATGTAGGCGACCGCGTGGCCTGCAGCCACTGGCACGGCGGCATGGCCGAGCGCATGCTGGCACCCGAGATGGGTGTCGTGAAACTGCCCGACGGCGTGGGGTTCGAGGTCGGCTCGACCGTGCGCTACGCCTACGGCACGGCCCGCTACGCGCTGCAAACCCGCGCTCAACTGCGCTCGGGCGAAACCGTATTCGTCAGCGGTGCGGCGGGTGGTGTGGGCATGGCCGCTGTCGACGTGGCGCGCCAGATGGGCGCCACGGTCATTGCCGGCACCAGCTCGGCGGCCAAGGGCGAAGCGGCACGCAAGCAGGGCGCAGCCCACGCCATCGACTACTCGTGCGAGCCGGTGCGCGAACGGCTGCTCGAGCTGACCCAGGGCCGCGGTGTGGACGTGTTCTTCGACAACGTCGGTGGTTCCCTGTTCGGCACCGTGTCACGGGCCATGGCCTGGGGCGGCCGCATGCTGCCGATCGGATTCACCAGCGGCGAGATACCCAGCCTCGCCATGAACCTGCCGCTGCTGAAGAACTACAGCGTGGTGGGGTGCTACTGGGGACCTTGGGCGGAGCGCGAGCCGCAACAAAGTCGCGCTGCCGACGAGCAGCTCTTCAGCGCGGTCGCGCAAGGCCTGCTTCGGCCTCAGGTCTCGGACGTGCTGCCAATGGCGTCGTTCGCCGACGGCCTGCAGCGGCTCGCACGCCGCCAAGTGACGGGGCGCGTTGTCCTGCGCGTCAAGCAGAGCTCCGACACGCCGCCATGATCACGCGCTCGGCGGCTGGCTGCGAGGGCCAGCCGCGCTGCGCGCCTGTGTCGATCGCGATGGTCAGCGCCCGGCCATAACCTGCCGGTGCCGAATATCGGTTTTGCTCTGAGCCAATCACGGCAAGATCGAAGGCACGCGAACTCAGCACGACTGGCTCGCCATGCAGATGCAGAAGCTGCCGCAGCACGCGAACCTCAAAGTAGCCAAAACGGTGAACGGCTTGCGACGATCTCCGCCATGGGGACACATCTCACAGCGGTGAAAGAGCTACTTGTCGAGTGGGCGATGACCGGACCGATCGGCTGGCCGCCCGCTGGCCAGTCCAGCGGCGCCTGGACAAGTGTCGTGATCGCCCATCGAGCCCATCCAACGTCGGCCGCGTCGGTGCAGGCCGTGCGGGTCTTGTTGTGTGTCATTGTGGAGGCAGGAATGCCACCCCAACGAACGACGCGACGGCCGCGGCCGTCGCACCCTCTCACTTGCTCGTTGTAGCCTTGCTGGCTGCGTTCGTGTGATGGCGGCGGTGCTTTGAGCGATGGGTCGTCGTTTTGTGATTGCTGCTGGAGGTGCCACTGGTGGCCACCTTTTGGTCCTGAGCCTTCAGCTCGGCGGCTTTGCGCTCGACGCTGGCGGCCTTCGCCGGGTCGGTACTGGTCGTCACGCCCTTTGCATCTGTGGTGGCTTGCGCCATGCTGACGACTGCAGTTAGGGCAAGCGCACAAGCGGTGAGCATCTTCTTCATAGCGATTCCTTTGTTTTGGGGTGGCAGGCAGGAGCACCTTGCACTCCCTCAACGCGGCCGCGGGAGCTCGGGTTTACGCGAAAGCCACTTTGATCGGCAAGCGATCGGCGCCCCGCCCTCAAAGGCCTCTTGCGAAAAGGGAGGCGCAAGATGGCGCTGAAGGCGATGCCGACAGCTAGCTCGTTCCAGCGAAGGGCATCACTTAGCGAGCCGACCGAGGGTCCGCGTGTCGAGTGTTGAACCGGACGAAGTCCGGCGTCTGCATCGATTGGCTCTGGCGGCACGCCGGTTTGAGTTGACCGTGAAGGCGCCGATCGAGGAGTGAGGGGGTTCGGCCCCGCAGGATTCATTGACAGCTTTTCCGAAGCGACGATTTGTACCGGATTCGTGCCATTCATTCGCTTAAGTCTCGGCGCCGGGGTCCGAAATCTCCCTTGCTATAGGCACAAGAATCTCGGGGAGCCTGGAAGTACAACGCGCTCAATCGGCGCTCAGGCATGAGTCCAACCTCACATGCGGGAATCGTCACCCCGGTAGGCAACGCGAGCTGCGCGCCCAGCGCCGGGTCTGGCGTTCCGAGATATCCGTCGCGCGCTGCAGTGTCTGCGTACCGGGTTCACGGTGGGCTGCTCGGTGGCGCCCCCCCGGAAGGTGGGGCCGTCAATCCCATGGGATCGGAACGCTCGCGCGTCGAACATGTTCCGAGCGACGACAGCGGGGCCAGGGATCAGACCCCGTTCCAGGACGAGGAGTCAGCGCGGTGATGAATCACCACCCCCCTCCGCCCAAGAACAGCTTCGCGTCGACGGTTCCTGTCGAACTCGAAAGGCCTGACGTGCCAGCGGCTGCGCCTGCATTGAAATTGCTCGTCAAGGGTTTCCGCAAGATCGAACTTCAACTGCTCGACGGAACGGTGAAGTTGTCGCAGCGGCGCACGCCGCGGATCGACTTGCTCACCGATGAGCAAGGGCAGGCCGCCGACGTCGTCATGATCGACGCTCGCGATCCACAGGCCGGGCAGTGGGCGGCTGATCAGCCCTGGCTCCAATCCAAAGCCGTGATCTGGATCGATGGCGCGACTGCACCACGCGGGCACACCGTGGCGCAACGTCCCGTACAGTGGCCGATCCTGCCGATGATGCTGGCCAGGGCGCTGGAACACGGGCCGCAGCGCAACACCGATGCCCCGCGGCCGTCGCGCACGCCCGCACCTTTGGAGGCCGTGCGCCGGCAGGTGCTGGTTGTCGACGACAGCTTGGCGGTGCGCGCCTACCTGCGCTCGCTGCTCGAGGCGAAGGGCATCGCAGTCGACGACGCGGCAAGCGCCGAAGCGGGCGTCGAGGCAGCCGAGACGGTGCGCTATGCCTGCATCCTCATGGACGTCCTGATGCCCGGCATCGACGGCTACGAGGCCTGCCGGCGCATCAAGGCGCGCCGACGCACCGGCAGCGCGCCGGCGATCGTGATGCTGACCTCCAAGTCCTCTCCGTTCGACCGGATACGCGGAACGATGGCTGGTTGCGACGCCTACCTGACCAAACCGGTCGATCCCCCGCAGCTGCACGAGGTGGTGGCACGCTATGTCGGCGCGCCCGCACGAGGCACCGCCGCGCAGGCCGAGTCCAGCTTCGGCGCGCAGCCGCGGCTGGTCCCCTGAGTCCGCGCGCTGATCGTCCTCATCACTTCGCGATTCCCCCACTGACCCCCTGAAAGGAACCCAACCATGGCCCGCACCATCCTGATCGTCGAAGACAACCAGTCCGATCGCAGCCGGCTCGAGAAGCTGCTCAGCGGCGCCGGCTACCAGGTCAGCACCGCCGAGAACGGCGTGCAGGCGCTGGCTTCAGTCAAGCGCACCAAACCCGACGCGATCCTGATGGACGTGAACATGCCCGAGATGGATGGCTTCGCCGCCACCCGTGCGCTGCGCGGCGGGGCCGACACCAAGGACATCCCGGTCGTGCTGGTCACGGGCAAGGACCAGAAGGCCGACAAGGCCTGGGGACAGATGCTCGGCGCCAAGGGCTACGTGACCAAGCCCTTCACCGACGAACAGGTGCTCACCCAGGTCCGCGCACTGTGACTGGCCACGGGCCCTGTTCAAGGAGGACCTCATGTCCCGCAAAGTACTGATCGTCGACGACGCCCTGGTGGACCGCCAGAACCTCGAGCGCATCGTCGCCGCGGCCGGTCACGTTGCCCTGACTGCCGAGTCCGGCGAGCAGGCGCTGCAGCGCGCGAAGAAGGACAAGCCGGACGTGATCCTGATGGACGTCAACATGCCCGTCATGGATGGATTCGCAGCCACGCGCCAGCTCAAGGCCGATGACGCTACCAAGCACATTCCCGTGGTGTTCGTGACCGGCAAGAACCAGAAGGCCGACAGGGCCTGGGGCCAGATGCTTGGCGCCAAGGGCTATGTCGCCAAGCCCTACACGCGCGAGCAGATCCTCGAGCAGATCAATGCGTGAGACCTTCTCCATGGAAGCGCTCGATCTACTTCGCGCGGCCGGTGCCGCGGCGATCGCGCCGCGCGGCCTGCTGCCGATGACGCCGACGCAGGCGCTGACGGCCGGGTTCGACCTCGAGCCGGCGAGCGATGGCGCCGGCGACGAACCGTCGGTGAAACGGCTGCTCGGTGCATCGCGCCTCATCGGAGAACGGCGCCGACAAGGGCTGCGGGTTGGCAATCTGGGCTTGATGATCCGTTACGAAGAAGGCAGCGAGCTGACCGAGATGCCGGCCATCTACCGGCTGCCCAACGTACCGGACTGGTTCTGCGGCTTTGCGAACCTGCACGGCGTGCTGACACCGGTATTCGAGCTGTCGCGCTATCTCGGCATCGAACACGATCCGCAAGCCAAGCGGATGTTGCTGGTGCTTTCACGGGGCGCCGACGCAGCCGGTGTGGTGATCGACGGGATGCCCGAACGGCTGCACTGGCCGGACGACGACGCGGCCGACCCCGACCCCGATACCGCGCCACGGCGACTGGCGCCGCACGTGCGCGGCGCCCGCCTGATCGGCGAGCGGCTGTGGTTCGACCTCGACTGCGACGCACTGCTCGGCGCGCTGGAGCACGCGATGGAATCCCCGCACTGAATGAAGCGATTCGCAGCGCCGCGACGCAGCGACCGAGCGCAATAGAACCTGAAAGGAAGACCCCATGGATTCAACTGGCAAGAAATCATTCAAGCTGAGCAGACTGTTCGGCGGGGCCGCGTCGGCTCAGGACCGACTGGCATCGATGGTGCGCTACGCGCTGTTGATCTTCGGATTGCTGGCCGTGGGGTACATGGGAACGACCTACTCGCTGTCTCAGCGGATCGACGCGCAACGTCAGCTCGGCTCGTTCTCGATCTCTGTGCTGGAATTCAACGGCCAATTGCTGCAGATGCGACGCAACGAGAAGGACTTCTTCCAGCGGAAGACCAAGGACGAGCTCGACAAGCACAAACTCAACTACGACAAGGCCGTGGAGGCCTTGCGCAAGGCGCGCGACAGCTCGGTGCTGACCGACGACGAGACCAAGACCCTGGAGGCGCTGGCCAAGACCGTCGAACAGTATCGGAAGTCGTTCCTCGCCGCCGCCGAGACCCAGGTGGCGCTGGGCCTCGACGAGAATTCGGGCCTGCAGGGCACGTTGCGCACGCACGCGCACGACGCGGAAGACATCGTCTTCAACCAGGGTGCGAAGGATCTCGAGGTCGACCTGCTGACCCTGCGCCGCCACGAAAAGGACTTCATCCTGCGCGGACGCGAGGAGTACGTGACACGCTTCGCCACGCAAATGGTCGAAACGAACCAACTGGTCGCTGGCGCCAAGCTCGATGCCACGACCCGGCAACGCATCAGCGAACAGCTGGCCGGCTACGACAAGGCGTTCCGCGAGTTCGCGGCCGGGACCTTCGCGGTGAACAAGGCCGTGGCCGCGGCGCGCGCCGCCGCGCAGACGGCCGAGGAACCGATTCCGACGCTGGTGAATGACGCCAACACCCGCCGCGCAGCCGCCGCGATTCTGTCCATGCGCACGCTGACGATTTCGGCCGCCGTGCTGATTGCCGCGTTGGCAGGCTTGGCGATGCTGCTGTGGTCCACCAAGAAGTCCGCCGACGCCACGCTGGCCGAGCGACTGGCGGGCCAGAAAAAGGCCGAGGCGGAGAACGATTCGCTCAACAACTCGGTGATCTCGATCCTGCAGGCCGTGAATCAACTCTCTCAGCGCGACCTGACCGCCAAGGCGCCGGTGACCCAGGACGTGATCGGCACGGTGTCGGACTCGATCAACTTGCTGACCGACGAGACATCGAAGGTGCTGCGCGATGTGACCAACATCGCCGGCCAGCTGGAGCAGGTCTCGGGCAAGGTGAAGGCCCAGGCCAACCTGGTGTCCAGGACCGCCGAGGACGAGCGCGGCAGCGTGAATCAGATGATCGCGGAACTCGGCGAGGCCACGCAGATGACGACCCAGGTGGCCGCGGTGGCCCAGCAGTCCGACCGTGCCGCCGAGGAGGCCACGCAGGCGACGGACAGCGCGCTGGAGACGGTGACCGGCACCGTCAAGGGCATGGAATCCATCCGCGAGACGATTGCCGAGACCGAGAAGCGCATCAAGCGGCTCGGCGAGCGTTCGCAGGAAATTACCGGCATCGTGAACCTGATCAACACGATTTCGGAGCGGACCCACGTGCTGGCGCTGAACGCCTCGATGCAGGCGGCCGTGGCGGGCGAGGCTGGCCGCGGATTCGCGGTGGTGGCCGAAGAAGTGCAGCGTCTCGCGGAAAGCTCGCGCAACGCGACCCAGCAGATCGGCACGCTGGTGAACAACATCCAGTTGGAAACCAACGAGACGATCAACACCGTGAACCGCACCATCGGCCAGGTGGTGCACGGTTCCGAACTGGCACAGAAGGCCGGCGAGCAGATGCGCCGCACACAGGCGATCACCGGCACGCTGGTGGGCCAGGTGCGCAAGATCGCCGCCGCTTCCGAGCAGCAGAAGGAGAAGTCGGTCCAGTTGCTGCAGTCGGTGCAGCGGATCGGCGAGAGCACCGAGCGCACCGCGCAACAGATCGACGCGCAGAACCAGGAGACGGACACGCTGCTTCTGTCGGCGCGTCGCCTGGTGGAGTCCGTCAACGTGTTCAAGCTGCCACAGGTGGCGTGAACATCGGCGCCTTGGCGCGACGCACAGAGGAGCCGAATCCGTGAAGCTCAATGACCTGATCGACGCTCTCGCCTGCGAGATCGAATTGGCGCAACCGCACCTCGAACGCAGTCTGGGAGAACTTGTTGCGCTCGACCCCGAGGATGCGCCCTTCATGGATGCCCTCGAGCAGTACAGCGGTCAGGCGCAACGCATGGGCGAGGCCGCCGAAATGGCCGGCTTCCCTGGCCTGCAGGCGGTGTGTGACCACGTCGTGACCAACAGCCTGCTGATGGCCGCGCTGCCGCGCGAGGAGCGCGGGCCGCTGCTGGCGTTCCTGCGCGAGTGGCCGCCGCTGATCGTGTACTACCTGCGCCATCTCGACGACCCATCGACCGCGGCCGGCCTGGTGGATCACCTGCGCGGTGCGCCCGATCCGATGGAAGAGGAGCATGCGCTCAAAGTGATGCACATGCTCGGCGCGATGCCGCTGCAGGTGGCACTGCCCGGCGAAGGCGATAGAGCAGGCATGCGCCCGATTCTCGCGACGCCGGAGGAGGTGGCGCTGGTGCTCCCCGACGACGTGGACCAGAAGCTGCTCGAGGGCTTCTACCAGGAAGCACCCGATCAGGCGCGCTACCTTGTCAACCTGGCGCGCAACATGGCGTCCGGGCAAGGCGACAGCTCCGACCTGGTGGCCGCCAAGCGCGTCGCGCACACGTTGAAGGGATCGGGCTCGATCATCGGCTTGCGCGGCTTGGCTTCGCTCAGCCACCACTTCGAAGACATCCTCGAGCACTTCGAGCGCCACGGCTCGGTGGTTGCGAAGCCGGCTGCCGATGCGCTGCTCGACGCCGCCTTCTGCCTCGAACAGATGGTCGGCTTCGTGATGGGAAGCGACGACTATCCGCAGCAGGCCCAGACCGTGCTGCAAACGGTGCTCGACCTCGCGAACCGCATCGATCGAGGCGAATCGCTCGAAGTGCCGCTCACGCGCGCCGCGTCGAGCATGCCGGTGCCGCCGGCTTCGCTGCGCGCCGGCCGATCCGAGGCGGTGGACGATCCGAAGCAGGATGCTCCGTTGCCGGACGCGCGCGCGCCGGCTGCGACACCGTCGGTTGCGCCGGGGGCGACGGTGTCTCCGACGGCCGCGCTGCGGGTCAGCGTGCAGCGGGTCGAGGAATTGTTCCGCGTTTCTGGCGAAGTCTCGGTGCATAGCGCGGCGATGGAGGCACGCCTCAAAGCGCTGGGCGAGCGAGCGCGAGAACTCTTGGTGCAGAACCTGCGCGTGCAGAAGCGCCTGTTCGAACTGGAAACAGTGGTCGACGTGCGCGCGCTGACGATGATGCGCGCGCGCAGCCAGCGCGCCGACGGCGCCGCGTTCGATCCGCTGGAGATGGACCAGTACAGCGAGCTGCACAGCACCACGCATGCCCTGGTCGAGGAGGCGGCCGACGCCCGCGCGCTGGCGCTGCGCCTGGAGGAAGAGATCGCCCAGGTGGGCAGTGTGCAGACGCGCCAGCAGCGGCTGTCCAAGGATCTGCAGCACCTCGTGATCGGCACGCGCATGACGCAGGTCGGTGTGCTGGAGTCGCGTCTGCAGCGCAACGTCCGTTCGACCTGCCAGGTCACCGGCAAGCAGGCGGAGCTCGCAGTGCAGGGGGGTGACACGCTGGTCGACAGCGACGTGCTGAACCGGCTCGGGGAGCCGCTCTTGCACCTGCTGCGCAATGCTGTCGACCACGGCCTGGAGTCTCCGCGTGCGCGCATGGGTGCCGGCAAGACCGAGGCGGGTCGCATCGTGCTGAGCTTCGCGCGCCAAGGCCAACAGGTGGTGCTGCGCTGCCAGGACGATGGCCGCGGGCTCGATCTGCTGGCGATCCGCCGGCGTGGCGTCGAGCGCGGCCTCATCGGGGCCGACCAGGCCTTGAGTGACGAGGACATCTCGCGCCTCATCCTGCAGCCCGGCTTCTCGACCCGCGACACCGTCAGCGAAGTGTCTGGCCGTGGTGTCGGCCTGGACGTGGTGCGCGAATGGGTGGGCGCGATGAACGGCTCGATCCGTATCGACTCGCAGCCGGGCCGCGGCTGCACGATCGAGCTGCGCTTCGCGGCCTCGTTGTCGACAATCCAGGCGCTGATCGTCGATGTCGGAGGCCAGCGCTTCGCGCTACCCTCGATCATGGTCGAGCAGGCGGTGCCGCGGGGTGTCGGTGCGTTCGAGCAGCTCGGCGATCAACTGGTCTACCGCCACGACAAGCGGCTGCACGCAGCGGTGCGCCTGGCCGACCTGGCCGGTCTGCCGGTCGATCCCGGCAAATTGCTGGACGACCACGACGCGGTGATCGTGCGACTGGACAACAAGACCCACGCGCTGGCTGTCGATCGCCTGATCGATGCGCGCGAACTGCTGGTCAAGAGCCCGGGCCGATATGCGCGGCACGTGCGTGGCGTGGCAGGCCTGTCGATCCTTGGCGACGGCGGCGTCGCGGTGAACCTCGATATCGCCCAGTTGCTCGCGGCGGGCACGCGAGCAACTGCGGCGAGCGGCAGCGTCGTCCCTGCCGAACCCGCCCAGCACGAGCTGCCTGGCGTGCTGATCGTCGATGACGCGCTGTCGGTGCGCAACTCGCTGTTGCAACTGCTGCAGGACGCCGGCTTCCGGGCCGAGGCCGCGCGCGACGGCATCGACGCAATCGACACGCTACGCGCTTTCAAGCCCAGCGTTGTGTTGACCGACCTCGAGATGCCCAACATGAACGGCATCGAACTGACATCGCACATCCGTGGACGCCAAGACCTGAAGGGCCTGCCGGTGATCATGATCACGTCTCGCTCGCAGGACAAGCACCGCCGCCTGGCCGAGCAGGCCGGCGTCGACACCTACATTACCAAACCCTACAACGACGGCGAACTGCTGCAGACGATCCGCAGTGCGATTGCGGCTTGAGGGTGCGGCAGCGAAGGACCACCTCTGTGATGACTACGACTCCGCCTTCCACCGCGCACGCAGCGACGCGCGGCAACTACGTGCTGCTGCGCGCAGACACCTTGCGCCTGCTGCTCCCGCAGGACGAGGTCGGCGATGTCGAGTATCTCGAGACGAGACCGAGGTCTCGCGCGCAGGCCGGCTTGTTCGATCTGCCCCAGGGGGACGGTGTTCGCAGCGTCGCAGCGCTGTCTCATCGCATGACGCTGCTGCCCACATTTCCCGATGACCGCTTTCTGGTGACCTCGCTGGCCGGGGCGGGCGACAACATTGTCTGGAGCTGGAACGAGGTGAAGGTGCTGTTCGACGTGACGCTGCACCTTCGGACGTTGCCCGCGGTGCTGCGCGGGCCGGACATGCCGGTTGACGAATACGTCGAGGCAGAAGACGGCATCGCCTACTTGTGCAGTGGGCAACGCCTGGGTGCGTTCGCGATCGCGCGTCGGGGCTGAGACGATGGATACGAACCTGCCCTTCGCGGCGGATGCCACGGCCAACGAAGGCGGCATCGACCTCGCCCGACCCGGCCAGCGGGCAGCGGCTCGCCTGATCGAGTACAAACGTGGCCACCATGTCGCGCTCGCTCCGCATGCAACGATCGAACTGATCGAGCGGCCGGCGCTAGTCGAGGTGCCAGGAGCCGCGTACTACGCGTGCGGCCTGATGAGCTGGCAGGGCCGGCAACTGCCCGTGGTCGACCTCGACACCCTGCTGCGCGCCTATCCGAGCGAGTACCGGCTGCCGTGGCGCTATGGGCTCGTGGTGGCATACCAGGTGGCGCCGCGCGCTCCGGTGCAGCACGGTGTGCTCGCGCTGCCGGCGCTGCCGCAGACGGTCGTGGTGGGCGACGAGGCGCAATGCGAACTGCCCACCGACAGCGACCTGTGGCCGCTGATAGCGCTGTCGTGCTTCCAGCACGATGGGCATCCGGTGCCGATCATCGATTGCGGCCGTGTGTTCGGCGCGGCGCATCACTAGAACTAGAAGTCGTAGATGTGTTCGACGGCAACTTGCCCCGGCGATGCTTGCGCTCGTCTGTAGTCGAGGTCCACCACGTCACCAGGTCAAGGACAGCACCGAGCCCTGATCCGTGCACCGCTATCGACGCGAGAAGCGCACGCCTAAGTACGGGCTCGGGCTCGAATCACTTCGGTGGACATCCCTATGCCTGCCAACGCTCAGATTGCCGGTTGTGACGATGGCAGCCTCGTCGATACGGCCAGTCACAAGGGCCGGGCCGATCAGGTTTGTAGATGTCGGCTTTCGGGCGCTGGATTCCGGCGGGTGAATGTCGAGTATGGGTGTGCGCCGTGAAAAGGCGGCGCTTTCCAGTGGGTGCAAGGCCCACCCGGCAACCGCTCCAGCCGGAAGCAACCGGAGCAGTCATGGAGGTAACGAAATGGCTGAAGCCTTCGGGTAAAGCGTGCCACGAATAGGTGGCAGCGCGAGTGTGCGGGCCGTAACGCGAGTGAACGCTGAGTAAGCCTCGAAAAGGACGATGCACAGGCCGACCCGACGACCCTTTCGGGGAAGGCTGACATCACTGGACGGATGAGCAAGGTAGTACCGCCAGTGGCTGTGCCGGGGTAGTGGCGACAGCACGTACATAAGGAAAGCGCACGCAACACGGGAAGCCCCTTGGCGTGGTCGGGGACGACCAACTGGTGGCCGGTGACGGCCAGACCAGGCGCCTTGGGGTGGCGGAGAGGCTCGTATTACCGAGGAAGCCGGGTAATGCCGGTGGAGGGAAGGGGCCTCAGTTCAAGACAGACGCAGTACGTAGCGAGGGACCTGGAGATTGGGAAACCTATCAACTCCGACGAGTGTTCAGAAACTGCAGATGGCGTTACACGCGAAAGCGAAGGCCGAAGCCGGCTATCGCTTCTACGCGCTGTACGACAAGATCAGCCGCGACGATGTTCTGGCCCATGCCTGGGCCCAGTGCCGCTCCAACAAGGGCGCACCGGGTATGGACGGTCAGGACTTCGCGGATGTCGAGGCGTACGGCGTGCAGCGGTGGCTCGGCGAACTGGCGCTTGCGCTCAAGGAGGAGACGTACCGACCGGACCCCATCAGAAGAGTGTTCATACCGAAAGCTAACGGCAAACTCAGGCCGCTGGGCATCTCGACCCTGCGTGATCGGGTGTGCATGACGGCAGCGATGCTTGTGCTTGAACCGATCTTCGAAGCCGATCTTCCACCGGAGCAGTACGCCTACCGGCCGGGCCGCAATGCCCAGCAGGCGGTAATCGATGTGGAAGAGACGCTGTTCCGAGGCCACCCGGAAGTTGTAGACGCCGACCTCGCGGACTACTTCGGGTCCATTCCGCACGCCGAACTGATGCTGTCGCTCGCGCGGCGCATCGTGGACCGGCGTGTGCTGCATCTGATCAAGATGTGGCTGGAATGCGCCGTGGAAGAGACCGACGATCGAGGGCGGAAGACACGAACGACCGAGGCCAAGGATCAGCGACGCGGCATTCCGCAAGGGTCTCCAATCTCACCACTGCTGGCCAATCTGTACATGCGCCGGTTCGTGTTGGGGTGGAAGAAGCTCGGCCTGGAGCAACGTCTTGGCTCTCGGATCGTGACCTACGCCGACGATCTCGTGATCCTGTGCAGGAAGGGCAAGGCCGAAGAGGCCCTGGCCCGAATGCGCGAGATCATGGGCAAGCTCAAGCTGACGGTCAACGAGGAGAAGACACGAATCTGCAAGGTCCCGGAAGGACAGTTCGACTTCCTGGGCTACACGTTCGGGCGGATGTATTCGAAGACGAGCGGCAACGCCCGCTTGGGCATGTGGCCGTCGAAGAAGAGCATTCGCCGCATGGTCGAGAAGGTCCATGACCTGACCGACCTGAAGACGGGTTGGCAAGAGACCACGGAGAAGGTGGCGAAGCTGAACCGCGCGTTGCGCGGCTGGGCGAACTACTTCCAAGTAGGCACGGTCAGCCAAGCGTACCGGGCACTCGACAACTACACCGCTCCGCGGTTGCGCCGGTGGTTGCGCAACAAGCACAAGGTCAGGCGACGCAGAGGCGGGACCTATCCACTCTCGCACCTCTACGGGCACTTCGGGCTCGTGCGTCTGACCAACTTGAAGCACGGCGGGTCGTGGGCGAAGGCGTGAAGTCTTGTCCGAGAGCCGGATGCGGGAAATCTGCATGTCCGGTTCGATGAGCGGGATGTGGAAACGGAGCCATGGTCTGGCTCATAGGGCACCGCCAACCGAAAGGGGCGGCAACAGCGATGCTCGGACCTACAGTCACCGCGCCACGTCTCGACTCTACCGAGTCCGAACGGCCATGAAAGACCGCTTCGGGGCGGCTCACGTTGAACGGCTGCTGTGCGGCGATGAACTCGGAAGGGAGTCGGTCATGTGTCGACCCAATGCGGACCTTGACTTTCCAAAGCGCGCCGCCCGAAAGCAGTCGCCCAGCGCGGTTTGTGACACGAGCTGCCAACGTGCAGCGAAAGCAGCGTCGCCCTTTCTGGGCCTGCCGTTTGACATGAGAGGCGGTCTCCAGCGGGCACCGCTCGCCGGAAACCCTCCGCTCGATCGAAGGACAAGATGCCCAAAACCTCAGGTCACCTTGACCGGCATCCGCAGCGTGTCGGACACCAGCGGGCCGGTCGCACCGTCCACGCCCAGTTCTTCCAGCACGGCCAGATCGCGCGCATCGTTGAGCCCTTCGGCAATCACCTTCACTCCCATCGCGGCGGACACGTTGACGATTGTCCGCACGAAGGCCCGCTGGCCGGGCTGAGCGTGCACACCGATGCCGTATTCGCTGTCGAGCTTGACGTAGCCGACACCCACGCGGCCGAGCCGCGGTAGGGCAAAAATGCGGCTCCCGAAGTGGTCGATTCCGACCTTGCAGCCGAAGGCCTTCATGCTCAGGGCGAAGCGCTGCAGTTCATCGAGCGATTCCGACAAGCCCAGCTCGTCGATCTCGATCCACAGGCGTGACGCCGCCGCCCCGGCGCCTTGAAGCATCTCTTCAACGCGGCGCTGGAAGATCGGGCGCATGATCGAATGCGGCGAGACGTTCACCGCCACGTCGCCCTGGCTGCGCGCGAGTTCGTCCAGCGCCAGTTCGACGGCGCGCAGGTCGAGGTCGGTCACCCGACCGGTGCGAATCGCCGGCGGGATGAAGGCGGCCGCAGGCATCAGCGAGCCATCGGGGCTGCGCAGCCTCAGCAGCGCCTCGCGGTGCAGCAGGTTCGCATCGCGACCCTGGACCGGGAAGAACGCCAGCTGCACGTGGCCCGTGTCCAGCGCGGTTTCGATCAGGCTGCGCCATTGCGCCACGGTGATCAGATGCAGTGGCTCGGCCGGCGTGGTGATGCAGTAGGGCTCGCGGCGCGTCTCGGCGGCCATCACCATCGCGTCAGCGCGGGTCAGCACATCGGAGAAGGGTTCTTCGAACTTGTAGGTGCTTGCACCGAGCCACGCCACGTTCCAGGATTCCGAGATCCGCTCGTCGTGCAGCGCCGTCAACGCCTTGGCAGCGCTCGCCAACCACGCCTCCAGTGCCGCACCATCCACGCCGGGCAGCAGTACGCAGAAGTCAGCGCCGTTCAGCCGAGCCAGCAGGCCGCCCTGCGCCTCGAAAGGGTAGACGCGCGTGCGCAGCGCGGTCGCCACCGCGCGCAGGAAGTCATCGGTTCGTTCGCGTCCGCTGCGCTGGTTCATGCCCACCAGATCGTGGGTGCGCACGATCACCACGCTGCCGCAGTGGCTGCCCTGCGGATCGCCCAGTGCGTGCTGCAAGCGCTCCATGAACGCGCCACGGCTGGCCACGCCCGTCAGCGCATCGTGCGCCGTCTCGTTCTTCATGGCGTCGAGCCGGGCGTCTTTCTCGTCGAGCATCAGGCCGACGCGCGCAACCATCACGTTGAGCGCCTTCGAGAGCTGCACCCATTCGCTCACGTCGGGCTGGGCGACCGAGACGAAGCGCCGCTCGCTCAGTGCACGGATCTGTTCCTGAAACCCCTCTAGCGGGCGCTTGGCCCAGCGCAACACCCTGGCCAGGGTAACCACCAGCAGGGCGCCGGACAACGCCACGGCCAGCAGCAAGGTCCAGCTGAGTGTCCACAAAAACTCATGGGCGCGATCGGTTCGCGCCAGCACCGAGACTGAGCCTCCCGCGGCATCCGCAGCCGGCAGCTGAACACGCGCCGGTGCCACGTTCAAGGGCACGACGTGGACGAACCATGCCGGCGCCTCTCCGCCTGGCCGCTTGTGTGCGTGCTGTACCAACGGGCGCCCGGCCGCATCAGCCAGCTCGTGGGCGGCCCATTGTTCCTGCGCCGCGCGCGTCGCTGCCAGCGCCGCACGGGCCTGTGGGTCGAGTGCGGGCTGCGCCAATGCCGAAGCGGCAGCCGCGCTGGCGCGGCCGATCTCGTCGGCGACGTGCCGACGCGCAATGCCGATCGACAGCAGCGAGCAGGCCAGCATCACCAGCGCAAAGCCGGCGGTGATGCAGGCCCAGGTCAGGCGGATTACCGACATGCGGCGCTCCTGTGGCGAGCCATGCGGGCCGTCATGTCGGTGCGGGCAGATCTTTCATCTGCTCGTAGCGCTCGGCGAATGCCGTGGCGCTGAGGTAGTCGTTCAGTGCGAGCCGCCGCAGCAAGCCCGCATCGAGTTTGGCAACGGCATCGGCTGCGGCGTCGCCACCGGTGACCGAGCTCGCCACCTCGCTGGCCACGCGCACGATCGCGGGCAGCGGCGAGCTGCCCTCCTCGGCACTAGGGCCGAGGCTGCAGGCGATGGCCTGCACCACCTCGCGCGGGAAGCCCAGGCGGTCGACCCACAGTGCGCCGACGGCCGGGTGGGCCACGCCGAATGCGGCCAGCTCGCACTCGGCCAGGGCCTGGCCGTGCAGGTTGCGATACCGGGTGAACTGAGCGGCTGCCGCGACTGGGTGCGACTGGCACAGGATTAGATGGCCGGTGGCCAGCAGCAGGCCAGCGGCGTGCGCACTGTGCGCATCGGCGCGCAGCTGCTGCGCAAGCAGTTGCGCGGTGGCGGCGGTAACGACGGCGTTGAGCCAGAACTGGCGCAGGTTGACGCCCGGCACCTCGACGAACGCCGACGACACGCCGCAGGCGATCACCAGCGTCTGCAGGGCGCTGGTGCCGACGACGGCCACCGCGTCATGGATCGACGACGACGAGCGCCGGCCGCTGTAGAACTGCGAATTGGCCAGGCGCAACACGCGGGCGCTCAGCACCGGGTCGTGGGCCAGCTCGGTCGCCAGGTCGTTGAGGTTGGCATCGCTGCGGCGCAGGCCGGCGATCAACCGGTGCACGACGCGCGGCACGGTCGGTAGCGGCGTGCGCCCGCTGACCACGTCGTCGATGAAGTCCATGCGGCCCATGATCAATCGGCTTCGAGCAGCTTGCGCAGTTCGGCCTTCTCGTTGTTCCACAGCGTCGCATCCAGGCGCTTGACGACGCTGTGCTGCGCCTGCACCTCGCCCAGCAGCTCGCCGGTGCGCTGTTTCATCGCGTCGACCTCGGCACTCAGTGCACCTACGTGGCCGAGCGCGCCCTTCAGCTGCTCCAGCATCTGGGTTTGGCCGGGCAGGAACTCGAGCATGCGAGAGACCCGGTCGCTGGCTTCGCGCGATTCGCGGAAGACGCCGCTCGAGGCGCTGGCCAGCTCGCCCAGCACCGGCACCACGTCGCGCACGCTGGCCACCGCGCTCACGGTGCGCTCAAGCACTTCTTCCTGCGAGTGCAGGCGCTCGTTCAGGCCGGCCGAGGACAGCGCCGCTTCACGCACCTGCGGCACCAGCTCGGCCAGCTGCGCGCTGACGCCATCAAGGCGTGTCACGGTCTGCCGATGTTGTTCAAGGATGTCGGCGAGCAGGGTCGCGAGAAAGCGCTCGGTAATCTCGACGTTGGTGTTGACCTTGGTTTTCTCGGCCAGCGAGAGCACTTCCTCGCGGACCCGGTCGACGAACACGCCCACCGTCTTGCGCACCAGGATCATTTGGAAGCCCAGCATGATCGAGCCGATCAGACCGAACATCGATGCCGAGAACGCAGTGCCCATCGATTCCAGCGGCTTCTGCAGCCCGCCCACGATGCGCGCGAACTCCGACTCCATACCTTCGCCGCCGCTGCTGCCGCCCACGCTGTTGGCAATGGTCGCAATCAGCGTGCTGGTGTTGATCAGCGTTTCGAGCAGGCCGACGAAGGTGCCCAACAGGCCCAGGCCGACCATCAGGCCGACGATGAACTGCGAAAGCTCCTGCCGCTTTTCGAAGAAGGCTTCGAGGTCCTTCAGCTCCGGCTCCATAACCGTGCTCTGCATGTAGACCTGGTGCCCGAGGCCCAGCTTCTCCAGCCGGCCGAGCATGCCCAGCACGTGCGCCTTCGGGCCCAGCGCCGGATCGGGCTCGTTGCTCCAGGCGCCCATTCGCAGCCAGCCGAGGCCGGCGTGGAAGACCTCGTCCTCGCGGTACACCCGCCTCACGTGGCCGACCATCGTGACGCAGCCGCAGCACAGCACGGCCAGGATCAGGCCGTTCAGCGCCGGGTTGGAGACGAAGGCGAACGACACGAAGTGCCAGGCCGCCACGGCGCCGAGCACGATGCAGAGCGGCGGCGCCCAGATCAGCGCGGCGAAATACCGGGGCAGCCGGCCCTGGCGTGCGGCCGGCGCGGGCACCGGCCGTTGGAGGGTGATGGATTCACTCACTTGTGGTCCCTGAAGGCGGTTGCACCGATGCCCCGGATGGGCGAAAGCAGGTATTGCAGGATCGTGCGGCTGCCGGTGACAGCGTCCGCGCTGACCGTCATTCCGGGCGTCAGCGCCTGCCCGAATTCGCGGCGGCTTTGCGGTTCCACGATCACGCCAACGCGGAAGTAGCGCTCGCCGTGCTCGTCGATCAGCGAATCGGCGCTGATCTCGGTGACCCGCCCCGCCAGCGTGCCGTAGACCGTGTAGTCGAAGGCCGCCACCCGCACGATCGCCTTCTGCCCGGCCTGCAGCGCACCGCGCTCCGCGGGCGAGACTCGTGTCTCGATGGACACGGCCTCGTCGTCGGGTGTCAGTTCGAGCAGCGTGTCGCCGGGCTTCACCACGCCGCCCACGGTGTTGAAGAGCAGCTTGTTGACGCTGCCGGCCACCGGCGCGACGACCATCGTGCGCTTGACGCGATCATCCTCGGCATGCAGGTCTTGCCGCAGGCGCTGGATCTCGACCTGCGTGTCGGCCAGCGTAGCGCGCGATTCGCTGCGGAACTGCGCCACCGACTCGGCCAGCCGCGCCTGCAGCTCCAGCGCTGCCGATGCCAGCCGCGGCATGGCGGTCTCGCATTCGCGGATCTGCGTCGCGAGCCGCTCGACCCGGGCACGCGCCTCCAGCAATTCCAGCTGCGAGCCGGCGCTGCGGGCCAGCAGGCCGGTGATCAGCGCGAGCTGCTGCTGCGCCACTTCGCGCTCGCCCATGAGGCCGCGTCGGCGTGCCTCCTGTTCGTTGCTCTCCTGACGCTTCTGGCTGATCTGCTCGTCGAGCACCCGCGTGGTCTGGTACAGGCGCGCACGGCGGGCCTGGAAAGAGGCGTTTTCGTTGCGGGCCTCGGGCGAGGTCGCGTCCAGGCCGGCGGGCATGCTGAAGCGCTCAGCACCGTCGGCCTCGGCCTGCAGGCGTGCCGCACGTGCCTGCAACCCGCTCAGCCTGGCGTTCTTCTCGCCGCGCGCCGCCTGGGCTTGCAGGTCCGACACAGCCAGCAGGTTCTGGCCCTTGGTGACCACGTCGCCTTCCTTCACGAAGACCTGCGACACGATGCCGCCTTCCAGATGCTGCACCAGCTGCTGCTTGCCCGAGGGGATCACGCGGCCTTGCGCGCGCACCACGCGGTCGACGCTGGCAAACCCGGCCCAGAGCAGCAGCAGCACGGCCGAGGCGGCCGTGGTGTAGAGCAGGGCGCGCGGTTTGCGCAGTCGGCGCGCGGTGCCGAGCTGGCCATCGAAATGGAACAGCACGCGCTGCAGCGATGCCAGGCCGTCGGATGCAGGTTGCGTGGCAGTCATGCGGGCGGCCTCATGGAGCGGAGATCGAAACCGTGACCATCGGGTGGGCCGCGTTGCCGGCCGTGTCGATGCGCACGCTGATGTGCTTGGCGTCGTAGCCTTGGTCGAGCAGCTCGTTGCGCACGGCCATCACGCGGACGTAGGCCGAGCGCTGGTTCTCCGACAGCTGGAGTGCCGGGCCGGTGGCCACGATCTGCACCTTGGCTTGCGGTGCCGCGGCGCGGCCTGCCGCGAGTGCATCGCGCAGGCGCTGTGCGGCTGCGCTGTCGAGCGTCAGCGCGGTGTCCGCGAAGTCGAGCTGGAGCAGGTTGCCGACATTGCGAACGCGCCCGCCGGCAGCAGACGCTGCATGTTCGTTGCCCTGCACCGCGATGCGGGTGCGTCCCGGCAGTTCGCTGCGGGGTGCGGTGGCGCCGGCAGCGGCGGCGGTGGGGGCGGCAGCTGCCGACGCCGCGGCTGCAGCGGTGTGCCGCTGGACGATCTGCTCGGCCAGGCGCTGGCCCATCAGCCGCGCGGCGAACGACAGCGCGATGGCCAGCACGACGATCACGAACACCATCGCGATCACCACGTTGGTGAGCGCGTCCACGAAGCCGGGCCAGTAATTGGCTGTTTTGCCGCCTTCCATTGCCGTCCTGCCTTATGGGGCTGGCCTGTCGGCGGCCGGCACGGCACCGAGCGCGCCCATCAGCGTGCCGGTGAGGTGGGCCACCTTCAGGTGGTTCTGGGTTTCGCCGATCACCAGCGCAGTCATGTCGAGCTGCGTCTGGTACAGGCGCTGGTAGGCATCGAGCACGTCGAGCAGCGAGCGGTTGGCCGCGGTGAGCTGGGCCTGGAAGGCCTGGACCACGGCGCGGTCGGCCTCCAGCTCCTCGCTCACCGAGCGGTAGCGCTCGGCCACCGAATCGAGGTTGGCATAGGCGGCGTCCAGTTCCTGCAGCAGCCGGCGTTCGACCGCCAGGGCGCGTGCCTTCTTCTCCTCGCGCTGGGCCAGGTTGGCGCGTGCCTGGGCGAGGTCGGTACCGCCGTTGACCAGCGGCACCGTCAACACCACCATGGCCTTCGTGTCGCGGAAGTAGCTCTCGGTGCCGGCTGCATTGATGTTGCGGCCATGGCTCACTTCAACCGACAGCTTGGGCAGGAAGCGCGCCTGCGCCGCCGAGTGTGCCCAGTCGGCGGCCTCGATCTCGGCGCGTGCGGCGAGCAGGTCGTCGTTCTGTGCCACGGCCAGCGCCTTTGCCGCGTTCAATTCGGAGGGGATTCCCAGGCTGGGCGGGCCGCCGACGTCGAGCCGGGCCGGTACTGTTCCGACCAGTCGCTCCAGGTTACGCAACGCCACCTTCAGCCCAGCGCGTCCATCGGCAATGTTGGAGCGTGCGCCGGCCACCCGGGCACGCACGCGCTCTCGGTCGGCCGCGCTGGCGCCGCCGCCTGCTGCGCGCTCCGAGACGTAGCGCAGCAATTCGGTGAGCATGGCTTCGTAGCCCTGGCCGACCTCGATCGTCAACCGCGACTGCAAGGCCTGCAGGTAGGCCCCCGCCACTTCGAGCCCAGCCGAGGATTCAGCGGCACCCACCTGGCGTGTGGCCGAATCGGCCAGCACGCCCTGGCGGCGCCACTCGCGGCGCGAGGGCTCGTCGAACAATGCCTGGGTCAGCTGCACGCTGCCGTCCTTGCGCGGCAGCTCGACAGCAGGTTCCACGCTCTCCAGGTGGCCGCGGCCGACGGCCGCGCGCAGGTCGACCCGCGGCAGCAGCGCACCCAGTGCGGCACGGCGTGTCTGTTCGAAGGATTCGGCGCGGTACCGCGCGGCCAGCACGTCGGGGCTGTAACCCAGGCCCTGCAAGATGGCGCCGCGCAGGTTCATCTGGTTGCTGGCGTCGTCTGCGGATGCGCCCTCGACGCTCAGGCTGGCCGGCACGTGCAGCACCTCGGGCAGCGCGTTCATGCGCAGCGGCCGCGGTGCAACGCCCTCTTGCGCATGCGCAGCGCCAAGCCCGAACGCGCAGGCCAGCAGCGTCGACACAAGAAAGCGGTGCAACGGAGTCATGACGTGACGGCGACCGTCGGTGCGGCCGGGCGCTGCGCGGTGCGCGGCGGTGCCGCATGGGCACCGAGCAGGCGGCTCGGCGGCGCGTCGGCAACGATGCGTCCGTTCTCGAGCACGAGCACGCGGTCGGCGAGCTGAATTACTTCGGCCGCATGGGTCGCCACGACGACGCAGCGCCCGGTGCGCAAGGGCCCGAGTTCGCGCATCACCTGTTCCTGCGCCGGCCGGTCCAGGCCGAGCGTGGGTTCGTCGAGCAGGATCACCTCGTTGCCCAGGGCCGGGTCGGCTGGCGCGTCGCTGCCGTACAGCGCACGGGCCAATGCCACCATCTGGCGCTGCCCACCCGACAGCGCACTGCCGTTCGTGCCGACCGCCGAGTTCAGGCCCAGCTCGCCGCGGTCGAGCACCGGGCCGAAGCCAGCGGCGCGCAGTGCGCGAACCAGGCTTGCATCCGGCGCCCCCGCGATGCCTGGCGCCACCACCTCGGCCAAGCGGCCGCACAGAAAGCTCGGGTCCTGCGGCTTGAAGCGCACCTGCGAGCACAGCCAGCGGCGCTGCGCATCACCATCGATCACATGGCCGCCGAACGCGAACTGGCCCGCGCTGTGCGGCACGTGGCCGGCCAGCACGCGCAGTAGCGTTGACTTGCCGGCACCCGAGGCGCCCACCACCGCCACCAGCTCGCCGGGGCGCAGGTGCAGCGTCAAGCCATCGAGGATGTGACGCGCCTGGTCCGGGTAGGCAAAGCTCAAGCCGTCCAGGCGGATGCCCTCGCCGGCCAGTGCGCCGGTGGCCGCCTGCATGGCGCTGACCGGTGCGACGTCGAAGTCGACGGTGGCGCTCAATTCACCAAGCGCGCGAGAGAACTCTTGCCAGCGCGCCACGATTGGTGCGATGGAACACAGCGTCGCGAGAATACGGCTGCTGAGCAGGCTGGCCGAGATCAGTCCGCCGACTGACAGGGCCTGCGCCTCGACGCGGAAGACACCCAGCACGAGCAGCAGCACGGTCGAGAACGACATCGCGACCGGCACGATCTGTTGAGACAGCTGCGACCACAGCCGCGCCTGGCCGGCGGCCCGTGCGCCGGCCAGCGCCGGTTGGCGGTAGCGCGTGGCCGCGACCTCGGCGGCAGCCCGTGACATGAGGCTTTCGCGGGCGCTCAGCACGTCGACCAGCCAGGTCAGCTTGGCGCTCTGCGAGGTGCTGGCCCGGCGCTGGCGGCTCGTGCCGACCGACTGCAGCAGCGCGGTGAACGCCACCAGCACCGCCCCCACACCCAGCGGCACGCACACCAGCGGCCCGCCGATCACGGCGACCGCGAGCACAAAGATCAGCAGAAAGGGCAGGTCGGCGATCGGCAGCAGGAACTGCGCGCTCAGCAGGTCGCGCGTGCCCGAGACTTCGCGGTAGCGCGACAGCAGGTCGCCGATCGGCAATGGCTTGGACACCGGCGCGGCCAGGATGCCGCGCATCAGACGCTCGTCCAGGCGCGCATCCCAGCGCGCACCGGCGTGTTCGACGATGAGGACGCGCGACAGCCGCAGGCTGATCTCCAGCCCGAACATGATCAGCATGCCGCCCGCCAGCGCCCACAGCGTGTCGTGCAGCTCGTTGCCCATCGCCTTGTCGTAGACCAGCATCGAGAACAGAGGCAACGCCAGCAGGAAGGCGTTGATCAGCAGGCTGGCCAGCAGCATCTCGCCGACGTGGCGCCGGTTGGCGCTCAAGAAGTGCCAGAGCGCGTGTTTCACGCGCACCTCCGCAGCTGGCCGGGGGCGGCAGCACTGGAGGTCTCTGGCAACGAGCGACGGCGCATGAAAAAGCGGCTCCAACGAACGTGGGCAGCCAACAGGGTGCAGCCACACCGCGCTACGTTAAGGCTGGCAGCCCGCCGGCAAGCCCCGAAAATGACGGCCGAAAGCCGCCCAGTTCAGCCGCCCAGCAGCACGTGCAGCGTCGCGACGGGGCCGGCGCTGTGGTCATTCGACGCATACAGCGCGTAGTCGCTCTGCGTGGCACCGCCGCTGGTGGTCGAGCTGCTGAGCAGCTCGGCCTCGCCGCTCAGCACGATGGTGTCGCCGCTGTCCAGGTGCAGCACCAGGTCGGCGCGCGTGTCAGTGATGCTCTGCAGTGACTGCAGGTCGATCTGGGCCACGCCGCCGCCCGCGCCGTCGCGCAGGTCGATCGCTTCAATGTTCTGCGCCACGCCGCGCAGGCTGGCCAGGTCGAAAGCCAGCCCTGGGGAGGTGAACTGAAGCAGGTCGTAGCCACCGCCGCCGTCGGCTCCCGCGAGATGGCTCGCGTCGGCCACGACCAGCGTGTCGTCGCCCGGACCCCCGTGCAGGGTCGCGACACCGTTGCCGGCGATCAGCACGTCGTTACCACCGGCGCCGTCCAGGGTGCCGTTGCCGGCGTTGCCGACGAGCGTGTTGTCCAGCGCGTTGCCGGTGCCGTCGATGTTGGCACTGCCGGTGAGCGTGAGGTTTTCCACATTGGCGGCCAGGGTGTGGGTCACCGAGGACTGGACGGTGTCGGTGCCTTCGCCGCTGTTCTCGACGACCACGTCGCCGGCGTTGTCGACGACGTAGGTGTCGTTGCCGGCGCCGCCCGTCAGCGTGTTGGCGGCGCTGTTGCCGATCAGCACGTTGTCGAGCGCATTGCCGGTGCCGTCGATGGCCGACGCGCCGGTCAACGTGAGGTTCTCCACGTTCGCCGACAACGTGTGGGTCACGGAGGACTGGACGGTGTCGGTGCCTTCACCGCTGTTCTCTGTGACCACGTCGCCGGCGTTGTCGACGACGTAGGTGTCGTTACCCGCGCCACCGATCAGGCTGTCGGCACCGATGCCGCCGTCCAGCGTGTTGGCGGCGCTGTTGCCGATCAGCGTGTTGGCCAGCGCATTGCCAGTGCCGTTGATGGCTGACACGCCGGTGAGCGTGAGGTTCTCGACGTTGGTGGCCAGCGTGTAGGTCAGCGAGGCCAGCACGGTGTCGGTGCCTTCGCTGCTGTTTTCGGTGACCACATCGCCGATGTTGTCGACGACATAGCTGTCGTTGCCGATGCCGCCGATCAGGGTGTCGGCGCCGGTGCCGCCGTCGAGCGTGTTGGCGCCGCTGTTGCCGGTGATCGTGTTGGCCAGGCTGTTGCCTGTGCCGTTGATCGCCGAGGCGCCGGTGAGCGTGAGGTTCTCGAGGTTGGCTGCCAGTGTGTAGGTCACCGACGACAAGACGAGGTCGGTGCCTTCGCCGCTGTTCTCGGTGGTCACGTCAGCGGTGTTGTCGACGACGTAGGTGTCGTTGCCGGCGCCACCGATCATCGTGTCGATACCGGTGCCGCCGTCGAGCGTGTTCGCCGCGGTGTTGCCGGTGAGCACGTTGTCCAGCGCATTGCCGGTGGCGTTGATGGCGGACGCGCCGGTGAGCGTGAGGTTCTCGACGTTCACGGCCAGCGTGTAGGTCACCGAAGCCTGAACCGTGTCGGTGCCTTCGTTGCTGTTCTCGGTGGTCACGTCGCCGGTGTTGTCGACGACATAGGTGTCGTTGCCGGCGCCACCGACCATCGTGTCGGCACCGCTGGCGCCGTCGAGCGTGTTGGCCGCGGCGTTGCCGGTGAGCGTGTTGTCCAGCGTGTTGCCGGTGGCGTTGATGGCGGATGCGCCGGTGAGCGTGAGGTTCTCGACGTTGGCAGCCAGCGTGTAGGTCGCCGAAGCCTGAACCGTGTCGGTGCCTTCACCGCTGTTCTCGGTGACCACGTCGCCCGTGTTGTCGACGATGTAGGTGTCGTTGCCGGTGCCGCCGACCATCGTGTCGGCGCCGGTGCCGCCATCCAGCGTGTTGGCGGCACCGTTGCCGGTGAGCGTGTTGTCCAGTGCGTTGCCGGTGCCGTTGAGGGCCGCCGCGCCGGTGAGCGTGAGGTTCTCGACGTTGGCCCCCAGCGTGTAGGTCACCGAAGCCTGAACGAGGTCGGTGCCTTCGCTCACGTTCTCAGTGGTCACGTCACCGGTGTTGTCGACGATGTAGGTGTCGTTGCCGGCACCGCCGATCATCGTGTCGGCGCCGGTGCCGCCGTCGAGCACGTTGGCCGCACTGTTGCCGGTCAAGGTGTTGGCGAGCGTGTTGCCGGTGCCGTTGATCGCCGAGGCGCCTGCGAGCACCAGCTGCTCGACGTTGCTGCCCAACGTGTAGGTGATCGTTGCCTGCACGGTGTCGGTGCCGGCGCTGGCCGCTTCGGTGACAACGTCGCCAGCGTTGTCGACGATGTAGGTGTCGTTGCCAACGCCACCGGCCATCGTGTCGGCGCCGGTGCTGCCCATCAGCAGGTCGTTGCCGGCGTTGCCGGTCAGCGTGTCGCCGGTGGCGTCGTTGATCGAGGCGGTGGCGCTCAGGTCGTTCAGCGGCACGATCGCGAAGCTGGTGTCGTTCGGCCCTTGCCAGTACAGCTGGGCTGCTGCGGTGCCGGCGGTGTCGACCAGCGTGACCACGATGCTGTGGTAGCCGGCCGTCAGCGTCTCCGTCACCGGGGTGGACTGGGCGCCGGTGTAGCCGGTCTGGTTGATGATCTGCACGCCGTCGATGGTGACGCTCATCACGTCGTCGCCGAAGATTCTGAACTGGTGACTGCCGGCAGCGTGGGCGAGCAACTGGCCCGTCCAGCGCACGCTGAAGTTGTCGACGTTGACGAGGCCGGTGTTGGCGCTGCCGTCCGTCTGGTAGTTGATGTTCTCGTAGCGCGTCGTGACCGCGCTGCCGCTGAACGTCGTGTTGTTGAAGTACTCGGCAAAGAGCCCGGCCTGCGGCCGTGTGCCCGAGATCAGCACGTCGCTGCCGGCGCCGCCGGCCAGCGCATCGGTGCCGGTGCCGCCGTAGAGCCACGAGGCCGACGAACTGCCTGTGACGGTGTTGTTGCCGGTGTTGCCGGCGATCACACCGGACAGGGTGGCGCCGGTGGCGTTGATGTTGGTGCTGCCGGTCAGCACCAGGTTCTCGACGTTCGCGGGCAGCGTGTAGGTGATCGACGACTGGATCGTATCGGTGCCGGCGCTCGCCACCTCGGTGACCACGTCGCCGGTGTTGTCGACGACATAGGTGTCGTTGCCGGCCCCGCCGACCATCGTGTCGGCGCCCGTGCCGCCGTCGATCACGTTGTTGCCGCTGTTGCCGGCGAGCGTGTTGGCGAGCGCATTGCCCGTCAGGTTGTTGTCGAAAGAGTTGCCGGTGAGGTCGATGGCGCCGGCGAAGGTCGACGGGTTGCCGGTATAGGTGACGCCACTGTCATACGTGGCGATGGCGCCACCCGGCAGGCCGCTTGCCAGCGTGCCGTTGAGCGGCTGGTAGACGATCAGGCCGGTCTCGGTGCCGGCCAGCGAGCCGGGCGTGATGTGGGCCTGGATCTCGGCCGCGGTCAGCGCGCGGTCCCAGATGCGCACGTCGTTGACCAGGTAGTTGCCGTACGGGTCGGCCGCCCAGCCGGACTTGCCGACGAGGAAGGTGCGCGCCAGGTCGGCCGGTACGCCCTGCGTGTTGGAGCCGCTGGCGTTGCCGTCGAGGTAGATCGTGCTCGTACCCTGCGCGTCGATCGTCACCGACACTTGGTGCCAGCCGGTGCCCATGGCCGACGACGAGGTCAACGTCGTGCTGGCCGTGCTGCCGACGTAGGTCTGAAGCATCACGTTGGTGCCGTTGAAGGCGACGACGACGTTGTCGCTGGACGCGGTGCCAGTGTCGAACAGCCGCGTCCACGAGCCCTGGCTGCTCGGCAGGTAGACCCAGGCCTGCATGGTCATGTCGCCGCCCAGTGTCACCGTCGGCAGCGTAACGTACTGCTTCAGGCTGCTGTCCAGGCGCACGCTGTCGCGCAGCGCGCCGTTTTCGACGTTCGCAGCCAGTGTCGCGCTCACCAGCGCGTAGACGTTGTCGGTGCCCTCGCTGGCGTTCTCGGTGATCGTGTCGCCTGCGTTGTCGACCCAGTAGGTGTCGTTGCCGGTCCCGCCGATCATGCTGTCGGCACCGTTGCCGCCATTCAGCGTGTCGTTTCCGGCACCGGCGTTCAGTATGTTTGCGCCGGTGTTGCCGACCAGCAGGTTGTCGCTCGCGTTGCCGGTGGCGTTGATCGCGCTGCTACCGCTGAGCACGACGTTCTCGACGTTGCTGCCGGCCGTGTACGTGACCGACGCCACCACCGTGTCGGTGCCTTCGGCGGCGTTCTCGGTCACGACGTCGCTGGCGTTGTCGACCGCGAAGATGTCGTTGCCGGTGCCGCCGATCATTGTGTCGGCACCGCTGCCGCCGTCGAGCACGTCGTTGCCGGCGCCACCGTTCAGCGTGTTGGCGGCGCTGTTGCCGATGATCTGGTTGTCGCCGGCGTTGCCGGTGCCGCTGATCGCCGAGGTGCCGGTGAGGACCAGCATCTCGACGTTGGCCGCCAGCGTGTAGGCCACCGACGAGCGCACGGTGTCGTATCCTTCGCCGCTGTTCTCGGTGATGGCGTCGCCGACGTTGTCGACGACGTAGACGTCGCTGTTCGCCCCGCCGGCCATGCTGTCGGCACCGGTGCCGCCGTCGATGACGTTGACACCGCTGTTGCCGGTGATCGTGTTGTCCAGCGTGTTGCCGGTGCCGTTGATGTTGGCGCTGCCCGTGAGGGTGAGCTGCTCGACGTTCGCGGCCAGGGTGTAGGTGACCGACGATCGCACGGCGTCTGTGCCGCCGCTCGCGCTCTCGGTCACCACGTCTGCGGTGTTGTCGACGAGGTAGGTGTCGTCGCCTGAGCCGCCGATCATCGTGTCGGCGCCCGCACCGCCGTCCAGCGTGTTGGCGCTGCTGTTGCCGGTGATCGTGTTGGCCAGGCTGTTGCCGGTGCCGTCGATGGCAGCCGTGCCGGTGAGCGTGAGGTTCTCGACGTTGGCCACGAGCGTGTAGCTAAGCGAGGCCAGCACGTTGTCGGTGCCTTCGCCGCTGTTCTCCGTCACCAGGTCGCCGGTGTTGTCGACGACGTAGGTGTCGTTGCCCGCGCCACCGACCATCGTGTCGACGCCTGCGCCGCCATCCAGTGTGTTGGCCGCGGCGTTGCCGGTGAGGGCGTTGTCGAGTGCATTGCCGCTGCCGTTGATGGCCGATGCACCGGTGAGTGTGAGGTTCTCGATGTTGGCAGCCAGCGTGTAGGTCACCGAAGCCTGAACGAGGTCGATGCCTTCGCTCACGTTCTCAGTGGTCACGTCACCGGTGTTGTCGACGATGTAGGTGTCGTTGCCGGCACCGCCGATCATCGTGTCGGCACCGGTGCCGCCGTCCAGCATGTTTGCTGCGGTGTTGCCGGTGAGTGTGTTGTCCAGCGCATTGCCGGTGGCGTTGATCGCCGTGCTGCCGGTGAGCGTGAGTTTCTCGACGTTGACCGACAACCCGTAAGTCACCGATGACAACACCAGGTCGGTGCCTTCGTTGGCAGCCTCGACGACCACGTCGCCGGCGTTGTCGACGACGTAGGTGTCGTTGCCCGCGCCGCCGGTCAGCAGGTTGGCGGCGCTGTTGCCTGTCAGCACGTTGTCCAGTGCGTTGCCGCTGCCGTCGATCGACGAGGTGCCGGTGAGCGTGAGGTTCTCGACGTTCGCGGCCAGCGTGTAGGTCACCGACGACTGCACGCTGTCGGTGCCTTCGCCAACGTTCTCGGTGACGGTGTCACCGGTGTTGTCGACGACGTAGAGGTCATTGCCGGCGCCGCCGATCAGGCTGTCGGCGCCGCTGCTGCCGTCCAGCGTGTTCGCGGCGGCGTTGCCGATGAGCGTGTTGTCCAGCGCATTGCCGGTGGCGTTGATTGCCGCGTTGCCGGTGAGCGTGAGGTTCTCGACGGCGGCCGACAGGGTGTAGGTCACCGATGACAGGACCAGGTCGCTGCCTTCGCCTGCAACTTCCACGACCACGTCGCTGGCGTTGTCGACGACGTAGGTGTCGTTGCCGGCGCCGCCGGTCATCAGGTTGGCGGCGCTGTTGCCGATGAGCGTGTTGTCCAGCGCGTTGCCGGTGCCGTCGATCGCCGACGAGCCGGTGAGGGTGAGGTTCTCGACGTTCGCGGCCAGCGTATAGGTCACCGAAGCCCGGACGAGGTCGGTTCCTTCGCCGCTGTTCTCGACGACGAGGTCGCCGGCGTCGTCGACGAGGTAGGTGTCGTTGCCAGCGCCGCCGGCCATCGTGTCGGCGCCGCTGCCGCCGTCCAGCGTGTTGGCACCCGTGTTGCCGGTGATCGTGTTGGCCAGGCTGTTGCCGGTACCGTCGATGGCCGCCGTGCCGGTGAGCGTGAGGTTCTCGACGTTGGCGGCGAGCGCGTAGGTCACCGACGACCGGACGAGGTCAGTGCCTTCGCCGAGAGCCTCGACGACCACGTCGCCGCCGTTGTCGACGACGTAGGTGTCGTTGCCCGCGCCGCCAGTCAGCGTGTTGGCGGCGCTGTTGCCGGTGAGCGAGTTGTCCAGTGCGTTGCCGGTGCCGTCGATGGCGGCTGTGCCGGTGAGCGTGAGGTTCTCGACGTAGGCACTCAGCGTGTAGGTCACTGACGACTGCACGCCGTCGGTGCCTTCGCCGGCGTTCTCGATGATCGTGTCGCCGGTGTCGTCGACGATGTAGGTGTCGTTGCCGGCACCGCCGAGCATCGTGTCGGCACCACTGCCGCCGTCCAGGGTGTTCGCTGCACCGTTGCCGATGAGTGTGTTGGCTAAGCCGTTGCCGGTGCCGTTGATGGCGGACGAGCCGGTGAGCGTGAGGTTCTCGACGTTGGAAGACAGCGTATAGGTCACCGATGACAAGACGAGGTCGCTGCCTTCGCCGTTGTTCTCCACAATGACGTCGTCGGTGTTGTCGACGATGTAGGTGTCGTTGCCGGTGCCGCCGATCAAGGTGTCGGCCCCACTCCCGCCGTCCAGCGTGTCGTTGCCGGTCGCACCGTCCAGCGTGTTGGCCGCGCCGTTGCCGGTGATCTGGTTGTCCAGCGCGTTGCCGATGCCGTTGATATTGGCATTGCCTGTGAGAACGAGGTTCTCCACATTCGCCGCCAGCGTGTAGCTCACCGAGGCCTGCACGTTGTCGGTGCCTTCGCCAGCGTTCTCGACGATGGTGTCACCGGTGTTGTCGACGATGTAGGTGTCGTTGCCCGCGCCGCCGAGCATCGTGTCGGCACCGCCGCCGCCGTCGATCACGTTGCTGGCGCTGTTGCCGGTGATCTGGTTGGCGGCCGCGTTGCCGGTGCCGTTGATCGCCGCGTTGCCGGCCAGCAGCAGGTTCTCCACATTGGCGCCCAGCGTGAAGCTGACCAGCGAACGCACGGTGTCAGTGCCTTCGTCCGCGTTTTCGATGACGCTGTCGCCGGCGTTGTCGACCAGGTAGGTGTCGTCGCCGGCACTGCCGGCCATGGCGTCGGCACCGGTGCCACCGTCCAGCGTGTTGGCGCCGCTGTTGCCCGTGAGGCTGTTGTTCAGCGCATTGCCGATGGCATCGATGGCCGACGAGCCGGTGAGCGTCAGGTTCTCGACGTTCGCTTCCAATCTGTGCGTCACCGACGACAGCACACTGTCGGTGCCGGCGTTCTCGTCTTCGACGATGGCGTCGCTCGCATCGTCGACGACGTAGGTGTCGTCCCCTGCGCCGCCGATCATCGTGTCGGCACCGGCGCCGCCGTCGATCACGTTGGCGCCGGCGTTGCCGGTGATGATGTTGGCCGCCGCATTGCCGGTTCCGTCGATGCCGGCGCTGCCGAGCAGCGTCAGGTTCTCGACGTTGGCGGTGAGTGTGTAGCTCAGCGAGGCAGCGACGCTGTCGGTGCCTTCGCCGGAGGCTTCGACGACGAGGTCGCCCGCGTTGTCGACCGCATAGCTGTCGTCGCCTGCGCCACCGGCCATCGTGTCGGCACCGCCGGCACCGTCCAGCGCGTCGTTGCCGATGCCACCATCGAGTCGGTTGCTGCCGCCGTCGCCCGCAAGCGTGTCGTCATGGCTGGAGCCGATCAGGTTTTCCACGCCTTCGAGCCGGTCGCCCTGCGCGTCGCCGCCGCTGCCTTGGCCGCTGGCCAGGCTGACCCTGACGCCAGTGCTCGACGCGGCATAGCTCGCGGTGTCGGTGCCGGCCGCGCCGACCAGCGTGTCGGCGCCCAGGCCACCGATCAGCAGGTCGTTGCCGGCGCCGCCGTCGAGGCGGTTGCCGGCGCTGTCGCCCACCAGCGTGTCGTCGCGCGACGAACCGGTGAGGTTCTCGATGCTGTCGTACAGATCGCCGGCCGCGTCGCCGGTGTTCGCGCTCCGGTTGGCGAGGTTCGCCAGGACCGCGCTGGCCGCGCCGGCGTACGAGGCCGTGTCGGTGCCGATGCCGCCTTGCAGCACGTCGGCGCCTGCGCCGCCGATCAGCGTGTCGTCGCCGAGGCCGCCCACGAGCAGGTTGGCGCTGCTGTCGCCTTCGAGCGTGTCGTTGCTGGCGGACCCGATCAAGTTCTCGATGCTGCTGTAGGTGTCGCCACCGGCCTCGCCGGTGTTGGTGGCGGCCGAGGCCAGGCTCGCCGACACGCCGGCCGTTGCGTTGGCGTAGGTGGCGGTGTCGTTGCCAGCGCCGCCGAGCAGCGCATCGGCGCCCAGTCCGCCTTCGAGCAGGTCGTCGCCGGCGCCGCCGTCGAGCTGGTTGTCGCCGGCATTGCCCTTGAGCGTGTCCGCGTAGGCGCCGCCGACCACGTTCTCGATGCCGTCGAGCAGGTTGCCCTGCGCGTCGCCGCCGCTGCCGGTGCCGGCCACCAGATCCACCTGCACTGCGGCGGTCGAGCTGGCGTAAGACGCCGTGTCGATGCCTGCGCCGCCGTGCAGCGTGTCGGCTCCGCCATGGCCTTCGATCCAGTCATCGCCGAGCCCGCCGTCGATGACGTTGGCGGCCGCATCGCCCGCCAGTGTGTCGGCGTAGGCCGAGCCGGCGAGGTTCTCCACCGAGTCGTAGCTGTCGCCCGCTGCGGCGCCTGTGTTGGCGCCCGGTGCCCACAGGCTGGCCGTGACGCCGGCGCTGGCACCGGCGTAGCTGGCCGTGTCGCTGCCCTCGCCGCCATCGAGCACATCGGCACTGTCGCCGCCTTCGAGGACGTCATCGCCGAGGCCGCCGTCCAGCAGGTTGACGCCGGCATTGCCGAAGAGGCTGTCGTCGTGGGACGAGCCCATGATGTTCTCGATCGTCGCGAGTTTGTCGCCCTCGGCATCACCGCCATGGCCCATGCCGGCGGCCAGGTTCACCTGCACGCCGGCCGATGAGGCGGCGTAGGTCACGGTGTCGTTGCCGGCACCGCCGATGAGGTTGTCACCGCCGCGGCCGCCGTCGAGCAGGTCGTCGCCGTCGCCGCCATCCAGCGTGTCGTTGCCGGCATTGCCGCTCAGCGTGTCGCTGCCGGCGTTGCCGGTGATCTTGTTGGCGCCAGCGTCGCCGGTGAGCTGGTCGTCGAGGCCGGTGCCCGAGAGGTTCTCGATCGAATCGAAGGTGTCGCCCGCTGCGTCGCCGCCGGCTGTGAGGCCGGTTGCGAGATCGATCTGCACACCCGCGCCGGAGCTGGCGTAGTCGGCCGTGTCCGAACCGTCGCCGCCGATCAGGTCATCGGCGCCCGCGCCGCCGGCCAGGGTGTCGTTGCCCCGCCCACCGTCGAGCACGTTGTTGCCGGCATCACCGATCAGGCGGTCGGAGAAGCGCGAGCCGATGGCGTTCTCGACGTTGGCGATGACGTCGCCTTGCGCATCGCCGCCGCCCGCGAACCCGCCAGACAAGTCGACCGTCACGCCGGCGCTCGAATCGGCATACGTCACGGTGTCTGTGCCTGCGCCGCCGTCGATGGTGTCGGCGCCTGCCCCGCCGATGAGCGTGTCGTCACCGTCGCCGCCGCCCAGCAGGTCGTCGCCGGGGTTGCCGATCAGGATGTTCGCGTTGTCGTCGCCGATGAGCGTGTCGTCGAGTTCCGAGCCCTCGAGGTTCTCGATGCTGTCGTAGGTGTCTCCGGCCGCTTCGTCGGTGCCGTCCGAGGGGTTGGCCAGGCTGGCCGTGACCGCGGCCAGAGCGTCGACGTAGCTTGCGGTGTCGTTACCGTCACCGCCGATGAGGGCGTCGGCACCGAGCCCGCCCGTGAGCACGTCGTCGCCGGCACCGCCGTCGAGGCGGTTCACACCGCCATCGCCCGTCAGTTCGTCAGCGGAGGCCGATCCGATGAGGTTCTGGATGTCCTGCAGGCGGTCGCCCGCTGCATCGCCCGCGGAGCCCGAACCGGTCGCGAGGCTGACTTTGACGCCCGCGGCCGAGTCTGCATAGCTGGCGGTGTTGTCGCCGGCGCCGCCGTGCAGCACGTCGGCACCGCCGCGGCCTTGCAGCACGTCGTCGCCGGCGCCGCCTTCCAGTTCGTTGGCCTGCGCGTTGCCCTTGAGCGTGTCGTCGTGCGCCGAGCCGGTGAGGTCCTCGATGTTTGCCAGCGTGTCGCCTTCGGCGTCGCCCCCCTTGCCGCTGCCTGCGGCAAGGTCGACGGTGACACCGGCCGACGACGACGCATACGTCGCCGTGTCGATGCCCGCGCCGCCGACCAGCACGTCGGCTCCGCCGCGTCCTTCGAGCAGGTCGTTGCCGGCGCCGCCATCGATGCGGTTGGCCGTGGCGTCACCTCTCAACACATCGGCCATCGAACTGCCGGTGAGGTTCTCGATGCTGCTGAAACTGTCACCCTGGGCATCGCCACCGGTGGCTGCGCCGCTGGCGAGATCGACATTGACGCCTGAGCTCGAGCCCTCGTAGCTGGCGGTGTCGGAGCCACTGCCGCCGATCAGCTCGTCGGCGCCTTCGCCGCCTACCAGCCAGTCGTTCCCCTGGCCGCCGTCGAGCTTGTCGTCGCCTTCGTCGCCGTAGACCTTGTCGTGCCCGACGAGGGCGTACACGGTGTCGTTGCCCGCGCCGGCATGGATCTCGTCACCCAGCCCGAAGGCCGGCAGCACCAGGCCGGTTTGGCCCGAGACCTTGTAGTCCATGTCGGCGGCCGACTGCACGTCGCGCACGATGGCCGGCACCATCAGCTGGCCGCTGATCGTCTTGCCGTCCATCGTGCCGCTGGCGGTGATGGACAGGTTGAAGGGCGTAGCGTTGAAGACACTGTCGTCGCTGGCCACGGGGTACTGCAGCATCACCGTCAGCAGGTTGCCGTTGGCTGCGAGATCGCTCGGCAGCTTCAGCTCCCAGCTGCTTCCCTGCTGCGTGGCACCCACCGGAATGAAGCCGGCCGGTAACCCCGTCAGCGTGACCGAGCTCACCTCCAGAGCGTTCTTGGCGCTGAGCTGAATCTCGAGCACGCGGGCGAATCCGGGGCCCATGTCGCTGCCGCCATCGCCGTAGATGATGTCGTCGCCGGCCGTGCCGGCGATCTGCTCGCGCGCCGCCTGCACGGTGGGTGAATGGTCGGTGGCGGACGCCGCCACGCCGCCGGAACCGGTGATCACGGTCTTCCCGTCCAGCGTGGTCTGCGTCTGGCCGGTGACGTTGTGGGCGTTGAAGCTGATCGCCACCGCCGCGGCCGGTGGCGGCGGGGGCGGTGGCGGGTTGTTGTTGCCTGGAGGCGCCGACGGCGACGAACTGCTGGCGCTTTGCGTCAGGATGATCTGCGGCGGTGGCGCGGGCGCCGGGTCGCCCTGATAGCTCGCCTCTTGCGAAGACTTGCCGTTCAGGTCGACGGCAGTCAGCCCGGCCGCGGGCGCCGGCGCCGGGCGCGGGGCTTCTTCGGACGGGCTGTCCACTGGAGCCGATGGGTTCTCGGGTGCAGCATCGTCCTTCGGCGCCGTGCGCTTCGGGTCGTCGTTGCCGTCCGAGCCGGCCGCCGCCGTGCGCGTCACGACATCCGCCAGGATCACCTTGCCCGTGTCGCCGAGAACATTCGCGCCGTCGACGCGGGTGTCGGTGAAGACGAGGCGCAGGCTGGTGTCCGTCATTAGCCGCAGGGCCAGGCCTTGGATCAGGTGCCGCGTGCCGTCGGCCAGCGTCAACACCACGTCGACGCCAGACACACCGATGCTCTGCACCGACGCCTTCGCGAACCCGAGCACGATGTCGCCGCCCGCGGGCAGCGCATGGACGATCAACTTGTCAGGCATGAGACATGTCCGGAGGGATTCGGAAAGTGCCCTGGCGACTGAGGGTCGCGGGATCGGCATCTGCGAACAGGCCAAACCCCACCGCGGGCAATCAACGCCTGCGGACTGATCTGGTTATCGACCGCCCGGCCGGCACTTGAGGGGTGTGTGCGCCGGGTCGACGAATTGCGTCGAAACGTGCACAGTTTCCGCAGATTTTTCGATGCGCGGGTTCAGCACTCGATGATGTTCACCAACTTCAATGGGCACGGCGGCATTGACCCTGCCCCCCGTTCGACGCACTCCATAAGCTACTTGACTACACGGCCTTGTCTTGCTACGCCACGTGCCAGAGACAACCTCGAGGAGTGCGCTTGAACGCTGGCAGACCCTGTTCGCTTAGATTTCGGGGGGTTGGGCAGAAATAGCCAAGATCACGACCACCAAACGCGCATTTTCATCGGCTCTTCAGGTATTGATCCGCTGATACCGCGTTGATTTGCGTCGAACCCGAGAACGCCTCTAACCGGGCGATTTGCACGAAAATGAGCCGAAGTTCACGAGGCCGCGGTTTGCAACCCCCACTTTTCGAACGCGGTGGACGACGCAGCCGTGCTCGACTGAGCGGCGAGTTGAGCCAGGGGGTGGCCAACCGTTCGGGTGTCAGGTCCATCAAGTGCCCGGTTGCGGCCGCGCACTCGTGTATCCAAGCCATCAGGTGCTGGCGCAACAGATCTGCGAAGAAGTCACTCAGGTCACCCTAGCGTGAGCGATCGACTTCGGCCACGTAGCGTCCGCGAGGGCAGTTCGCCGAACAGCGTCTTGTACCGTTCGCTCCGGCAGTGTCGGCCGCGGCGGTCGAATCGAAGGGATCGAAGTTGCACGCCGCCACGTGCTTGTGCGGTGCCACAATCCAAGTCTTCAAGCAGTCGTGGGTTCGTCGCAACGAACGGATCCGAAGTTGCGATCGCCTGAAACGGGCGGTCGGGAGCACCCGCTCCTGGCCGAGTCGAGCCGAAGACAGGTCCAGACTCGTCGCCGGAAACCTGTCCTTCAAGGGCTCGCCACGGCCAAACTTTCGAGCGCGCGGCGACCGGCCGCTCTTGGCCGGGACTACCTGATCGCAGCCTGCGCCGACAGCTGACCTTGGCCGGTGATCTCGAGTGTCGAAAGGCGGCTTCCTGACGCGATGTCGTACTCACGATGCCGGCCACGAGCCGTCCTTCGCGATGGGCTCGCAAATCTTGCCTCGGCGTGCCTACGAAAGGCAGGTATCCGGCGACGAGCTTGACTCTCTCTTTGACCCGACCCGGCCACAAGCGGACGCTAGGCCGTTACGCCAGGAGCGGTCATCTGGACCATGCGAAGCGTGGTTCCGTCGTCGCGATGGCAACGGCAAAGACGACAGGGCCTCGAGGCGAGGGCCCGGCTCGTACAAGTAGTGGATCCTCCGTTTCACCACCGGGCCCATGTGGAGCACACTGACCAAGTGGCCTTGAACGCGAGGCCGCAACGGAACGCCCGTACCGTCGGTTCGAGGTGGAGCTCATGCGCAAGCACCGATGTGTGCGCGACGCTGGAGGAAGCACTATGGGTTCCGACGAGTCCAAACGTGTCGTAGTTCGCTGCCCCAAGTGCGGTCAGCGCCTTCGCCTTCCGGCTGAGACGGTCGGAACGTTGGACTGCCCGCGATGCAGCCAGTCTATTGAAGTGTCGACCAAGGCGCGGAAGCTTCCCGCGCTTGCAGCGGCGGGCCTCGTTGTGGTGGCGTGGTCAGCAGCGGTGATTCCCCAGCGCGGGATGCCCCACTCTGCGGAAGTTGCGATGGCCGCGTCCCTTGGGGCCTATCTGGGTTTACACCTTCTGTGCAAGGAGCTTGGCAAAAGGCCGGTCGACCTAAAGATGCTGGAGGACACGAAGCTGCTCTTCTTCGTCATGTTCGTGTCTGCACTACCGTTCGGGGTGGCGCTGATGCTGATGAGTTGGTTCGGGAGCACGCTACTCGCCCACGTTAGTGTCTTCACGCTACTTTCGTTGCAGAAGTGGTTGAACTCCTCTGGTGTCGACGAGTGGATCTCGACTGCCGCATCGGTTGGAGGCGTCGGTCTTGCGATCCTGTTCCTCCTCTTTTGGCTCGGTGGACAAGACGCTTGGCCGGCCCGCCTGCTCGCTGCACGCAAGAAGTTCAAGAAAACGACTAAGGTGCTAACCGTGGTCGTTGTCTCCCTGGCGTCGTTCTCAATCCTCGCGTGGACAAATGAGGCCACGCTGATGGAGGTTGGAAAGACTGCAGCGGCCGAGGAGTACCGGCGTCTGCTGGACTCACTCGATAGACTCGAGGCGAGCTTGAGAATCGTGTGGGGCCAGAGGCTGGCGGTTGCCCACATCGATCACCAGCTAGCGACCCCTGCGACAACGTCTGCCGGTCCCCGGGCCGAACTTCCGCTGGCCGGGCAGACGGGGCGCGTCTGTGAAAGGCGTGAAGTCGAAGACGAGTCCTGTCCAGCCGCACTCCTGTTCAAGCAAGCGCTAGCCGCCGAGTCTGGACTTGCGCCAAAGGCTGCTCGTCTGAGGTCACTAGGCGGGGGCTGGAACGGGCCCCCAGGCGGATCTCTCACAGAGCAGATTGACAGCTTCGAGAAAGCCGGCGCTGCGCGGATGCAACGGCGTTCGACCAGCGAGGCCGACAGTCGAAGGTCCGAGGCGAGGCTCAGGGCTATTGGAGACATGGAAATCGGGCGCGTGCACATGAGCGCGGCGAAGGCTTGCAATGCGACCGCCTGTGACAAGGAGCCGAAGGGAAAGCGGTCCCTGTCGGATGTGACCAAGCTTATTGCTGAGTTAATGGTCGACGGAATTGAGTCTGCCGCCCCCGAAATCAAGCTTCCTGAGGTGCTCAATGGCCTTGGCGAGTTCTGGCAATCTCTTCGCAAGGCTATGACAAAAGCACCTCTCAAGAGCGCGTTAGAGGATTGGGTCGCAAAGTCGCTCCGGCGACTCGTCGAGAAGGCCGGGAGCGTTGACAGCCCTTCACTGCCGGAAGCCGCCGTGAATGAAATCAAGGCCCTGAGTCCGCGAGGAGCCGAGGTGACGGCCTCGCTTCAGGCACACGCGAATAGTGTGCGTGAGGCCAGCGATGGCATGACCAAGGCCATCGGTGATGCGGAGAGCAAGGTGCAGGAGATGGAGGCGAAGCGGCTGGCAGAGCAAAAGGCTGCGTCGAGCAAGACGCGAGAGGCCCCCGCGCAATGGAATGCAAGGGACCGCGCTTGGCAGGAGGCACTGGAAAGAATTTTGAAGGGCAAGCCTCGTCCAGATTGGCGCGATCAGACTGAGGATGGCATCGGAAGTGTGTGCCCGGCAGGACAGGTGCACTGCCGCTGCACGTCGGGAAGAGACTACGGTTGCATGGCACGCGAAGCGTGCAGGGGCCCTTGTGAATGAAGGTTCACGCCCGGATCTACGGTGCAACTGATTCGGGGTGCGTCCGCTTAGCCCCCAGCCTTGGTCCGCTTTGGGTCCAGGCCGTGTGAAAACGCATCCCGCCGCCTATATTGATCGCATCGTGATGTCGGGGCCTGGACATGAAGCGATTCGTCGAAGGCGAGGATCGAACGCAGATCACGCTGCTGCCCGAGTGTCTGGATGACTATGTTGCCGAAGACAACCCCGTCCGTGTCGTCGAGGTTTTCGTGGACGAGCTCGACCTTGGAGGTCTCGGCTTCGATGGTGTTGACCCTGCGGCCACCGGTCGACCGGCGTACCACCCGTCGGTGCTGCTGAAGATCTACATCTACGGCTACCTCAATCGCATCCAATCCAGCCGGCGCCTGGAGCGTGAAGCCCAGCGCAACGTCGAGCTCATGTGGTTGACCCAGCGGCTGGCGCCGGACTTCAAAACCATCGCCGACTTCCGCCGCGACAACGGTCGCGCGATACGCAACGCTTGCCGCCAGTTCGTCGTGCTGTGTCGCAAGCTCGATCTGTTCTCGCAATCCATCGTGGCCATCGACGGCAGCAAGTTCAAGGCGGTGAACAACCGCGACCGCAACTTCACCGACGCCAAGATCAAACGGCGCATGGAACAGATCGAGCAAAGCATCGAGCGCTACCTGGCGGCGATGGACACGGCCGATCGCACGCAGTCCGAAGTCGCTGAACCCAAGGCCGTGCGGCTGAAGGAGAAGATCGAGAAGCTCAAGCAGCAGATGCAGGGCCTCAAGGAGATGGAGCAACGGCTGCGCGAAGCCCCCGATGGCCAGGTCTCGTTGACCGATCCGGATGCTCGCTCAATGGCCACCAGCGGCCGGGGCACCGGCATCGTCGGCTACAACGTCCAGACCGCGGTCGACGACAAGCACCACCTGATCGTCGCGCACGAGGTCACCAACATCGGCAATGACAGAACCCAGCTGGCGTCGATGGCGCAGCAGGCCCGCGAAGCCACAGGCATCGAGGACCTCACGGTCGTTGCCGATCGCGGCTACTTCAAGGGCGACGAGATCCTGAACTGCGAGCAGCTGGGCATCACCACCTATGTCCCGAAGCCGCTGACGTCCAACAGCAAGGCCGACGGGCGCTTCGGCAAGCAGGACTTCGTCTACGTGCCAGAGAAGAACGAGTACCGCTGCCCTGCGGGCCAGAGCCTGATCTATCGATACACGAACCTCGAAGCAGGCCTGACCACGCACGCCTACTGGACCTCGAACTGCCAGCAGTGCGCGATCAAGGCGCAGTGCACAATCCTCTCATACCGGCGCGTGCGGCGCTGGGAACACGAGGACGTGATCGATGCGATGCAGCGGCGGCTCGATCGTGAACCCGAGAGGATGCGGCAGCGAAGGCAGACGGTCGAGCACCCGTTCGGAACCATCAAGCACTGGATGGGTTCGACGCACTTCCTGACCAAGACGATCGGGCGGGTGAGCACGGAAATGAGCCTTCATGTGCTCGCCTACAACCTCAAGCGCGTGATGCGAGTGCTCGGCATCGCGGAAACGATGAAGGCGATGCAGTTGGCGAAGGCGTGAGCCTTCTTGCGGGTCGAAAACAGCCCTTCGTTGGCCTCGCAAGCTTCAAAGCTCTATTGCCGCGAGTAGCGGACCACTGTGCGCGCTCGTCCGCCTCAAACCGCTGATCGCGTCCAAGTGCCGGACGCAACTCATCCGATTTGCGTTCTCACACGGCCTGGGTCGCAAGCGGTCTCCGCCCAGCAGCCGGTTCCGGCTGTCCTGATCTTCCTGAGGCAACGGAACCTCGCTTCGGAGCCTCGGCTCACGTTGTTTCCGACTTTGTCGCGAGCATGGACCTGACCATCACTCCGAGAGCACGCGAAGATGCTCACGCCCCGTTTACGACATTATTTGGTCAGAACAATGAGTGCGCCTCGGCGCCTCCCAGAATGGGACCCGTGAGCTCAGAGCGGCGTTTTGCTCGCCTCCTTGTCCACAGCGGCGGTATCCAGCGGATCCCGCTCCGCTAGGCGGTCCGTCGCGAACTGCTCGACTTCCTGAAGCAGTCGCTTGGCCCGAGGATTCACAACCAGGGCGATTACGAGCGGGATGGATGCGATGAAGCCAATCAAGCCTCCGGCAATGGCACCGACGATGGCATAGCCCAGTCGGTCGCTGCTTTCGGTTCTGACGAAGGCAGCCGCGGCCCCCAAGAGCATGCCGGTCGCGATCACGCCGAGGAATGCGGGACTCCCACCGACCTTGAGCTTCCATTGCTTGAGCTCGGCACCAACAGCGCCCACGAGGTCGACGCTCGACCTTCCCGTGGTGTGATTCCGAGCTCCGAAGTTCCAGCCGTCCTCCTGACCGACCGGCGCGCCCCAGAGCACGCTGATGCGATGCCCAGGTCGGACAGGCACGTGGACGTTTTGGAAGTGGAAGGACCTCTCCCGTCCATCCGGCATCCTTAGCCAAAGTTCACTGGCGATGTCCGTGCGCGAACTGATGCGTCCCGCGGCGACAGCCATCGTCCTGCCATCGGACAGCACCGTCGGTGCGCTCTGCTCGATGGAGGTCACGTGGGTCTTGGATGCGTCGATGACCTCCCCCGTGGCAACGTTCATCCAGATTCGCTGGCCATTGGAAAGCGTGACAGTGCTGGTCATAGCGGCGGGTGTTCCAGGAAAGATGGTTAGGCGGGGGTGACCCGCGTTGTGACAAGCGGAGGGCTGAATCCGCGTCGGTCGATTCATGCCACCGGCAGGGCGTAACTTTAAGTCGAAATTCGCATAGTCGAATCTCGCATGCATTGTGCGCGTCATCCGCCTGTGACGCATGCCACGAACCCCTAGCACTCAGCCCCACGATGTCTTCCTCGACATGCTCCGTGAGGCGCGGGCTCGTCAGGGGGTGACGCAGGGGACTCTGGCCGAATCCATTGGATTCAGGCAGACCGATATCAGCAAGGTCGAACGTGGAGTTCGTCGGCTAGACGTGCTTGAGCTGCGGGCTTGGGTGACGGCGTTGGGAATCCCATTCCCGGTATTCACAAGCGAGTTGGATGCTCGGTTGGCCGGCATGGAAGCGCTGGCGCGGCAGGCGGTGCCGCGGCGGCGTCGGCCGTAGGGCCAGCAGCACGGCCGCAGCGGCACTCAAAGGCCAACTCCTGGTGGGTCTCGGCAAGCCGCCAAGAGGCATGGCAATGACGGCGACGTCATATGCCGCGCAAGGGCCGACAAGAACGAGGAAGTCTGGAAGTGCGAGGAGGCCGCTGTCAAACCAGCCGAGACCAGGATGGTCAGGCATCATGCTGCGACCGCCGTTACGTGTGTGAACTTCCACGAGCAAAGCAATTCGTGAGGACGCTTTCCTCGACGATTGGCCCCTCTCTGAGACGTGACAAGTTCGCCGGACAAACAGCATTTTCTGAGGTCTGAACACGTACAAAGCGTCAAGTTGCAACGCGAATTGCTTGTGGAAGCCGAAAAGGGCGTTGGTCAACCCATGAGGCGCCCGCGAAACCCTTGCCGCTGAATGTGTCAGCGGATGAGATTGGTGGATTTGCGCATACGCAACGATGACTAAGTTGCTGGGCCATGAGAGATACACTTCCAGCCGGCCTTCGGGCTCCTGCTTTTTTCTCCCTGAGCAGGCGCCATGCGTGATGACAGCGTGTTGCGTTCTGCCCCGGCTTGATGCCGCGGCATTTTTTTTGGAGCTCGAGCCATGACGGCCGACTACTTCACCGGAGAAACCGCGCATGCACTGTTGCGCGGCGAGGCCCGTCTCCTCAAATGGACCCAGGACGGTACTCTCATCGAGAGCAGCCAAGTCGAGGAAGCTTGGGGCGTGAAGCGGAAGACCGTCGACGCGGCACGCGAGCGCGGCGAACTCTTCTCGCTGTTCATTCGCGGCCGGCACTGGTATCCCGCTGAGGCGCTGAAGTTTGAGCGCCGCGCCCTGGCGGCCGTCAATCGCGCACTGCTCGCGGAGGACCCTTCGAGCAAGCTGCTATTCATACTACGGAAGCATGGAGCCCTTGGCGGCAAGACAGCAGCTGACGCCATTGCCGACGGTCATCTGGACGACGTGCTGCGCCTGGCCGCTGACTGGGCTCGCGCGTGAGCTCATTTGGCAATCGAACACACCATGTGGTCGACACAGTTCTCGACATCGCCTGGAGCGAATAACTGCATGACCATTGTGAGCAATCCGCTCGGCTCGGTGACCGTCACGGGCGATGACGCTGTCGCCTTCCGCCGGAAGGTGTCGCATTCACGCGGGACGAAAGCTGCCGCGGAATCGGTCGCGCATGGGCGCAAGCTGGTCGCTGAGTTCGCGCTGAAGAACGTCGTGTCCGTCGAACTCAAGCCCGAGGGTCCAGTTAAACCACGGGTTCTGTGACGTAGACGTCCAAGGTACGCGCTTGGAACTACTAAGGAAATGCTGATCAATACGCCGCGTCCGGCATGAGACATGCATGCCTGATCGCATCGAACCGCACGCCTGAACGACCATGAGCCAACGCAGCTTTGCCAGCGCCGAGTACGCGATGAAGAAGAAGCTCACGCGACGCGAGAAGTTTCTCGCCGAGATGGAGCGCATCGTGCCGTGGGCACGGCTGATCGCTGTGATCGAGCCGTTGTATCCGACGAGCGGGCGGGTTGGCCGCCAGCCGATCGGCGTGGTGAAGATGCTGCGCATGTACTGCCTTCAGCAGTGGTACGGCCTGGCCGACGAGGCGCTGGAAGACGCGCTGTACGACAGTCAGGCGCTGCGCGACTTCGTGGGAATCGATCTGTCGCACGAGTCGGTGCCCGATGCGACGACGCTGCTGAAGTTCAGGCGCTTGCTGCACGACAACAAGCTCACGCGTTCGCTGTTCGACGAGATCAACGCGCACCTTGCCGAGCAAGGGCTGCTGATGCGAGCTGGCACCATCGTGGACGCGACCATCATCGCGGCACCCAGTTCGACCAAGAACGAGGGCAAGGAGCGAGACCCCGAGATGCATCAGGCCAAGAAGGGAAACCAGTGGCACTTCGGCATGAAGGCGCACATTGGGGTGGACGCCGAATCGGGCCTCGTGCACACGATGGTGGCGACGGCGGCCAACGTCAACGATGTGACGCAAGCCGGCGCACTGCTTCATGGCGAAGAGACGAACGCCTTCGGTGATGCGGGCTACCGAGGTGTGGGCAAGCGCGAAGAAGCGCAAGGCCCGCAGTGGCACGTCGCCATGCAGCCGGGCAAGCGCAAGCGACTGAACTTCAAAAGCCCTTGGGCGTGCATCTCGAAGAGATCGAGCAACTCAAGGCCAGCGTGCGCGCGAAGGTCGAGCATCCGTTCCATGTGATCAAGAACCTGTTCAAGCACAAGAAGGTTCGCTACAAGGGCTTGGCCAAGAACGAGACGCAGCTGTTCAGCCTGTTCGGGCTGGCCAACCTCGTCATCGCCAAGAGGCAGTTGTTGGACATCCAAGCCCGAGGTGCGTCTTGAGTGGGGAAAGCGGCCTCGAAAGAGGCTTCAAACGCCACCGCGGCGCCGCGTTCGCCTTCGTTGATCACGCTGGCGCGGCGATCACGACCTCTCGTCGCATCACATCGGGCCGAAGTGCTCATTGATCAGCATCTCCCTAACACTTCTACAAGGACTTCCCCACAAGTCAACCCGCGCGCATTGTTTTCCTTTCAAGACTCTTGAATTAGCCGACCGCGAGGTGATGCTCGGTGAAGCTGCAAGGCGACGAGGAACAGACTGCACATCTACAAACGGCCTCCTGATTAGCAACCAACTTCAGCAGGCTCATCTGGTGAGCCGGTGAGGCACGACCATGAGGCCACCACAAAGTGGAGGTGCCTCATGGCGATGAATCGAGTGCAGTTTCGTGCGTCCAGCGAAGGCTGGCATGTTCAGCAGGAGACAGTCCTGCCGGGGCAAGAGTCAGAGCCCCGTAGCTTGGATAGCAGAGAGGAGCGAAAGCGATGATCTGAAGCCTATCGACAAGCCTTCCTTGAGGGAAGGTGCGAGTCACCGGGCCGTAACGAAAGTGAACGCGGATGTGGCCTCGAAAACTCAACCCCGAAGGCTGAGCCCTCGATATTGGGGCGAAAGCAGCATGGGCAGCCGAAATCTGACCGACGCGGCTGACCACTTCGGCGGGGTGTAAGCGACAGCACGGTGACACAGGGCATGCTAAGCAACTGGAGAAGCCCTCCTCGCCCCGGACGAGAAATCGCCGGAAGCAAGGTAGGTCCTATAACCGGCGAACCCGGGAAGTGGGCCGAAGGCGAGAGGGTGGCGGACGGGTCCGCGGTAGCGATGAAGCCGGGTAACGCCGGTGGAGTGATGGGGCCCTGCTGCGTTGCAACTCCTCCGACGACACGGGAAGGCAAGGACGAGATGACAAAGGCGTCCAGTAGTTTGCAGGACCTGAGGCGGGGGATATACGTCAAGGCGAAGGCTGAAACGTCTTGGCGCTTCTGGGGGCTGTACGTCCACGTGTGCAAGATGGAGACGCTGCAACAGGCGTACTCGCTGGCCAAGAAGAACAATGGCGCGCCGGGCATTGACGGCGTGACGTTCGAGGCCATCGAGGCGCAGGGCGCGGATGTCTTCCTGACGGGCATACAGGACGAACTGACCACGCGCACCTACAAGCCGCTGCGCTCGCGCAAGACGGAGATACCGAAGGACGGGGGCAAGGTCCGCGTCCTGTCGATCCCCGCGATCCGCGACCGCGTGGTGCAAGGTGCGCTCAAGCTGATCCTGGAGCCGATCTTCGAGGCCGACTTCCAGCCAGGGTCATATGGGTACCGACCGAGGCGCACCGCGCATCAAGCGGTGGATCGTGTCGCGAAGGCCATCGTCGAGCACAAGCTGTGCGTCATTGATCTTGATCTACGCGCCTACTTCGATACCGTGCGGCACGATGTGCTGCTGGACAAGGTGGCGCGTCGGGTCGACGACGATGACGTGATGCGATTGCTCAAGCTGATGCTCAAGGCATCAGGCAAGCAAGGCGTTCCGCAAGGCGGGGTGATCTCTCCGCTGCTCAGCAACATCTACCTGACCGAGGTGGACCGGATGTTGGAGCGGGCGAAGGCTGCGACCCACAATGGGTGGCGCAGTGCCATCGAATACGCAAGGTTTGCTGACGACTTGGTGGTCCTCGTTGACGCGCATCCGCGGTATGCGCGGTTGCGACAGATGGTGCCCATGCGGCTGAGGCAGGAGTTGGACAAGCTCCATGTCGAAATCAATGAAGAGAAGAGCAAGACGGTGGACCTGGACCGAGGCGACAGCTTCGGCTTCCTGGGGTTCGAGTTCCGGCGCGTTCGCTCGCTACGGGGAAAGATGCGGCCGCAGTTCACGCCCAAGCTCAAGAAGCGCACGGCGTTGCTGGCCAAACTGCGGGATATCTTCCGCCGCTTCCGCTCTCAACCGGTTTCGCGAGTGATCGAGCTGATCAACCCGATACTGCGAGGGTGGGTGACCTACTTCGCGGTCGGGCACTCCCATCGGTGCTTCAACTTCGTCAGGGACTGGGTGGAGAAGAAGATCAGGAGGCATATGCAGCGGGCCCGGATGCGTCGGGGCTTCGGCTGGCAGAGGTGGAGTAGGCAATGGCTGTACGAAAACTTCGGGCTATTCAATGGCTACCGAGTCCGATACTTCACGCCGAAAGCTTCACCAGCACGATAGGTCCCATAACCCTTCACGCGAAGCACGCAGGGGAGCGTAGTGCGGGAAATCCGCTCGCTACGTTCGACGAGGCGGGGGCTGGAAACGTGGCGATGGCAGCCGGACTGAGGGCCGTGGCGAAAGCCACGGAGCACCCACCGGAGCCTAATGTCGGCGCGCCAGTCCTCGACCCTACAGTCAGGGCTGTCGATGGCTGAGTTCATGGAGCGGTACGGGACCGAGGAGCAGTGCGAGGCTGCGTTGATCGCCTCGCGATGGCCGCAAGGTTTTGTCTGTCCTTCATGCGAAGGCATCGAGTTCACTGCGTTTCGCCGCGGCCGACTGTCCTACCATCAGTGCTCGTCGTGTCGCCATCAGTGCAGTTCGATCAGCGGCACGATCTTCGAGTCGACCAAGCTTCCGCTGAGGCGCTGGTTCCTGGCTATGCACCTTCTCACGCAGGCCAAGAACAACATCTCGGCCCTGGAACTCATGCGCCATCTGGGCGTCTCCTACCCCACAGCTTGGCTGATCAAGCACAAGCTGATGGAGGTGATGCGTATGCGCGAGCAAAATCGTCAGCTCACTGGTCGCGTGGAGATCGACGACGCCTACCTTGGTGGTGAGTTCTCTGGAGGCAAGAGTGGGCGCGGTTCGCCAAACAAAGTTCCCTTTGTCGCCGCCGTGCAAACCACTGAAGCAGGCCGACCCGTAGTGGCCTGCTTCTCGCAACGGCCGTTCACACGCGAGGCGGTATCCGACTTCGCTGCGAAGTCACTGGCGAGGCCGTTGACTGTCGTTTCTGATGGACTTCCCGGTTTCCGCATCCTCGGCAGCGCCGGTATACACCAGCGCATCGTCACCGGGAGCCACAAGGACAGCGTGAAGTCACCGCATTTCCGGGCAATCAACATCGTCCTCAGCAACCTCAAGACTTCTCTTTCGGGTACCTATCGCGCATTCAAGTTTCAGAAGTACGCGCATCGCTACCTCGCCGAGGCGCAATACCGATTCAACCGCCGTTTCGACCTGCGGTCGATCTTGTGTCGCCTCGTGCGGGTCTGCACGCTCACTCCGCCACGGACACGATTGTTCATTCGTGTGGCTGAAGTTGGTTGCTAATCAGGAACGGCCTTGTTGCACTTGGTGAGTGCGGCCCCAGATACGAACCGCTCGGCCGGGCTCCATTCCATCCCCGTGGTCTGGGCGGTGAAGCCGCCACGCAGGGTTAGTCGAGTTCGCCGGCCGCCGGTCTGACCTGTCAATGCATCTTCGAGAGCATGTCTTTCGTGGAAGGAAGCGTTGTTCGGTTGTTAGTGCCGGGGGGCCCTCAGGCCGGGCAGGCGAGCAGCGACACGGCGGCTGGCGCAACGCGCTCGCGCACAGCCAGCTTGCACCCCGGCTTGACGCTCACGTGCCTCGGATCGAAGCCTTCGCCACGCGTCATCACCGCCCACAGGATGCGAGCGTTCTTGTTGGCCATCGCCACGCAGGCCTTTTGCCAACCTACTCTCGCAGTCAATTGCACAAGCCATTGGGAGGTCGGGTCGTCGCGTTTGCCCGCACTCATGACGGCCGACTTGGCGCCCTGGATCATCAGCGTGCGCAGATAGTCGTCGCCTCGCTTGGTGATGCGCCCCAGGCTCGTCTTGCCGCCGCTGGAGTTCTGGCTCGGCACCAGCCCCAGCCAGGCGCCGAACTGATGCGCACCCTTGAATTGATGGAATTGGGATCGTCCGCCACGGTCAACGGATCGAGTTCGATCGATCCCAAGAGGGCTGACAGTGGCGAGGACTTGGCACTGGCAGCCAGCAGCTTCGGCCCCGTGAAGTCGCGCGGGCCGTCAACGGCAGGCGCGGTCGCTGGTCGATCCCGGTATTGTTGATCTCATCCAGCGTCAACGACCAGACGATCGGCCGTGGAGCATCGGCGGCCATCCGCGCCACCTTCCTGACTGCTTTCGGCTTCTCGATGTTGGCGGCCAGCGCCTTGAGGTTCTTGAACGCCTTCTTTAGTTTGGCGGTTGCTGACTTCAGAGTGACCTCGGCGACGTCGGGATCGCTCGTCGCCTGCTGGAGGAACAGTTCGCGCCCCTGTCCTCCGACCTTGACCGCCTCACCCTTTGCGCCCAGCGCCTTCATCGCAGCTGGAACCCCGTAGCGCGCAACCCCGTTGATCACGACAAGGCTGATGTCGGTCTCCTTGGCGCGGATGAAGTCCTCGTGCGGCTCTCCCGCCCTGCCCTTCACGACGACGAGATCGGCCCGCATTCCGGCCTCGAGCCTGCCGAGTGCGCGATCCCACTTCAGGATCCGGGCGGCATCCCGCGTCGCCATGGCCAACAGATCCTGCGCGCTGAAGCGTCCACCAAGCAGTTGTTGTGAGTAGAGCCACGCCACCTTCAGTTCGCCCAGCAAATTCTTGCTCCCGGACGGCGACCAGTCGCTGCCGAGTCCGACGCGAACGCCGGCTGCACGCGCTTCCTCGACCCGCGCGGTGGCGCCATAGAGCAGCATATTGCTAAGCGGCGACCAGACCATGGAACCCTTGTGCTTGCCCAGGACCTTGAAGTCCTCCGCCAGCAGGCCTGCAGAATGGATCGCTGCCAGGCGATCGTTGATGGCCCACTCGCCGGGCGCGACCTCGAGCGCGAGGAAGTGCCTGCGCGCAGCGGAGACGGTCGTCCCGTCGGGCGTGATGCCCTCGCTCAGGTGCAGCAGGAAGCAGCTGTCCTCCTTGCCGAGTCGATTGAGAAACGACCTCGCATCTTTGGCATCGACATCGGCGATCCGCGCCTGGGCCTCGGAGAGTGCCGGGTCATCGGTCTGTTCGACGTTGCGCAGGATTCCGCGGTAGTAGCGACGAACGCCGGCGTTGCTGTTGAGCATGATGCCCTGGCTGGTCGTCACGCCGCCGAAGAGGCATTTGCACTCGACATAGCGCACGAGTGGCGCCAGCAGGGCCGCGTTGCCCTTGGCATCGCGATGTTGACCGATGACCGTCATGGGGCCGCTGATGAGGCGCCGGTAGTCCGGATGGTTGGGCCACTGGCCGCGATGCGCATACAGCTTGGGCACCGGACTCCACAGGCCCAGGGCGTTGTAGCTGAGGTGGTTGTGCAATTCAATGAGCCCCGGGTAGATGCTGCCGCCGGTGTCGAGAATGGCAGTGCTTGCAAACCCAGGTGGCACGGCGTCCGCACGCCCCTGCACGGCAACGATGGTGCCCCGGTCGACGTACACCACCCCGTCATTGATGACCTTGAAGGCATCGTCCAACGTGACCACACGTCCGGCAAGCGCGAACTTCGGGCCGGTCAGTGGATCGATGGGCAACGCAGTCTTGGGTGCGGCCGCAGCCAGGACACCACGCTGGCCCCCGACAGCGCCGGGACCGAGTGGATACCAGTGCCGCTCGATGCCTTTCATGAGACGACCCCTGCGCCGACGGTGACCGTGATGTTGCGCCGTTTCGCGAGCGCGTCCGCACCGCAGCGCCGAGCCCGACCGTCGGTCTTTCGCATCAAACCGGTGATGCCCACAGGGGAGTCGCCGTCCGGAATCCTCGGCCGATCGTTGGAGCGCCACGCGGGGACTGGGCTGGATCAATCCGAACTGGAACTCCCTGGAGGCTGATAGATGCGACGCTTCCGGCGAAGAGGCCGAGTCGATCCTCCAGAAACTCGACGATGCCCAAGCAGATCGCTTTGTCGAGAGTTGGATTTGACGTAGCGGAAAAGTGCCTCGAGGCCAGTACGCCGATCGCGGCGATCGCCTGGCCGTCAAGCAGCATGAATTTCGGATATCGACGGTACGCGGCGCTTTAACTCGAGCCGCACAGACGCTGTGCACGAGCCCAACGCGATGACGCCTTGGCGCCTCAGACCGAGCGCGTTTGGCAAGCCAACATGCAGGTCTACGGCGCTGACAAAGTCAGGCGTCAATTGGCTCGCGAAGGGACGGCCGTGGCACGATGCCGGTCGAACGACTGATGCGCCGTTCGGGCTGCGCGGCGCAATGCGAGGCAACCACGACGCCGACAGCCAGGCGGTTGCGAGCCGTGTGCGGAACCTGCGCACAGATCCGCGCAACGCACAAAGCCGCGTCGTCACCCAGAAGGGTGGCCAGCGCCTGGCCGGTCTCGCCGGAGTGTTCAGAGGCGATGTGTGGTATCCCAAGGCCGGCGGGAAGGACGGCGGACAGTCGACCCATTACTCACGTGCGGATCTCCCAAGGGTGACTCCGCTCACTCAAGACGCGCGCTCAGCGCAACGTTCACGGCCTCGATCTCATTCGATGACTTTCTCCCAACGTTGAGACGGACGATGTTGCAGGCGCACTCACGTCGAAAGACGTCACCCATCGCCCAAGTTGCACCTGTTACAAAAAAAGACATTCCCCGTCCCCGCTAGCGGTGGCAGTGGAGTTGCTACTCAATACGCAGCAGGGGAGACCAACGCACCGAAGGGACTTCCCACGAGTGGTACTCGCTGAGATTCACCTCTTCTTTCTACAGTCGCGATCGAAGTGGAACTGTTGCACTGCGTATATCTCATACGCAGCAAGTGCGCCTGCGGGGTCCAAGCCGCCCCCACTTGACCTCGTTGCGGCCGCGAATTGACAATCTTTAGAGCCCTGCTTGCGTGTTGCGCAGGAATGCGACTTCCACCGAAGGACGAAGCGTCGCTCCGGAAACTCCGGGTCGGCTTACGAATGATTCGCATGGATCCGCCTCATCGAAATCTAACCTCGTTCCGACCGTTCGATGCTAGGGCGGAATCTGACGCTTCTCCGGACAGGCTTGACGGAGCTCTGCTTGAAGAATTTCGGAGAGAAGGCATCACCATTAGCGACTGGTCACTACAGAGGGGCTTCAACCCCTCCTTGGTGTACGCAGTTCTGAAAGGGAAACGAAAGTGCCTGCGGGGCCAGTCGCACGAAATTGCCGTGGCTCTAGGACTAAAGGCCAACCCAGCAAGAGCGTAGTACCCCCCACCATTGCGGAGGCTTCAGATGCTCGATAAAGCTTGAAATAACAGCGCCCCTACCAGTTCCACCTGGAGGGGCGCCGTGCTGTTCCGAGGGGGAATCAGCTTTCCTTGGATTGCGCTGAAATCTTACGAGGCGGCCTCCGCAGCGTCAATTCTCCCTTTGTTCGAATTTGTCGAGCTTCGTGCTCGACAGCACGAAACGGCGGGAGCGTGACGATGGAAAGACATTCTTGTCCTGCGGCAACTCAATGCTTCCGCGGGTACCCCTGGCCTTCAACGGCGCGCGCAAGTTGGACGTCGGCTCCCATCAACGGGCCTGGTGCTCGACCGAGCAAACCGATCGTCGCATTCGAAGTGATGCAACCGGCACGCGCAGTGCGATGACTGCGCCAACCGCGCATACCGACCACGAGCGCCTGGTTCTAGGTCGACTCAGGCGCCAGCTTGTGGCGGGCCATGGCCGCGGAAGGGGTGAGGCCTACAAGGCATGGCTCCGCGTGCGTCGCAGGTCAAGCAGTCGCGTATCGCATCCAATCTTGTCGCACCTGCCTCTTGCTATGCGCTCCTACCACTTGCTGTCAAAAGAGGAGGAGAACGCAAGTCTGGTCTTGTCGTGGTTAGGAGCGAAGGAAATCCGCGAAGGCTTACCCGCTTGGCCGATCGACCATCCCCATCCAGCGATCGGCTGGGACGCCAGCTCGGAGAAATCCCTTGGTTGGGTTCCGGGGCTGCTCGACATTGCGAAGAGCGCTGGCATTTACCACGGAGACATAGCGGGCACCCGTATCCCCTATATCGCGACGATCGACATCGTGGCGATCTTGCCACCCATGCCGTCGAATCGTCTTCTCTTCATTGGCTGCAAGCCTACGAAATTCCTTCTCGAAGACGAGCGCGCGATTGAGAGGTTGGAACTGGAGCGGCGTTACGCCAGATCATGCGGCGGGCGACACCGGATTGTTCACGAGGCGACGTTCGATGCCCAGCTAGTTGAGAACCTGCGCTGCTACGCCCCGCGTTATGACACCTTGACACGAGTCGAATCAATGCCGCAGTTCTTGGAGTTCTGTGCCGAGTTTGTTCGTATCAGTGCTGATCGCCCCGTTGTTGTGGCTCGTGACCAATGCGCACGACTTTTCGGGGTCCTTGAGGATGCAGAGTTGATGCTGCGTGCAGGCATCTGGCTTCGAGAAATCGATGCCGACCTATCGAAACCGATAGTTCGTGCTAGTCCGCTGGTGTGCGACCACGGACGCGTCGCGAGATCCCTGGTTTCGAGTCTGATGGGAGATGAGGATGAATGACATTCGGGCCGGTCGAGCTGTAGTGCGCTTCGATGCCGATGGGTCGCCCGAGGTGTGGGCCAGGATTGTCCACTGCACGGAGGAATTCGCCTACTTGATGCTACTCCCGGGAACGAACGAAGTTGGTCATGTGAACTGGTACATCCCAACTCCGCGTCGCGCGAAGATCACTTCTCTTCAGAAAGGAGATTACCGATTCGTTGACTACACCGGACCTGCTCGTTGGTATTGGAAAGACAAAGATCTCGATCAGTTGCGAGATGCCGACCACACGCGCTGCCACGTTGATGAGTGGAAAAAGGACCGCGACCAGCAACTCTCGCTCATCAGGCCGCTGATTGAGCAGTACTCATTGGCACAAATTTTGGAGCGAAGCCTTGACAAGACATGGCCAAGCGCTCGATCCAAGGAGGTTGGCGTCGAGCGTCGATTCGTGGTTCGTGCGCTGCGGATGTACTTGCTCTCGCTAGGCGAGGAGGGTGCGCTGCTGCCAGCTTTCGACAAGTCTGGAGGTCGTGGAAAGCCAAAGTTCAGCAGGGTGCCAACAGGGCGTCGGGTAGAGCACCCACGTTCCGATGGAAGCAGTGGATTCGCCTGCACAGAAAGCGACCGCGAAGAGATACAAGCGGGATGGAAGAAGTACAAGAAGAAGGGCGTATCAACTGAAGTCGCCTACCTTCGGACACTCAATGAAAACCGCATCAAAACCATTGCGCAAGATGGACTGAATGTGGATGTCACTTTGCGCCCTGAGGGAGAGATCTATTCGATCGGTCAGTTTAGACGACACGGGCCAAGAGGAAAGGCAAATCTGTCAGCGTCTGCGATCAACGCGGGTGAGACCTCTGAACGCCCGAGGACTCAGCTACGGCGCCGTCGGCCCGGACTTCGTCCAGCATCGGTGGCCCTGGAGGGCCAAATTGATGCGACGCCATGCGACTTTTACCCAGTTTCGTTACAGAGTCGGTTGCGCACCCTGCGTGCGCCCACTCGCTTCGAGCTTGTCGACTCGGAGCTCGGCTACACGTTCGGAGTTCACGTCGGGTTCGAGCATCCCTCCACTTGTAGTGCTTTGCTGACTCTGCTGAACGGTGCCGAAGACCACATCGAGTTCTGCGCCAGGTATGGAATCGTCATCGAGTCCCATCAGTGGCACTCGCGAAACTTTCGACGAATAAAGGCAGACAACGGGGAGATGAAGGCTGCCAATGCATTCATGGCATTACAAGAGGCGCAGCAAACGGGGGAGTTCTGTCGTACCTATATGGGCGAGGACAAGGCAATGGTGGAGTCGAGACACCGATCTCGACAGAGACATGTCGACCACCTGTCAGATGGAACCAACTATGGAACGCGACAGGTCCGAGGAGAGTCGAGTCCAAAGCTGAACGCTGGGGTGAACATGGATGAGTACATGTTCCGTCTGATCAAGAACATCTTGTGGAAGAACAACGATGAGCGTGTAGACCACCTACTAACGACCGAAATGAGAGAGGAAGGAGTGCGCCCATATCGTGGCGACATCTACCGGTGGTGCCTCTCACGGGGCTATGTGGTCGATGAGCCTGTCGATCTCACTTCGCTTCGCGCAAGGTGCTTGCCCATCTTGGATTGTGTGCTTCACGTCGATGGGATCCATCTTGTCGACCCTACCCGCCTGGGCCGAAGGCTCATCAAAGGCCTCGTGTATCGCAGCGAATGGTTAAACCAGTCGGGTCTATTAGACGCGACCGGCAGACGCCGAAGAAGATATGTAGCTAGGTTGAACCCATCTGAGCCGAGCGAGATCTTTGTTGACTTCGGGGACGCGTTGCACCGGCTCATACTTCAAACGAACGATCCATTGCTTCGTCGTCTGACTCTGATCGAACTGCTCGATGTTCAAACTGATGATCGAGCAGACCGTGCTTCTGCCAAAGCCAGCGATCTAAACGCTCGTGCTTCTCGTATTAAGGAGACCGATGAGATCAATGCCAACGCGCGCCGCCAGAAGCGTGCTGAGATCGAAAAGCTTCCCCGCGGGGTCACGAAGGCCGAACTCACGCGCAATGTTGATGCAAACACTCGTCGGGAGATGGCGGCTACGAGCCCGCACTTCGTCCCGGACCTTCGCGACCGCGCCCTCGTCCCATCGACAGCGTTCGTCGCTTTGGCAATCGATACGTCCACTCGTGAGGCGATCGCACAACTGAGGAGGCGAAGAAATGAGTAGTAACTCCATCCAACTTCCGCTGCTTCGCGCCAGCGAGGCCGTTGAAAACAATCCGCTAACGCGACGACTGCCTCGCTTCGACACCGACGAAGCGCTGTCTCAGGCAATGGAGCAGGATCCATTTAGAGGTGGTGTAGGGAACCTCGACTACAAGCGGCGAATACCGCTGGTTCAGGAGATAAGGCGGGTCGTTTCCGTTACCGACGCGATGCTTCTAGCCGCTCGCGGCTTGCACGATGCACTTTTCGCCAGTCTGGATCGACAGAATCCCCTCGATCCTGCAAATCGCCGAAACATCTATGAAAGCGGCAGCCAAGTCGGGAAACCAATTCTGGAACTGCCATGGAGGCCGGAATTTGCTGGTGGCTTGGTGCTCTCTGGCTGGACAGGAACCGGCAAGACCCACACAGCCGATAGATTTTTGCAACTCGTTCCTCAGGTGGTATTGCACGAAGGTAAGGATGCTGCCGACTGCGGTTGTTTGATCCTTAAGCAACTGGTTTGGCTCAAGGTCCACATGCCGAGCGATGGTAGTCGGGGGGGACTCGTCATAGGTTTACTGATGGAGCTCGATCGCGTCCTGGGAACCGACTATGTGCATCTGTACCACGGCAACTCCTGGTCGATCGAAAAGCAACTCGTGGCGATCATTCACATCCTGGTGGCTCACCGATGTGGTCTTGTTGTCATAGACGAAGCGCAAGAAGCAACCCTTGCTCGGTCGCGTTTCGGGAAGGAGTTTGTTGTGTTCTTCCTCAGACTGCTGAATGCGGGCATGGCCGTCGCCCTCATGGGGAATCCGCTGGCGTTCACGCAGCTCATGAGCCTTGCTCAGAGCCAGGCTCGCTTGACGGAGTTCGGATGGTTTGACTTCACTTCACCCGTCAGCGCATCCGATCTCACCTGGACGGATGATCTTGTCCCGGGCATTTGGAAGCAGTCGAAGCTTCTTGCTGAGCCTGACGAACCGATGAAAGACCTGGAGAAGTTCCTGTTTGGTCTCACTGGCGGCAATCCTCGGTACCTCGCGCGGCTTAGGGCAGCGACCCTGTTGCTTGGATTGCGGACTGGAGCTGTTCGCGTGACGAAAGAACTGGTGGAGGAAGCATCGCGCAGTCCCGCGATGGCCGGAGTGCGAGACCAAGTTGACGCATTCGCTCAACATGACCTTTCTGCCTTGTCGCGTTGGACCGATATTCCCGGGTATCAAGTTCGAGCGGTCTGGATAGGAGGCGAGCCGGCGAAGGACTCCCGAGAGTTCGAAGCTCCCGCAGATCCGGAGCCGCAAGAAAAGGTTGCAAGCAAAAAGTCTAGCAAGTCAGCAACTGCCCCTCAGCCTCTGCAAGTTGTACCTGCCAAGCCAGAGGACTATAGGAGCAAAGAGTTCGAGGCCAAGCTGCTTGCGGAGCTTGGACGCATAGCGGGAGGCAAGACGTGATCATCATCAGCGAACCCGTACTTTGGCCAGAGGTACCCGTTGGCGCCACATTGCATTCAGCCCTCCTTGCTGCAAAACGTATGAGCGGCATTCGAGGTTCAGACGCCGCTCGGATCTTTCTCGGAACACCGAGACTCAACGGTCAGGTGTTCCCCCCCGATGCTGGGTGGCTTGCAAGTCACACGGTTGGCGGAAGGCTCAGCCCGGAGGACTTTGTTCGCAACTACACGCCGTTTCCGTTCTACGCGAGCTTCTTGCGTCGGTCAGATGAAGCACGCTGGCTGTCAGCGCTGTGCGAAGGGGACAGGGCATCAGCGCGACAGATTCTCCCGCTTAGCACTCGTGCAGACCGCTTTGTGGCAGACCGACAACGCCAGTGTCGAGAGTGTTTGCGCGAGGACTTGGGGCTCTACGGAGTCGGGCATTGGCGTGTCGTGCACCAAGTGCCGGCGATCACGCGCTGTCCCTTGCATCTGAGGCCATTGCATGATCGATGCGGCGATTGCGGTCATGCATTTGGCGGACGCACGTCGTTCGCATTGCCAGGCGATGTCTGCGATCGGTGCGGATCCTCGGAGACCTCTGGTCTCCATTCTCCACATTTCAGCGAGGGGTATCGTTCAACGGAGGAGCTGATTGTGCGGGCGCTAAGGGGTGATGCGAGCGAACTACGTCCCGCATCTCGAGTTCGCCTGTTGGACGATGTCATCTACCGGCGAGTCGGGATTCAGGGACTTGAAGACGTTGCGGGTCTCTTCCTTGCCAGCTGGGGAGTAAAGAGCATGAATGAACTCTCGACGGCCCTCGGATGCTTGGCATCGGAGAGGCACGTTGTAGGTTACTTGCGCGGAGTCACTACTGGAGTACCGAGAGTTCTTCAGGCGGCGATCCTCGCGTTTGTCGCTCAATATTCCAACACGAGCGAGGTGTACGCGTCTGGGAGAGACGCGAAGGCCGAATCAGCCGCCACAGACTTGTTTGAGCAACCGACCTCGCGCAGTCCTGATGCAGTTCTTTTAGAAGCCTTTTGCACTCACGCTGCGAAGGTAGGGTATCCAATTGTGGCGGCTCGAGAACTTGCAGCTGGTGGCGGGCAGCACAGCATAGGAGTCCGCTACGCGTCCCTTCAGACAACTCGGAAATTTCTGGCAGCGTTTCCTGCAGAACTACTGGCTCGCTACGAGGCACTCAGAGTAGCGCGTCGGTATCGCTATGTGCCTGCCGATCTGTCGGAGGCCAGAGATCTTATTCGTGGGCGCGTCCTAGAAGCCATGCGTGACGGATGTACTACCCGCGCGCTTCTTCTTCGGGCGGACGGTGCCGCGTATCGCTGGGCCCGAATGCACGACAAGAAGTGGCTCGACCAAATGATGCCCCTGCGCCGCGGCGGCCCAGCATGGAGAAGACATGAGGCTACGCTGGAGCGGTGTCGAGTTCGTATTCTTGCGCTTATCGATGAGGGGTACTGCAGCCGCTCCCGGCTCCACATGCGCGCATCCAATCAAGTGACATGGGCGAGGCGGCACGATTCTGCTTGGCTTGACCGAGTCATGCCCAAGAAGCGCGGAAGCGGCCGAGTGGTGACATCGAAGGGTTGTCTTGAATGACTCAAGACGGTCCGTCTTCTTTTTGCTTTCGTTCGGAAGGTCTCCATGGTGATGAGAAGTAGCCGAAGCGGACAATGAACTTGCCCTTCCTGCTTGAAGGGGAGACGCTGTACAGCTGGGCTGGGGCTGTGCACATGCTCAACCCGAGTCCGAGTGCCGTGGAAACGAGCAGTAGGCTGTACAGAGCGCCGCACGCGGCGCTTCTGCACGACTTCCCCTCGCACCTTGACCAACTCAAGGCGCGCCACCCCGACTTGCCTCAGCCTGCGGTTGGACTGGCTCTGCGCCACACGTTACTGGGGTACTTTCTCGTACACCGAAGCGCGCAGGTTTGTTCTGGACTTCTTCGTTCAGTGACGCTCGGCAGCGAGAGCTACCTGAAGTTCAAGCTCGGAATTGCAGCAAGTCGAGTTGGCGGGCATCATCCTTTGAAAGGGTGTCAAGCTTGCTTTGATGAGCAATTGGAGCGGCACGGCCGATGCTACTGGCGTCTCGTGCATCAGTTGCCATCAGTCCATGCTTGTGATACGCATGATGCGCTGCTTCAGGTTGCTTGGGATGCAACTACGCCAGTGCATCGAAGAGGGTGGATCTTGCCCAGATCAGGCCTTCCACGAACGTGGGTGAGCTACCCAATGGTTGGGGAGACAGTGTTCCAACGTCTACGCCAACTGAGCGCCTTTTCGGCCAATTGGGTTCGTCTTGCGCCATCCACGTTTGACGAGTCAAGGCTTGCGCAGGTTTATCGTGCCGGGCTGCGCGAACGTGGGCTGATGACCTCCGGCGGAAACCTTCGCTTGGCAGAGATCGTCAAACTTTTGCGCCATCATTTTCAGGGACTTGAGGCGCTGGCCGAATATCGTTGGCTGTCTTGCATGAAGGAAGGGCAGTTCGGATTCCCCGGAAGCATGCTTCGCACTATTCCCCGATCGGGTCACCCGCTCAAGCACCTCCTCTTGATCGCGGTGACGTTCGAAAATTGGGCCGATTTTGTCTGCTCCTATGCCGCATCTGGCGAGCTTGAAGTGATCAGCGAATCTCCCCGCGTCCCAGAGCAGCGGATTTCGAAAACTTCACAGCTTCGTTCCCAGTTCGCAGACAGGGTGCGTGGTGGAGAAGCGTCGATCTCGGCCGCCGCCCGCTTCTTGGGCATCAGCGTCTCGACGGGTGTGCGGTGGGCAAAGCTCGGTGGATTCGAGTACACCCCGAGACCAAAGGTCCTCGACAGAGAAAAGCTAGTGAATGTTCGCAGGCTGCTTCGACGCGGACTAGAGAAACTGCAGATTTCAGCGAAGCTGTCCGTCTCCGTAGTTTCCATAAGTCGCCTCCTCTCTTCAGAGCCAGAGCTTGCCGGTGCATGGAGGTCGTCGCGGCACGAGCTGGCACGCAAAGCGAATCGAGCTCGCATCGTTGCCGCTGCGCGTGTGGCACTTCCCAAGACCATGACTGAACTGCGCAAGACACCAGGAAGTGGATTTGCTTGGCTTACCAGGCATGATGGTGAGTGGCTGGCGGCAAACGCTCAGCGGCTCGTGTCGAGCGACCATGGACGGCGGCCGTAGCTACCCAAGGATCCGCATGCGGGGCGTAGCATTTAGTCAAAACATTGCGAGCCACGTGACCGCCGCGTGATGTCGCTAAGTCTTTGATCCATCTCCCCCAAGGTCAAGACTTTGCTCGAAGCTACCTCAGACGCCATTTCACCCGTGCCGTTCACTCCACCGTCACACTCTTCGCCAAATTCCGCGGCTTATCCACATCCGTCCCCCTCGCACAAGCCGTGTGATACGCCAGCAACTGCAGCGGCACCACATGCAAGATCGGTGACAGCGCCCCATAGTGCTCCGGCATGCGAATCACATGCAGCCCTTCGCTGCTCTCGATCCGCGTGTCCCCATCCGCAAACACAAACAGCTCGCCACCCCGCGCACGCACTTCCTGCAGGTTGCTCTTCAGCTTCTCCAGCAACGCATCGTTCGGCGCCACCGTCACCACCGGCATCGCGGCCGTCACCAGCGCCAGCGGCCCGTGCTTCAGCTCGCCCGCGGGGTAGGCCTCGGCGTGGATGTAGCTGATCTCCTTGAGCTTCAGCGCGCCTTCGAGGGCGATGGGGTAGTGCAGCCCGCGGCCGAGGAAGAGGGCGTTTTCCTTGCGCGCGAACTCCTCGCTCCATGCAATCACTTGCGGCTCGAGCGCGAGCACGGCCTGCACGGCCACGGGCAGGTGGCGCAGGGCCTTGAGGTGCTCGGCTTCCTGGTCGTCGGTGAGGTGCCCGCGCACCTGCGCCAGCGCCAGCGTCAGCAGGAAGAGGCCCACGAGCTGCGTCGTGAAGGCCTTGGTCGATGCAACGCCAATCTCCACGCCCGCGCGCGTGATGTACGCCAGCTCGCACTCGCGCACCATCGCGCTCGTGGCGACGTTGCAGATGGTGAGGGTGTGCGTCATGCCGAGTGATCGCGCATGCTTGAGCGCCGCGATGGTGTCGGCCGTCTCGCCGCTCTGGCTGATGGTCACGACCAGCGTGCGCGGGTTGGGCACGCTGTCGCGGTAGCGGTATTCGCTCGCAATCTCCACGCTGGTCGGGATCTTCGCGATGCTCTCCAGCCAATACTTCGCGGTCGAGCCGCTGTAGTAGCTCGTGCCGCACGCGAGGATGAGCACGTTGTCGATGTTCTTGAAGATGCTGTACGCGCCATCGCCGAAGAGCTCGGGCGAGATGCCGTTCACCGCATCCAGCGTGTCGGCAATCGCCTTGGGCTGCTCGAAGATTTCCTTCTGCATGTAGTGGCGGTAGGGGCCGAGTTCGGCCGCGCCGCTGTGCGCATGCACGGTGCGTACCTCGCGCTGCGCGGCCACGTAGCGGCCTTCGGCGGTGCGCTGCGTGATCCACACCTTGCCCAGCTGCAGGTCGACGACGTCGCTTTCTTCGAGGTACACGATCTGGTCGGTCACGCCGGCCAGCGCCATCGCGTCTGACGCAAGAAAGTGATCCCCCGCGCGATCGCCGGTGCCGATGCCCAGCACCAGCGGCGAGCCTTCACGTGCACCGATCACGCGGTTCGGTTCGTCGCGGCAGAACACGGCAATGGCGTAGGCGCCTTTGAGTCGAAGCAGGGCGCGCTGCACGGCGTCGAGCAGGTCGCCGTCGTACAGGTGGTCGACCAGGTGCGCGATGACTTCGGTGTCGGTCTGGCTGGCGAACTGGTAGCCCTTGGCAATGAGTTCGGCGCGCAGTTCGTCGTGGTTCTCGATGATGCCGTTGTGCACGAGCGCGATGCGGCCGGGCGCGCCTTCGCGGGCGCCGGCGCCATGCGAGAAGTGCGGGTGGGCGTTGTGCACGGCCGGCGCCCCATGCGTGGCCCAGCGGGTGTGGGCGATGCCGGTGCCGCCTTGCACCTTGTCTTGGGCGATGTTCAGTTCCAGCTCGGCGACGCGGGCTGTGCTGCGGGCGCGGCGCAGGGCGCCGTCTTGATGCACTGCTACTCCGCAGGAGTCATAGCCGCGGTATTCCAGGCGCTTCAAGCCTTCGATGAGGATGGGGACGATGTTCTTCTTGCTGACCGCGCCGACGATGCCGCACATGGGGGACTCCGTTGAGAACCGATGAGATGGGGGAGAATTTAGGCGCTTGGGTGTGGAGAAAGTGACCAAATGATTGTCGTTTGTGGCTGAAATAGTCACACGTGTTCGATGTTGATCAATAAAATCTTCCACATGGAACACGTGAAAGAAAAAATCGAACTGGACGCGATCGACGTGCGCATTCTCGAAGCGCTTCAAGACGACGCCGCGCTCTCCAATCTCGAACTGGCCGCCGCCGTCCACACCTCGCCGGCCACCTGCCTGCGCCGCCTCAAGCGCCTGGTGGACACGGGCGTCATCGAGCGCCGCGTGGCCATCCTCTCGCCCGAGCGCATGGGCTCGAGCCTCACCGTCTTTGCCGAGATCACGCTCGACCGGCAAGGCGCCGAGCACCTCGCCGCCTTCGAGTCGCGCGCCGCGGCCGACGTGGCAGTGCTGCAATGCCACCGGGTGTCACCGGGGCCGGATTTCATCTTGATGCTTCACGTGGCGGACATGCCGGCCTGGGACGCGGTGGTGAACCGCCTCTTCACGCAGGATGCGAACGTGCGCAACGTGAAGAGCTTCTTCAGCGTGAGGCGCGCGAAGTTCGAGACGAAAGTGCCGGTGGCTGTCTTGCGATGAGCGTTTGGGCTGAACTGCAGTCCGCTGAGCTGGCGTTCACTGAGTGGCAAGCCGATGAGTGGCAAGCCGATGAGGCACGCAATTCCGTTCGGGCTGAGCCTGTCGAAGCCTTCGATGCGTACGCCGATACGCCGTTCGGGCTGAGGTATCGAAGCCTCCACCGCGGGATGTGGGCTTCGATACCTCAGCCTGAACGGGGAGTTGGTTGGCGCAACCAAGGGCTTCGACAGGCTCAGCCCGAACGGGTCTTGTTCATCCTCGATGCGACGCGACGCGACGCGACGCGATGCCTCGCCCCAATCTACTTCTTGATGATCATCAGCCCCTTCAGGTATTCACCCTCAGGAAAGGTCACCGTCATCGGATGATCCGGCGCCGCGCCCACGCGCGCATAAATCAGCCCGTCGACATTCGCATCCAGCCCTGCGCCCGCCACGATCTTGTGGAACAGCTCCGCGCCCACGCCGCCCGAGCACGAGAAGGTGAACAGCACGCCGCCCGGCTCCAGCAGCTTGAACGCGAGGCGGTTGATGTCCTTGTAGGCGCGCGCGGCGCGCTCGGCGTGCGCGGCGGTCGGCGCGAACTTCGGCGGGTCGAGCACGATGGCGTCGTACGTGCGGCCTTCCTTCATCGCGTCGCGCAGCATCTGGTTCACGTCCGCATCCAGAGCCTCGTGCCGCGATGCGTCGAAGCCGTTGAGCGTGACGTGCGCCGTGGCGCGCGCGAGCGCCGGTGCCGATGAATCCACGCTCGTCACATGCCCCGCGCCGCCCGACAGCGCGGCCACGCTGAAGCCGCCGGTGTAGCAATAGCAGTTGAGAACGCGCTGCAAGCCGAAGTGCCGCACGGTGTCGGCGAAGAGCTTGCGGTTGTCGCGCTGGTCGAGATAGAAGCCGGTCTTGTGTCCCTCGGCCACGTCCACCGTGAGCTTCCATTCGTGCTCGCGGATGGTCACTTCAGTGGCGCCTTCGCCGCGCAGCCAGCCTGTCACGGGTTCGAGCCCTTCGAGCCCGCGCACGCCGGAGTCGCTGCGCTCATAGAGCCGCGTGAGGCCGGTGAGCTTGAGCAGCAGGTCGGCAATGGTGTTCTTCCAGCGCTCCGTGCCGGCGGACAGGAACTGCGCGCTCAGCACATCGGCGTAGCGGTCGACGATGAGCCCGGGCAGCCCGTCCGCCTCCCCGTGGATGAGCCGCACGCCGTCGCTTGCAATCGGCAGCCGCGCGCGAATCGCGAGCGCCGCCTGGATGCGCCGCTCGAAAAAGGCTGCATCGATGCGCTCGGCCTCGTCGAAGCTCCATGTGCGCACGCGGATCATCGAGGTCGGGCTGAACGATGCCCAAGCGAGAAACTTGCCGTCGTGCGATTCGACCCGAACCGTCTCGCCGCTGTCGGCCTTGCCGGTGGCGATGCTGCCCTGGAACACCCAGGGGTGGCGGCGCAGCAGCGAACGCTCCTTGCCGTCGCGGAGTTTGATGACTTTCATGGGGGTGATTGTCTCCGGGGAGCCGCCCCGTTTGGATCGTCGAGGTGACCTAGTTGTCCGCGCCTGGTCATCTCCCCCTGTCAATCGACAGGGGGCCGGCGTTGCCGTCAATAAATCTCCCAGCCTGACAAGCACTTGGGGAGATGGCACGCGGCTATTGACCTTCCGTGGTTCGATTCGGACCGCTGCGCGTCAATATCGGCTCACCTGTCAAAGCGTAGCGAGTCCCTTTCAACACACCGGATCGCTGGATCGCGCCCTGATCGACCAGCCCTTTGAGCATCGTTCGCAGGCGTCGCGAAGGGATCTCCGTGCCGATTCGGTCGTGAATCTCGCCGAACGCTGATCCTGGGTATCTGCCGACATCTTCAAGAATCAATGCTCAATGCTGCAGCCGACATCAGGCCGTTTGCGCAGCACGTGTGCGTGCAGCGCGTCGACGCGCTGCGCCAGGTTGCCGCCGGTGGCGGCGAAGTAGCCGCGTTCGGACAGCCGCAGGCACAGGTCGACGACCTGCTGTCATGGGCGGAGGGTGGATGTCATGCGATGCTCCCGCGCGGGGCGTTGAGACGGCGGTACAGCGGCGCCAGGCGCGCGCGCACCTCTTTGAAGGCAGCGAACTTGTCGCCATACAGCGAGCGCAACGCCGAGGCCGGTTCGTACACACGACGCGCGCGCCGCACCTGCTGCAGATCGTCGAAGCCAAGCACGCCGGTGCCGACGCCGGCAAGGAAGGTGGCGCCGATCGCGTTGGCCTGGATCGGGTTCTCGAGCTGGCGGATCGGGCGGCCGGTGACGTCGGCGATGATCTGGCACCACACGTCCGACTGCGCGCCGCCGCCAACGGCCGCGATCTGGTCGCAGGGCCGGCCGACCAGGTGCTCGAACGGCTCCAGCATCCAGCGCGTGTTCAGCGCCACGCCTTCGAGGAAGGCGCGGAAGATGTCCTCGCGGGTGTGCTCCAGCGACATGTTCAACAGCCCGGCGCGCAGACAGTGGTCGTCGACCGGGGTGCGCTCGCCGTAGAGCCAGGGCGTGTAGATGAGCCCGCGCGCGCCCGGCGGCACGCGTGCCGCGATGCGGTTGAGCACCTCGTAGACCTCGGGGTGCTCCTCATCGGCGGCCAGCTCGTCTGGGTGATAGAGGATGCGGTCGCGCAGGAACGACAGGTTGGCGCCTGCGGTGGACTGCAGTGCCATCGCCCAGGTAGCGGCCGTCGACGGCGCACGGCACGGCGGCGATCTTGCGGAAGATGTCGGTCTTCATGAACGGCACGTGCGCGCCCAGCCACGACGATGTGCCGAGGTACAGGTGAGCGTGATAGTCGGCGACCGCAGCGCCGACCGCGACCTCCGGCAGCAGCGGCCCTAGTGTCGTGAGTTAGAAATTCGCCGACAAAATCTCTCGATGCTGGCGAGGATGTCGTCGGCGGACTTGGCCCAAACAAACGGCTTGGGGTTGGCGTTGTGAATGTCCAGGTATTGCCGGAT
>Ga0157377_10000079_pt1 | contig 74471 bp, 71 predicted proteins | sample M55metaG_FD_121116 | JGI IMG/M metagenome (GOLD analysis project Ga0157377, IMG submission 121116) | Miscanthus rhizosphere microbial communities from Kellogg Biological Station, Michigan, USA - M5-5 metaG | ecosystem: Host-associated > Plants > Roots > Rhizosphere > Soil | place: USA: Michigan... | reverse complement strand
TCCACCTCCACCTCCACCTCCACCTCCACCTCCACCTCCACCTCCACCTCCACCTCCACCTCCACCTGCACCTGCACCTGCACCGGCACCAACCCCAGCCCCTCCCCCCGACGTCACCATCACCCTCAACCCCGCCACCACCCGCACCATCTCCCCCTACATCTACGGCATGAACTTCTACAGCGGCGTCACGAATGCGCCGCCGCTGCCGACGCTGGACCGCGCAGGCGGCAATCGGTGGACGGCCTACAACTGGGAGAACAATGCGTCCAACGCGGGCTCGGACTATCTCTACCAGAACGACGCATACCTGAGCAACAGCACCACGCCCGCCGAGGCGGTGCGTGCCGTGATCGCGGCCGATCGGGCGCTCGGCGCCGCGAGCATGATCACCGTGCAGATGCAGGGCTGGGTCGCCGCGGACGAAAACGGTCCGGTCAGCACGAGCAACCCACCCGACACCACGCGCTTCAAGCCGCTCGTGTTCAAGAAGAGCACGCAAACCAGCGCGGCCTTCACCACCACGCCGTCGACGGCCGACAACGCCGTCTACATGGATGAATTTGCCTGGGCACTGGACCAGAAGTTCAGCGGCCAGGGCATCTTCACGTCCAGCGCCGCCACGCCCACCTTCGTGCAGTTCGACAACGAGCCCGAACTCTGGAGCTCCACGCACCTCGAGATCCAGGGCAGCACGCCGATCTCATCGGACGCCTACATCGCGAAGACGATCTCGCTCGCGAAGGCGCTGAAGGACCAGTTCCCCGGCATGACCATCGTCGGCCCGGCGCACTATGGCTTCGGCGGCCTGTACTCCTGGCAAGGCGAACTCGGCCCGACGGCCTCGGGCGCGAACTGGTTCGCCGACAAGTACATGGTCGCGCTCAAGACCGCGAGCGCGAGCTACGGCAAGCCCTTGGTGGACGTCTACGATATCCACTGGTACTCCGAAGCGACCGACCCGGGCGGAACGCGCGTCACCAGCCTGACGGGGCCGACACTCACCGACGCGCAAGTGCAGGCCATCGCACAAAGCCCGCGCAGCCTGTGGGACACGAGCTACTCGGAGTCGTCCTGGATCCGCAACGTGATGGGCGCGCCGATCTACCTGCTGCCGCGCCTGCAGGCCAAGATCGCCGCATCGAACCCCGGCATGAAGCTCGGCATCACCGAGTACAACAACGGCGGCTGCAAGCACATCGCCGGCACGCTCGCGCAGGCAGACAACCTGGGCATCTTCGGCGCGCAAGGCGTGTACGCGGCCACCTACTGGCCGCTGACGAACGACGAGTCGTACTGCATGGCCGCGTTCCGCGCCTTCCGCGGCTTCGACGGCGCGAGCGCCACCTTCGGCAACGTGGCGGTGCAGGCGACGTCGAGCGATGTGAACAGCGTGGCGGCCTATGCCAGCACGGACAGCGCGCACAGCGGACGCACGGTGTTCGTCGCCATCAATCGGTCGACGTCGGCGAAGCAGACGCTGTTCACCGGGCTGAACGTCTCCGGCACGGCGCACCTGTACCGCATCAGCGCGTCGTCCGCGGCCGGGCAGAACCCAGTCAAGCCCATCGCTGCCGGCACGCAGGCGGTCTCAGGATCGTCGTTCAGCCTGTCCTTGCCAGCGTTGAGCGTGACGACGATAGACATCGACTGACGCCGTTGTTGGAACGAGCGACTAATGTCCCGTCCCAGTAATTCGTCCGCACAGCCGGGCGAGCTTTTCGAGAATTGAATCGGCGGTGGCTGTCCAGGTGAACGGCTTGCAGTTCTCGTTGTATTGATGAAGCTGTCGATCTTCTGGGTCAGCTCCTTCACGCTTGTGAAGGAGCCGCGTCGGATCGCCTTGTCGGTGATGATCGCGAAGAACCGCTCAACCTGATTGAGCCAGCTGGAGTAGGTCGGCACGAAGTGCATGTGCCAGCGCGGCCGGTCGGCCAACCAAGCCTTGACCTTCGGGTGCTTGTGGCTGGCGTAGTTGTCGACGATGCAATGCACGTCCAGCTCCGCCGGCACGGCCTTGTCGATGGAGCGCAGGAACGCCAGAAACTCCTGATGCCGATGGCGCGGCTTGCACTCGGCCAGGATGGCACCATTGAGCACGTTCAGCGCGGCGAATTGCGTCGTGGTGCCATGACGCACGTAGTCATGCGTCACACCTTCGACGTAGCCCAACCCCAGCGGCAGCATCGGCTGAGTGCGCTCCAACGCCTGGCATTGACTCTTCTCGTCGACGCACAGCACCAGCGCGTTCTGCGGAGGATTCAAGTACAGACCCATCACATCGCGCAGCTTCTCAACGCTTCTCAACGAACAGTGGGTCGGTCGAGAGTTTGAAGCTCTCAACGCGGTGCGGTTTGAGCTGAAAGACCTTGAGGTAGCGTGCCACCGTGCTCTTGCTGATGCCCGTCTCGCTGGCAAGCCCGCGAGTACTCCAGTGCGTCGAGCCGTCGGCGGGTTTGGTGTGCAGTGTCTTGTTGATCAGCTCGGCCACTCGTTCGTCATCCACCGTTCGCGGTCGCCCCGGACGGGGCTCGTCATACAGCCCCGAAATACGGTCGCGCGCATACCGCGTACGCCACTTGTTAACCGTATTGCGGTCGATCCCCAGAGACTTCGCTACGTCCGTGCTGGCCTTGTCGGACCCTTCGCATGCCAAGACGATGCGCGCGCGCAGAGCCAACGCCGCGGGCAATGACCGCGATCTGCCCATCGACAAGAGCTCCGTGCGTTCGGTGTCGGTGAGCTCAATGTTGCGGGTGCGGCTGTGTGCGTTGGGCCATGAGGCATCTCCAAGGATGCCTCAGCCTATGCAGATTGCGTGCCTACGAATTAACGGGACAGGACACTAGCTCTGACCAAGATTCATGGCCCAGTTCACAGGATCAAAGTCCTCCGGAAGGCGGTCGACGCGAGGCTCACCATCGACCAGCGTGCAACGAAATGCATGCCTGCGCGACGAATCGACTGCGGCAGAGAAGAGGGGGCTCGAGTCGAGACCCTCCTGCATCTCGAGATCAAAGACAACTTCGCGGATGTTGTGAACTTGCGCGAGGTCTTGCAGCCGATTTCTCAGCTTCGAAAGCTCGTCGCCCTGCCCATCTCGCTGGTACTCAGTCATGAAATACCTGACGAACGCACACTCGATGATGTCCGCCTCGTGTTCGACGTTCACCTGATCCGTCATGGGATTGGTGGTGACGATGAAGAACGGCCCGGCCGGTGCGTGCACGGTCACCTTGAAGAGGTGCACCAGCAGAAACGTGTCAAAGCCCTCACTCGTTCGATGCGTGATGCGCGCCAAATATTCGTGGCGTCCGCTGGCGAGACGCATATCAGGCTGCTTGGTCTTGCCTACGTACTCCACCTTCGATGGAAGATCGGCGGCCACGCCAATTTCGCTCAGAAAATCGTGAACCGACCACGTCATCGAATCGGGGCTGGTTTTGAAAGTGATGAAGCGGTCTGTCAGTGCCACGTCCGGCTTTTTCAACCATGGCCACACACGGCGGTCCACATGCCCATGGAAGCGCGCTCTCTTCCGCTCCGCACCCATGACGACCTTCACGCTGAATCCCTTGCGAAAAGGTTCCCACCGGAATGAGCCTGGTACAAACCTGGCTCTGGGGCGTGTGACAAGGAAATAGATAAAGCGCTGCTCAAGTGTCTCCTCGACCTCCTTGGACAATTTATTCAGGTAGCGCTTCACTGGCTCGCTTCCGGCCGCCATCGGAAGATCGCCGACCACCATCTCATACCAAAACGTCAACGTATGCTTTGAGTTCACATACCAGGACTTCGGCGAATCCGCGTAGCCAGGCAGGTTCCGTACAAAATCGAATAGGCCTCTGGTCATGGGTGGCAATGAACTTTCTGAAGGTGCACCTGGGTATGGGGCGAACCAGCCCAGTCTAGAACCTATCCGACGCTCAATGGCGAAAGATCATCCCGACGACGCATCACTCGAATCTTGCAACCTCGGTCGGCTAGCCGTGATGTCTCACCCAAGAGCGCGCAGCGTGGCGACAAGCGAAGGCTGATCATCAGCGAGGTCCAGCGCATCGCCGCCGAGCGCGAAAACTGACGTTGACCGGCGATCCGCCCGAGGACTGGCTTCATTTACGCGGTCTCTTAGTGTCGTCAGCGTCCGATGCCCTCAAGCTGTCGCAAAGGACGCCGCAGCACACTGAATGCGACACAACCCCTTACTCATATACGTAGGAATCCTTACGCCTACCCTGGTGGCGCGACCCAAGACTTAAGTTTCAATCGAACGCATCTTGCCGTCCGTGGCCCGGCCTTCCGACTGGCCGCTGGCTATTCCGAACAGCGCAGCACGGGTATTGCTGAGGCAGTGGACTCCTTCTTCAAGGGGCGACTGTCCAGCAGTTGGAGGCAGTGCGCGTTCTCGCAGTCCCTGAGGCTAGGAGTTTCGGTCGCAGGCATTCCTACCAAGACCAAGACAAGAGGCTCAATGTTCATCGGCGCTCCCGAAATACAACAGATCTCGCCGTACACGGTACATAAGGAGTTCGAAGAGGACGTCCTCGTATGCAATAAGCGCGTCCCCATTCCCGCGTCCTTCGACCAGAAACTGCTGCATAGCTCGGAGATTGACGATGTCGATCGCGCCGAACTGCGCCGCTTCTACCGGCCCGGTGCGGCTGCAGCCAGCAGTCTGCAGCCAGGCCGCATGTATTTGCGCAGCCTGCCGACTTGCCTGGACAAATCCTGGATGTGCGGCCGGGCTGCGGTCGACTCCTCGCTGTTGGCGCGGTACTACACCGACACGGGTAGCGCATTGGTTCTGCATGCTGATTCCGTTGACGAGATCGACGAGGTGCAGCTCATGCAAGCCTTTGTGGAGCGGTCAAACCACCTGAAGGACAAAGACCGAGTCGCAATCTCGAACTTGTTCGACAGGCTGCCTTCGTTCAGCCGCCCTCGTTCCGTGTATGTCAATCTGGTGATCGACACGACGAACTCCATCTACTTCCGCCGGCACCAGGAGCATGTCCCAGGAATCATGCTGATCGAGGCAGCTCGCCAGGCGATGTATGCCCACTATCACCACTTCAGCCACTGGACTCGTTCGCAAGCGGCCTTCGCAATCGAATCCCTGCACGTGGACTTCCACAACTTCGTCAACCCCAACTACCCTGTGCGCATCCGTGTGGAAGAGGTGGAATCAGCCGAGGCGCGTAGCTCCGGCGAGAAGGCGGCGGGCATCGCTTCCTTCTATCAGTCGAACAAGCTGGCGGCTGTAGCAACCATGCGGGCTAACGTCATCAAGACCGAACTGTTCAAGCGCATGCGCAACGTCAAGCCGTTGGCATCATGCGACCGATTCCTGCCGGTGAAGAACATCGCCAGGACCGCGGCCTTCGTGTCGGCCGGCGGTAAGCGTCTGGAGGGAACGCTCAACGACATCTCTGCCGGCGGCATCAACGCTAGCTTCGATCACGACCCCTCGCTTGAACTCAATGCCCAGTTCGACTTCCTGATGTTCGTCGACGCCATCGGCCTCGTTGGTGCCAAGGTAGAGCTGCTTTGGACGGAAGTCCGCGAGGGGCGCAACGTTGCAGGGTTCAAGATTATCGAGATCCAGACTCCGTGCGAAAAGCGGCTTCGCGAGACGATCAAGAATTTCACCTTCCTGAACATGCGCCGCGAAGTGGTGTGAAGCAGTAGCGTCGCTTCGCTTGCCCGGTCCCAGAGCCGCGGTCTCGGCCAAGCGTCCCCACACTCACGCCAGCGTTGAGCGTGACGACGATAGACATCGACTGACGCCGCTGTTGGAACGAGCGACCGACCGCTCGCCGCCCCCCTCACCACGCCAGCGCCAAGTTCTTCACGGACTTGCGCTGCGCGTGAGCTCGCTCATCCTTTTGGTCGATGGCAGCCCAGACGACGCGATCGAAGAATGGCCGCACAGCCAGTCCCTGGGTGGCTGTGCACCACAACTTCAGCGAGCACACCTTGAAATTGAATCGTCTTGTCCAGCAGATCGCAGCGATCTCCTTGCCTGTCGCGCTTGCCGCCTGTGGCGGCGGTGGATCCGACACCCCGCCTCCCCCGCCGACGGCCACAGCCTTGAAGCTCTCCGGCACGGCGGCCGTCGGCGCGCCCATGGCCGGCGCCTCGGTCACCGTCTCGTGCGCCAGCGGTTCGGCGCTCGTCACGGCGGACGCCAAGGGCGTCTACACGGTCAGCATCGCCGGCGGCGCCCTGCCTTGCGTGCTCACGGCCAAGAGTACCGACGGCCTGATCGAACTGCACTCGGTCGCCGCGGGCACCGGCCAGGCGGACACCACGTCCAACATCACGCCGCTCAGCGAGCTGCTCCTGGCGAAGCTGGCCGGCACCGACCCGAAGACCTACGTCGCGAGCTTCACCAGCAGCACGGCCATCAGCACCGCCGACGTCGGCACCGCGCAGACCGCCCTGCTGCAGACGCTCACCGCTGCAGGACTTGACGTGAGCGCCGTGACCGACATCGTCGGCGGCACCCTCTCCGCCGGCAGCGGCACCGGCTACGACGGCGCGCTCGACAAGCTGCAAACGGCCATCAGCACCGCCGGAACGACGCTCGCCGAACTCACGACGGCCGTGTCCACCACCAGCACGGCGGGCAGCTCGACCAGCACGTCGACGGTGACGACGGTTCTCGCCGCCGCGTCCAGCGATTGCCCCGGGCTCAAGACCGGCACCCTGCGCATGATCGACTTCAACGACGGATGGAACGAAAAGATCGTCGTCGATGCCACGGCCCTCACGGTGACGGCCAGTGGCACGAAGTACACGCTGACGAAGAACGCCGCCTGCGACTACACGGTGAACGACGATGCCTCGACCCGCGTGCTCGTGGCGCGTTCGGGCATGGCCGTCCTGCTGCAAGGCACCGGCACGGGCGGCGTGGCCGGCGTTGCCATCCCCGAACAGGCGCTCGACGTGGCGGCACTTGCCGGCACATACGACCGCGTGCAGTACGGCAATGCCTTCGACGCCGAGGTGGGAGACTTCGGCACCACCGTCTTCGCGGCCAACGGCGCCAACGGCCTGTCCGTCAACTGCCCGCTCGGGTTCGGCAAGTGCGCCGAAGACACGCAAAGCAAGGGGACGCTGGTGGCGAACGCCGACGGCGGCTTCGACTACATGGAGAACGGCGCATCGCAGGCACGCGCCTTCGCGTTCCGCAACGCGGCGGGTCGCACGTTCATCATCGCGCAGTCGCCGGACGGCACCGTCACCGTGCTCGCCAGCCAGACCAGCCTGACGCTTCCCGATGTCGGCAAGTCGACGTCGTTCTGGCAATTCACCGTCAACGCCGCAGGCCTCGGCGCAGTCACCGAGGAGTCGAACACCGTCACCGCAGTCGATGCGACAGCGAAGACAGTCACGCGGCAGTTCGCATCGGACAGCCACTTCGACGCCATCACCTTCGACACACCGTTCACCGGCACGCGCTACCGGGCGCCGAACGCCTGCACCACCTCGGCGGGTGGCGCGCTCAACTGCAGCGGCGTGATCCAGATGCCGCTGGGGGGCATCGTGCTGTCGGTGAGTTCGGTGCCGACCAAGCACTTCATCACGGTTTCGATCGACAAGCCCTGATTCAGGTCGTGAGCCCCTGACGGAAGCGGCCGCGCGGCCGCTTCCGTCGCTTATTCTCGAACGCATGCAGCCCCTCTCCCCGGTGACTTCCCCCGTGAATGCGAGCGCGCCGCGACTTCTGCGCGCGGCCCTGCTGCCTCTCGTGTGTGTCTTGGCGCTGGTGCTGTCGCTGTGGTGGGCCGCCTGGCTCACGCACGACAGCGATCGCTGGCCGGGCCAACGCCTCGATTTGTCGCTCACGTGGATCGCGCCGGAAGTCGATTCACCCATGCCTGGCCCCGGAGCCGACTGGAAGCTCGTCGCCTTGCCCGACAACTGGAAGGCCGCACGACCCGAGGCACCGCCGAGCGTGTGGTACCGCATCCCCTTCGACCCGCGCGGCATCGACGAGCCGGCGGTGCTCATCGCGCGACTCGCCACCAACGGCCGCGTCCTCGTCAACGGTTCGCTGCTGTGGGACGGCGGGCCCGCCGGGCGCACCGCGGCGCGCAGCTGGAATGCGCCGCTGCTGCTGAACTTGCCGGTGGCGCTGCTGCGCGATTCGGGCAATGAGCTGCAGATCCAGGTGTCGGGGCCTCCGCGCTATCGCGCCGGCTTGTCGCACGTACAACTGGCGAGCGCGCAGGCGCTGGCTCCGGCGGCACGACACCGCCAGTTCTGGCAGCACGACGGCGCCATGGTGTCGAGCGCGGTTTCAGCAGTGGCCGGCCTCCTGCTCCTGCTGATGTGGTGGGCGCGTCGACGCGACGTGATGTACCTGTATTTCGGCCTGGGCATCCTGGTCTGGGCGGGCCGCAACAGCAATCTCTTCCTCGATGCGCTTCCGCTGTCGCTCGACGAATGGGCCGTGCTCGTCTTTCTGGGCCACACCTGGTTCAACACGCTCTTCGGCCTCTTCGTGCTTCGCTTTGCCGACGTGCGCTGGCCGTGGGTGCAGCGCACGCTGTGGGTGTATGCGCTCGGCAACACGGCGGTCGTGGCCAGCGGCGCGGTGTCGAGCATCGAGCAGGCGATGGTCGTCATGGCGGCGCCGGGCACGCTGCTGTACCTGCTGCTGGTCGGCCTGCTGCTGCGCAAGGGCTGGCGCGAGCGCAGCGTCGAATCGGCGCTGATGGCGGCGTCGACGCTGACGTACATGGTGCTGTCGCTGCGCGACGCCATGCTCCTCAACAGCAAGCTGCCTTACGACGGCTACTACATCTCCCACTACACCGGCGTGCTGATGCTGGTGTGCATCGTGTGGAGCCTCGTGTCGCGCCTGGTCTCGGCGCTGCGCGACGTGGAGCAGCTCAACATCGGCCTGGAACACCGCGTGGAGGAGCGCACGCGCGAGCTGCAGGCCGCGGTGTCGGCAAAGTCGCGCTTCCTCGCGGCCGCGAGCCACGACCTGCGCCAGCCGGTGGCGGCCATCGGCCTGCTGGTGGGCCTGCTGCGCGACCAGGGCGCGGCAGGTGCACCGCCGGCGATGGTCGATCGCATCGACGAGGCGGTGGCATCGCTCGAGACGCTGCTCAAGGGCCTGCTCGACCTGTCGCGGCTCGAGTCCGGCGCCGTCAAGCCGCGTACCGAACGGGTGGCGCTGCAGCCGCTGTTCGATGCCGTTGCCGCGCACGAACGCGAGTCGGCGAACGAGCGCGGACTGTCGCTGCGCCTGCGCCGCACGCACCTCGCCGTGCGTGCCGATTCGCTGCTGCTGGAGCAGATCCTTCGCAACCTGGTGAGCAACGCCTTGCGCTACACCGACCGCGGCGGCGTGCTCGTGGCCGCCCGCGAACGCCGCGACGGCCGCGTGCTGCTGCAGGTGTGTGACACCGGACGCGGCATACCGGCCGACCAGCAGTCGGCCGTGTTCGAGGAGTTCGTGCAGCTGGACAACCCCGCGCGAGACGGGGCACGCGGCCTGGGCCTCGGGCTGGCCATCGTCTGCGCTGCGTGAACTTGCTGGGGTGCAGCCTGACCCTGCGCTCGCAGCCCGGACGCGGCAGCTGCTTCTCCATCGAACTGGAAGCCGCACACGAGCCGGTGGCCGAACATGTGTCGCCCGTGCCGCCGGGGCAGCCCCTGGCGGGCTGGCGCGTGCTGGTGGTCGAAGACGACCCCAATGTGCGTGAAGCGCTCACGCTGCGGCTGGCGCAGTGGGGCGCGGAGGTGGCGGACTTCGACGGGTTGGAGAGCTTCGTCAGCGTGCAGGCCTCGCGTCGGTTCGCTGATGCAGACCTCGTCATCACCGACAACCGCATGGCCGGCGCGGACGCCGTGCAGGTGGTCGATGCCGTGCGTCGTCACCACCCGAAGGTGCGCGCACTCGTGATCACCGGGGACACCGCACCGCAGACCATCGCGGCCTTGATGGCCAGCGGCCTGCCGGTCTTGCACAAGCCCTTTCGCGCCGAGCAGCTGCTGCAGGCCATCCACGGCGCGGCCGCGTCGCCGGCGCAGCGTGCGGCACGTTCAGGCTTCGCTGAGCCGCAGGCCCAGCCGCGCCGCGGCGATGACGGCCTGCGTCCGGTTGCTCACGTCCAGGCGCTTGAAGATGGCGGCCAGATGCGTCTTGACGGTTGACTCGGCGAGGTCGAGCTCGCGGCAGATGTGCTTGTTGGTCGCGCCCTGGATGAGCAGGCGCAGCACGTCGATCTGACGCGGCGAAAGGTCGAGCCCGAGCGCATCGGTCGCGTCCGTGCGCTGCGCCGCGGGCTCCTTGCCGCCGAGCAGGCTCGCGGGCAGGTGCACGCCGCCGCCGAGTACCGTCGTCAGCGCGAGCCGCAGCGCACTGCTTTGTGCCGTCTTCGGAATGAAGCCGCTCGCGCCCTGCTCGATGGCGCCGCGCACCGTGCTCGCCGAGTCGTCCGCCGACAGCACGACGACGCGGGCGCCGGGTGCTGCGGCATGAACCTGCGGCAAGGCGTCCAGACCCTGGCTGTCCGGCAGGGCGAGGTCCAGCAGGATGACGTCCAGGGGGCCGTGCCGCTTCAGCAGCACGAGGGCCTGGGCCAGGGTTTCTGCCTGCAGCAACTCGACATCCTGGAAATGGTGGGCGAGAAGCAGCGCGAGCCCCTCGCGGAACATGGCGTGGTCATCGACAAGCAGGGCCTTCATCACTTCCGTCTCTGGGCGAACAACGCGAGATTATGTGCGCCTGCATACCTGCGTCATTCGAAGCGGCCAGTCCCTTCCCGATCCCGCTCGTACCGCCGCTCGAGCGAAAACGGCGGCAGCCACGATTCGCGCGCAGGCTGCGCCACGCCCACCTCGATCGGCCTCGCCGTCATCCTGTGCCCGCGGCGTCCACTTGAGCGGCTCGTTCGCGCTTGAGGTGTGACACGGCTGGCCGGGTCATTGCAACGGGCGCTAGTAGCGGGTCCGCACGGCCTCGCCCTCGAGCGAGCGAAGGCCGGCGATGACGGGGTCAAGGTGGCCGACCACCGCCGCGAGCAGCGCATCGATGTCGCCCGGCCCCGCACCGTTGGAGCAGGCATGCTCCAGCGCCTCGGCCGCCTCTCGGACTGCCGTCACGCCCAGGGTGCCGCACTCGCTCTTCAGGTCGTGCGCCAGGCGCGCCGCCGTGGGCATGTCGCGCACCGCGCAGGCGGCGCCGAAGCGGTCCGCGAAGTCGGCCTCCCGGTCACGGAACCTGCCCAGCAGGCGTCGATAGATCTGCTGGTCGCCCATCACGCCCGCGACGGCGGCCTTGCTGTCGATGCCCGGGAACCCGGTGCTCGCCGCGCCAGCCTCGGGCCGGACCCAGCGCGCCAGCGTCGCGAACATTTCGTCCACGTTGATCGGCTTGGCTATGTGGTCGTTCATCCCGGCCGCCAGCACCTTCTCGCGGTCGCCGACCATCGCGTTGGCCGTCATCGCAATCACCGGCAGGTCGCGCCACTGCGGGTTGGCGCGCAGCTCCCGCGTGGCGGCATAACCGTCCATGACGGGCATCTGGCAATCCATCAGCACCGCGTCGAAGCGTTCGCGCGCCAGCATGTCGATGGCTTCGCGGCCGTTGTTGGCGATCTCGACCATGATGCGCGCACGGTCCAGGATGTCGCAGGCCACCTCCTGGTTGAAGGGGTTGTCCTCGACCAGGAGAATCCGCGCGCCTGCGAGGGCGGCGCTGTCGTCATGCAACGCTTCCTCGCGGATCTCACCGCGCCGTGCGTGCTGCCGCGGCTGGCCGACGGCCATCAGGCAGGCTTCCAGCATCGTCGAGGGCGTGACGGGCTTGGTCAGGGTCGCGGCCACGGTGAGCTTTTCGGCCGCCAGCCCCCGCGCCATGTCGTCGCGGGAGAAGGCAGTGAGCATCAGCAACGCGGGCGGCGGGTGCGCGAGCGGCATGCGGGACAGCTCTTTCACGCATTCGATGCCGTTCATGCCCGGCATCTTCCAATCGAGCAGGAGCAGGTCGAAGGGCTCGCCGCGCGCATCCGCGGCCACCACCGCATGGATGGCTTCGTGGCCACCGCTGGCCGGCGCCGCGCGCAGGCCGAGCGAACTCGCCATGCGCACCAGCACCTCGCGCGCGGCGTCGTTGTCGTCGACGACGAGCACGCGTGCAGCACGCAGGCTGCCGCCGGACACTGCAGCGTCATCGAGGGCGCCTTCGACCCCGATGCCAAAGCGCGCACTGAAGTGGAAGCGGCTTCCGCGCCCGGGCGTGCTGTCGACGCCCAGTTCGCCATCCATCATGCGCACCAGGTGATGGCTGATCGCCAGGCCCAGCCCCGTGCCCCCGAACCGGCGGCTCGTCGACGAGTCGGCCTGCGAGAAGGGCCTGAACAGCCGCTGCTGCTGCTCGGGCGTGATGCCGATGCCGGTATCGCTCACCTCGAAGCGCAGCCGCACCGTGCCCGCGTCGCGCGCGATCACTTCGACGGCGACGACGACCTCGCCGCGTTCGGTGAACTTGACGGCGTTGTTGCCCAGGTTGATCAGCACCTGCCCGAGCCGCGAAGGGTCGCCGACCAGCGCGTCGGGCAGGTCCGGCGGCAAGGCGAAGACAAGCTCCAGGCCCTTCTCCTCGGCGTTCATGCCCACCAGGTTCGCGAGGTCGTCCATCACCTTGCCGAGGCTGAACGGCACGACCTCCATGTCCAGCTTGCCGGCTTCGATCTTGGAGAAGTCGAGGATGTCGTTGATGATGCCCAGCAGCGACTCGGCCGCCCGGTGCACCTTCTGCACGTAGTTCTGCTGCTGGGGATCGAGATTGCCTTGCAGCGCCAGGTGCGACATGCCGAGGATCACGTTCATCGGCGTGCGGATCTCGTGGCTCATGTTGGCGAGGAATTCGCTCTTGGCCTGGTTGGCCACCTCCGCCCGCTTCATGGCTTCGCCCAGTTCGGCGGTGCGCTCGCGCACGGCCTCTTCCAGGTAGTCGCGATGGCTGCGCAAGTCTTCCAGTGCCTGCCTGCGCGACGTGATGTCGGTGATCAGCCCGTCGAATCCGGCCGGCTCGCCGCCCTCCGGATGGCCACCGGCTTGCGGGCGGGCGTTGAGCAGAACCCAGATCGCCGTGCCATCGGCACGCGTGAGCTCAAGCTCCATCCCCGCGATCTCGCCGGTGCGCGCCAGTTCGTCGAACTGCGCCGCGATCTGCTGCGGCGTGAAGAGCGGCCGTCGAGCGCTCGATCCGTCGTGGCCATTGCCGTTCACCGCTGCCATCAGCTCGGCGGGCGTGGCATAGCCCATCAGCCGTGCCAGGGCGGGGTTGGCGTCATGCAGACCGCCCGACCGGTCCAGGCGGAAGATGCCCTCCAGCGCGTTCTCGAAGATGCCGCGGTAGGTCGCCTCGCTTTCGCGCAATCGCCGGGCGGATTCGCGCAAGTGTTCGGCCATGGCATTGACACGCATCGCCAGGCGCCCGAGTTCGTCGCCGGATTCGATGGCGCAGCGCGCATCCAGGTCGCCGACGGCAATCCTGTCGACCATCACCTCCAAGCGGCTGATGCGCGCGCTCACCATGCGCCGCAGCAGCACGAAGGTCGCTGCGTACAGCACGGCCACGGTGGCCACCACCAGCCCAACGATGACGCGCCGCGCGGACGTGATGGCCTGTTCGACGATCGCGCGCGTCAGCACGACGCGGACCTCCCCGATCTTCCGCGGCACGTTGCCGGGCGGGGCGTACTCGATGGGTTGCACGCGCACGATGGGGTCGACCAGGTCCCGCGCCTGGATCTTGGTCACCGCGGATACGTGGCCGACGTCCACCCCCGTGATGCTGAGTTGCGCGACCTCGGGATTGGGCGCGAGCGCGGCGAGCTGCCTGTCGATCTCGGCGCGGTCGAGGTTCCACAGCGGATAGGCCACCGAGCGGCTGAAGAGCTCGGCGATGCGCACGGCACGACCTTCCAGCTCCACCAGTCGACGCTCGCGCTCGTGATCGATCAGCACATAGGCCGAAACGCTCGCTACCAGGGCAACCAGGATCGCCAGTGCCAACATCAGCTTGGTGTGCAAGCTGGTCGCCTGCGGGATCAAGCGAAACGGCAAACGCATGTCGCTTCTCCACTGCGCTTGTGGTTGAAGGCAAAGCGGCCTACGGATGAATCCTCGCTCGAGGAGGGCCGTTATGGTGTATATGTTAAATCTTGACCCACGCCTGGGAACGCGATTCGCCGAAGGAAATCCCGTATGCGCCTTCCGACCTTCCTGAGTGTCGGCGTGCTCGCGTTGCTGGCATCGCTGCTGTCGCCGCCTTGCGTGGCCGAGCCCACCGTCAAGGTCGTGGCCGCCGAATTTCCGCCGCTCACCACGAACGCCGGCGGGCAGCCGGGTGGCGTGGTGCTGGAGGTGGTCCGCGAGGCGTGCCGGCGCTCGGGGATACCCCTCGAATTCAACTTTCTTCCGTGGCAGCGGGCCCAGCTGGAAACACAGACACGCAACGACGTGCTGATCATTCCGTTCACCCGCACGCCCAGCCGGGAAGCGCAGTATCAATGGGTGGCGCCGGTGCTGGAGTTTCGCACCGTGCTGGTCACGCTTGCCAGCCCACCATCGACCATCGAAGAAGCGCGATCGCTGGTGGTGGGCTATGTCCGCGGCACCAGTTTCAAGGACGAGGCGGAACAGGCGGGCTTTCCGTTCATCGAGGAAAGCAACGACGACGTGGTGAATGCGCGCAAGCTGAAACTTGGTCGGATCGGTGCATGGATCACCACCGACCTGATGGCAACCGGCGTGTATCGGCAAGCGGGGTTCGACCCCGCCGAACTGAAGTACGGCCCTGACCTCGGGCCGGTCAAGATCTCGTATGTCGCGGCGTCGCACGACTTTCCGAAAGCGACGGCGGACAAGATCGCGAACGCCATCAACCAGATGCGAGCCGATGGCTCCTATCATGCGATCGTGAAACGCTATCGTTGAAGGGCCGGCCGAGGTGGTCTGCCACAAGCCTGAGGCCCAATACCATGACCATCGAAACCGAAGACGACGTCACCGCACTCAAACGAATCGGCAAGATCGTTTCATCCGTCCTGCACGGAATGCTCGACGCGGCCGAGCCGGGCATGACGACGCGCGAGCTGGACGCGCTCGGCGCGCAGTTGCTGGACCGGCACGGCGCGCGATCGGCGCCGAAGCTCACCTACGGCTTCCCCGGTTCAACCTGCATCAGCATCAACGAGGAAGCCGCGCACGGCATCCCGGGCGACCGGGTGATTCGCGCGGGCGACGTGCTGAACGTCGATGTGTCCGCGGAGCTGGGCGGCTACTTTGCCGATACCGGAGGAACGCGGGTCGTGCCGCCCACCAACCCGCAGAAGACGCGCTTGTGCCACGCCACGCGCACGGCCCTCGAGCAGGCCATGAAGCAGGCGCGCGCCGGCCAGCCCATCAACGGCATCGGCGGCGCCATCCAGCGGACGGCGAAGACCTACGGCTTCAAGGTCATCGAGAACCTCGGCAGCCACGGCGTGGGGCGTGCGCTGCACGAGGCGCCGGAGCACATCCCCGGGTACTTCGACCCGACGGACAAGCGCCTCCTGAAGGACGGCATGGTGATCACCATCGAACCCTTCCTCTCGACCAAGAGCCGCGTGGTGACGGAGACGTCCGACGGGTGGACTTTGGTGGGCGTGCACGGCAACTTGTCCGCGCAGTACGAGCACACGATGATCATCACCAAGGGCGAGCCCATCGTCGTCACGCGGCATTGAGGCTTGCTCCCGCTGGCAGCTCACCTCACCACGGGATGTGGCTGCATGCTGTCTCCCTTCAAGCTCACGTTCGCCCGGCCCTCAGCTGCCTCGTGCCTTCGTCAACGCGGCGCAGGCTGCCTTCCGTCCTCGGAGATGAGGATCTCCACTCGGCGGTTCATCTGGCGGCCGGCGCTCGTGCCGTTGGTCGCCACCGGATGGCTCTCGCCATAGCCGCGGGTGCTCAGGCGTTACGCGCCGACGCCCTGGTCGATCATTGAATTGCGCACCGACACCGCGCGCCGCTCGGACAGATCGAGGTTGGCCGCTTCGCCGCCCTGGCTGTCCGTGAAGCCTTCGATGAATGCGGTGCGCGTCGGGTGTGCCTTGAAGAAGGCCACCAGCTTGTCGAGCCCGCCGTTGCCTCGCACTTCTGCACGGCTGGAATCGAACTGCACGTCGCTCACGGTGAAGACCGCGCCGCGTTCGGTCTGCTTGGCGTTCATGTCCCTGAGCTGCATCTCGAGCTCCGTCGCGCGGGCCTTGTCGGCCTGGGCATCGGCTCGCGCGGTCTGCACGTCGGCCTTCGCCACTGCAAGCTCCGCGCTCTTGTCGCGGGTGTTCTGTCGGGCCACGGCGGTTTCGTTGCGGGCCTGCTGGTTGTCGGCGCGCGAGCGTTCCTTGTCGAGCCCGGCCTTGGCGCTCACGATGGCCTGCTCCCAGACCTTGGTGCTCGCCACTTCACGGGCCACACCCACGCGCTGCTGCGCGAGGTAGGCGAGGTGGTCGACGACGCTTTCCTTGTCGCGCCGCTGCCAGGAAAGGTCAGCGGTACGCAGCGCTTCCTCGGCTTGCGACATCTCGGCCGGTGCAAGCTTGCCCACCTGCGGGTCGGCCTGCAGCGTGCGGTAGCCGGCGTGGGCGCGGGTCAATGCGGCATTGGGTTCGGTCATCGTGGAGCATGCCCCGAGCACGGCGGCGGCTGCGCTCAACATGAGCACGCCGGGTACCCGCAGCGCGCTCCGTGTCCTGGTCGTGAAGGTGCTCATTGGGTGCCTCCTGGCATGGCCGGTGAAGCCGCTCGATCGGTACCGTCATGCCAGGCACGCGCCGCGGCCTGTGCATCGGTGGCCGCCTGGCGTGCCTTGGTGGATTGGGTCTTGGCCAGCGCAAGCTGCGCGTCGCCATTGGCTTCTTCGGCCAGACGCAGGGCAGTGCTGTAGTCGCGATCGGTGACGGCGCGCTGCGCCTGGGACAGCTTGTCGTTGGCCAGGCGCAACTCGGCAGGCGCGAAGCCTTGCGCACCGGCGGCGTTGGCAGCGTCCACCGATGCCCGCGCGACCGTCATCTGGTCGGTGGGCGGTGGAATGCTCGAGCACGCGGCCGCGCCGAGCGCGACCACCCCGGCCATGGCAAGCGTGCAGGGGGAAAGCAAGTTGGTAGATCTCATGCGAAATTTCCTTCGATGTCTTGGGCACGCGGCGCGGCACAGGACGCAGCATGGCGGCCGCTCACGGCCCCGTCTGTCGGGTGCCGCACACAGTGGAAAATCGCTTGAAGCAGCCGCAGGGCGCGCTGCTCACTCCATCCGCACCCACCGCAGGTTCAACGCGTTCCACGGCGTGTGCACGACCTGCACCCCATCGCGCATCGCCCACGGCAGCATCTGGCGATGCAAGGGAATCAGGTAGGCGCCCTCGTGCAGCTTGATGAAGGCCGCACGGATCATCGCGTTGCGCTTGGTCGTGTCCATCTCGGTCTTCATCGCGTCGATGAACTTGTCCAGCTCGGCGTCGGCGAAGCGGCCCGAGTTGAAGCGCCCGTCGCCGCTGGTGGCGTTTTCCGAGTGCGCGACCAGGGTCAGGCTGGTCTGCGGGTCGCTGCCGGAGCCGCCGATGCCGATCAAGAAGAAGCTCGCATCGCGCTTGTCCAGCCGTGGCGAGAAGCTGACCATGGGCTCGGCATGCACCGGCGCGCGGATGCCCACACGCGCCAGCATGGCGGACACCGCGATGCAGATCTTCTCGTCGTTGATGTAGCGGTTGTTGGGGCAATCGAGGCGCACCTCGAAGCCGTCGGCATAGCCCGCCTCCGCGAGCAGCTTGCGGGCCAGTGCCGGATCGTGCGGGTAGCGGGCCTCCGTCTCGCCGTCGCCCGCCGCGGGTGCGAAGGCGATGGAGCCGGTGGGCGCCGCGGCGCCTCGCATCACCTTGGTCCGCAAGGCCTCCACGTCGATCGCGTGGTAGAAGGCCAGCCGCACGCGCCGGTCCTTGAAGGGGTTCTTGCCCTTGACGCTCGAATACTGCAACTCGTCGCGGTACTGGTCGAAGCCGAGGTGGATGACGCGCCACTCCTGGCCCTCGACCACCTTGACGCCCTTTTGCGCGCGCAGCTTGTCCACGTCGGTGGGCGGCGGGTCGAGCACGAAATCGAGCTCGCCCGAGAGCAGCGCGGCGATGCGCGTGGGGCCGCTGCTGATGGGGCGGTAGACCACCTCGTTGATGTTGCCGTCGAAGCGGCCCCAGTAGTTCGGGTTGCGCACGAGCACCGTGCGAACGCCCGGCTCGTAGCGCTTGAGCATGTAGGGGCCCGTGCCCATGGCATTGCGTGCGGCGAAGGTTTCCTCGCGCTCCGAATAGGCCTGGGGCCGCGTGACACCGTGCGCCTCGCACCACGCACGGCTCATGATGGCCGCGGACAGCAGTTGCTCGAGCAGGACGGGGTTGGGCGTGTCCAGCACGAACTCGACGGTGAGGGCGTCGATCTTGCGCGCTTGCCCGAGCCGCGTGGTCAGCGCCCGGTTGGAGGCGTTCGGGTGCTGCGAACGCTGCACCGAGAAGACGACGTCGTCGGCCGTGAGCGGCGTGCCGTCGTGGAACTTCACGCCCTCGCGCAACTTGAAGCGCCAATGCAGCGGATCGCGCACTTCCCACGATTGCGCTAGCGAGGGCTCAAAGTTGGTGTCCTTGCCTCGCTGCACCAACTGTTCGTAGATCGCGGCCGAGAAATTCTGCGAGAACGAATCGGCGACGGCGTGGAAGTCGAAGCTCAGCACGTCCCCTGCGGAGGACCATCGCAGCGCGCCGTCCGCGGCCTGGGAGCCTGTCGTGCCCACGAGCAGCAGGCATGACAGAACCGCGCGAAGGATCAAGGGAACAAAGGGAATGAAACGCATGGTCCGCCCCTGTCAGTTCGATGGGGCGCGATCATAGGCCGCGTTCGCGTCTCGCGGGCTGCGACTGATGCAGGAACTTGGTGTACAGATCGCGCGGCGGCGCCACCGAGATGGACTTGAGCACCTGGCCGACATTGCCCCGGTGATAGGCACCGTGCGTGTGCACGTGGAGAAGGATTTCTTCCCGCGACATGCGGCCCTTGTCGCCGTCCGCGAAGGTGAAGTCCAGCACCTGCGCGAGCGCGGGCTCGGTGAGTTCGCGGACGTGGTTCAGGTACCAGGCATCCGTGGCCTCGACGTCGGCTCGAAGCTGGGCCAGCGACGGCGTGTCCTTCGTGTTGGTGGCCTCGAAGGGTGCCGCCTCGCCGCTCAGGCGGGCGCGGAAGAGCCTGTCGACCACGTAGATGTGGTTGAGGGTGCGAATGCAGGTGTGCAGCGGTTCGGCGTGCTCCGGCGGCAAGGTGGCGAGGAGCGCGAACAGCTCCGAATTGGCCCAGGCCTTGTAGCCGAACAATGATTTCAGTGTGTCGAGGGACATGGCGGCAGCGTTCGAGTCCGGTGGCCTGGCGAATCGCCAGGCCGGAATCTTATCTGCCACCCCTCGACATGGATCGCGGACCGGGCCTGCCCGCGCCGCCGCCGGCTCAGGTGCGGGCCGCGGCGTGCGTGCCGGTGACCGGCTGCGTCGGCGCCACCTCCAGCAGTTCCTCGAACAGCGCGCGGTAGTGCACCACGGCCTTGCGCAAGTCCTCGGTGTCGGCCTGGCCGTTGCGGTCCCGCAGCGCCACGGCCTGTGCCGCGCGGTAGTGGTCGACGACCTGCGGATGGTCGACCGAGATGTCCGCTGCGCGGCGCTCGAAGTCGCCCATCGGGTAGCCGCGCTTGAGCATCAGCTCGCGCACGAGGCGGTCGGCATCGGCGAGCACGGCCTTGGGGTTGTCGACGAACTGGCTCTGCAGATGCCGCCAGGCCTGGCCGAAGCGTGCGGCCTCGTCCGGCGAGAGCGGGACGATGTCCAGCTTCTCGACACGTTTGCGGCGCTCCTCCAGCTCGCGTTCGGCCTTCGAGCGGCTGCCCAGCGCATCGACGGCATGGTGGTATTCGTCGCCGAAATGCTCTTGCAGCTTGCGCGACTTCGTGCGCTGGTAGATGACGCCCCCGATCACCGCGATCAGCACGAGGATGAACACGACGAGCAGGTTCATGGTGGTGGAATCGATCGAATTCATGGCGGACTCCTGTGCGTGCAGCCGCGAAGGCGCGGCTTCCCGAACGACTATCGGCGATGCTCGCGAACAGGTCGATCGGTAGGCTGCACTTTCGGTTGCACGCGATGTCCGAAGCGCCTGTAGGACGCTCGCCCGTCAGGCATCCACCATGCATGGACGGGCCAGGACTTGCTTATCGGTGGCCGCTGAGCGTCGAGCGTCAACGGGTCCGCGAGCGGCGCCGCACGACCGCGCCCATCGCGGCAAAGCCGGCGGCGAAGAGCGCGAAGGTCGACGGCTCGGGCACCGGCGACACGGGCGCGGAGGCCAGGTAGAAGGTCTCCGGGCCACCCGCGAAGCCGCTGGCGCTCGCCGACAGGCCCACGCGGAATGAATCGAAGCTGCCCGCAAAAATGCTCGAGGCCGCCGACACGTCGCCCGCATCGAGCCCGAAGACGAAGCCCGCGGTGCCGATACCGGCATTCGTGTCGTCGAAGTGCACGGCGCTGAATGGCGATGACGAGAACACGGCGGCGCCGCTGGTGTCATAGATCGTCAACACGAGGTCGGTGAGCGTGATGTCGCGCGCGCTGCCGGGCTCGTTGGCGTTGAACACGAGACGCAGGTCGGAGGCGCTGTCCACGCCCAGCTCGCCGAGCGTCCACAGCCGCGTCTGCGACGCGCCGGTCTTGGCGTCGCCGGTGATGCTCATCGTGTTGGTCGCGCTGTCGACGCCCACGCTGCCCGTCTCCAGCGCCGACTTGTTGGCACCCTGGATGGTGAGCACCGTGCTCACATGACCGAGCCCGGCGCCGTGCTCGACTGTGGGCGACACGAGCGTCAAGGCAGCGCTCGCCTGGGACCCGACCAAGGCCAATGCGGACGCAAGCGCCCAAGGGGTCAATCGAAAAGCTGTCATGGAACCTCCGGTTGTGCTGACCAGAGAGGGAAAAGCAAGCGGGGAACCGCATGCGTGACAGCCGCATGAAGTTGCCGTTGGTTTCAGTCTCTGTGCGGATTGCAGTGGCGAGACCCCGTGTAGGCCGGTTTGAACGGCTACATCGCACCAACACCCCCCGCACCTGAGGGGGCGTTGGCGTTACCGGCAACTCGGCTGCACATGCCACTGCCCGGACAGCGCAATGCCGGACTTTTCAGGTTCCGGAAACAACCATCCGGAAAAATCGGAATTCAGTCGCCTGCCGCCGGTGCCGTTTCGCCCATCCAGTTAGGGATGCAGTACAGCCCGACCTTGGCGTTCAATCGAGGGCATCACCGCCAGCGCACCTTGCCTGGCGCAGCAAGGGAGAAGCGCGCATGGACACCTCGCCTTCCGCATCCGCCACGGCCAGAGCAGGCAACGCCCTGCGATGCGTCGCCCCTCGACTCTTGCGCGGCCTGCTCGCGGCCACCGCGCTGTGTGCCACGCATGGCGTGGCTGCTGCGGAAGCGAGAGGGCCGAGCGGGGTTGTCGCGCTGGTCGTGTGCATCCTCTTCGTGATGTTCGCCGGCGCGCTTTGGGTGGTCTACAAGATCTGGATAACCGTCATCGACGTGGTCGCCAACAAGTCGGCCGACAAGAGCAACCGGCTCGCGGCGATTCTCGGCAAGAGCGAGGTCGGCGTCGACATGAAAGGCGTGCGCACCAAGGCCGTTGGTGTGGGCCTGAGCGCGACCATCGCGATCCTCGCGCTCGCCGTGGCGGCGATGTGGGTGTTGAACAATCAGACGGTGGTGTGAGGCCGGTGGCCTCCGCCTCTCAGGCCTCGGTCAGCGTGAGGAGGATGTCCGCGTACCAGGCCATGTTGAGCCCGAGCGCCTCGTCCTGCACCAGGTCGCGCGTGCCCATGTCCATGCGTGCCGAATGCACGCCCACGAGCTTCCACGGTAGCGGTTCGCTGCGCGGACGCGGCGTGTACAGCAGCACCGGCGCGCCGCTTGCGCCGCGGTGCATGCGTGCATCGGTGAGGAAGTAGCCCTGCCCCTGGAAGCGCAGGCCCAGCGACGACGCGAGCGTGGCCTGCCGCGCGATGGGCAGGTGGTGCACGGTATCGTGGAAGGACAGCGGAAAGCCGAGGATGGTCAGCGCGCTGCCGATGTGCACGTCGTCCAGCGAATCGAGCAGGTGCTCGGGCGTGAAGGCGCGCAGCTGGGTGTTGGGCGGCAGCGCGGTGCGCTCCAGCTCCACCACCGCCACGTCGATCTCGCCGCCGCTGTCCTGGGCCTGGTGCCAGATGGCGCGGCCGTCGCGGTACAGCAGCACCGACAGGCCCGACGACTGGGTGAGGTTCACCGCGTCGGTGTGCAGCTCGATCTCGATGCGGTCGGGCGTGTGCCCGCTGGCTTCGTCCAGCAGCACGTGCCGGCTCGTCACGAGGTACAGGCGGCCGTCGCGCTCGAAGAAGAAGCCGCTTGCGTTGGTGAGCGCGCGGGCACCCTCGAAGGTGCTCACGCGGGCGCTGGTCAGGAGGATCTGCTCAACCATATGCCGCGCCTGCCCACCGAAGCTGTCGCTCAGAAGCGGCGTGCCACCGGCGCCGGGCCGCGGCGTTCGAGGTGGCGGAAGGTGATGCGGCCCTTGCTCAGGTCATAGGGCGACATCTCCAGCGACACGTTGTCGCCGGCGAGGATGCGGATGTGATGCTTGCGCATGCGGCCGGAGGTGTAGGCCACGAGGATGTGGCCGTTGTCCAGCTTGACGCGGAATCGCGAGTCGGGGAGCACTTCGTCCACGACGCCTTGCATTTCGATGAGTTCTTCCTTGGCCATTCAAGCTCCTGGTGGCACGCACGGGCCAGGTGGCGACCAGGCCGGTGCCGGGTCGCATGCGTCGGGTCGTTGATCGAGACTGTGGCCGCAGCGCCGTACCGAGCGGCAGCGCCTTGGCGACAGAGGCGGGGTGTATGGGAGGGGGCCTGAGGTGCGGGACAACACGCAAGGCCGGCGGGGAGCTGTGTCGGACAGCGGGGGCCATGGTACACCCCGGCGCCAAATCGGTCGGCGCCAGGGTCGTTCGCAGCACTTCTCGACCACGGCCGCGTGCGCCTCAGCCGCCCACTTTTGCACCCTGTCGCACGGCGTTGGCATTGGGCGCCGGCGGCGCTAATCTGGACACATTCACCACTCCCACCGGAGCCCCCGAATGTGCACGAGCGAAGAACTGTCGAAGCTGGCGGACCTGCACGCCCGCGGCGTCCTGACCGACGACGAATTCAGCCGCGCGAAAAGCCGGCTGCTGGATTCGGCCGCCCCGTCCCGTCCGGCCGGCGAGGCGCCGGTCGTCCATGCCGTCAACACGCTGCGGCGCAGCGCGAGCGACCGCTGGATCGGCGGCGTCTGCGGCGGCATCGCACGCATCACGGGCGTCGCGTCGTGGGCCTGGCGGCTGCTCTTCGTGCTGCTCTTCCTGTTCGGCGGGACCGGCGGCTTGCTGTACCTGCTGCTGTGGGTGTTCGTGCCGCTGGAAGATGCGCCCGTCGCCAGCCCGACGCCGGCGCACGGTTGACGGCCGGGGCCGGCCGGATCAGGGCGCGGTCAGCCCACGTCGCGCATGCTGCGCATCGCAGGGTGCGAACGCAGCATGACGTAGCCCGAGCCCGTCGCCTGCACGGCGGCGTCCTGGTCGAGCCACATGAGCCATTCGTCGACGAGCGTGAATGGCACGTCGAACACGCACACGCCGCCCATGAATTCACCGTCGTCGCCCGACGGGTAGGCCTTCACCGGCCGCCATTCCAGCCGGGTCTTCTTGAGCATGTCCTGCAGCCAGCGCAGGCCCTCGCCCGGCGCCCGCGCGGTGGGCATGGTGGCGGGGATGTCCGAGGGGATGATGAGGAAAGCGACGTGCGCATCGAGTCCGTCGAGCCAGATGGCAACGCGGGTGTTCAGCCCCATGCGCAGCCGGATGGGCTGATCCCCGGTGACCTCGAACTCGGCGGTCCTGTAGTCGATGGCGAATGTGGAGGAGGCGTTCACACCGGTGGCTCGAGTGGCGACGAAGAGATTGTCGGAAGCGGGGCGCGGGGGCTGGCTGAAGCGTTCTTAAAGCGCGCGAAATTCGCGCAGTTTTCCCGGTACATCGCCCGCCGATGATCGGTTTGGCGCGGCGTGGCAGCAGCCAACGCCACGGATTGCGCACCGCTTGCAACTTGTTCCAATTGCGGGACACATGAGCAGCAGGGCATCGGCGATACCATCGACCGGCCTTGCCCCGCATCCTTTCCCCTTCCCTTGCTCCTTCGCCACCGGGACCCGCCATGACGCACCTCACCAGCCGCCTTGCGGCACTCACGCTTCTCGTCTCCCTCACCGGCCCGGCGCTCGCCGCGAGCTCCGCCGCCTCGTCCGCCTCGGACAGCGTCACCACCTCGGTGGGCAGCATCTCCGGCTCGTTCGAGCGCTCCAGCGCCAGCTCGTCCCACACCGCCACCGCGGCGGATGGCGACTACAAGGTGATCGACATGGCAGCCGTCGCCGACAAGCCGGGCATGGTCCGCATGAAGCTGCAGGCACTGGCCGAGAACACGGCCGGCGACCGCGAGTTCGTGCTCGTGCTGCCGCAGGAGGCGGTGCAGCGCGGCGAGATCGCAGTCGGCGGCGTCGTCACCGCGCATCACCGCGACTACGGCTACGAGTTCGCGAACCGCGACGTGCAAAAGCCGTTCTTCCTCGTGCTCGCCGACGACTGGTACAAGGAACTGCAGTCGCGGGCCGTCAAGCTTTGAGGCTGGCACGCGCGCCGCGGCGTGCGTTGCTCGTTTTCCTGATGCGGCGTCTCTTGCGGAACCCCTTGCGCAACCTCTTGCCGCTCCTTGGACTGGCCCTGGCCACAGGCGCCAGCCACGCCGGGGTCACGCGCTTTTGCGATCGACAAGCCGAGCTCACCGTGCAGCAACAGGACACACTGCTGCGCTTCGGCGGCGTCATCAAGAGCGAGCTGGAGAAATCCGGCGGCGCCGTCGCCATCCTCTCGCGCTCAGGGCTCGACCTGAGCCGCTTCCAGGTCCGCTACTCGCATGCGGGCGTGAGCCTGAAGCAAAGCGGCAACACGCCATGGTCGGTGCGGCAGCTCTACTACGCCTGCGACGAGAAGAAGCCGCGCATCTTCGACCAGGGCATCGCCGGATTCCTCATGGGCACGGACGATCCGTCCGTGGGCTATGTGTCGATGCTGCTGCTGCCGGCCGGTGCCGCCACATCGCTCGAACGCGCGGCACTCGATGACCGGCAATCCCTGAAGCTGCTGGGCGCCACGTACAGCGCCAACGCCTACCCGTTCAGCGTGCGCTACCAGAACTGCAACCAGTGGCTGATCGAGCTTCTCGCCGCCGCATGGGGCGGCGAGGACGTGGCCGCGTCCGACGACCTGCGTGGCGCGGCGCAGGCCTGGCTCAAGACGCAAAGCTATGCGCCGCACACCTTCGACGTCGGCTCGCACATCCTCATGGCTGCGGGCGCCTTCGTGCCCTGGGTGCATTCGGACGATCACCCGGGCGAGGACATCGAGCGCCTGGTCTACCGCGTGAGCATGCCGTCTTCCATCGAGGCCTTCGTGCATGCGAACGTGCCGGGTGCGAGGCGCATCGAGTTCTGCCATGCCGGCTCGAAGGTGGTGGTGCACGAGGGCTGGGAGCCGATTGCCGAAGGCTGCGAAGCCGCCGCCGCGGATCGTGTGGTGATGCTCGATTGACGTGTCCGAAACCGGCCAGACGCGGCCGCGCGCGCCCTGCACAGTGACGCCATCGCATCACGCGCAGGAGCCCACGAATGCATCTCACGAGCGAACCCGCCATCCTCTACTTCGGCACGCCGGTGGTCGTCATCAGCACCCTCAACGAGGACGGCAGCGCCAACCTCGCGCCCATGTCCTCGGCCTTCTGGCTGGGCTGGCGCTGCGTGCTCGGGCTGGGCGCCATGTCGCAGACGGCGCGCAACCTGCGCCGTGACGGGCAGTGCGTGCTCAACCTGCCGTCGCAGGCCGAGGTGTCGCAGGTCAACCGGCTCGCGCTCACCACCGGCGCCGAGCCCGTTCCCTCGCCGAAGGCGGCGCGCGGCTACCGGCACGTGAAGGACAAGTTCGCGGTGAGCGGCTTCACACGCGACGAATCGCACACCGTCGATGCGCCACGGGTGCGCGAATGTCCGGTGCAGATGGAGGCCGTGGTCGAGGCCATCCACGGCGTGGGCGATGACGACGAGCTGCTGCGCGGGCGCATCCTCAACATCGAGGTGCGCGTGCAGCGGGTGCACCTGCACCCCTCCATCGTCATGGACGGCCAGCGCGACCGCGTGGACCCGGACAAGTGGCGCCCGCTCATCATGAGCTTCCAGAAGTTCTACGGCCTGGCACCTGCGCAGCTGCACGATTCGTCGCTCGCGACGATTCCCGAGGCGATGTACCGCAGCCCCGACCTGGACCGAGCGCGACAGGCGGCGATGGCTTGAAGGACGGCGAACACAGGGACACACCTCGTCACTTCGTGGTGCGCGAAAGCGCGCGTGCATCGCGAAAGTGTCACGCCGCATTCATCGATGCTCGGAATACTCCGCCGTCTTTCAGACCCGCGGAGACTTCCCTTGCGTACCACGCACCTCTATCTCGCGCTGCTCGCCGTGCCCATCCTGCACGGCTGCGGCGGCAGCGACGACACACCGTCGCAGGCCCAGTCCGTGCCTGAAGGCACACGCACGACGCTCGCATTGCTCGAGACCACCGACCTGCACAGCAACGTCCAGAGCTACGACTATTTCAAGCTCGCCGAAGACAAGTCCATCGGCTTCGAACGCGTGGCCACGCTCATCAAGGCGGCCCGCACCGAGTTCCCGAACAACGTGCTGCTCGACAACGGCGACACCATCCAGGGCACGGCGCTGTCGGATTACCAGGCGCAGGTGAAGCCGCTCGCGTGCAGCGAGACGCTGGCCATTTACAAGGTGATGAACGCCATCGGCTACGACGGCGGCGGCATCGGCAACCACGAATTCAACTACGGCCTGCCCTACCTCAACCAGGTGACGGGCAGCCAGTTCAAGGTCGAAGGCGTCACGGCTGCGGCCCCCTGCGCCGGCCCGGCATTCCCGCAGGTGCTGGCCAACGTCACGAGCGTGAAGAGCGGCGCGCCGCTGTTCGCGCCTTACCGCATCATCACCAAAACCTTCTCCGCGAAGCAGCCTGACGGCACGACGGTGAACGTGCCGGTGAAGATCGGCATCATCGGCTTCACGCCGCCCACCATCATGGCCTGGGACAAGCGCTGGCTCGACGGCAAGGTGACGACGCAAGGCCTCGTCGAAACGGCGCAGAAGTACGTGCCCGAGATGCGCGCCAAGGGCGCCGACCTCGTCGTCGCCATCTCGCACGGCGGGCTGGACAACAGCACCTACGCCGCCGACATGGAGAACGGCAACTGGCATCTGTCCAAGGTGGCGGGCATCGACGCGATGCTCATCGGCCATTCGCACCAGATCTTCCCCAATGCCACGAGCACCGTGCCGCAGTTCAACCTGCCGGGCGTGGACAAGGTCAAGGGCACGGTCAACGGCGTGCCCACGGTGATGGCGAACTTCTGGGGCAAGCACCTGGGCGTCATCAAGCTCGAACTGGCCTATGCCAGTGGCAAGTGGACGGTGGACACGAGCAAGACCACGGTGGAAGCGCGCTCCACGCAAAACGCCGACAAGAGCTACGTCGCGGCCGACCCGAGCGTGGCCACCGCCATCGCGGCCGAGCACGCCGCCACCATCGACTACGTGAAGACGCCCATCGGCAGCACCGACTTCCGCATGAACACCTACTTCGCCGACGTGGGCGACGTGTCGGCGATCCAGGTCGTGAACCAGGCGCAAGCGAAGTACGTGGCCGACTACATCGCTGCCAACCTGCCGCAGTACGCCGCCCTGCCGGTGCTGTCGGTGAGTGCGCCGTTCAAGAGCGGCTTCGGCGGTGGTAACGACTTCACCGACGTGGCGCAAGGCAACGTGGCGATCAACAACGCCGCCGACCTCTACCTCTACCCGAACACCATCTACGCGGTGAAGGTGAAGGGCAGCGACATCCAGGCCTGGCTCGAGACCGCTGCCAAGCGCTTCAACCAGATCAACCCGGCGGCGACGGCCGACCAGGCGCTGGTGAGCAGCTTCCCCGGCTACAACTTCGACATGTTCACCTCGCCCGACCTGCACTACGAGATCGACGTGACGCAGGCCGTGGGCAGCCGCATCAAGAACCTGAGCTACAAGGGCGCGGCGATCGATGCGAACGCGGAGTTCATCGTCGCCACCAACAACTACCGCGCAAGCGGCGGCGGCAGCTTTCCGGGGCTGGACGGCAGCAAGACGATCTACGCCTCGCCGGACGCGAACCGCGATGCGCTCATCGGCTACATCAAGGCGGCGAAGACGCTGAGCCTCGCGGGCAACGGCTCGGCACGCAGCTGGCGCTTCACCAAGGTGGCGACGGCCGGCCGCGTGACCTTCAAGTCGGCCTCGGGCCAGCTGGCGCTGGCCACCGCCGCGGGCCTGGTCAACGTGTCGTCGATCAACAGCGACGACGGCAGCGGCAAGGGCCTGGCCGACTACGCGATCGACCTGAGCCAATGATGCGCAGCATCGCCTGCATGCTGCTTGCGGCGTCGCTCGCCGCATGCGCGCCGGATGCATCGACCGAACTGGCAAGCGGCAAGGCCTTGCTCGCATCCGCCGCGTCGAACGCGGCGGATGCGAAGGCCGCGCAGGCCCACCTGCAGCGCGCGGCAGAGCAGGGCCTGCCCGCGGCCGCCTTCCACCTCGGCCTGCTGTACCGCCGCGGCGCGGCCGGCCTGCCGGCAGACAAGGCGCAGGCCGTGAAGTGGCTGCGCGTGGCGGCCGAGGCAGGGTTGCCCGATGCGCAATTCATCCTCGGCCAGATGCTGATGAACGGCGAGGCCGGTGCGGCTGACGGCGCGCAGGCCCGTGCGTGGTTCGAGCGTGCGGCCGAGCATGAGCATGCAGCGGCGCACTTCGAGCTCGCGATGGCTTACCGTCGTGGCGCACTCGGCCTGGCGCCCGATGAGGCAGAGGCGCAGCGGCACTTGATGGAGGCCGAGCACGGCCTCGCGCATCGCATGCCACCGCCTTGAGCCGGCCAGAGAAACGCTGCCGTCTCGAATGCCCTGTCACCCCGGCGAACGCCGGGGTCCATCGCGGCGCCATATGCCGTGGCGATGGATCCCGGCGTTCGCCGGGATGACGCGCTTTCCCCAACCTGATCGGAGAAACCTCGATGAAGACGAACTTTCGCCGCACGCTCTTCGCGCTCGCCGCACTCTGCACTTGCGCAGGCGCGGCCCACGCCGCCACCGAAAACTACCTCCTCGCCGTGAGCTGGCAACCTGAGTTCTGCGAGACCAAGCCCAGCAAGCTCGAATGCCAGACGGCCACGCCCACGCGCTTCGACGCATCGCACTTCACGCTGCACGGCCTGTGGCCGCAAAGCGGCTCGTACTGCGGCGTGAGCAAGACCAACAAGTCCTACGACACTTCGAACCGCTGGAACAAGCTGCCGGCCGTGTCGCTCAACAGCAGCACGCGCGCCGACCTGCAGCAGAAGATGCCGGGCACGCAGTCCTACCTCGAGCGGCATGAGTGGATCAAGCACGGCACCTGCTCGGGCCTGTCGCAGCAAACCTACTTCAGCGATGCGCTGTCGCTGCTGGCCGGCCTGAACGCGGGCAGCCTGCAATCGCTCGTGGCCGCGAACGTGGGCGGCAGCACGACGCTCGACGATCTGTACAACGCCGTGACCAGCGACCTCGGCCCCGATGCCGAGACCGCCGTCGAATTCATCTGCGACTCGGGCAGCGCCGGCCAGATGCTCGCGGAGATCCGCTTCCACCTGCACCTGCCCAGCCCGCTGCCTTCGCTCATCCTGCCGCAGCACCTGGTGGACCCGCTGAACCCGGCTTCGGCCAGCCAGCTGTGCGATGCGGGCGAGGTGTTCATCGACGCAGCGGGCTCGTCGTCCTCGCTGCGGGCCGCTCGAACAATCGCACCGGCGGCGCCGCGCTGACGTGGCATCCGGCGGCGATGGGCTACGCTCGTGGCCCATCGCCCCAAGGATGCTTCGCATGCCGCCACGCCGAACCGCCTTCCTCGCTCGCGCCCGCAATCGCTCGATCGTCGCCGCGCTGGCATTGGCCGCATCCACCGTCGGCGCGCGGGCCGAGACCGTCGTCGTCACCGCCGACCGCATGGTCGACGTGATCGCCGGGCGCGTCACCGAGCGGCCGCAGGTCGTCATCACCGACGGCCGCATCGCCGCCGTCTCGACACAAGGCGCCGAGGTGCCGAAGGACGCGCGCCGCATCGACCTGCCCGGCATCACCTTGCTGCCGGGCCTCATCGACATGCACGTGCACCTCACCGGCGACCCGCACTACGGCGGCTACCGCGGGCTGGAGTTCACCGACGCGTTCTGGACCGCGCTGGGCGTGCCGCATGCGAAGAAGACGCTGGAGGCAGGCTTCACCACCGTGCGCAACGTGGGCTCGGACAACTATGCCGATGTCGCGCTGAAGCAGGCGATCGAGCAGGGCCACATTCCCGGGCCGCGCATCGTGCCGGCCACCTATGCCATCGGCGCGACGGGCGGCCATTGCGACGCGACCGAGTTCCCGCCCTCGGTGCACGTGGACTCACCCGCCGTGGCCGACGGCCCGCAGGCGATTCGCGCGGTCGTGCGCAAGCTGCGCAAGTACGGCGCGGAAGTGATCAAGTTCTGCGGCACCGGTGGCGTGTTCTCCAAGACCGACACGGTGGGCGGGCAGCAGTACGACCTGGCCGAGATGAAGGCCCTGGTGGACGAGGCCCACATGCTCGGCCTGAAGGTTGCCGTGCACGCCCACGGCACCAGCGGCATCAAGGATGCCTTGCGCGCCGGCGCCGACACCATCGAGCACGCCAGCCTCGCCGACGACGAGGCGTTCAAGCTCGCCAGGGAGCATGGCGCCTGGTTCTCGATGGACATCTACAACGACGACTACATCCTCGCCGAGGGCGAGAAGAACGGCACTTTCAAGGAGTCGCTCGAGAAGGAACGCATGATCGGCCTCAAGCAGCGCCAGACCTTCCAGGCTGCGGTGAAGGCCGGCGTGAAGATGATCTTCGGCACCGACGCCGGCATCTACCCGCACGGCGACAACGCAAGGCAGTTCGCGACCATGGTGCAGTGGGGCATGACGCCGATGCAGGCCATCCAGGCCGCCACCGTCAACGCGGCGCAGGCGCTCGGCCGTCCGAACGACGTGGGCGCGATTGCGGTGGGGCGCTACGGCGACCTCATCGGCGTGGCCGGTGACCCGACCGTGGACGTGAAGCTGCTGCAGCACGTGGGCTTCGTGATGAAGGGCGGCGAGGTGGTGAAGGACGCGCGCTGAGCGCGAACCATCACTTGCCGCCTGAGGCCGCCGGCCGATCGCCGGCGTCAGCCGCGCCCCGCCTCGGCCGCTTCACCGCTCTCACCTTGCCGCTGTTGCCACCGCCGCAGTAGAAGCGGCCGGCCCCATCCGACTCGAGCCCGGAGACCATGGCGCCGGCTGGCATCTCCAGCGCTTGCAGCACCTCGCCCGTGCGCGCATCGATGCGGCGCAGCTCGCTCTCCTCGTCTTCCCAGGTGGCATGCCACAGCTCGCCGTCGACCCAGCTCACGCCGGTGACGAAGCGGTTGCTCTCGATGCTGCGAACGACGGCGCCCGTGGCCGGGTCGACCTGGTGGATCTTGCGGTCGCGGTACTGGCCCACCCACAGCATGCCCTCAGCCCAGGCCAGGCCCGAGTTGCCGCCGCCGGGCGGCGCGGGAATGGAGCCCAGCACGGCGCCGCTGGCCGGATCGATCTTGTGGATGCGGTCGTCGGCGATCTGGAACAGGTGCTGCCCGTCGAAGGCCGTGCCTGCGTGCGCAGGAACATTGATGGTGCGCACTGTCTCGCCGCTGGCCGGGTCGAAGGCGTTGAGCTTGTCGCCCGACGCGAACCAGACTTGCTGGCCGTCGTAGGTGACGCCGGCGACCTTCTCCCGACCAGGGAACGGGCCGTACTCGCGAACGATCTGCGCTGTGTCTCGCTTCATGCCGCGATCCTACTCACGACGGCAGCGAGATGGGGAGTAACAGCGCTGTCGTGAATCCGGTGACGGAGGGCGTGGCCATCCAGCGGCGCGAGCGTCCCTGGCCCAGCCATTGCACCTTGCCTTGCGCGGCGAGCGATTCGAGCGCGCGCTGCACGGTGCGCTGGCTGGCACCCGCGGCCAGCGAGAGCGCCGAGCTCGACCACGATTCGCCATCGGCCAGCAAGGCCAGCACCTCGCCATGCGCTTCGTCCACTGGCTGGGCCAGCACGACCACGTCAGCCGCATGGCGCGGCGCCAGAATGAAGCCCTTGGCCGTCGCGCTCACGCCGGCCAAGGGCCGCAGCAGCGTGCGAAGCCGCCCCATCTCGACCCGCAGGCGGGCCCGGTACGACTCGTCCGCCCGCTTGCCGCGGAAGGCCCGCGCGACGAGCGTGTCGCGCGGCACGTCGGCCGGCCACGCTTCGGCGAGCGTGCGCGCCAGGGTGAACAGCACCGGCCGGCCGGCAAGCGACACCGAGGTCTGCGACTGGCGCACCGCGTATCGGCACGCGTCGATGACGAAGGCGTCGGACGCGAGCAGCGTCTCCACGTCGTCGAGCCGCAGGACACGCTCCTCGCCGCGTGCGATCAGCCTCGCGGCGGGCGCATCCAGGGCGAGCGAGGCGCTTTCCACTTCGGCCAGCAGCGCGGGGATGCCGGCGTGGCGCGCGGCACGGTGGGCGCCTGCGAGCGCGGCACGCGCCGACTTCGTCTGCAGGCGCCGCACACACACGCCTGCCACCACCAGCGCATGGGCGGCCTTCGAGGCGGGCGGCAAAGGCGTGGGGTCCAGCCGCGCGAGCACCTGTTCGGCCTCGGCAAGCTGGCCGATCAGCAACAACCGCCGCGCCTGGAGGTGCCCGGCGTGCGCGGCGTTGGCTGCGTCGCCATGCGCCTGGAGCGTCGTGCGCGCATCGTCCAGCGCCTTCGCCGGCCAGCCCAGGTCGCGCGAGACCAGCGCGACTTCGGCTTCGGCCAGCACGCAGCGTGCGCGGGCCACGGCGTCCTTCGAGCCGAAGGCGCGGGCAGCCGTTCGCAGGAGCACCTTGGCGCGGACGAGATCGCCCAGCCGCGCCATCGCGATGCCGCGCAGCGCGAGCGCCGGCGCGTCGTCGCGCAAGGCGATGTGGTTGAGCGCGCCGAGGACGTCGCCCGCCGCGAGCGCGCGGGCAGCGGCGGCGATCAGCGGGTCCAGGCCTGCCTTGCGCGAAACGGCGCCGGAAATCCCGCCAGATTTGTCACTCACACCCATCGCCTGCCCATTCCTACGATGCGCCCACGCTTGATCGACAACTGACCGAAAGGAGATGGGCGATGACACATCACACTGGAACCCGCGAAGAATGGCTGGCCGCACGGATGAAGCTGCTCGCGGCTGAAAAGGAACTCACGCGGCGCAGCGACGAGCTCGCCAAGCAACGCCAGCAACTGCCCTGGGTGCGCGTGGACAAGAGCTACCGCTTCGAGACCGAGGCGGGCCGCGCGTCGCTGGCTGACCTCTTCCAGGGCCGTTCGCAGCTGCTCGTCTACCACTTCATGTTCGGGCCCGACTATACGGCCGGCTGCCCTTCGTGCTCGATGATCGCGGACGGCTTCAACGCCTTCGCGGTCCACCTTGCCAACCACGACGTGACGCTGTGCGCCGTCTCGAGCGCGCCGCTGGCCAAGCTTGTGGCCTACAAGCGCCGCATGGGCTGGACCTTTCCCTGGGCGTCCTCGGCCGGCAGCGACTTCAACGCCGACTTCAACGTGTCCTTCACCGAGGCGCAGCAGCGCGACAAGGGCATCGACTACAACTACCGGCGCGAGCCGGCGTGGGGCTGGCGCGAGGGCGAGGAAGGCGGCGGTGAAGGCCCCGTGGCCCAGCTCGCTGCCACCACGGGCACGAGCGCGGCCACCTACACGCGGGAGCGGCCGGGCATGAGCGCCTTCGTGCTCGACGGTGGCGTCGTGCATCACACCTACTCCACCTATGCACGCGGCCTGGACGCGATGTGGGGGGCCTACCAGTGGCTGGACCGCGCGCCGCTCGGACGCAACGAAACCGGCATCTGGTGGAAGCGCCATGACGAGTACGGGCAAGCGGCGCACGCAGCCGCCACCTGCTGCGCGTGATGCCATGGGCCGGCACGCTGTCATCGGTGTGTCGGCCCTGCTCTTCGCGGCGAGCGCGGCGGCGACCGTCGCCTGCGGCCTGTCGATGGCAGGCATGGCCGAGACGCCCATGCCCGGCGGCTGGCGCTTGTCCGCGGCGTGGATGCCGATGTGCGGGCAGAGCTGGGCCGGCGCGGCACTGTCCTTCGTCGGCATGTGGGCGGTGATGATGGTCGCGATGATGCTGCCCTCGCTCGCGGCCATGCTGTGGCGGCAAGGGGTGTGGTCGGGCCGCGGCAGCGTCGCTGAGATGCTTCCGGCGGGTGCCGGGTACTTCTTCGTGTGGACGGCGCTCGGGCTCGTGATCTTCGTGACCGGCGCCGCCTTCGCGCAGGCCGCGATGCAGTGGGCGGCGTTGGCGCACGCCGTTCCCCTGACTGCCGGGCCGATCGTCCTGCTGGCGGGTGCGAGCCAGTTCAGCGCTTGGAAGACGCGTCAGCTGGCCTGCATCGGGCGCGCAGCGGCGGGCGTGGGCGCAGGCGCCGGGCACGCCAGGTCAGCCTGGCGGCACGGTGTGCGCATGGGCCTGCACTGCTGCCAGTCCTGCGCCGGCCTCACGGCCGTGTTTCTCGTCATGGGCGTGATGGACTGGCGGGCGATGGCGGTCGTGACGGCGGCGATCAGCGCCGAGCGGTTGGCACACGATGGCGAGCGCATCGCGAAGGTCATTGGCATTGTGCTGATTGGTGCCGGCGGTTTGATGATCGCGTCGATCGCCTCGGGGCGATGACCCCGCAAGGATCGACGGCGAACCTCAAGCACCGCGCGCCGCCGCCTCACGCAACTTGTCCTTCTTGCTCTTGCGCTTGCCCTTCACGCCGCCGGTCGAATCGGTGGAACCGGCAGCCGCCGCGGTCTGCGTCGGCTCGAAGCCGGCAATGCGTTCACGCGCCACGCGCCGGCCCTGGCGCTTCTCGATCAAGCGGAAGTGCGCTTCCGTGTCCGCGCTGATGAAGCTCACCGCCAGCCCACTCGCCCCGGCGCGCGCGGTGCGGCCGATGCGGTGCTGGTGATCGGCCGCGGCGCGCGGCAGGTCGTAGTTCACCACCACCGGCAACTGCTCGATGTCGATGCCGCGCGCCGCCACATCGGTGGCCACGAGCACCTGCAGCCGCCCCGCCTTGAAGTCGGCCAGCACCCGCGTGCGTGCGCCCTGGCTCGCATCGCCGTGCCATGCCGCCGCTGCAACGCCCGAGCGGCGCAGCTTGTCGGCCAGGTGCTCGCTCGCATAGCGCGTGGCCACGAAGACGAGCACCTGCGTCCAGCCGCCTTGCTGGATGAGGTGGCGCAGCAAGGGCGTGCGCTGCGCGGCATCGACCTCGATCGCATGCTGCTCGACCGCGGGCTGCTCGCCGGCCGCCTGCCGCACGTCGATGCGCATCGGGTCGCGCAACAGCGATTGCGCCAGCGCCTCGACGGCCGGCGCGAAGGTGGCCGAGAACAGCAGGTTCTGTCGATGCGCCGGCAGCATCGCGAGCACACGCGCGAGCTCATCGGCGAAGCCGGCGTCGAGCATGCGGTCGGCTTCGTCCAGCACCAGCATCGCCACGCCGTCCAGGCGAAGCGCGTTGTGCTCGATCACGTCGAGCAGCCGCCCCGGCGTCGCGACCACCACCTCCGCGCCGCCGCGCAGGCCCATCAGCTGCGGGTTGATGGACACGCCGCCGAACAGCACGGCCACCTTCACCGGCGCGGTGAGCTGCCGCGAGAGATCGCGGATGGCCTCGCCGACTTGGGCCGCCAGTTCGCGGGTGGGCACCAGCACCAGCGCATGCAGCTTGCGTGGCGCCGTGCGGGAGATGGATTCCAACTGTTGCAGCATGGGCAAGGCAAAAGCCGCGGTCTTGCCCGAGCCGGTCGGCGCCATCGCCAGAACATCGAGCCCCTTCAACACGGCCGGAATGGCAGCCGCCTGCACGGCCGTGGGCTGCGTCCACCCAAGCTCGTTCGCCCCGCGCGCGAGCGCCTCGGACAAGCCCAGCGATGCGAGCGCGCTCACAGCCGCCGCACCTTCACCGACTTGCCCTTCACGCGGCCGGCGTTGAGCGCGCGCAAGGCCTTGTCGGCGATGCCGCGATCCACGGCCACATAGGTCGAGAACTCGTTGACGTTGATCTTGCCGATCTGCGCGGACTCGAAACCCATGTCCTTGGTCAGCGCGCCCAGCACGTCGCCGGGGCGGATCTTTTCCTTGCGCCCGCCCAGGATCTGCAGCGTCACCATCGGCGGACGCAAGGGCGGTGCATCGGCCGGTGCGACCAGCTCGCTCAGGGGCTGCCAGACGCTTGGGCTGCCCTGCATCTGCTCGATGCGGCCGACGCGGCCCATCTCGTCCATGCTGGCCAGGCTGAAGGCCCAGCCTTCTTCATCGGCGCGGCCCGTGCGGCCGACACGGTGCGTGTGCACCTCCACGTCGGGCGAGATGTCCACGTTGATCACCGCCTCGAGCTGGGCGATGTCCAGGCCGCGCGCGGCGACGTCCGTGGCCACCAGCACGCTGCAGCTGCGGTTGGAAAACTGCACCAGCACCTGGTCGCGGTCGCGCTGGTCCAGGTCGCCATGCAGCTCCAGCGCGACGATGCCTTGCGCCTGCAGCACGGCGACCAGATCGCGGCATTGCTGCTTGGTGTTGCAGAAGGCGAGCGTGCTCACCGGGCGGTAGTGGTCGAGCAGCAGGCCCACGGCATGCAGCCGCTCGCTCTCTTGCACCTCGACGAAGCGCTGGCGGATCTTGGTGGCGGCATGGCGCTCGGTCAGCTTGACTTCACGCGGATCGCGCATGAAGCGCTTGGCCATCGCGGCCACGCCATCGGGGTAGGTGGCGGAGAACAGCAGCGTCTGGCGCTGCTTGGGGCACAGCGCGATCACCTTGGCGATGTCCTCGGCGAAACCCATGTCCAGCATGCGGTCGGCCTCGTCGAGCACCAGGGTGTTCAGCGCGTCCAGCGCGAGCGTCTCCCGCGAGAGGTGATCGAGGATGCGGCCCGGCGTGCCGACGACGATGTGCGCGCCGTGCTCCAGGCTCGCGAGCTGCGCCCGCACGGGCGCGCCGCCGCACAGGGTCAGCGTCTTGATGTTGTCCTCGGCGCGCGCGAGGCGCCGGATCTCCTGCGTGACCTGCTCGGCCAGCTCGCGCGTGGGGCACAGCACCAGCGCCTGCACGGCGAAGCGCCGCACGTTCAGGTTGGCAAGCAAGGGCAGCGCGAAGGCAGCGGTCTTGCCGCTGCCGGTCTTGGCCTGTGCGATGAGGTCATGGCCTGCGAGCGCGAGCGGAAGGCTTGCGGCCTGGATGGGCGTCATCGCCAAGTAGCCGAGCTGCCGAAGGTTGGCAAGCGTCGTGGGCGGGAGAGGAAGGCTGTCGAAGGACGGGCCGGCGGCAGGAGCGGCAGGCGCCGTCGTGGGAGAGGTGGTCATGCGCGATTATCGGGAATGCGATGCCCCGCGACGATTCGCGATGTGGCGGCCCCGCCGCAGCGACCTCCGGCTACGGAAGTCGGGTGGAGCCCATCAGCGCTTTCAGTGCGATGTAGCCGATGGCCGCCTTGCGCGATGCCTCGTCGAGGTTCGACTCGGCGTGAGGCAGCAGGGGCTCGCCATGCGCGCCGCTCAGGAAAGCGTCGGTCACTTTGCGCTGGAGCTGGAGGCTGGCACTCGCGGTGTCCGCCGCCGCTGGTGTCGCTCGTCTCGACGCGGGCAGCGTGCCGTGCTGGCGCACTGGTGATGCGCCATCCGCCAATGGCCGAGGAGGGCCGGGCAGCTCCGATCGCTGCATGAAGTTCGCTTTAGTGCTTCGCGTGGTCGCAGCCTCCGCACGCTGCTCCGCGGCGATGGAGGCGGGCGGAAGCGGCGGCGTGTCGCGTCTGCTGATGCCTTTGGACGACATGGTGGGACCTCCTCAGACTTTCACGAAGCCAAGCGGCTCGGCGGCGGACCCGGCCTTGCTCAGCAGGGCCGCTGACTTCTGCCGCTCTTCCTGCAGCAGGTACATCAGCGGACTTTCCGCCAACTCTTTCGGACCTTCGATCTGTGAGCTGGCGGCAATGAGCATCGTGATCGCATCGGCACGGCAGGTGGCGCGATCGAAATCCCGCCCCTGCATCAGCGCATCGGTCACTTCCTCGATGAGGGCGCGAAAACGGCTGACCAGCTCCGGGCTCAGTGGGATGTCCGAGGCCGGCCGTGCGGGCGCCCTCATTGCAGGACGTCTCCTGCTGAGCGGCGCTTCCGCCGGACATGTCGTGGCTTGGGGGTCTGTCGGCGAAGGTCATGGATGAAGGCCGGCACCAAGTCCCGGTGCCTCGGAAGTGCCAACCATAAAAGATGACGCATGCCGCCACGCATGCCCACCGGAAGACATCCACCGTCTTGCGAACTTCTCACGAATCCGACGACCCCGCCCCGCGTCCGGAGGATGCCGGCTTGCCGAAGTCGCCATCGATCCAGGCCTGTGCACTCGACGAGTTCAGCTTGAAACCCGCGGACACCCGCACGCGGGCGAGCGTCTCGCCGGTCACGTCGAGCGCCGTCAGCATCGCGTGCGGGTCGTCCTCGTCGGGCACGATGTCCAGCGTCACGTCGATGCGGCCGGACGGCCCGTTCACGCTGACGCTGCGGTGATGCAGCGCATGCAGATGCTGCTCGTGGCGGCGAATCACTTCCGACGCGGTCTTGACCAGCGTGTTGAAGGCCGACACGTCCAGCGGCTTGGGGTTCTTCTTGTCGCGGCCCATGGTCCAGGGGCCGACGAGCGCGGGCTCGGGCTCGCCGTCCTTGATCATCGCCACCGCCCAGCCGTCGTCGTCCTCGTTCTTGATGACCTGGGCGGTCCAGCCCTTGTCACGCCAGAGGCGGTCTTCGTGCTGGGGTTCGGTGGTGTCGGTGTCGAAAGTGTCGGATGTCATGCCGCAAATCTTAAGCGCCGTCTCCGGCCCCGAGATCCCGCGCCGTGAGCCACAGCCGCAGGTCGAACTCCAGCTGGTGATAGTCCGGCTCCATGTGCTGGCACAAGGCATAGAAGGCCTTGTCGTGCTCGCGCTCCTTCAGGTGCGCGAGTTCGTGCACGACGATCATGCGCAGGAAGTCCGCCGGCGCTTCCTTGAACAGGGTGGCGATGCGGATTTCGCGCTTGGCCTTGAGCCGGCCGCCCTGCACGCGCGACACCGCCGTGTGCGTGCCCAGCGCATTGCGCACGAGGTGCAGCGACGGGTCGTAGGCCACCTTGGCCACGGGCGGCGCGCTGCGCATGTGGCGTGACTTGAGTTCGTTCACGTAGTCGTAGAGGGCGCGTTCGGTGCGCACCGCATGCGGCTCGGGGTGGCGCAGCGCCACGGTCTGCGCCAGCCGGCCGTTGTCGATCAGCGCCTGCACCTGGGCGAGCAGATCGGGTGAGTACCCTCGCAGGTAGGGCAGGTTCATGCGGGCGTTTTCCGCGCCCAGGCCAGCAGCAGGTTGTTGGCCGGCATCGCGACGCGCTCGCGCAGCACGAGTCCTGCACGGGCGGCTTCATGCGCCACGTCCTCGCGCCGGCGCACGCCCCAGGCCGGGTTGCGTGCGCGCAGGTCGGCGTCGAAGGCCAGGTTGCCGGGTGACGTGGGCACCTCGTCCTCGAGGTAGGGGCCATAGGTGATGAGCAGGCCCTGGGGCGCGAGATGGCGTGCGGCGCCCTGCATGAGCCCTGCGCAGCAGGCCCAGGGGGCGATGTGGATCATGTTGGCGCAGAAGATCGCATCCACCTGCGCCGGTACGCCGGGCCAATGCGCTTGCAGCACGTCCAGCTGCTGCGGGGCATGCACTCGTTCGAGCCCCGCGCACCAGGCGCTGATCGATGGCAGCGAGGCGGCGTCGAAATCGGTCGGCCACCAGTCCCAGCCGGGCAGGCCGGCGCTGCAATGGGCCGCATGCTGGCCGGTGCCGCTGGCGATTTCCAGCAGTTGCCCATTCGCGGGCAGCAGCCGCTGCAACTCGGCGAGGATGGGCTGGCGGTTGCGTTCGGCTGCGGGGCTGTGGAGGCGCTGTGTTTCAGTCATCGGCGATCCTCTCAGCTCATGCGAAGCAGGCGCTCGGCTTCTTCCAGCCGCGCATCCTCGATCTCGCGCAACACGCCGGACAAATCCACCGCGCCGGGCTGGTGCTCGTAGCGGCCGGTCAGCGGCATGTCCGGCACCAGCCGGCCGCCGGCGTAATGCGCCCAGATCTCGGGGCCGTATTGCGTGGAGAGCAAGTCGGGCGCGTGCCGGCCGAAGAAGCTGCGCAGGTTGTCGACATCGCGCAGCAGCATGCGCGGCGCGTGGTTGTTGCCGGCGGCGTCCACGGCCTGCGGCAAGTCGATGATCACCGGCCCGTCGGCAGCCAGCAGGATGTTGAACTCCGACAGGTCGCCGTGGATCACGCCGGCGCAGAGCATGCGCACCACTTCCCTGATCAGCGTCGCATGGTGCTCGCGCGTCTGCTCGTCGGTGAAGTCCAGGTCGTTCAGCCGCGGTGCGGCGTCGCCGCGCTCGTCGGCCACCAGTTCCATCAGCAACACGCCATCATGGAAGTTGCTGGGCCGGGGCACGCGCACGCCGGCCGCGGCCAGACGGTACAAGGCGTCGACTTCCGCGCTCTGCCATGCCGCCTCCTGCTGTTCGCGGCCGAAGGCCGTGCCCTTGGCCATCGCGCGCGCCTGGCGGCTGTTGCGGACCTTGCGGTTCTCGGTGTAATCCACCGCCTGCCGGAAGCTTCGCTGATGCGCCTGCTTGTAGACCTTGGCCGCCCAGGTCTCGTCGCCGCAGCGCACGACGTAGACATCGGCTTCCTTGCCGCTCTTGAGCTGGCGCACGACGTTGTCGATCAGGCCTTCGGAGATGAGGGTTTGCAGGCGGGCTGGGGGTTTCATCGACGGATTGTCGGGCCTTGCGCGAAGCTCCCGGCAGACAGGTCCGCGTCACGCCGAAGCCGGCAACGCGAAGCGGTAGCTGCCCAGTTCGTCGAAGCTCAGCTCGACATCGGCGCCGGCACGGCTGCCCGCGCTCAAGGCCTGCATGCCGCCCCACGCGCCGGTGGTGACCACACTGCCCGCGGGCACCGTCAGCCCATCGCGGCAGACATGCTTCAGCCACGCCGGCAGCAGCCAGGCCGGATCGTCGAGCGAATGGCCGCCGCTCAGCGTGATCTCGGCCGCGTCCTGCTGCGACAGGCGCCATGACAGGCGCGACCAGTCGAGGCGCCGCCAGGCTTGCCAGGGGCCGAGCAGCAGCGCGCCATGCGATTGGTGATCGGCCATGCGCAGCAGCGCCGGCGCGGCGAGGCCTTCGCGCCAGCGCGAGGCCACGAGTTCCACCGAGATCGCCATCGCGTCGATCCATGCGTCCGCCTGGCCCGGCTGCATGCCGTGCGCGGCCTCCGGCGTCACGTCGCGTCCCAGGCGCAAGGCGATCTCGGCTTCGACGCCCAGCAGGGGCCAGGCCGCAACCACGCGGCCGATGCCTGCCGGGTCCAACGGCGAATGGCTGAACGGACCGGCGCGCGTCGCACCGCCGGACTTCCAGTGCCGCACCGGCACGCCGGGCGGCGACCATCCGAGAAGCGCGGCCACGCCGTCCTGCACGGCATAGGCCTGGTCTTCGGTGATGACGGCATCGGCCCAGTCGGCGGCGTGCAGCGCATCGCCGCTTGTCCGGGCTGCGGCCAGGGCCTGGATAAGATCTTCGTGAGGCATGCAGGGCGTGGCGCAGGCAGCTCAGCCGCGCAGTGCCGACTCGATCGCCGCGATGTCGATCTTCTTCATCTCCATCATGGCGTCGAATGCGCGCTTGGCCGCCGCGCGGTCCGGGTTGTCGAGCGCGGCCATGAGGACGCGCGGCGTGATCTGCCACGACAGGCCCCACTTGTCCTTGCACCAGCCGCAGGCGCTTTCCTCGCCGCCGTTGCCGACGATGGCGTTCCACAGGCGGTCGGTCTCCGCCTGGTCGTCGGTCGCCACCTGGAACGAGAACGCCTCGCTGTGCTTGAACTGCGGACCGCCGTTCAACCCGATGCACGGAATGCCGAGCACCGTGAAGTTGACGACCAGGACGTCGCCCTGCTTACCGTCGGGATAGTCACCGGGCGCGCGATGGATCGCGCCCACCGCGCTGTCGGGGAATGTCTCGGCGTAGAACTTCGCCGCGTCGAGGGCGGTGCCGTCGTACCAGAGACAAATCGTGTTCTTGCTCACCATGGTAGTTCTCCCTTTCATGACAGACCTGACCGGCCTCGGGGATGGGACGAGGCGGTCGATCGTAAACGTCCACTGCCGCCCTTGCGGGCATTCCTGCGCAATGACCTCTCACTCTTCGCGGAACGCCGCCACGAACTCATCCACGAACCGCGGCGACCCGGTCAGGGTCAGCGTCACTGCATGCCAGCCGCCCTCTTCCACGCTCACCTGGAGGTCGTGGTCCCAATCCATCCCATCGTCCAGTGACCCGTGCGTGTGGGGGAAGCTGCGCCATGCCCAGTCCAGCACCTGCTGCACTTCGGCCATCACGGCCGCATGCTGCGCGGCCGCGGTGGACGCCATGGCTTCGAGGGTGGTGACGCCATGCGCGTCGTCGCTCAGGTCAAAGATCAGGTAGTGCACGGTCGTCGTCAGGGGCCACTGAAGCCGCGGGGAGATGCATTCACGCGATTCTGATCGACCTGCCTCGCGGCAATGCGGCGTGGGCGCGGCAGTCATCGGCGGCAATTGCATGAATCGCCAAGGGTTTCCCCCTGCTCCTGCCCCGCGGGGCGCATGCTCGCGGGAACGCGGGCGGAACCCGTGGCATCGATTGCCATGAGACCGTTTCGAGCGGTGCACGCGCTTGCGCGAACAGGCGGTCACTGAACCACGATCCCCAAGGAGACATCATGGAACCCACATTGATTCTTCGCACCGCGACGGTCCTGCTGGCAATCGCGGCGGTCGGCGGCCTGGTGCTGGCCGGTTACCGCTTCGCCGGCAACCGGCAGCCGCCCGCGCCGTTGGCGATGCTTCACGGCTTTCTTGCGGGCGCCGCGGTGACGCTGCTGCTGTATGCGGCGGCAACGGTCGGGCTGCCCGGCATGGCGCTCGCGGCGCTGGTGCTCTTTCTCGCCGCGGCCGGCGGCGGCGTCTTCCTGAACCTGAACTACCACTGGAAGCAGGTGCCGCTGCCGAAGTGGCTGGTCATCGTGCACGCCTGCGCGGCGGTCCTGGGCTTCGTGCTGCTTCTGATGGCCACCTGGGCCACCCGCAGCGTGTGACGTGACGCGGCGGCGCCGCGCCTGCTAGCGCACCGAGTACCCGCGCCCTTCCATGCACGACAGCGTCATGCGATGGAACACCGTGGCGTCGGCCATGGCATTGGACTGCGTGGTCGCCCAGCGGTTGCACGCCTGCCGGTCGGCTTCGGTCTGCGCGGCGCTTTGCCCTTGGCGCGGTTCGATGACGGGCTCGGGTGCGGCGCTCACGCTTGGCGACGGGGCGTCAACGCCCTGCGGCACCACGACCACCGGCGCGGGGTACCAGCCCGGCGCGACGTAGGGGCCGAATCCAAAGCCGATACCAATGCCCCAGCCCCAATGCGGCCGGTGGTGCCAGTGGCCGGCGCCGCGCCCGTGATGCACGTGCGCCGCGTTGCCGGCAGCCTGTGCGGCCACGGGCGCGAAGATGAGCACGGCGATCGCCGCGATGACGACGAATGCGATCGCAGTCGCGCGGCGGTGAACTCGCATGTCGGCCTCCGTGCAAAGCAGGAATGCTCGTTGATTCTCCTCCTGCGATCGCGCCCATCGCCCGGGTCAAACCCGGGGTTTGACGACGAAGCGATGAAGAGGCTTCTTTACTCAGTATCTCTTCATGAAGCAACCGCAAATTCTTGTGAGTACAGCAACCAGTTTGCAAAGTTGGCGCCGTCGTGTCGGCGGCGGCAGTACCGTCGCGTTCCCTTGGCTGGCAGTGATTTGGATTCCTTCGTCGCAACCTGTCGTCGCGCGAAGTCGTCCATTGGATGCTGAAGGAAAACCCCATGAAGAATTTGCGCCGTGCGGCGTCCGCGCTCGCGATGCTGGTCTTGTGGTTCTGCGGCATGGCAGGCGCGCAGGCGAACGGCAAGGACACATGGGGCAGCGCGCCGCAGATCGACGGCGTGGACGTGGAAGAGGTGGCGCAGCTCAACACCGGCACGCGGCTGGTGTTCACCGTGTTCGGCACGGCGGGCGCGCAGGCCTCGCTGGACATCGAAGGCGCCGATCGGCGGCTTGAGCTGGCCGAAGGGCAGCCCGGCGTCTACGAAGGCACCTACACCATCGGCGCGCGCGACCGCATCGCGCCCGACAGCCGCGTCACCGCCACGCTGCGGCTGCACGACGAGGTGGCGAGCGCCCCGCTCGACGAGCCGCTGGTGCTCGGCACGCCGACGAGCGTGTTGGCCGATGCGAACCCCCTGCCGCCCGAGCGTCGACCCGTGCCGGCCGTGAACCCGCCGCGCCCTGTTGAGCCCGAGCCCGTGATGGCGCTTGCGCCTGCGCCGGTTCAGCAGGTCCAGATCCAACCGCCGCCCATCGACCCGCCGTGCGCGAGCTGCGGCGTGGTCGAGGCCATCCAGGTGGCCGAGGAGCCGCAGCGCACCGGCCTGCTCGGCGCCATCGCGGGCGGCATCATCGGCGCGATCCTCGGCGACCAGGTGGGCCACGGCAACGATCGCACGGCGGCACGCGTCCTCGGCGCTGTCGGCGGTGCGTACGCGGGCCACCAGATCGAGCGCCACAGCCGGCCGGGCCGGCACTACGACGTCGTCGTGCGACTGCCCAACGGCGACCGCCGCACGGTGGCCTTCAGCAGCGCGCCGCCCTTGAAGGTGGGAGACACCGTCAACTTCGCCGACGGCAACATGCGCCGCGCGCGCTGAGGTGCGGCCAGCCCTTCCAACACCGACGCACGGCGAGCCGACGTGATCCCACTGGAGGCGGATGCGCCCACCCTGCAGCGGCCGAGGCTCGCGCTCGATGCGTCCTCGCTGATCGAGACGCTGCTCGCGATCCTCGTGATCGCGTGGCTGCTGCCGGCCTTCGCGCGACTGGCCGAGTCCGGCGTCGCGCGCGACGAACGTTTTGCACGCATCGGCCTGAGCGTGAGCGGCCTGCCCGCCGCCTCGCTGCCAACCGTGTGCGCGGCGCACGGTGCACTGGCCGATGCGGCCGTGCGTGATCGGCTTTGCGCGAAGGTCCGCATCGAGCATGGCGCCGCCGTCACGGCACTTCCCCCGTCGCTCGCCGAAGCCTTGGCGCGAGCCGATGCTGCGTTCGCGCAACCCGTGCTCGCCGCCGAAGAACGGCTGCGGCTGCTCGCGCAGCAACAGCACGATGGCCAGGGCGACGTGCGTGCGCTGGCGGATGAGATCGCCGCCATCGAATCCGACATGAAGCCGCTGGTCACGCGCTTTCGCCTGAGCGACGCCGGCGCACGCGGCCCGCAACCGTTGAGCTGCGCCTCGCAGCTCGTGGCTGCCGCGCTGGCCGAGCCGGCGCATGAACGCGCGACCGCCACCACGGCGAATGCCGTCGACGCGGCCGAGCAGCTCGCCCGCGCCAACGCCGTGCTGCTGCTCGCCGCGGCGCTCGATGGGCATGGCGCGACCGCAGCACTTGCGAACTCCGCGGTCCTGCCTGCCGCGCACGGCACGGCACAAGGCAGCATGCAAGCAGTCGCATCGCCCACCTGCCACCAAGGCCTGCCCCAAGCCTTGTCCGACGCAGCCGCCGTGATGGCCGATGCGCGCCTGTCCGCACTCAACGCACGCAAGAACGACGCCGTGCAGGCGCTGTGGCCGGATGCCGGCCTGCAATGGGCCGCGGCGATGCTGCTGGGCCTTCTGTTCGTCAAGGCCAGCCGCAGCCGCTTGCGCCCTGCACTGGGTGTCGCCCTTGCGCTGGCCGCCTGGGCCGCCGCCGCGTGGGCCGCGCGCGTGCCCTCGCCCTTCAGTTCGAGCCGCGTGTTCGACCCGGACCGCGCCGAGCCGATGCTGCAGAGCCCGCCCTCGAACCTCGTGCTCGCGATGGCCGGCGCCGCGCTCGCGCTGCTGGTGTGGGTCGCCGTGCGCAGTCCGCGGCCCGCGCCCCGACCACAGACCCTCAGCACGCGGCTGGGCTACCCCGGGCTGGTAGCGGCGACGGGCCTGGGCTGGCTGCTGCTGCTGGACCTGTCCGCCCACGGTCACTTCGGCAACCGCTACCTCGCGCTGTACCACCAGGGCCACCTGTGGCTCGCGATGACGGTGTTCAGCGTCATGCTGTTCCTGCGGCAGCCGCTCGCGCGCGCCATGGCCTGGACCTTCGCCGTCGTGGGCGAGCTGGCCGGCGGCGCGACGCGGCAGCTGGGCGGCCTCGCGGCGCTGGGCGTGCTCGTGCTGGGTGCGGCGGCGCTCGCGGCTGGCGTGGGTGTGCCGCTCGCCAACATGCGCCAGTTCACCTCGGAGCTGGGCCGCGTGTGGATCATCGTCGGCGCGGCGTGGTTCTTCTTCCTGCGCGGCGGCCCGCTGGCCGAGCGCATCGCGCGTTCGGGCGCGCCGGCCGGCTCGCTGCTGCGCTACATCGCGCCGCTGCTCTTCGTCGCGCTGGTGCTGCTGGGCTTGATGCTGGTCACGCACGACATGGGCCCCCTGCTCATCGCAGGCTACGGCGCGGGCGCGTTCATCGCCGCGTCGATCGCGATGTGGTGGACGCAGCGCGGCGGCAGCGCATGGTTCGCATTCACGCTGGCCGTCGTGCTGTTCGCGGCATGGATTGCCGGCACCACCGCCGCCTTGTTCAAGCTCGGCGCCATCGACCCGCTCACCGCCACGCGACTCGAGAGCCTGGCCGCACCGCTGGCCTCCACCAACGACCAGCTCGCGCTCGTGCAGTGGTTCCAACACGCCGCACCGGCGGACGGCTTCGGCCCGGGCACCGTGCCCTGGTGCGGCCATGCGCCGGCCGGCGGCTGCACCGGCGTGCCGGCGCAAATCCACAGCGACTACACCTTCACGGCCATCGTCGGCATGTTCGGCACGATGGCAGCGTGGACGGCATCGCTCGCCTGCGCGCTGTGGCTGCACCGGCTCATCCGGCACCACGGCCGCGTGACCAGCGGCGACCCGCGCTTCGTGCTGTCCTCGGGTCGCACCCTCATCGACGGCCAGGCCTTCCTCAGCTGGATCGGCGTGGCCTGGGTGGTGCTCACGCTGTGCCAGCTCGCGGTGACGGTGGCCGGCAACATGGCCGTGCTGCCGCTCACGGGCGTGACCTTCCCCTTCGTGAGTTTCGGCATGACCTCGCTGGTCGTGAACATGGCCTTCCTCGCGCTGTGCATCAACATCGACCTGCCGGCAGGGAGCCGCGATGACTGAACGCCGGCATCGCTCGCTGCTGTCCTTCGCCATCGCCTCGAGCGTGGCAGTCTTGCCGGTGATGCTGGGCATGGTGCTGCTGGTGGCGGTGGTGCGGCCGGCCGACCCGTCGGCCTATTCATCGACCTCTCACACGCCCACCGCGAACGAACGCAGCGAGCGCTACATCAGCGTGCGCCACTTCGCCGCGCTCAAGACCTTCGAGCAGGCCATCGTGCGGCGCGCGGGCACGGCCGCCGCATCACCCACCGGCGCCGAGGTGCTCGCCGCGCTGCCATCGTGCAAAGGCGAGTGGGGCCAGGGCGAGTGGGAGATCAAGTGGCGCGCGATCGGCCCCTCGCAGGCCGATCGCGTCGCCGCGCAGCTCGCCTCGCTGGATGCCGCCCTGCTGCAGTTCAGCACCCGCGCCAACGCCCGCGTGGAGGCGCCGGTGGGCCTGGACCTGCCGCGCTGGTTCGAGCGGGCGCGCGGCGTTCTCGGCAGCGCCATCGAAACGCCCGAATATCCAGGGCGCCAGTTCAAGGTGAGCTGCGCGGACCTGGCCAGCGCGCTCGCCGCCCTGTCGCGCGCCGACGCACGCATGCTGGACGTGCTCGCCTGGCGCGGCACCGAATCGGCTCGCGTGGTCGCACGCTGGCAGCCGGATCAGGTGATGGAAATCGCGCCGCACCAGGTGGCGCGGCGCAACCCGTGGAACGGCGTGGCGGGCTGCATCTACCTCGGGGCGCACGAGGCCGGCGATGCGCCCTCGCACTTCATCGGTGGCCGCGCGGCGCAGCGGGTGTGCATGCTGCCGGCGATGCGCGGTGGGGCCGTCGCATCTGCCGCGGCCAGCGCGCCACGCCCCAACGTCGAACTCGCCGCCCTGCCCGGCGAGCCCGCCCCCGAACTGGCCGTGAACGACGCGCGCTGGATGGTGCCGCCCTCGCTGCTCGCCTTGCTGCAGCCGCTGGACACCCTGCGCCAGCCCAGCGGCGCGCTGTACCGCGAGCTCACCGACGTGCTGCCGGATGCAGCGACGGGCCGTGCCGACAGGCACGCCAACCGCATCGCGCTCGATGGCACGCCGGTGGACGCGGGCTTCTCCATCGACCTCACCATCGACCCCGCCATGCAGGCGCTCGCCCAGAAGACTGCGGCCTGCTACACCGGCCGGCAGGACGTGTGCCGCGCACTCGACATCCAGCGCGCCGAGGACAAGGGCCAGCCCATCGGCCACAAGCTGCTCGAAGGCGCGATGGTGCGCATGGCGGCGGTGGCCGTCATCGATGTGAAGAGCGGCCGCATCGAAGCGCTGGCCGGCGCCCTGTCGCCCTGCACGCGGCAGGAATACGACGGCCCGGGCCGCGACCCGCATTGCGACACGCGGCTGCCCTACCCCGTGCAGTACCGGCCCGACGCGCTGCTCAACCCCGCGGTGTTCCACGACGCGATGCCGGCCTCGACCATCAAGCCCATCCTGGCCGCGTCCTTCCTCGCGAACCGCGACGTGGGGCCGGCCTGGCTCGCGGCCGAACGCAAGGCGATGAAACCGGGCGCCGTGCCGGCGATGGACAGCCTGCGCGGACAGCTGATGCGATCGGACTCGGCGCGCTTCCTCGACCGCATGTTCTGCTCGGAACGGAACTTCGCCGATTGCGGCCGTCCCTGGGAGGCGCAGTCCATGGCGCTGGCCTTCGGCTGGAACGCCGACTGCGCGGAGGCACGGCTGGATTGCGGCAAGCGCGACCTTCTTTTCGGCGGCGCATTCGGCGGCACGCCCGCCGCCGATCGGGCGCCCGTGTCGCTGCCCGTCGCCTTCGGCCGGCTCATGAGCGAGCCCGCCGGCGGCAAGCTCTCGGCGCCCATGCACCTCGCGCCGCGCTTCGCATTGAACCCGGGCATCGTGAGCCGTTGCGCCGCCGGTGCCGACGGTCGCCGCCGCAGCGAAGACGACTGGGAGAAGTGCCGCGGCGGCTCGGTGGTCGACGTCGTGGCCGAGGGCTGGGGCCAGGGCCATGCGCGCTCCAGCGCACTCGGCGTGGCCGGCATGATGAGCACGCTCGCTGCCGCAGCGAATGGTCAGTCCGAGCTGACTCGACCCCACCTCGTCGATGCCGTGCGCGGCGCGGGCGAAGGCACGGCACGCGATGCGGCCGTGTTGCGCTGGAGCCTGCCGCAACACGAGCCCAACCCGGTGTCGCAAGACGCCGCCGAAGTCATCCTCGATGGGCTCTCGTACAGCCACCGCAACGGCACCGCGCGCACCGCCTGCGAGCAGGTGTTCGACGCCAAGTCCTGCCAACGCATTGGCTGGCTCGCGGGCAAGACCGGCACGCCGAGTTTTCCGAGCGACGGGATACCGCTCGACGAGATCGCCAAGCGCTGCCGAGGCGATGCGCAGGCGCGCGCCAAGGACCCGGCCTGCAGCTCCCTGCGCCCCTACAAGTGGTACGTCGCGGCCTTTCGAAGCGACGCTGCCGGCGGCCCCTGGACCCATGCCATCGCCGTGCTGACCGAGCGCAACTGGACGATCCTGGGCGGGCAGGTGCACGGCGCGGGCGACCACGGTCCGAACCCGTCGGCCGAGATCGCGATGCAGATCGTCGGGCGGCGCATCGGCGTCATCCCTGCCCTGTCGGGAGCGGCACCATGAACAAGACCGTGCAGTCGCGGCCGCTGCCGGCTGCCAAGCGGCGCACCACGCCGCCGCAGGACGCCCTGCCCACACCGCTCGTGTGGGCCTTCGACGGCACCTTCGCCCATTGCCTGGCCGATGCCGAGGATGCGCTGCGCCGCGCCATTCCCATGGTGGGCGACGTGGCGCGCGTGGCGGTGCTGATCGAGCTGTCGCTGCCCGCGCTGAAGGAACGCGCGCGGGCCGGCGATGCGGTGCGCGAACCCTGGGCGCGCTTCATGGACAAGCTCGCGCGCTACGGCCTGTCAGACATTCCCCGCGTGCGCCACTCGCGTGCCGCGGGTCCCCTCGTCACGCTCGTCTTTGCCTATCGGAGTTGACACCATGACCATCAAGAACTGGGTGCTGGGCCACGTCCAGAAGACCGGCGGGTTGTTCACTCGCAGCGACCTGCCGCGCAGCGAGCCCGCCATGCCGGCCGCCGGCAAGTCGCCGAACGCGTCGACCGCGAAGCCGCCCGAGAGCATGCTGCCCGCCGTCGAACACCTCGGCTTCTATGCGGCGCTGGTGGGCGCCATCCGCGACGAGCTCGAGCACTTCGTCGCGAGCCACGTGCGGCTGCACCTGGCCATCGCCGACCACGACCGCTTCCTGCTCACGTCCATCCACGTGTCCTGCGCGGATTCGCCCGAGGCCCGCAAGCTGCTGCACCAGTTCATGCAGGAGTTCAAGCCCGAGCAGGTCAAGCGCTATCTGGCGCGCGAGGTGATCGGCGCACTGCCCAATGCCGCGGCGCTCGATCTCACGCAGTTCGCCGGGCTGCTCGATGCCGATGCCCAGAGCGAGGGCGAAGCGGACAGCGAATACGCCGAGCTGCTGGCCGCCTTGCGCACCGCGACGCCCGCGCCCACCACGCGCGCCTACCGCGTCAGCATCGTCGGCCGATGGACCGAACGCGACAGCGCAGCGCGCGCCATGGCCAACGGCCCGGCCGGGGCGACACCGACGACTTCGATGGGCGGGCAGCGCTGCGACTTCGACATCGAGGACGCCGACGGCCGCCGCCGCGTCGTGCTGCACGGCGTGACGGCCGGCCGCCGCTACCTGATCGGCAAGGACGCCGGCTGCGACATCCGCGTCAACGGCACCTACACCAGCCGCCGGCACGGCGAGATCTGGCTGGACAAGGGCACATGGCACCTCACCGATGCCGGCTCGACCAACGGCATCCGCGTGGAGTCGGCCGGCGGCAGCGTCGAGCGGTGCATGCCGCCGGTGGCCGGCCAGCCGGCGGCCACCATCGCGCTGTCGAGCGGGGCGCGCGTCGTGCTGTCCGCCCACGCCGAAGGGTCCGCGGCCGACTATCCGTCGCTCTCGCTGCGCTCGCCGTACATCGACCTGTCGTCGCGCGTGACGCCCATTGCCACGGTCGCGACGGTGGCCGGCACGTCGCCATCGAGCGCCGCGCCCAAGACACCGCTCACGCCCATCCATTCAGCCCGCACCGGCGGTCTGCGCATCACCGCGCGCGGCGCCACAGGGTTGCGCACCATGGATCTGCAGCCGGGCTCGCCGCCGGTGACGGTGGGCCGCTCGCGCAACCAGTCGATCATGATCGGACGCGCGCATGAGCTCGTGTCCGGGCACCACCTGGACATCGTGTCGCTGGACGACAGCGGCGCGCAGGTGATCGTGCACGGCGACAACGGCGTCATCGTCGACGGCGTGTCGCATGCCGTGGGCTCGCGCTTCGCCTGGAAGCCGGGGCAGACCATGGTGCTCGGTGCGGTGCAGCCCGACGGCCGCGCCTGCACGCTGACGCTGTCGCGGCGAGACGACTGAGCCGCCGCCCCCGACGACGATCACGACCACACCCGAGGGACGCCATGAGCCTCATCACGCCACTGGACCCCGGCGCTTCGCAAGGTTTGCGTTCCGCCACGCCCTCGCCGCCGGACGTGCGCGAGGTGATCCACACCCTGCTCTTCGGCCGCATCGCCTGCGCCGCCGCGACGTCGTGCGGCAGCGTGCATCCGGTCAACGAAGACGCGCACAGCGACCTCGCGCACGGCGGGCCGCTGTTCGTCGTGGCCGACGGCGTGGGCGGCGGCGCCATGGCATCGCTCGCGAGCCGGCGGCTGGTGTCGCACCTGCACGCCACGCTCGGCAGCCACCGCGTCGGCGTCGACGAGGTGCGCGCGGCCATGCAGGCGGCGGACCGCGCGATCGCCGAGCGCATCGCCGAAGTGACGCAGCAGCCGGGCGCGGCGACGGTGGCGCTGTGCGCGCCCGTCAACGCCTTCGCCTCGCGCTGGCTGATCGCCTGGGTGGGCGACTGCCGCGTGTACCACTGCAGCGCGGCCGATGGCGGCGCCGTGCGCACGCTCACGCGCGACGACACCTTCGAGCACCTCGGCGAACAGGCGCCGCCCGGCGGCTCGCCCGACGACCCGGCGCGCATGGTGGGCAACGGCGCCGTCGCGCGCGCCAACGTCACCTTCGCCGAGATCGAGCAGGGCGACCGACTGCTCGTGTGCAGCGACGGCATCCACAAGTTCATCGCACCCAGGGATTGGCAACAACTGCTCGCGCGGCCCGGCACGCTGCTGCAGCACTGCGACGAACTGGTGGCGCAGGCGCGGGCCAACGGCAGCACCGACGACGCGACGGTGCTGATCGCCAGGCGCGAGCCGATTGCCGGGCACCGCACCCAATGGCTGAGAGGCCTCGTTCACACCGACAGGACCCCACGATGAAACCCGCGGACATCGAGCGCGTCTTCGGACGCGAGCGGCTGAAGATGATGACCGGCGAACACGTCGAGGTGTTTCGCGAACCCTCGCTGCCCGGCGAGCGGCGGCGCTACACCAAGCGCTTCCTGTCGACCGACGCGGGCGACTTCCGGCACTGGACCGAGCGCGAGTGGCGCATCCTCGCGCGGCTCGTGGGCCACCGCATCGGGCCCGTGCCCGACGTGGTGCAGTTCGACCGCGGCTCGACCGACCGGCCCGCGCTCGTGCAGACCTACGACGCCGGCATCACCGTGGACCACTGGGCGACGCTCTTGCCGGTGGAGCGCGACGGCCGCGTGCTGCGGCATGTGTTCGAGGACTGCGCGCACTGGTGGGCACTGGCGCAGCACTGCCTCATCGCGCTCGATGCCATCCACGAGCTGCACCTCGTGCACCTGGACCTGAAGGCCGACAACGTCTGCATCCCCTACGGCCCGTCGGACTTCGACCCCTATGCCGGCGACCAGACACTGCGGCCGCTGTTCGGGCAGATCACGCTGATCGACTTCGCGTTCTCGCTGGTGTCCGGCGAAAGCCTCGTCACCGCGCTGCCCATCGGCCACCAGGCCGACTACGACTATCAATCGCCGCGCCTGCTGCGCGCGCTGGAAGCCGGCCGCGATGGCGACCTGCAGCCCACGCGCGACCTCGACTGGCGCTGCGACATCTTCAGCCTGGCCGCGATGCTCGGCCGCATGCTTCCCACCCTGCCGGTGAGCGCGCACGGCGGCTGGAGCGTGCCGCGGCGCGAACAGGCGCAGGTGCTGGTGAACCGGCTCTTCGACATCCACCACGGCCCGCTGCCCGCGACGCGGCCGCATCGCGCGCTCATCGCCTTGACCGAGCAGGCGCTGGACGACGAAGAGCTCGTCGCCTCCCTGGCGCGCGGGTGGATGCTGGCGTTGGACGCCGACATGGCGCCGGTGAACACGCCCACGCCGGTCACGCGCATCGCCGTTCCGGTGCCGATGTCGCTGGGCGCGATCGCACCCGGTGCCGCGCCTTACGCGATGCCGCGCAAGAACCCGCCTCGCTGGCCGTGGCTGGCCGCTGCCGTGGCCGCTGGAGCCTTGGGCGCGCCCTTGCTCGGGGACGCTTGGCATGCGTGGCGGCAAGGGGATGAAGAGGTTTTGGCAGCGGTGGCGCGGGATGCGAATCGGACCGCTGTGGCGCAGGCGCGCGCAGGGGGCAAGTCGGGCGCGGATCAGACTGCTGCAAGGTCGGATGCGGCAGCACATGCCACGGCGGCGGGTCCGGCGGCAAAGGCTGCAGAGCAGCCGGCGGCTGTCGTCCCCGTGCCGGCGGCGCCGGCCACTGTCGTGGCTGCGCCGGTGACGTCGGCTGCGGCGAGTCAAGCGACGGCGGCAAGTCCGGCGGTGGTGTCCGGACCAGTGACGGCTGCGGCGGAGGTGCCTGCAGCTCCGGCGGCGAAGGACACAGGACCTGCTGCCCCCGCGTCGCCGGCAAGCTCACCGAGCGAATCGCGAATTACGGGCTCGACGGCCACCGTCCAAGCGCCACCGCGCGAGCCGGCGACCGTCGTCGCGAAAGCACGCCCCGCCAAGCCGGCGTCGCGCGCGACCGTGCTCGCAGCCGCCACACCACGATCGCGTTCCACGGCTCATGCGGCCGCCACATCGCGAGACCCAAAACCCGCGGCCGTGCGCCATGCACGTGCCACGACGGTGGCGGCCAAGCCCGTGCTCGTCACCAAGGCGGCGCCACCCAAGCCGGCGCCGGCGAAAGCCGCGCCGGCCGGCAACCCGGCCCTGGCTTCCGCACCGCCCTTCGGCCCCGCCGCAGGCACCGTGGGGCTGCCCGCGCCGGCGCCCGCACAGGCCGCAACGCCTGCGGCACCGCCGCCCTCGGTGACCCTCGCCTCCGTCGTCCCGCCGCCCACCGTCAACATGCCGCCGGTGGCCGAAGAAGCCCAGGCCGCCACACGCTGGCCGGATGATTTCTCCGAGCGCTCGTATGAGCTGATCACCTCGCAGGTTCCGCGCGTCGCGCAGCGTGCCGAGCGCATGGTGTTGCGCGTTCTGCACCTGGCCGCGCAAGCCGACCCGTCCGGCCGCGGGGACGACATCCGCGGCGCGGTGCGCGGCGCGCGCGTGGGCACCGACGACACGCTGTCGAGCATCCACGTCGCGCCCTATGAAGCCCGGCGCCTCAACGATGCGGCGTCGGCGGCCTTCTGGAGCGAGCGCAACGTGCGGCGTGCATTGACCTTGCAAGCCCGCGCCTTCGGCGCCAACCCGCTCGACCGCGAAGTCGCCGGCAACTTTGCCTTCTACCTGCTCAAGCAGCGCCCCGCCCAGGCCGAACTCGCACGCCAGCTCGCCTTGCACGCCCTGACCTTGAGCGACCCCCAACTGCCCGGCACGCGCGTGGACGACTGGTCCACCTTCGCGATCGCCAGCGCGCTCGCCGGCCGCCAGCGCGACGCCGTCAACGCGATGTACGTAACGCTCGCGCTGTCAGACAACCTCGATCGCCCGTGCCGATCGGCGCTTGCGGCCTATGCATCGCACGGCGAACGCCTGCGCGCGCCCACCGAGGCGATGCTGTATCGCATCCGCGAATGGGGGCGCTCGGAGGAGTCGAGTTTCTGCCGCTGGCCGCCGAGCTGGTCGGTGAGTGCGAGGGCGCAGTGAGGTGGAGCACTGGCCGAGCGCGCTATTCATTCCAGATCTTCTCGACGAGCTCTCCCACTTCGAGCCGCGTCCCACCTTGCACCGCGCTCTTCCACTCAGCAGGCGCCGGCGCGATCCGCTTTGACTCCTTGCCGCCCCACAAACCCACCTTCAAGGCGAACACGACGGGCCCCTGTCGTGCCTCGAACGGTTTGACCGCCTGGACCTTGCTGACGATCTGGCGCCTCGCCTCCAAGTCCAGCAAGGTGTCGAAGTCCAGCCAGACTTTCGATTGCAGGTCCGGGCGAACCGCCACGACGATGAAGCCCCCAACCGATTGCTTCGAGCCGCTGGCGATCACCGCATCCCGCACGGCCGACTGGACCAACTTGATGTAGTCCGCCATGGCGTCGATGCTTGGCACGCGTTGTTCGAGCACGTCGCTCGGCTGAAGGAGAACGACATTGAAGTTGGTAAACGGCTCCGCCGCGTGGGCAAACGGGTTGCACAAGGCGAGCAAGAGCAAGGAAATCAGGAATCTCATGTCGGAAGCGTTGAGGTCGCGTGGGTGCCGGCGGTCCGCGGCGGCGGTGCGCTGCCGACCCAGTCCACGGCGAACGATACGACATTGGCAGGTGTCGTTTCACCCGCGATGCCTTCATTCATTCGGTTGAGCAGGCACCGAGATCTCAGCCGGCATGCGCGCCTGTGCGCGCCGAGCACCGGCTCGACGCTTCATTCAAATGGCAAAGAGTTCGCCCGTGGCCAGCACAGGCTGCGCCGATGCGACCCGCACGTCCTGCGGCCACGCCTCGTCATCCGTGCCACCCATGGCGGTCACAATCAGCCGCATGTCATCCGCGCTCACCTCGAACAACCCCAGCCGCAACACATACCCCCAGCTCGTCTTGCCGCGGGTGAAGTCCAGGCCCTGCAGCAGCGGTGCGATCGGTGCCGGCTGCAGATCGAACCACCACACATCACGCCGAAACGGCACGAAGCCGCCGCCCATGTCGAACTGGTATGGCGGCGCGTCCTGCACGATGCCGGCGGCCGTGAAGGCCTGCAGGCGGTCCTTGCCGCCGAAGGTGTCCGTCGGCGAGTAGTAGGCGACGCGGTCGCCGGGCTTCACGCGGCGCAGCGGTCCGCCCTTGCCGTGGCAGACCTGCATGAAGCCCTCGGCCCGGCCACGCCTCACGTGTTCCGCGGAGGCGACGGCGACCCAGCAGCGGGCGGTGGTGGGGATGCTCGACAGTTCGTTCATGGCGGCCCTTCCTGTCAGGATGTGATGCGGCGATGCTAGGCAGCCCTGCTGTCAGATCCTGTCAGGAGTGTTGGCTCGCGGTGTCCTACGCCACATGGCGGGCAGCGCCGACTGCCAGGCCTCGCCCGCAGGCGCAGACTGGCACGCATGAGCATCCGACCGTCCCGCCGCATCGCCGCCTGCGCCCTTTCCGCGATCTCGTGGATCGGGGCGCCGGCTTGCGCCGACGTGCCGGCGGGCGCGGCGGCACCGCAGCCCGCGGCAAAGGTCGCGGGGCCTGCCGCCTCGCAGCCGGCCAAGCCGCACCTGGATCTTTCCGGCCGCAAGCGCGTGGGCAAGGCCTCGTTCTATGCCCGCAAGTTCACCGGCCGGGTCATGGCCGACGGCACGCGCATGGACCCGAGCGACGACAACGCGGCCAGCAAGACGTTGCCGCTGGGCACGCGGGCGCGGGTCACGAACCTGGAGACGGGGCAAAGCGCCACCGTGACCATCCAGGACCGCGGGCCCTACGTGAAGGGCCGCATCGTGGACGTCTCGCCCGCGACCGCGAGGCAGATCGGGCTGGAAAAATCGGAAGGCGTCGCGAAGGTCGAGGTGAAGCCGATCGAGCTCCCGCTGCCGGATGGCCGGGTGAAAGTGATCGATTAAGGCCGTTCGACGCCGCGGGCGGCAGGTACCGCCGTCGATCAGTGGCCTAGGCCACTTCAGCAGGCAATCAGAACGACTGCGTCAGGTGCGTCAGCTGCCGTGCCTGGTCCTTCAGGCTTTCAGCCGAGGCCACCGCCTCTTCCACCAGCGCCGCGTTGCGCTGGGTGGATTCATCCAGCTGCCCGATCGCCTTGTTCACGTCCACGATGCCGCCGGACTGCTCGGCCGTCGCGGTGTGGATCTCGCCCACCATGGTCGTGACCTGCTGGATCTGGCGGCGTACTTCCTGGATGGTCTTGCCTGCATCGTCCACGAGGCGCGAGCCGCTTTCCACGCGCTGGGCCAGCGAGCGTACTTCCGCCGCCACCACCGCGAAGCCGCGGCCGTGAGCCTGCCGAAGCACTCGAGCGCGTCGTCAATGCGCAGGGCGCCAGCCAGCACCTCTAAACTTCCGCGCTCGTTCCTCTTTCCTCTCGGGGCTGCTTGTCGTGACACTGACCGACCTCTTCACACTTTCGAGCCGCTGGCAGCTGCGACAGCAAAACGATGGTGAAGCGCACTTCATCGACGACAGCGGCGACCATCTATCCGCGCATCATTTCCCGATCGCGCCGGACATCCAGGCAGACACAAGCGACGAGGCCGCGGTGCGCTCGTTCTATCGCATCACCGCACAGCGTCACGGCTTGGCGCTGGTTGAAGCCGCCCTCGTCGAACTTGCCGGCTGCAGAGCCGTTCGTGTGGTGATGAAAGCTCGACTGGAACCACGAGGGTTCGCCTACATCGGATCGTTCACCTTGCCATTTGCAGACTGCTCGTTCGTGCTGAAAGTACAAAGCACGGAGCGAGGCATCACAGGCGTGAGGGAGACGGCGGTGCTGGCGATGCATGGGGACAAGTTCGAGATTGATGAAGCCACTGGCACCATCGCAGGCTGGATGCAGGACCCCTACGACCCAACGCATCGGTGCGAGTTCATGCGAAACCACTCGGATGACGAGCGATACGACCGGGGCTTCCCGGACCATCCCCTGACCAGGGTTCGACGCAGCTTGCACGAGATCACGGAGTCGGTGACAGCCATACCCTTTCTTCGATCCTTGAAACCCTTCGTCCACAAAGCACCGGCCCGGCCCTGGTGGTCCAGGCCATGGCGCTGACCGCGTCGACATGATCACCTCCATCGAACTGCGCCCCGCCCGCGTCGACGATGCGCCGCGCATCGCCCGGGTGCTGCTGTGGTCGCGGCTGGTCTTCCTGCCCTATGCGGTGTCGTCGCACAGCGACGACGACACCCGCCACTGGGTGCGCAACGTGCTCGTGCCTTCCGGCGGTGTCACCGTGGCCTGCGAGGGGGAGGCGATGGTGGGCGTGGTGGCGGTGTCGCAAGAGGCCGAGGCCGGCTGGATCCACCAGCTTTACCTGTCGCCGACCCACGTGGGGCGCGGGCTCGGCTCGAGGCTGATAGACCATGCGCTGCAGCAGCTGGCGCGGCCGGTTCGGCTCTACACCTTCCAGGCGAACGCCGGCGCGCGGCGCTTCTATGAACGACACGGCTTTCGGGCCATCGCGTTCAGCGACGGCAGCACGAATGACGAGCGCTGCCCGGACGTGCTGTACGAGCTCGCTACGCCGCGCTGAGCATCGCGAGCACCACGATCTCGACGCATTGCTCCGTCGCACCGAGCGTGTCGCCGGTGTAGCCGCCAAGGCGGCGCGCGAACCAGCGGCGTACGGCGAGCGTGAGCAGCAGGCTCGCCAGCAAGGCCGAGCCCCAGCGCAGCAGCCGGCCGTCGGCGCACGCCAGCAAGGTGACGGCAGCCAGGCCCGACGTCACGGCGATCACTGTGGACGCCATGGGCACCGAGGTCGCCAGCGGCTTCGCCTTCGCGTGCTCGGCATCGCCGGCATAGCCAAGGCTCGCCATCACGCCCACCGCGCCGGTGCGCCCCATCACGTGCGCTGCCACCAACGCGAACACGGCCGCCGTGCGGTCGGCCTCCAGCAAGGCCGCGAGCAGGCTGACGCGCAGGCCCAGCGAGAGCACCAGCGCCACCGCGCCATAGCTGCCGATGCGCGAGTCCTTCATGATGGCCAGCGCTCGCTCGCGAGGCACGGCGCCGCCGAGCGCATCGAAGGTGTCGGCCAGGCCGTCCTCGTGGAAAGCGCCTGTCGCCCACACGGTGGTGAGCACCGCGAAACAGGCGGCCACCATCGGCGGCCACCACCACGACGCGACGATCGCCGCGACCGCGCCCGATGCGCCCACCAGCGCGCCGACGATCGGGAAGTAGCGCACGCATTGGTTGAGCCACGCCGGGTCGTGTCCCACGCGCGCGGGCACCGGGCAGCGCGTGAGGAACTGCACGGCGGTGAAGAAGAGCCGCAGTTCGTGCACCGCGGCGCGAGCCGGCGTCATGCGCTCTTCCGCCTGAAGACGCTCACGGCGCGTCCGGCTGCGTCGCGGACTTCTCGCTCACGCCGGCGCTGTCGAAGCTGGCCATCTCGTTGAGCAACAGCTCGGCCGACTTGAGCAAGGGCCACGCGAGCGCCGCACCCGAGCCTTCGCCCAGCCGCAGGCCGAGGTCGAGCAAGGGCTGCGCCCCCAGCCGCTGCAGCCAGCGCGCATGGCCGCTCTCCGCCGAGCAGTGCGCGAAGACGCAGCGCTGCAGCACGGCCGGCGCGAGCGCGCAGGCCACCGCCACGGCGGACGTGGTGATGAAACCATCCACCAGCACGACCCGCCGCTCGTGCGCGGCCTGCAGGACGGCACCCACCATGGTCGCGATCTCGAGGCCGCCCAAGGCCGCGAGCACGTCCATCGGCTCGCGCGCCCCGCGATGCAAGGCGAGCGCCTCGTCCAGCACGGCGAGCTTTCTCGCGAAGCCCGCATCGTCGAGCCCCGTGCCTCGCCCGGCGCAGTCCGCGATGGGCAGTCCGCTCAGGTGAGCCATCAGCAAGGCCGCGGCGGACGTGTTCGCAATGCCCATCTCGCCCAGCAGCAGCACGTTGCCGGGCAACTGCGTGACGAGCGCCGCGCCGTGGTCGATCGCCGATTCGCATTGCCGGCGCGTCATCGCCGGGCCCTGGGTGCAATCGGCCGAGCCGTGCGCCGCCTTCGCGATCACGAGCCCCGGCTGCGCGGCGATGTCGCCACGCACGCCGCAATCCACCACCGTCAGCGCCAGCCCATGCTGGCGCGCCAGCACCGACACCGCGGCGCCGCCGGCCAGCATGTTGGCGACCATCTGCGCCGTCACCTCCTGCGGATAGGCCGACACGCCGCGCGCCGCGATGCCGTGGTCGGCGGCGAAGACGACGAGCTGCGGCGATTCGATCCGGGGCGCCTCGCGGCCGAGGATGAGCGCGAGCCGCAACGCGAGCGACTCGATGCGGCCCAGCGCGCCCAGCGGCTTGGTCTTGTGGTCGATGCGATGCTGCACACGCGCGGCGAGCGCAGGGTCGTTCAGGTCGTCGATGTCGAACATCATGAGGCGTGGGTTTCCCAATCGGCAAAGAGGCGATGAAGTTGATCGAGGCCGTCGACGAGCGCCGCCGGCCCGGGCTGCAGGATGTCGCAGGACTTGATCTCGTGCAGCCGTCCGTCGCGCACGGCCGGCACGTCCTGCCAGCCCTCGCGCGCGGCCACGTGCTCGGGGCGGAACTTCTTGCCGCACCAGGAGCCGACGATCACGTCAGGCGCGCGGCGCGCGGGCTCCAGCGCATCGTGGATGACGCGGTCGCGGCCCATGCGCTGCGTGGCGAGTTCGGGGAAGACGTCGTCGCCGCCCGCGATGCCGATGAGCTCGGACACCCACTGGATGGCGCTGATCATGGGCGAATCCCATTCCTCGAAGTACACGCGCGGGCGGCGCTTCCATGCAGCCGCGACGGACGCGAGCTGCACATGCCGCGCGCGGCAAGCGGCGATCCACGCATCGGCCTTGTCGCTCGCGCCGATGAGCGACGCCACCATGCGCAGCGTCGCGAAGATCTCCTCGACGCTGCGCTGGTTGGTGACCAGCACGTTGAGCCCGGCGCGGATCAGCTTGTCGGCCAGCGCCGCCTGCATGTCGGAGAAGCCGATCACGAGGTCCGGCTCCAGCGCGACGATCTTGTCGATCTTGCCGTCGAGGAAGGCCGAGACACGCGGCTTCTCGTCACGCGCGCGGCGCGGCCGCACGGTGTAGCCGGAGATGCCGACGATGCGGTGCTCCTCGCCGAGCAGGTAGAGCCATTCGGTCGTCTCCTCGGTGAGGCAGACGATGCGTTGGGGTCCGATGGGGTCGTGGGTGGTCATGGGCGTCGTGGGGCCAGCAAGGGGTTCAAGGCGGCGGGGTCGATGTGGGCCTCGACCATGTCGGCGATGGTCTCGAAGGCATCGTCCAGCGACGGCACCTGCGTGCCGAAGAGCGCGCGGATGACGGCGGGCGATTCGAACAGGCCATGCGCGTACACGCCGAGCACCGGGCCGCGCTGCCAGCCGATGGCGTCGCCGTGCGCATCGCGCAAGGCCACGGTGGCGCCGGGTGACGCGTGCGTCACGCCGCTACGAATCTCGTAGCCATCCGCGGCGACGCACGCGAGGGTCGACCACGGGCCGGCCAGCTCGGCAAAGCACAGCTGGCTGGGCACGACACGCTTGGCCGATGCATACGAGGTGGCCAGCGGCAACAGGCCGAGGCCATCGCGGTGTTCGTAGCGTTCTCCATCCGCACCCTCGGGGTCGGACAGCGATTGCCCGAGCATCTGCAAGCCGCCGCAGATGCCGAGCACCGCGCGGCCCGCGCCGGCATGGCGGGCGATGGCGGCATCGAGCCCTTGCGCGCGGAGCCAGGCCAGGTCGGCGCTCACCTGCTTGGAGCCGGGCAGCACGATCCAGTCGGCCCCATCGAGCTCGGCCGGCGTGCGTGCCCAGCTCAATCGCAGCCCAGGCACGCGCTTGAGCGGCTGGAACTCGTCGAGGTTGCTGATGCGCGGCGTGGCGACGACGGCCACGCGCAGGCGCACGTCGCCGGCCGCGCTGGCACGGTCGTCGAAGACGCCGTCTTCTTCCGGCAGGCCATGGTCGCGCCGCATCGGCAGCACGCCAATGGTGGGTACACCCGTCAATTCCTGCAGCCGCTGCGGGCCCGGGGCGAGCAGCGCCGCATCGCCGCGGAACCGGTTGAGCACGAAGCCCGCCAGCGTGCCGCGCAAGTCCTCGGGCAGCATGGCCCAGGTGCCGTACAGGTGGGCGAAAGCGCCGCCGCGGTCGATGTCGGTGACGAGGATGCTCTGCAGGCCGCCGGCCTCGCGCGCCCAGCGCGCGGTGCCGAGGTTCACGTAGTCGTGGTCGGCGAGGTTGATCTCCGCGGGCGACCCCGCGCCTTCGATCACCACCAGCTCATGCAATGCGGCCAGCCGCTCGAAACTCTCGCGCGCGGCCAGCGCCAGCCGCTCGCTTCGCTCGCGCCACGCCATGCCGGACAGTGCCGCATCGACGCGCCCCTGCAGCACCACCTGGCTCGCGGTGTCGCGCTCGGGCTTGAGCAGCACCGGGTTCATGTCGATGGTGGGCTGCACGCGCGCGGCCAGCGCCTGGAAGTACTGCGCCGAGCCGATCTCGCCGAAGCCGCCGTCGGGCCCCGGCACGACACGAGCGTTGTTGCTCATGTTCTGCGCCTTGAACGGCGCGACGTCGATGCCCCGGCGCGCGGCCACGCGGCACAGCGCCGTCGCGAGCCAGCTCTTGCCCGCGCCGCTGGTGGTGCCCCACACCATCACGCACCGCGCCATGCGCTTCATGCCACCGCCAGCGCCTGGAAGACGAGCTCCGTGGGCGCGAGCGGCGGCACCGACGCCACGCGCCGCTTCGCGCCATGCACCAGCGCCAGCGGCGCCGAAAAGCCCGGCGCGTCCCACACGAAAGTGTGGAACTCGCCGTCCTCGCCGCACAGGCAAACCCCGGCGGGCAGCCGCTCGAACAGGGCCTCGTCGTACGCGGCACCGGCGAAGGAGTCGTCGAGCCAGCGCGTGTCCACGCACACCAGCGTGGCCCGGATGCCGCGCGAGAGGATCTCTTCGGCCACTGCCGTGCGCGCCATGCCCCACAGCGGAAACACCGCCTCCAGGCCCGCCGCCTCGCACATCGGCACCAGCCAGTCGCGGTGCGCCTGCAGGTCGATGTCGCCGAACACGAGGTGCGTGTGGCCCGACTCCCGCAGCAGGCGCAACTGCTCGCCGAACACCTCGGCATACCGCCCCGGCGGCACCACGGCCGGCATCCACTGCCCACCCAACACCCGCACCTGCGCCTCGATGAGCTCGCGCGGCAGCGCATGCGACTTGCTCAGGCCGTCGGCGTCGAGCATGGTGAGAAAGGTCTGCACGCTCAAGCCCATCTCGCGCGCAAGAAGCAAGGCAAGACACGAATCCTTGCCCGCACTCCAACTGATCGCTGCCGTCATAGGTATTTCTCCAATCACAACCAACCGTCCGACCTCAACCCACTGGATCAAGCTGCCGCCGCGGATCCGGCTCCGCCGGTCCGCCAGCGGCGCCCCCTTGAGGGGGAGCGCCGAAGGCGCTCGGGGGTGGGTCAATCCTCAATACCGCGCTGGGCCGGCACGCCGGCCTTGAAGTGATGTTTCACGAGCGTCATCTCCGTCACGGTGTCGGCCAGCGCCACCAGTTCCTGCGGCGCGTTGCGGCCGGTGAGCACCACGTGCACGTGCGCCGGCCGATCGCGCAGCGCCTGCAGCACCGGCTCGAGCGGCAGCCAACCATAGCGCAAGGGGTACATGATTTCATCGAGCACGACGAGAAACAGCTCGCCCGAGGCGATGCTCGCCTGCGCCCGCGCCCAGCCGTCGCGCGCGAGCTGCGCCGAATTCTCGAGGTCGCGGCTCTTCCAGCTGAACCCGTCGCCCAGGCCTTCGATCGGCACGCCCAGCCGCTCGAACACGCGGTGCTCGCCGAAGCGTGCGCTGGGCACCTTCATGAACTGGTAGATCTTCACCGCCTTGCCGCGGCCGTGTGCACGCAGAGCGAGGCCGAAGGCCACGGTGCTCTTGCCCTTGCCGTCGCCGGTGTGGACGATGACGAGCCCGCGGCGTTCGCCCTCGGGGCGCTCGTAGCCGCGTTCGGTGGGTGGGGTTTCGATCTGCATGGGGGTCAGTCCTCCAGTTGGGGCAGCACGACCGCGCGCGCCCCGCGTTGTTCGATGCGAACCGCGTGGTCGAAGCTTGCGGTGAGCGCGGCATGAAGCGCCGGGTCGTCGTGCGAACCCGCGGCCTGCACGGCGCCTCGCCGCAGCACGAGCAGGCGGTCGGCATGCAGGGCCAGCGGCAGGTCGTGCAGCACGCTCACCACCGTGCGCGAGGCCGCGAGCTGCTTGAACAGGCGAGCGAGCGCCACCTGGTGCGGCGGATCGAGGTGGGTCGTGGGTTCATCGAGCAGCAGCACCGGCGCCTCGGTGGCCAGCACGCGCGCGAGCATGACGCGCTGCCGTTCGCCGCCCGACAGTTCATGCAGGCGGCGGTGCTGCCAGTCACGGCATTCGGTGGTGAGCATCGCGTCGTCGACGATGCGCTCGTCCTTCGCTGTCGGCGAGCCGAACAGGCCCAGGTGCGGCAGCCGGCCCAGGCGCACGGTCTCGCGCACGGTGAGCTCGCCGCTCACGGGTGCCTGCTGCGCGAGCCAGGCGATACGACGAGCCCGCCCGGCAGGCGACAAGGTCGCGATGTCCTGCCCGTCGAGCCGCACCGAGCCGCCGGCCAGCGGGATCAGCCCGGCCAGCGCGCGCAGCAGCGTGGACTTGCCGGCGCCGTTGGGGCCGACGATGGCCGTCCAGCCCGGATGGAAACTGCACGACACGTCGTGCAGCACCAGTCGTCCGGCCAGTGCGACGCGCAGCTTGCGGGTCCTGAGATCGCTCATGGTGCGTGCTTTCGGTTCAGGGCTGCGTCACCGCTCATGCCACCCGCCTGCGATGCAGCAGCCACAGCAGGTAGCCGCCACCGAGCAAGGCGGTGAGCACGCCGACGGGCAGCTCCTGCGGCGCGATCAGGCCGCGCGCCAGCACGTCGGCGGCGAGCAGCAGCACGCCGCCGGCGCCCGCGCTTGCGGCCAGCGTGTAGGCATGCGGCGCCGGCGCGCAGCGGCGCACGAGGTGCGGCGCCACCAGGCCGACGAAGGCGACGAGCCCGGATTGCGACACCGCCAGGCCGGTGCACATCGCCAGCAGCACCACCAGCGCCATGCGGATGCGTGGGAGGTCGAGCCCGAGGCTGGCCGCGCTGTCGTCGCCCAGGCTCAACGCATCGAGCGCGCGCGACAGGCGCATGCCGAGCGGCAGCGCCAACGCGAGGCCCGCGCCCAGCATGGTCACGCTGGCCCACCCGAGAAAGCCGGTGCTGCCCAGCATGAAGACCTGCTTGCCGCGCAAGGCCTCGGGCGAGACGGTAGTGAAGAGATCGCTCGCCGCGCCCAGCACGACGCCCACGACCACGCCAGCCAGCAGCAGTCGCACGCCCTCCTGCGCGCCGCGCGCGAGCGCAAGCGTAAGCAGCACGCCGGCGAGTGCCCCGGCAAAGGCCGCGGCGACCAGGCCGAAGCGCGCCAGCCACGCGGCCGTGGCGAACCCGATGGCATGGCCCGACATGCTGCCGGCGGTGAGCACCAGCACGACGGCAAAGGACGCGCCGGCCGCGGAGCCGAGCAGGTAGGGGTCGGCCAGCGGGTTGCGGAACAAGCCTTGCGCCACGGCGCCCGACAGGCCGAGCAGCCCGCCCACCATCAGCGCGCCCACCGTTCGCGGCAAGCGGATCTCGCCAAGGATGAGGCCGGCCTGCGTGTCGGCGAGATCGGCGCGAAAGGCCGACCACGACCAGCCTTGGCTGCCGACCATGAGGCCGGCCGCGATCAGCAGCACGGCGGCGACGACGAGTGCGATGGCGAGTCGGCGCCGGCGTGCCGCATCGGTGAGCGCGAAGGCCGCGGTCGTGCCGGCTGTATCGCTTGCCGCGTCAACGACGGGCAGCGCGCTCATCGCGGCGACTCCAGTCCGGCCAGGCAGTCGGCCATCAGCAACGCGGCCTCGCCCATGCGCGGGCCGGGGCGGATCAATGTTTCGTAGGGCTGGGTCTCGAAGCCGCAGCTGTGGCCGTGAAGGGCCGCGAGCGTCTGCCAGCCGGGGCGCGCAGCCATTGAATCGACGGCGATGCGCGAAGCCATCACCACGTCGGGGCGGGCGCGCACGACGTACTCCGGGTTCAGTTTCGGAAACGGCCCGAGCGCCGGCGGCACGATGTTGCCGAGCTTGAGCCGCGCGAGCGTTTCGCCGATGAAGGACGAGGCGCCCGCCGCATAGGGCGCGGACGAGACCTCGAAGTACACCCGCTTGCCGCGCAATGCGGCCGGCACGCGCGCCGCGGCACGGTCCATGTCGCGCTCGATCTCCTGCCACAGCCGCTGCGCCTCCTGCGGCCGGCCGAGCAGCGTGGCGATGAGCTGCGCGCTTCGCTTCACGTCGGCATGCGTCTGCGACTCGACCACCACCACGCGCAAGCCCAGCGCCTCGAGCCGGTCGATCACCCGCGCGGATTTCGCGGCCAGCACCACGTCGGGCCGCAGCGCGACGATGCGCTCGACCTGCGCGTCCTCGAGCCCGCCCAGCTTGGGCAGCAGCAGCACGCTCGCCGGCCAGTTGGAGTAGCGGTCGGTGCCAACGAGCTTTGCGCAAGCGCCGAGCGCGCAGACGGTTTCGGTGATGGAGGGCAGCAGCGTGACGATGCGCTGGGGTGCGGCGGTGAATCGATAGGTGGCGCCGCGGTCGTCACGCAGTTCGATGGGCTGGGCGTGGGCGGTGGCGGCTGCAGTCATCGCCGCGAACAACACGATGCACCGCGAAAGAACTCCCTCCCCCCCTGGAAGAGGGCTGGGGTGAGGGCGACGGCGCCGCAAGCAGACAAGGCCTTTCAGCGCCACCGCCCACGCCCTCACCCCAACCCTCCCCCAGCGGGGGAGGGAGTCGATCAGGAGGTTCATCATCGTCGTCCTTTCACCGCCAGCTCCTGGCCCGCCACCATCAGCGTGACGTGGCTGCAGGCTTGCGCGACGCGCTGGTGCAGCAGGCCGAGTGCATCGACGAAGCGCCTCGCCGGCGCGCTCATGGGCGAGACGCACCAGCCGATCTCGTTGGACACGAGGACCACGGGCCCGCGCGCGGCGGCGAGCGCATCGATGAGCGCCGACTGGCGGTGCTGCCAGGCCGCCTCATTCAATGACGCACTCGCCGGTTCGTTCACCACCGGCGGTGTCGATGCAGTCATCACCACATTCGTCGCCGCGCCTGTTGCCCCATTCGCCGCCCCCTCCTCCAACGGCATCAGCAAGTTCGTGAGCCACAAGGTCAGGCAATCCACCACCACCAGTCGCTTCTCATCGCTGCAAGCACGCAGCGCCTCCGGCAGGTCGTGAGACACCTCCAGCGTCTGCACCGCCGGCAGCTCGCGCGAGCGATCCTCGCGGTGCCGCGCGATGCGCTCGCGCATCTCCTCGTCGAACGCAAGCGCCGTCACGATAACGCAGGCGCTGTGGCCAGGCCGCGCGAGCCAGCCGGCCGCTCGCCGCTGGGCGCAGCGCGACTTGCCGCTCTTGCATCCGCCGAGGATCAGCTCGTGCATCGCATTGCCTCACGAACCTGCGTAGCGCAGCGTCAGGTAGAGCTCGCGCCCCGGCTGGTTGTAGCCATACGCCGTTTCATAACGCTTGTCGCCGACGTTGTTCAGGCGCAGGCCGAGCCGCCATGCGCTCGCGAAGCGCCAGTCGGCACGCACGTCCAGCGTGCCGTAGCCGCCCAGGCGCAGGGTGTTGGCCGGGTCGTCGAATCGTTGGCCGAATGCACTCACGCTTGCACCCGCGCTCCACGCACCTTGCGACCAGTCGAGCGATGCCTTGGCGCCGTTCCTGGCGCGGCGCGGCAGCTGCTTGCCGGCGTTGGCCGTGCCATCGCTCGCGTTGCGCGGATTGACGTGGTCGGCGCTCGCGGCGAAGGTCCAGGCATCGACGCGCCACTCGCCGCTCAGGCTGATGCCGTCGATGCGCGTGCGCGGAATGTTGGTGGGCGCGGGGTCGCTGCTGATGTAGCCGCGGATGCGGTTATTGAACCAGGTCGCGCGCACCTGGCGTGCCGCGTCGCTCCAGCGCAGCCCGATCTCCGCATGCCGGCCCTCTTCGGGCAGCAAGGCGGGGTTGCCGAACCCCGGGTAGTAGAGCTGGTTGAAGCTGGGCGCGACGAAGCTCGTGCCGAGCGACGCGGACGCGCGCCATTGCGTCGACAGCGCGTAGCCATAGGCCAGCATGCCGGTGTTCTGCGATCCGAACTGCGAGTTGTGGTCGTGCCGCAGGTTGCCCTGCCATGAATGCGCGCCGGCGCTGCCGCTCAAGCCCGCGGCGATCCCGTCGATGCTGCGCTCCGACACGACGAAGGCCGCGCCGGGGCGGCTCACCGCCTGCTGCAGGTGCTCGGCCACGAGCACCGCGTCGCCGATGGGCGTGGCCACGGTGTTCTCCCACGCGAGCTGCTGCTGCACCGTGCCGATCACGCCGGTCGAGGTGAAGGCGGATGCGCTCGCGAGCGTGTTGTAGGCGTCCTTGGCCCGCGACACCCGCACCAGGCTGCGCCAGCGCGCCGTGACGGGACCGCCGGCCTCGAGCGACATGACGGTGCTGCGCAGGCCCGCGCGCGCATCGGCGCCGGGGCCGTCGTCGTACTGCGTGACACCGTCGGCCTGCAGCCAGCGTGCATCGGCCCGCCAGCCGTCGGCAAAACGCCAGCCGAGTTGCAGGTTGCCGCTGTCCTGCCGGAAGCCGTCCGCATCCGGGTTGAAGTTGCCGAACTGCGCATGCTCGTTGGTGGACGAGAAGCCGCGTGTCTCCAGGTGCTGGATGCGCACGCTGCCGTCCACGTCGCCTTGCCCGAAACGCCCGCCGGCGGACAGGTTGCCGAACCCGTGGGAGCCCGCCGTGGCGGCGGCGTCGAAGCCCGTGCCCTGCGCACCTCGCCGCGTGAAGACCTGCACCACGCCGCCCACCGCATCGCTGCCGTACAGGCCCGACATGGGCCCGCGAACGATCTCGATGCGCTCGATCGAATCGAGCGGAATGTTCTCCCACACCGGCAGGCCCAGCGTGGCCGAGCCGTAGCGCACGCCATCGACGAGCAGCAGCGTGTGGCGCCCTTCGAGCCCGCGCAGGTAGACGCCGCTGCTCTTGCCCCAGCCGCCGTTGGACGACACCTGCACGCCGGGCTCGTCGGCCAGCAGCTCGGCGAGCGTGCGGCCGGCGGCGCGTTCGAGGCGCGTGCGGTCGATGACCGTCACGTCCGCCAGGTTCTGGTCGAGCCGTTGCGGCGTGCGCGTGCCGGTGACGACGACTTCGTCGAGGCGCGCCGTCTGCGCAAAGCTTGTGACAGGGAGTGCGGGAAGTGCGCTCGCCACCACGACGGTGGCGCGAAAAATGAAGACCCCACGGGCATGCCCGCGAAGGCACGCGCGTGATCCAGCCGAATGCGGCCGGGCAGAAGAACGGAACATGCAAGGGACTCGAGCGATGGCCGTGCCCGCCAGCTTCCCCGCAGGCGCGCACCTCATGGCGCCGCGCTTGCGCGCCGCGCCCCTTCGTTGGCCGGTATCCGGGCTGGCGGATGCGACCCGTGTGTCCTTCCCAGTTGCCGAAGCGTCCAGTGGACTGAAGACACGAGCGGAGAGCGCGAGGCTCTCATCCGCTTACCGTTGCGGGGGCAGCTCAGGTTGGGGTGCGTGCGGCCTGGTGCACGTCGCCCTTCCTGCTTCCCGTTTAACTGCGCCGGCTTGGAAGGCCGGCACGAGCACCAACGCGGCGGATGATAGCCGAGCGATCTTGAGGTTCTGCCGAACGCGGGCGGCACGTCAGGATGCGTGAAGAACTTACACGCCAGAGCCGGCGTGGCGCACACGTCACGAGGAGTACGTCTGGCAACACGACAGGCATCTCATTTGCCGTGATGCAGCACGCCACCCGGTTTCAACTGCCCAATTCATGAAGATCGCCCAAGTCGCTCCCTTGTTCGAAAGCGTTCCGCCCAAGGCGTACGGCGGCACCGAACGTGTCGTGTCCTACCTCACCGAAGCACTCGTGTCGCAAGGGCATGACGTGACCCTGTTTGCCAGCGGCGATTCCGTCACCCGCGCCAGGCTGCTACCGATGAGCCCGCGCAGCCTGCGCACCGACCCCGCGCGGCCCGACTGGGTCATGCGCCACACGATGATGCTGGACCACGTGTTCGCGCGCGCGGACGAGTTCGACGTCATCCACTGGCACATCGACTCGCTGCACTACCCGCTCGCGCAGCGCTGCGCCACGCCCTGCGTGACGACCATGCATGGCCGGCTCGACCTGCCCGACCTGCTGCCGCTGCACAAGCAGTTCCAGGCCCTGCCGCTGGTGTCCATTTCCGACAGCCAGCGCACCCCGCTGGCCAAGGCCAACTGGTGCGGCACGGTTTACCACGGCCTGCCCTTGTCGCTGTACCGCTTTCACGAACCGCCGCAGGACTACTTCGCTTTCGTCGGCCGCATCTCGCCGGAAAAGCGGGTGGACCGCGCCATCGAGATCGCCATCGCCTGCGACACGCCGCTGCGCATCGCGGCCAAGGTGGACGCGGCCGACCAGGCCTACTTCGAGCGCGACATCCGCCCGCTGCTGGACCACCCGCTGATCGAGTTCGTGGGCGAGATCGGCGACGCGCAGAAGAACGATTTCATCGGCCGAGCCAAGGCGTTGCTCTTCCCGGTCGACTGGCCCGAGCCCTTCGGCCTCGTGATGATCGAATCGCTGGCGTGCGGCACGCCCGTCATCGCCTACGAGTGCGGCTCGGTGCCCGAAGTGCTCAAGCATGGCGTGACGGGCTTCATCGTGCACGACCAGGCCGAGGCCATCGCCGCCGCACGCGACATCGGACGCATCGACCGCAGGCGCTGCCGCGAAGTGTTCGAGCGCCGGTTCAGCGCGGCCACCATGGCGCAGCGCTACGTGCAGGTCTACCAGGCGCTGATCGACGCACGCAGCGACAGCAAACCACACCCGGCCCTCAAGGCGATGTGACACGACGACCTCATTCACAGCGCCATCCCACACCATCCGAGAGACCCACACCGAAAGTACCCCATGAGCGATCGAATCCGCATCGGCGACCAGTGGTACGTCGCGGCCACCGCCGCGCGCGTCGAGGAGAGCCCGCAGGTGGTCAAGAGCGACGACACCTTCGCGCTGTTCGACCGCTTCGGCGACATCCACACCTGGGGCTCGGGCGACCTCGGGCTCTACCACGAGGACACGCGCTTCCTGTCGCACCTGGAGCTGGGCATCAACGGCGTGCGTCCGATGTTCCTCGGCTCCACCGTGAAGGAAGGCAACAACCTGCTCATCGTGGAGCTGATGAACCCCGACCTGATGGCCGACGACCGCGTGATCCTGCCCAAGGGCGAGGTGCACCTGTTCCGCGCCAAGCTGCTGCGCGACGCGGCCTGCTACGAGCACATCCGCCTGAGCCACCACGGCCTCGAGCCGGTCACGCTGGAGATCTCGCTGCGCTTCGAGGCCGACTTCGTGGACCTGTTCGAGGTGCGCGGCTCGCGGCGCGAAAAGCGCGGCGACATGCTGCCCACCGAGACCAACCGCGACGAACTGGTCTTCGGCTACCGCGGCCTCGACGGCCGCCAGCGGTCGAGCCGCATCCGCCTCGACCCCGCGCCGACGACGTGGAACGAGCACGAGGCGCGCTTCCATGTCACGCTCAAGCCGGGCGAGGAATACCACCTGTACTGCACGGTGAGCTGCGACATCGAGGGCCATGCTCCGCGCCATCGCGCGCCGGACTACGACAGCGCCTACCGGGAGAACACCCAGGTGCGCAGCTCGCAGCAAAGCCTGCAGTGCAGCGTCGAGACGTCGAACCCCTTGATGGACCTGTGGCTGGACCGTTCATCGTCCGACCTCGCGATGCTGACCACCGAGCTGCCGACCGGCCCCTATCCGTATGCGGGCGTCCCTTGGTACTCGACCACCTTCGGCCGCGACGGCCTCATCACCGCGCGCGAGGCCTTGTGGCTGGACCCGGGGCTCGCCCGCGGCGTGCTCGCCTTTCTCGCGGCCACACAGGCCGTGACGGAGGAGCCCGAGCGCGACGCGGAACCGGGCAAGATCCTGCACGAGGCGCGCAAGAGCGAGATGGCGCAGACCCGCGAGGTGCCCTTCGGCCGCTACTACGGCACCGTGGACGCGACGCCCTTGTTCGTCGCGCTGGCCGGCGCCTACTACAAGCGCACGGGCGACCTCGACTTCATCCGCACGCTGTGGCCGCACGTGCTGGCCGCGCTCTCGTGGATCGACAACTACGGCGACGTGGACGGCGACGGCTTCGTCGAATACGCGCGGCGCAGCAAGCACGGCCTGGTGCAGCAAGGCTGGAAGGATTCGCACGACTCGATCTTCCATGCCGATGGCCGCATGGCCAACGCGCCGATCGCCTTGAGCGAGGTGCAGGCCTACGTGTTCGAGGCGAAGAACATGGCCGCACACCTGGCCGCGGCGCTGCACGAGCCCGAGCGCGCCTCGAAACTGATTGCCGAGGCCGAGACCTTGCGCCGAAAGTTTCAGGAAGCTTTCTGGTGCGAGGAACTGGGCGTGTACGCCATCGCGCTGGACGGCGACAAGAACCCTTGCCGCGTGGCCTCGTCCAACGCCGGCCATGCGTTGTGGACGGGCATCGCGTCGCCCGAGCATGCGGCGCGGATGGCCGAGCGATTCGTCAGCGCCGACTTCTTCACCGGCTGGGGCATCCGCACGATTGCCGAGGGGCAGGCGCGCTACAACCCGATGTCCTATCACAACGGGTCGATCTGGCCTCACGACAACGCGCTGATCGCCGCCGGCCTCGCCCGCTACGGCCACACCGCGGCCGCGATGCAGGTGCTGACGGGGCTCTTCGACGCGAGCCTGCATTTCAGCCAGCACCGCCTGCCAGAACTGTTCTGCGGCTTCCCCCGCCGCCCCGGCGAAGGCCCGACGCTGTACCCCGTCGCCTGCTCCCCGCAAGCCTGGGCCGCGGCCTCGGTGTTCAGCATGCTGCAGTCCTGCCTCGGCCTGGACATCGACGCCACATCGGGCACCATCTCCTTCCACTCCCCGCGCCTGCCCGATTACGTCCAATGGGCCGAACTGCGCGACCTGCGCGTGGGATCAGGCAGCGTGGACCTGCTGCTGCAACGCTACGACAACAACGTGGGCGTGGACGTGATCCGCAAGACTGGTGACGTGGCGGTGCGGATTGCGGTGTAGTTGATTCGCGGACTCCGTTCGGGCTGAGCTTGTCGAAGCCTGCATGCCATACCGTTCAGGGTGAGCCTGTCGAAGCCCCTCTTCTTTCGCGCCTGTCCGGTGGGCCGCGGCAGGTGGTGCATTCGGCGAGGTCATCGTCGGGCATAGTCGTTCGTCGCTCCATCGCTCCCCGCTCCACGTTGGAGTCGGGCCTGGTATTGCTCCCTCTCCCCCTGGGAGAGGGCTGGGGTGAGGGCGTGGGCCGCTGCGATAGTCGGCCCTGCAATTTTCGATTTTGAACGCCGATCAAATTGACGCGAGTCGATGAGCGCGATGTGAGCAGATTGGGGGCAGGACGAGGTCCATGACAAGCCTGGTGACGAGCTGAAGC
>Ga0157377_10000078_pt1 | contig 74509 bp, 59 predicted proteins | sample M55metaG_FD_121116 | JGI IMG/M metagenome (GOLD analysis project Ga0157377, IMG submission 121116) | Miscanthus rhizosphere microbial communities from Kellogg Biological Station, Michigan, USA - M5-5 metaG | ecosystem: Host-associated > Plants > Roots > Rhizosphere > Soil | place: USA: Michigan... | reverse complement strand
CTCCCCTTCCGACAGACCGGCGCCGGCGGCGCCGAGCTGGTGATTCCAGCCGTCGGGGTAGCGCAGCACCACCGAGTCGAAGCCGGCGATGGCCGCCAGCCGCGTCAGCTCGGCGTGATCGATGTTCTTCCAACCGAGGACCACGTTGTCGTAGATCGAGCCGCGCAGCAGCGCCGGCGCGGAGGGGACGAACGAGGCGAGACGGCGGAGGTCGCGGCGGCGGACGTTGCGCGCGTCGACGCCGTTCAGCGTGATCATGCCGCCGGACGGCTCGCACACGCGCAGCAGCAGCTTGGCCAGCGTGCTCTTGCCCGATCCGCTCCTCCCCATCACCGCCACCTTTTCGCCGCGCCGGATCTCGAGGTTGACACCGCGCAACACCGGCTCGCCGCCGTAGGCGAACTGGATGTCGCTGCAGACCACCTCGCCGATGGCGGGCGGCACGATGGTGGGAACATCCTGATCGACGGCCGGCGCGGGTGCATCTTCCAGTTCGGTCAGCCGCGCGATGCTGCCGCCGGCGCGCTTGAGACGCGCGAACGTCGCGGCCGCGACGCTCAGCGGATCGAAGAGGCGCAGCAGGTACGTGTAGAACGCCACGAAACTGCCGATGGTCATCACGCCGGTCATGACGTCGCGGGCGCCGGCCAGCAGCACGGCGGCGGCGGCGATCGTCACCACGCTCTGCGCGATGGCGGTGTAGCGCAGCTCGGTGCGAAGCTGGTCGAGCGAGGTGCGGATGGAGCGGGTGAGCAGCCGGCCGTAGCGGCGGCGGACGAAGCGCTCGGCGCAGAGCAGCTGCAGCTCCACCACCGCGCCGAGGCATTCGGTGAGGAAGCCGGCGCGCTCGCCGACGATGTTGCGCGTCTGCTGCGACGCCTTTTCCAGCCGGGGACTGAAGCGCGTGCGCACGAAGGCGAGCACGAAAGCCATGGGAACGGTGAACACCGCCAGCCGCCAGTCGAGCACGGCCATCATCACCACGATGGCGGCGATGGCCACCACGATGCGGATCATCATCGGGAAGAGGTCGCCGGCCACCTCGCGGAGCTGGTCGATCTCCTGCTCCAGACGGGTGACCAGGTCGCCGGTGCTGTGCCGCTCGAAGAACGGCGCGTCGCGCTCCTGCAGCCGGTCGAGGATGCGCAGGCGGAGGCGGCGCACGACGTGATGGGCGCTGCGCGCCAGCACGATCGTCCCGGCGCTCAGCACGGCGATGCGCACGATGTAGAGGGCGCAGAACGCCGCCACCGCCATCACCACCGCCCCCCACGCCCGCTGCTGCAGGCCGTCGTCTATGATCCACTTCACGATGAGGGGATCGACGATCGAGAGCAGCGTGGCCACCGTCAGCAGGGCCATGCCGCCCAGTTGCACGTGGGCCACCGGCCGCAGCTCGCGGGCGAACCAGCGCCATTCCGCGCGGGACGGCTGCGCCTCGGCGCTCATCAGGCCGTGACCTCCACCGCCTCGGGCACCGCCGCCGTGCGCGGCACCATCAGCTCGTCGAGCATGAAAGACGGTCCACTGCCGGAGATGAAGCGATGCAGCGTCAGCGCGACGCCCGCGCTGCCGGTGCCGTAGTCGCAGCTGATGCGGCTCAGCGTCTCGCCGGGGAAGGCGATGCCGGCGTCGCGCTTCACGCGGAACAGCAGCGCGCCGTCGAGCGCCTTGCGCGCCTGGCGCATCGCCTCATCCGCTTTCTCGGGGACGAAGCGCGCCCAGTCGAGACAGAACTCCGCGACGCCGGAGAGGCCGAAGAAGCGCCCCGGAAAGATCGCGTACTTGCGGTCGCAATCCATCGTCATCCGGTGGAACAGGTCGTCGAAGCGCGTCTCGCCGGTGACGTGCCGGTAGCGGAGCAGCGCCAGGCCGACGCCCGAGCTTCCCCAGCGCCAGTACGGCGTGTAGGTCGGCCGCCCTTCCTGCGCGCGCCACGAGACGGCGCCGTCGGGGATGTCGACCGCCTTGGCGGCGATGAAGTCCATGGCGCGCCGCGCCAGGTCGAGCCACCGCTCGTCGCCGCCGGCGCCGTAGAGCGCGAGGAGGAAGTAGCCGATGCCGCTCGCGCCGTGCGCGAAGCCGCAGCTGACGGTCCCGTCCTGCGCCTTCCACGAGACGCCGCTCTCGTCCTCGATTTTCGTCCGCAGCAGATGTTCGGCCGCTTTGGTCGCGTGGTCGAGATGCTCGCGGTCGCCGTTGTCGAGGAAGAAGCGCAGCTCGGTCATCCCGTAGCCGGCCGCGCCGTAGAAGACGTCGGGCGACTCCCAGAGCAGCTCGTGTCCGCGCGCCGCCCGCAGCAGCCGGTGGGCCGACTCTTTCAGTCCGATCTCGAGCAGCGTCCAGGCGATGCCGGAGAGTCCGGAGTAGAGACCGGGCGGGTAGACCGACTCGGTCAGCTCGCGCCCCCGCATCCAGTCGAGCACTTCCTCCGGAACGCTACCGGTGATCGTCTTGAGCGCGTAGGCCACGCCGCACGCGCCGTAGCTGAGGCTGAGCGGGTTGGTCTCGAACACCGCCGGATCGGCGGGGAAGAGACGGTCGACGCGCGTGTAGTCCGCCGAGGCGCGCAGGTGCGAGACGATGCCGTCGAGGATCTCGGGGCAGCTCTGCGGATCGATGCCCACCTCGCCGATGCGCGGCTTGTGGTCGGCGCGCGCGGCGACGCGGCGCAGCGCCTCGGCCACTTCCGCCGCCTTGGGCCGCTCCGAACGTTTGAGCGAGAGGAGGCGCTTGGGGACGTCGATGAGGTCCTGCGGCAGGTCGAAGTCGTGGCGCAGGTGATCGAGAAAGCGGATGCCGGCGACGGGATCGACCGACATCAGGCTGTTGACGGGAAGGAGTCCGGCCAGCATCAGGCCGCCGAGGCCGAACAGATCGTCCTCCGGCTGCGCCTGGCCCTGTTCGAGCACCTCGCGGGTGGTGAAACCGGGGGTGAAGAGCAGCGTCGGGATGTCGACGTCCTGCTCGTACGCGCCTTCGAAGTCGATGAGGCGGATCTCGTCGGCGTCGCCCGCCACCATCACGTTGTAGTGCGAGATGTCGCTGAAGACGATGCGCCGCTCGTGGAGCATGGCGATCATGTCGGCGATGCGGCCGTAGACGCGGCAGAAGCGCCGCACGTACTCGGCGACGTCCTCCGCGGACGGGCGGATGCGCAGCGGGAGGAGGTGCTTGGCCATATAGCCGCGCAATACCACGCCGTCCAGCAGCGACTCCACCAGATAGAAGTGCTCCCATTCCTGGAACATCTCGATGGGACGCGGCGCGATCTTCAGGTCCTCGAGCATCATCAACAGACGATGCTCCTTCTTGAGCGTCCATACCGCGTCGGGGCCGCGGCGCGTGGAATTCGTCAGGGGACGCGCCTCCTTGACGATGACCCGCTCGCCGGTTTGATTGTCCATGCAGAGGTAAACGCCGCCGCTGTTGGAAAATGTAATAGCCGACTGGATGGTGTAGCGGCCGTCGCGGAGCGTGGGGCTGTCGCCCGTATCGTCCTGCGCATCGGCTTCATTACAGAATGGATCGCGCACAGTGGGCGGCAGGTGGAAAAATGGCGAGCGCTCGTCGTCCATCGACTGCCCATCGGCGTCGTGAATGATCGGAATGCGGCGCCCGGTGACGTCGAGGCGGCTCATTTTCTGCAGGCCGCCATAGCGATAGAAGACGACGCCGCTGTCGCGATAACGGCGGTCGGAGAGGATGAACGGTCCTTTGTAGCCGACCAGCGCCTGATGGAGCGACTCGAGCAGCCGGCCGCATTCCGCCTCGTCGCGCGGATAAACGGTAATGAATTTCCCCGCGCCGCCGCGCGACCACCGCTTACTGTTCTGCAATACGAGCATGCTCTGGTCCGCGGAGAACTTGAAGGAGACGTTCTCGCGCACCAGCATTCTTGCCACGGTGGTGAGAATCGGCGCCGCGTTGGCGGGTGTGGCCGAAATGTGGATCTTCCAGCCCTGCGGCGGGATCTGCGCATTGGGAGGGGAGGTGGCCCACCAGACGCCGGAGCGAACGAGCCTCCAGTCGGCGGGCACAATGCGCTGGATGCATTTCAGGAAATCGCTGGCGCTCGCGTCATAGCGTTCGACCGGCTCGAAGTATTCGGCGCTGGCGTACAGGTAGAGGTGATCGGAATCGACGAGCATTTACGAGGCTCTCCTTCAATGCGGGGCGGAGGATTGATGCGCATGGACAGAACAAAGAAAACGCACGACCGGCCTACGCGACCGGCCGGTGAATCTACTGAGCGATTCCGGTGACGGTGAGCTCGCCCTTACAGCCGCTCCAGCTCGCGGTCGAGCACGCGCAGCCTTCGTAGCTGCTGGTGCTGTCCATGACGCGGTCCACGTCCTGGCCAAACGTATCGAACCCGGTGGGCTCCATTTTCTGCAGCGAGAGAATTCGATTCATCATGACACCCTCCTCAAGAAGCAAGTTGTGAAGCACGCAACGCTGTCCATGCGCATCGGCGCGGAATGATAAGAAGATTTTTACGTATGTCTAGCTCAGCCATAAATATTTTTGGTCGACAGTATGGATATGCGCTCTGGCCGGCTCTGCTGTAATAAAGTCTTGCATGCGTCGCATGAATTCAGGCAGAATCAAGCGTCTTATGGACATCGTTCGTGCACACAAGACGGCGAGGTTCGGGCGGCGAACGACCATCCTCGCCGCTGCCGCCGCGGCGCTCACGGTCGGCGCCACCACCCTCGGACTGGCGCGCCACAAACCCGATGCGCCGTCGATCGACCGATCTTCCATTCTCATTGAAACCGTCCGGCGCGGCCCGCTGGTCCGCCAGGTCACCGCGATGGGCACGCTCGTCCCGCAACAGGTGCTCTGGCTCGCCGCGCAGACGGACGGCCGCGTGGAGCAGGTGCGCGTCCTTCCCGGCGCGGCCGTCACGCCCGACACCGTCCTCCTCGTCCTCTCCAATCCGGAAGTGGAGCGCAACGCGCTCGACGCCGAGTCGGAGATCCGCGCCGCGGAAGCGAACCTCACCGACGTCCGCGTCCGCTTCGAGGGGCAGCTGATGGATTACCAGGCCACCGCGGCGGCTGTCGCCTCCGAGGTGCACCAGGCGCAGTTGCAGCTCGGCATCGACGAGAAGCTGGCCAAGGAGGGGCTGATCTCCGGCCTGGTGCTCGACCTGGCGCGGACCAAAGCCGGCGAGCTCGCGGAGCGCAACAAGCTGGCGACCGAACGGGTGCAGATGGCCAGGAGCTCACTGCAGGCGCAAGTTGCGGCGCAGCAGGCGCGCCTGGCGCAGGTGCGCGCGCTGGCCGCGCTGCGGCGCGGCGAGGTGGAGGCGCTCAGCGTTCGCGCGCGCGCCGCCGGCGTGCTGCAGGAGATGCTGGTCGAGCCGGGACAGCGCGTGACCGCCGGCACGACGCTGGCCAAAGTGGCCGACCCGAACCAGCTCGGCGCGCAGCTGCAGGTCCCGCAGATGCAGACGCGAGACTTGATCAGCGGACAACCGGCGCGGATCGACGCCGGGCATGGCACCGTGCGCGGCCACGTCACGCGAATCAACCCGGCAGTGCACAACGGCACGGTCGCCGTCGAGGTCGCCCTCGACCAGCCGCTCCCGCCGGGAGCGCGCGCGGACCAGACGATCGAAGGGACGATCGAAGTCGGCCGCGCGGCGGACACGTTGTTCGTCGAGCGCCCGGCGCCGGCGGTCGACAACAGCACCATCGGCGTCTTCAAGCTCCTGCCGGGATCCGACGAGGCGGTGCGCGTGCCGGTGGACTTCGGCGCCGGCTCGAGCAACCTGATCGAGATCCGTCGCGGGCTCGCGGCCGGTGACCGGATCATTCTTTCCGACACCTCGCAGTGGCCGGCCGCCGACAGGGTGCGATTGCGTTGACGTTGTTCCCAGGAGGAAACGCGATGGACGAAGCGGCGCTGATTTCTCTCGAAGGCCTGGGCAAGGTCTACCTGACCGACGACCTGGAGACGCACGCGCTCTCCAATGTCGACCTGGAGATCCGCGACGGCGAATACGTCGCCATCGCCGGCCCGTCGGGATGCGGCAAGTCGACGTTGCTCTGCATCCTGGGGCTGCTCGACGAGCCGACCTCGGGCTCGTACCTGCTGCGCGGCCGCAAGGTGGAGTCGCTCCGCGCCGCCGAGCGCGCGCGCATCCGCAACCAGGAGTTCGGCTTCATCTTCCAGGCCTTCAACCTCATCGGCGAGCTGACCGTCGCCGAGAACGTCGAGCTGCCTCTCACCTACCGCGGCATGCCGGCGGCGGAGCGCGCGCGGCGCGTGCGCCAGTCGCTGGAGCGGGTGGCGATGGGCAACCGGATGAATCACTACCCGTGGCAGCTCTCCGGCGGCCAGCAGCAGCGCGCCGCGGTGGCGCGCGCCATCGCCGGACAGCCGGCGCTCCTGCTGGCCGACGAGCCGACCGGCAATCTCGACTCGGAGAACGCGGCGGAGGTGATGGAGCTGATCGCCGACCTGCACCGCGACGGCGCCACGATCTGCATGGTCACGCACGATCCGCGCTTCGTCGCGCACGCCGGCCGCATCGTCAACCTGTTCGACGGCCACATCGTCGACACGCCGGGCGTCGGCAGGACTCGTTCGTCGGCGCTGCAGGCGTCCTCATAGGCCGGCGCATGGACACCATCGCTCACGACCTCCGCTTCGCGCTGCGCACGCTCCGGCGCACGCCCGCGTTCACCGCGGTGGCCATCGCCACGCTGGCCATCGGCATCGGCGCGAACACGGCCGTCTTCTCGATCCTCTACGCCGTTCTTCTGCGGCCGCTTCCGTTCCGCGACGCCGGCCGGATCGTGACCCTGAATCGCGTGATGCGCAACGGAGGCGAGGTGGGACTGTCGTGGCCCGAGTTCGCCGACTGGCGGCGGACGATCTCCAGCTTCGAGAGCATGGCCCTCTATCGCGGCGGCGCCGGCGATCTGATCGGCGGCAACGAGCCGCAGCGCATCATGGTGGCCTCGGTCAGCCGCGGCTTCTTTCCCCTGCTCGGCGTGCCGCCGCTCGCCGGGCGGACGTTCGACCAGGAAACGCTGCCCGCGACCGGCCTCCCTCCCGCGGTGATCGGCGAGACGCTGTGGCGGGAACGCTTCGGCGCGCGGCCCGACGCGATCGGAAAAACGATCGACATCATGGGACATCCGCACCAGCTCATCGGCGTCATGCCGCGGGCGATGAATTTTCCCTGGAGTCCGCAGGCCTGGATTCCGCTCGACGGACGGCAGAACGAAGGGAGCCGCACGGCGCGGAAGTACCACGTCATCGCGCGGCTGAAACCGGACGTCGACCCGCGCGCGGCAGCGGCGGAGCTGAGCGCCGTCTCCGCGGCGCAGGACCACGCCAATCACGACCGGACGGTGGTCGGCGCCGGCATGGTGTCGCTGCGCGAGGAGCTGACCGGCAGCATGCGCGTCACGCTGTGGCTTCTCTTCGCGCTGGCCAGCTTCGTCCTGCTGATCGCCTGCGCCAACACCGCCACGCTGCTGCTCTCGCGCGAGCGCGCCCGCGCCGGCGAGGTGGCGATGCGCGCCGCGCTCGGCGCGACGCCGGGACGAATCCTGCGGCAGCTCCTCACCGAAAGCGTGCTGCTGGCGCTCTTCGGCGCGTCAGCGGGACTGGTGGCCGCGGTGCTCGGCGCGCGCGCCATGCTGCGTTTTCCACTTGTGGAAGCAGCCGTCGGCGAGGCGCCGGTGCTCAGCCTCGGCGTGCTGCTCTTCGCCCTCGCCGCGTCGCTCCTCACCGCGCTGCTCTTCGGCATCGCCCCTGCCGTGCGCCTGGCGCGCGCGGACCTCGGCGCGCTCACGCGGCAGGGATCGTCGCAGCGCGCGTCGCGCGATCTGCTCCGCCGCCAGCTGGTGACGGCGGAAGTGATGCTCGCCGTTCTGCTGCTCGTCCCCGCCGGGCTGATGACGCGCAGCCTGCTGCGGCTCAACGGCGAGCCGCTCGGCTTCCGGCCGGATCAGATGCTCGTGGTCAGCGCGAACGCGCCGGGGGCGCTGCGCGAAACGTGGGTCGCGTATTACGACCAGCTCCTGGAGCGACTCGGCCGCCTGCCGGGCGCGCAGGGAGTGGCCGCGTCGACCGACCTGCCGCTCAGCCGCGAGAAGGGGCGCGCCTCGATCCTCATCGAGGGACGCTCGGCGCCGGACGACGCGAACCGCGTACCGGCGTCGTGGCAGCTGGTCAACGACGCCTATTTCCGGACCATGAGCGTGCCGATCCTGCGCGGCCGCGGTTTCCAGTCCGCCGATCGCGGCGGAATCGCCGTCGCCGTGGTCAGCCTGGCCACCGTGCAGCGCTACTGGCCGAACGGCAACGCGATCGGCGCGCGCATCGCCACGCCCGGCCTGGACGAGGAAAGCCACGAGCACTTCCGCGCCGGCGCACCGGACTGGATCACCATCGTCGGAATCGCCGGCGACGTCCGCTCCGCCGGGCCGGGCGAGGTCGTCCCGGAGCTCTATCTGCCGTATTTTCAGCATCCCTCCGATCCGACCAATCTGTCCATCGCGGTGCGCACGCCGCTCCCGAGCGCGGCGATGGAGCAGACGGTCAAGCAGGCGGTGCACGCCATCAGCCCGGTCGTGCCGGTCAGGATACGAACCTACCAGTCCATCCTCGACGATCGCTTCGCCGCGTCGAGCCTCCGCTCGATGCTCATCCGCCTGTTCGCCATCCTCGCGCTCGCCCTCGTCATCAGCGGCGTCTACGGCGTCACCTCGTTCTGGGTCGAGCAGCGCCGGCGCGAGATCGGAATCCGCCTCGCCCTCGGCGCACAAGGCCGCGACCTCGTCCTCCTCTTCATCCGCCGCGGCATGACCGCCGCGCTCATCGGCGTGGCGATCGGCGCAACCGGCGCGGTGTGGCTCACCCGCTTCGTCGCACCGTTCCTCTACAAGGTCAGCCCGACCGACCCGCTCGTCTTCGGCGCCGCCGTCGCCATTGCGTTGCTCAGCACGTTCCTCGCGACGCTGCTCCCCGCCCGCCGCGCCGCGGAGGTGGCGCCGGCGCACGCCTTGCGCGCGGAGTGAGGTTACGGCCGCCCGGGAATCCAGCCGGGCAACGCGGCCGCCTGCTTCACCCAGCTCACCATCTGCGCCTCGTCGAGATCGTCCTCGTGGACGTCGATCCAGCGCGCTTCCTTGGCCGTCCCTCCCGGCGGAACGGGCCGCAGCGACGTGCCACGAAAGAACGTCACCTTGACGTAGCGCGTGAAGACATGGAACGAGACGAACAACCCTTGCCCCTCGACGCCATACATCGGCGAGTTCCACTTCACCGCCTTGCGCACGCCCGGCACCGCGCGCACGATGAGCGCGTCGAGGCGCTTTCCGACGGCGCGCTTCCACCCCGGCATCGCGGCGATGTACGCCCGCACCGGCGCGTCGCCGTCCGCCTTGGCGATCTGGGGGTTGCCGCCGGAGAGGAGCTTGGCTCTGCCCATCTCTCTATTATGGAGCGGGGCGACGGGCTCCGATCATCCGGCGAACGCGCGACCGGATTCCGCGGAGCCGGATGCCGCTGACCCGTCGGTACGCCCGGTACAACCTCAGAAACAACGAGTAGCGCGTTCCGAACGAGGCCCGGATCAGGCTCGGGAGATCGGCCTGGAACCGCGTGTCGCGCCCCGTGTCGCTGATCCCGCCGCCTTCGTAGTCGGCGACGATCTCGTCGACGTATTGCATCCGCACGCGCGGGTCGCTGAAGCATCGGATGTTGAAGTGCCAGTCGGCGGAGATCGGATAGCGGAGATCGTAGGGGCCGAGCATGGCCACCAGCGACCGGTCGATGAACATCGCCTGATGGCAGATGCTCCGCAGCGTGAGCGCGCCTTTCGAGAAGGGGCCGTCGTAGAGGCGTTTCCGGTCGACCCAGTAGACGTTTCCATAGAGAACGCTGTCCGGCGGCAGAGTGGCCAGGCGGCCGGCGAGCCTGGCGATGATGCCCGGCCGCAGCAGATCGCCGGCGCCGAGAACATAGAAGAATCGCGCGTCGCCGCGGGCGATGCCTTTGTTCACGGCGTCGTAGATGCCCTCGTCAGGCTCGGAGAGCACGCCGGCATCCGGGGCGAGGCGCCGGACCACGTCGACGGTGTCATCGGTCGAGCCTCCATCGACGACGAAGTACTCGATGAACGACGAATCCTGGCGAAGCACCGAGGTCACCGTCGCGGCGATTTTCGCGCCCGCGTTGAAGGTCGGCGTGATGATGGAAACGAGCTTGGACGTGGCGTTCCTCGGCGGAGATCATAGAGTGTCCGCCGAATGTCCGACGCCCCGCTCCTCGACCGCACGCTCTCCGGCCTCGGCATCGATCGGGCCTTCAGCTGGACCGTGGCCGCGCGGGTGTGGTCGATCCTGGCGGGGCCGGTCTCGGTCGTCCTGATTGCTGCGCATCTCAGCGCCGAGGAGCAGGGGTTCTATTACACGTTCGCGAGCATCGTGGCGTTCCAGGTGGTGTTCGAGCTCGGACTGGGGTTGGTCATCGTGCAGTTCGCCAGTCACGAGAAGGCGTTTCTGGAGTGGCGTTCCGACGGCACCCTCGGCGGCAGCGACGTCGAGAAGAGCCGGCTGGCCGTGCTTCTCCGCAAGACCCTGCAGTGGTACGGCGTGGCCACCGCGGGGGCCGCGGCGGCGCTGCTGATCGGCGGCACACTCTTCCTGGCGCACAAGCCGAGCGCGGTCGAAGGATGGACCGCTCCCTGGATCGCGCTGGCCCTGTTCGCCGGCGGCGCCCTCTTCCTCACTCCGTTTCTTTCGCTGCTCGAAGGCTGCGGCCTGGTCGTCGACGTGGCGCGCCTGCGGACCTGGCAGGTCATCGCCAGCAATCTGGCCGGGTGGACCGTGCTCCTCGCGGGCGGAGCGCTCTGGGCCTCTCCGGCCATCATGGGGGCGTCGCTGCTCGTCGGCGGCGCGTGGCTCTGGTCGGCGCACCGCCGGTTCTTCGCCGATCTGCTGCGCACGCGCGACGGCGAGATCTCCTGGCGCCGGGAAGTGTGGCCGTTCCAGTGGCGCATCGCCGTGAGCTGGATCAGCAGCTACTTCAGCCTTCACCTCTTCATCCCCATCCTCTTCAACTTCCACGGCCCCGCCGCCGCGGGACGGATGGGGATGAGCCTCACGCTGGCCTCGGCGGTCTTTTTCGTCGCCACCTCGCTGCTGACGACCAAGGTCCCGCGGCTCGGTGAGCTGATCGCACGCCGCGATTTCGCGGAGCTCGACGCGCGCTTCTTCCCGCTGATGCGGCGTTCCGTCGGGGTGATGGCGCTGGGCGCGGCAATGCTCTTCGGCGGCACATTCGCCCTGCGGGCCCTGGGACACCGGTGGAGTGACCGCCTCCTCGAGCCCCTGCCGTTCGTACTGCTGCTCGCCGCAATGGTGGCCCAGACGATCTTCTTCGCGCAGGCCGTCTATCTCCGCGCCCACAAACAGGAGCCGCTCCTCTGGATCTTCATCGCCGGCAGCGTCGCCGTGGCCGGCTGCGCGCTGATCCTGGGCCGCCGGTTCGGCGCCACGGGCATGATGCTCGGCTACCTCCTCACCACGCTCGTCGTCTCCCTCGGCGGCGGTACGTGGGTGTTCGGGCGAAAGCGCCGGGAGTGGCACGCGTGAAGGTCTCCATCATCGTGCCGTCGTTCAACCAGGGCCGTTTCCTGGAGGAGACCATCCGCTCGATCGTGGGACAGAAATGGCCTCGGCTCGAGCTCCTGATCGTCGACGGCGGCTCCACCGACGAGACGCTGGACGTCATCCGAAAGCACGAATCGAGGATCGCGTACTGGACCAGCGAGCCCGATGGCGGCCAGGCCGATGCGATCAATCGAGGCCTGCGCCGGGCCACCGGCGACGTCATCACCTGGTTCGGCGCCGACGACGTTTACGCCGGCGGCATCTTCGCCGCGCTCGAGCCGGTCTGGCGCAGGAACCCGCGTGCGATCTACGCGGCGCCGGTCGCGAACTTCTACTCGCGCGGCAGGCAGACCCTGCTTCGGCCGCACGGCATCACCCTCGAGAACGTCATCCAGTACTGGCAGCGGCGATCTCTGTGGCACGACCCGGGGTTGTTCTGGTCGCGCGCCGTGATCGACGCCGTCGGCGAGGTTGACACGACGCTGCACTACGCCTTCGACTACGACTACCTGGCGCGCGCGCTCCGGCACTTCGAGGTCGAATACGTCGATCGCGTCGCGGCCGGCTTCCGGCTGCACCGCCGCTCCAAATCCATCGCCCAGACCGAACGGATGATGGCCGAGACGGCCGCGGTGAGCCAGCGCTACTGGCCGCTCCTCGACGCCGTGGACCGCGCGGGCTTCGAGCGTTCCGAACACGCCGCCCGCGTGCGCCGCGGCGCCTCGCAACTCATCCGCGGCAAGCGCTCCGGCCTCTCCATCCTCTGGCGCGCCCTCCGCGAACGCCCGCTGCCGGCGATGGCGCGACTGGCGCTGGTGGCGCCCACCGTATTGCTGGAACGCGTGCGGCGCCTTCTGCCGAATCGCTATTTTTGACCGTCAGCCTCGACGCTTCAGTGAGCATCACCGACAGGATCTCGAACCGACAACCTCATGAACGTGAGACGCTACCTGCAAGCAGATCGATGAGCGAATACCAGTACTACGAGTTCCGGGCCATCGACCGGCGGCTCACCGCCGACGAGATGGCCGAGCTGCGATCCTTCTCGACTCGCGCGCGGATCACGTCAACGAGTTTCGTGAACGATTATCAGTGGGGTGCATTCAAGGGAAACGAAGACGCATGGATGGACAAGTACTTCGACGCGTTCCTCTATTTTGCGAACTGGGGAACACGCATCCTCAAACTGCGGCTGCCCTCGAATCTGCTCGACAAGAGGACGGCGGATCCCTACTGCGCCGGTGAATTCGTGCCCGTTCGCGAGCGCAAGGGGAAAACGATCCTGACGTTCGCGTCCGAGGATGACGAGAACGACGAAGGGGCGGACGAAACCGGCGCGCTTTCGGCCTTGATCCCTATTCGGACGCAGCTCGCTCGGGGCGATCTCCGTAGCCTGTATATCGGCTGGCTTTGTCGCGCACAGACTGGAGAGCTCAAGGACGATGAGGTCGAGCCGCCGGTTCCGCCGGGACTCGGAAATCTCGATGGATCGCTCGAGCGTCTGGTCGATTTCCTCCGAGTAGACGTCGATCTGCTCGAGGCCGCCGCCGCGGCCAGTCCTCCAATGACCGCGCAGACACTGACTCGCAAAGCGATTCAGACGTGGCTTGCCGGACGACCGCGCGCCGAGAGGGATGACTATCTCGAGCGACTGATTGCCGCTGAGGAACCAGCACTCGCAGCCGAGCTTCAGCGCCAGATCTTGAATCGGAGCGTCGCCGAGTCTCGCACGGCGAGGACTGTCGGCGCGCTTCTGCGTGCCGCACAAGATGCCGGCGATGAATGGCGGCGCGCGGAGGCCGCGCGAGCCGAAGTCGAGAAGACACGGCGCGAGCAGCAGATGGCACTGGCGCGCTCGAAGTACCTCGGGGATCTCGCACGGAAAGAGCCGGCGGTATGGAAGGAGATCGACAGCCTGATTGCGACGAAACAGCCCGCGAGCTACGACCGTGCCGTAGGTCTGCTCGTCGATCTTCGTGATGCAGCCGCGGTGCACGGCCGTGAATCGAGCTTCCTGGCCCGACTCGATGTCTTGCGGACGGAGCACGCACGCAAGCCGTCACTCATCTCGAAACTACACAGTGCCGGCCTGCGTTGATCGACTCAAGCGACTCGTTATGACAGTAGACAGTTGCTTCCGGCTTGGCCTTCGAATGCGAGGCAGGCGGCTCGCTCGGCCTCGGCGCGTCATGACCGCCGCTCGCGGTGTGCCAGCGAACGCAGAATCGTATCGAGAACCGAGCCCAGTTCCTTCCCGACGTCCTCAGCCAGAAAGCGCAGCACCCAATAGCCGTTCTCCTGCAGCAACTGGTCCTTCTGCCGGTCGCGCCGGTACGCGACCGCATCGGACAGATGCTGCGCGCCATCCAGTTCGATCGCGAGACGGGAGTCGGCACACAGCAGATCGACTTCCATCTGACCTCGGCCATCGAACGCAATCGGCAGATGGACGTTCAGCTCAAACCGTCCCCGGGTCCAATTCAAGGTTTCCAGCCGTCGATATAGGAACGCCTCGGTCGCGCTGCGCGCCCGGTCAGCACCCTCGGCCTCCGGAGCGACGCGGCGAGCCGCGTGAACAAACAGGTTCGCCAGTGGCGCGTCGACTCCGTCACGAATCAGTCTGCGTACGCTGGCGGCGTAATCCTGCTTCCACCCTGGATCTGCGGGGAGTGGCACGGCGACGGGCCAACCGGGAACCGCACTTGCCGGAAGCGTGATCGTATAGCCTACGACTTCGTATCCTCGGCAACGGCGGTCGAACATGCGCGCCAGCATCGGGACGTTGAGATCTGCGTAGTCGTACACCCGGACCTCGCGCTTGCTGTCGTAGAGGCGGTGCAGCCGGCCGGCGTATTGAGCGATGGTTCCCCGCCACGACACCGGAAGCGTGAGCATGAGAGTGTCCAATCGAGCGTCATCGAACCCCTCGCCGATGTACTTGCCGGTCGACAGCAGGACACGGTCCTCGTCCGGTGGGATGAGTGCCAGGCGGTCGGCGACGGCCTGGCGTTGCTTCTTACCCATCCCGCCACGAAGTACAAGCAGATGGCGAATGGATCCCGAAAGCTGGCTGGCAAACCGATCGAGGTGATCGTTGCGCTCGGTCAGGACGAGCGGCGAGCGGCCGTCGCGTACCGCCTCGACCACGTCGTCGCAGATGCGCCGATTTCGCGTCTCGTCGTCGATCAGTTCGCGGTACAGGCTCTGAAACGCAACGCGCTGATCCGCATCGGCGGCGCTGGCAGACTGGAAGGCCGTCGGACGGACGATCACCATGTGCTCGAAGGGCCGGGCGGTCGCCTGCATCCTGGCGCTTACCCGATGTCGGATCGGACCACACTGCATGAAGATGATCGGGTGATGGCCGTCTTTACGGGTCACGGTCGCGGACAAGCCCGCCACGAACCGCGCCTTCGCGCGACGTGCCACCTGTTCAAAGCTGTAAGCCGATAGGTGATGGCACTCATCCACGATCAGATGCCCGTACTCACCAACGCGATCGTCGACCGCACCCTTGCGGCCTAGGCTCTGAATGAGTGCCACATCGAGCAACCCGGTGGCCCGATCGCGCCCGCCGCCGATCTGGCCGATTTTCGCCACAGGCACATCCAGAAAGGCCGACAGTCGCTCCACCCATTGGTCGAGCAGTTGCCGCCGATGGACGAGAACGAGCGCATTGACGCCGCGCTGTGCGATGAGCCACGCAGCAATGACTGTTTTCCCAAAGGCCGTCGTCGCGGACAGCACGCCGGTCTCGTGCGCCAGCATCGCTTCCGCCGCAACCCTTTGTTCAGGCCGCAACTCCCCCCGGAACGTTGCTCGCAGAGGCAGGCCCGAAACACGCTCATCCCGGACGACAGGAGTGATCTTCAGGTCCGAAAGCAAATCCATCAGATCGTCGAGGCATCCGCGCGGCAAGCCAATGTGGTGAGGGTGATCCTCGGCGCAAGCGACGATCCGCGGCTTGTCGTACGTCGGTAGCCGCATCGCCTGCGCCTTATAAAACTCGGGATTCTGGAAGGCCGCGAGCCGGAGCAACCGGTTTCGGAGCGCGGGAAGCAATGTCTCTTTGGCGACATAGATCTGATTCCCGAGAACCACCTCCAGAGTCGGAGGTAAACCGGCGATCGCCGACTGTCTCCGATGACGTGAGGGCGGCACCGTCCACGGCTCTTCGTCATCTTCATCAGCGGGTGGAAACCGCACCCCCACGATCTGCCCGGTTCGCTCCGCGTCACGCAAAATGGCTTCGACTCGAGACCGGCTGATTCTCGGTAGTGTCGACAGAAACGCCCATTGGTCGGGGTACGGAACGAGCCCTTCGTCGAGGAAAACGCAGTTACCGCGCTCGCGCGCCTGCTTCTGCAGGGGGAGCGCGATCAGGTTGCCGAAGCCTCCGCGAGGCATCGTGTCCTGATTCGGAAAGAACCGGTCGTACGAATCCAGGCCAACTTCAGGGCGACGCTCCATCGTCTCGGTCAGGATGTGCGAGCCAAGCCGGCGCGCGAGAGCGGCGGGAATGGCTTCTTCGAAGAAGAGCCACACATGGCCTCCCTGCCCGGAGCGCGAGCGCTCGATGGCAACCGGGAGATTCAGACGGCGGCACGTCTCGGCGAAGGCGGTGGCATCCTCCCGCCAGCCTGCCTTGTCGAAATCAGCCGCCAGAAAAAAGCACGTCTCGTCCAGGAGCATCGGATAGACCCCGGCGACGAACGGTTCGCCGACATCGTCATGGCCCGACAAATGCCACCGGATCACGTCATCAGTCACCGGAAGAAAGCGCTGGTGAGAACAGTCCGCGCACCGGATCCGCGGCTTTTCGCAGATCCCCCGTATCCACTCGTTGCCGCACGCAGGTGCGTACCCGGACTTGCCCGTCTTCCGGCTCTCGAAGCGGCCCGCGTAAACATCTTCACGCCCGCGGAAAAGGAAACGGAACAGGGCGATCTTGGCCTGCGACGGAGACTGCAGGTGGACGGGGGTACCTGTTCGATCCAGCGACATGACTCATCGTTCCCGGCACACAGCCGACGACCGTCACAACGTGCGCGTCTGCACGAGCTCCAGGTCGGTTTTCCGGAAGTCTTCGCCGCGGCAGAGAAGCGGCTGCCGGGCCAGAGCCGCTGTCGCATAGGTCATGCAATCGCCGAAGTTCAAGGCGGCAGGATGGCGACCCTTGCCGAATCGCGCGTACGCGTCGATTGCACGCTGCCAATGAAGATCGGTGAACGGCACGATCTCGATCCCGGTCTCTTGGAAAAAGCGAAGCAGAGATCCAGCGGCGTTCTGCTTCATACGGCCCGTCAAAACCAGACCGGTCTCGGCAGCCGTCGGCGAACCAATTCCCACGAAGTCCGCGTCCATGATCGTGGACAGGAGCGCCTCGGCCCCACCTTCGCGAAAGAAGATGGCCAGAACCGCCGAGCTGTCGATGATCACACTCCATCTCCTCCGTATCCGAGAATCCGCTCGCGCTCTTTCTTCGTCACACGACGCCCCAGAAGTTTTCGGGGAATCTGAGGCCATATCTCTCTTTCAAGGAAATCCAGGGTCTGGGCCAACCGGCGCTTTCCGGACGATCCCAGCGCGATTCTTTCCTTGCGCTCTTCCAAGGCACGCAGGATCGCTGCGGTCTTGGACTCGCCCGTCAACTGCGCGAGCTCCTCCGCCAATCGCTTCACCTTGTCATTCTTGATGTTCATGGCCATGGTAGAAAGATTCTACCAAAGCACCCAACTCAGCTTCGGCTCTACACGATCAGTTTGTCGTGGAGCATGCGTAAGAACGCGGCGACTTCCTCAAGCACCACACGCTGCAAGCGACGATAGTGATCGCGGGTGCGCGGCAGCGCGTTAAAGCCGTGTGCGGCGAGGTCCGCCGCGATCGCTTCAAACTTCTTCTCGATCTCGCGATCGCTGCCGTGTTCAGGGTCATGCCGGTAGAAGTTCCGCAGGCGCTTGATGACGAACACGATTTCGCAATCATCGTCGGCGAGCGGTCCACCATGTGCCGTGAGGTAACGAAGGCTACCCGCACCGGGCGCTTCGTAGAAGAGCCAGTAGAGGTCGTCGATGAAGTCGGCGAATGTGGAACGCGTGAGCGCGACCGCGAAGGGCAACTCACAACACACCCGCATCACGCGATCGGTCTGCTTGAACATCGAACCCTCGCCCGCGATCGTTCGCACTTCATTAATCTGGATCACGAGGTTGATGACCTCGCGGGCGAGCAGAACGAGCTGGCCGGACGGTAGCGCGACGAGCAGGTCCTCCACGTCGGCGTCCTCGAGGTCATCCTGCATCCTGCGCAGTTCGATTCGGTGGAGCTGGGGGGCGTAGAGTCTGCGTGGCGGCGGTACGATCAGCTCCACATCCGATGCTGCGAAAGCGAGGATCGTCTCATTTGTCGCGCGCAGCTCAGCATCGCCAAGGAGGATGGCTTGTTCGATCGTACGTTCCATGGCCACATCGCCGGGACATCGCGCGAGCATCGTCGATGCGATGCGAAGGGAACGGGCAGACTCCGCGAGCGGGTTGGAAATGATCGTAGAAGCAAATGCTGCGTTTTCGTGGTGAAGTGCGCCGAGTGTGCTGCTCCACCCATCCATCGCCGTGGCGATCGCTGCGATGCCTGTCGGAACGCGGATCGCTTCGGCAGCGTCGGCGATCAACTTCATTTCCCGACGAAGCGAACCGCCAAACGCGTCATCGAGGAGAGCCAAGTGGCTCCCGAGGTCGTTCTGTAGTTGTTTGAACGCCCGCTGTGACTGTTCGTGCGACAGGCGAAAGCTCTGCATGAAGTCGTCGCGGAACACCGTCTGACGCTCGATCTCGTGGAGAAGGCTTTTCGTGCCCATCGGGGCAACTGACTCCATGATCTGCTGCGCGAACGTTCGCTGGTTGAGAAGGTCCGTGACAGCGCGACCGAGAGTGGAATCCAAGAGATACGGCTCGCGCAGGGGTCCTACGATCGAACGCACTTGCGCGTCGAGATGCCGAATGTTTGAAACAGCCGCGGAGTCTTCAACGATCCGCTGGAGATCACGAATCCGTGAAAAAGAATCGGTCATACACTGATTCTAGCGATTCAACCCTCGCGTGCAACGAGTGGAAACAGGTCCCAGCAAGAAGGAGCGAGAACCGACGTCTACCGGTTGTAGAAACTTTCGCGTCGAATTTTCATCTGTATGTTGGTAGCTCACTGACTTCACAGCGGTGAGCGCCAGATCGCTCAGTGGTTGAAGCTATATGGCAAGCTGATCGACGCGAGGCCAAGTCGAGAGGCTCAGCCTCGCGAAGCAATGCTGGCAGGCATGACAGTTCGTGAACAGCCCATCAAGGCGCTTCTCGTAGATGCTCGTCACGAGACTTGCTGTCGGCGATTCCGCGAACAGCGGGTCGGAATCCAGCGCATGAGTGATGTCGCGTATGGCGTCTTCTGACGGGCGTGCGTACCGCTCCGCCATGCGCGTCGTCGTATGGCCGAGCGCTTTCGCGATCTTCTGCAAGCATGTCGCGATCCGCCAGTCGACAGCCGTACGTGTGGCGAAGGTCGTGCGGGCGGAAGCGCCGCGTGATGCCGGCGAGCTCCTTCGCGAGTAGAAATGCCCATCGAATTTCGGGTCCGTGAGAACTGACGCCCACTGGCATCCACGAACATGAAGAAGCTCGCCACATCGTTCATACGGCACCGTCGCAGCACCTCACGGCACTCCGCCAAAATCGGGATTTCGGCCTCAAGCTGTGTCTTCTGCATGACGACGCGAATGAAACCCTTTGCGGCATCGACCGAGGACCATTACAGACTGCGCAGATCGCTCGCCATCCGCAGGCCTGTCTCCACCGCGGCGATGAAAGTCGCGCAGCTCGCGGAAGCGCTGGAAGTAAGCGCCTGCTGCATCGCTGTCACCGCGCAACCCGACGCCGAATCGCCGCTCCTCGTCGAAGTGCTCGCTAGCCCGAACAGGCCCCAGCGCGCGCCTATCATCAAGGTGCTGGCGAAACGCCGCCTCGTCCTCGAACGCTGCGTAGAATCGCGTCCGTTCTAACACCTTCAGTTCGAAGCGCAGCGACACCTCCTTCTCCTTGGACACTTTCTGCTTGATCGGATACTCGGGGATGATGTCGCGTTCCACCGCTCGGCGGAGGAGCAACTTCAGCACTCGGACGCAGTCGTTGATGAAGCTCGCAGAAAACGAGCGAGCATGAAGGTCGGCGGTGAAGTCGACCACCCGGATCATGGTGATAGCGTCGAGTTCCTTCTCTCCGAAGAAGCGGAGCAGGTGGTTCTTGATGATCGCGCTTTACGTCTTTCGCGTACTCGGCTGATGGCGGGCGGCGATGAGGTGGTAGTACTTCTTTACGAACTGCCCGAGTGTGAGCGGCCCGTCGACCGCGCGCCGCTCTCAAGGTCCCGGAACCGTTCCCACGCCGCGCGCGCCTGCTTCTCCGTAACATTGTCGATCGTGCGCTGTCGCCGCACCTTGCACTTCGTGCCGGGCACGAAGCCATCGAAGACGGCGCGCTTGCGCTTGCGGTCGTATGTGAAGCCCGGCAGTTGTTGGCGCTTCATAGCCGCACCTCGGAGGTCACGGGCGGGAAGGTGTCACCGCGGAGCGCGCTGCCAAAAAGCGTTCGACTTCGCTGCGGGATACGTCACGTGCGTCGACGAGACTTGAATCCAGCCCTGCGGGCCTTTGCCGAGGCTGCGCCACTTCGCGAGCGTGGGCGTCTTGATGCCGATGAGCCGCGCGACCTGCGGCGCGTGAATCCGATCTTCCATGCGTGGTTCCAGTTCGGCGACCACGATGCAATCGGATTTCGTAGGTGGAGAGAAAGGTGTCGAAAGGTGGGCGAGAAGGACCGCAACAGAGACCGTCACAGAGACTCCCTCGAATCGGAAGTCGTGGTGAACGATTCTAAGTGTATGTATCTACTGGAGCGGGCGACGGGATTCGAACCCGCGACCAAGAGCTTGGGAAGCTCCTACTCTACCAACTGAGCTACGCCCGCTCGCGAGGGATGGGGATTCTACATCAGCTCCTTCGCGGCGCGGGAGGGTCTCACCGTTCCACACCACCGCGTCGGGGAGGAAGCGCAGCATGTCGCCGGAACCGGGGATCAGTTCGACGCGGGCGGTTTCGGGTTCGGTGAAGGGCTGCAGCTCGCCGGTGAGGCGGTCGATCGACGCGAACAGCTTGCCGTCGCGCAGGGCGATGGTCAGCGTGCCGAAGCCGGGGTCCTCGTAGCGGCCGGCGTACGAGGCCAGGGGACGCGAAAGCGTCCAGGGGCGCTGGGCGCGCTTCGCCACCTCGGCCATCTGGTTCTTCTTTACCGTGTCGAAGCGGGCGCGCAGCTGGGCGAGCTTCTCGGCGTAGGTCTTCTCCACGTCGGGGACGTGCAGCAGGCGGTCGTCGACGTAGGCGGAGACCAGCTCGAGCGGCGAGTGCGAGAGGCCGGCGTTGGTCAGCGCGCCGAAGGCGATCTTCCGCTCCGGCATGAACGAGTAGACCGAGCGCCAGCCCTCGAAGCCGCCGCTGTGGTAGATCACCTTCTCGCCGTGCAGCGTCGACTGGTACCAGCCGAAGCCGTAGCCGGTGCTGTTGAAGATGAAGCTGTCGCGCTTGGCGGGTGTCTGCTGGCGATGCGTCTCGGCGAAGGCGGGGCCGGCGTCCGGTGCATGCCGAGCGGCTCGAACAGCTTCTGATCGAGCACGTCCTGCCATTTGCGTCCGGTGCGCGCTCGATGACCAGGCTGGCCATCACGTATCCGAGGTTGTCGTATTGGGAAGCCGCCCGCGGGGGTGTGCTCGCCGCTGAACGCCGTGCGAAAGACGACGGGAAAGTTGTCGATGCCCGAGGTGTGCGAGAGGAACTTGCGCAGCGTGATGTCGAGGTGGAGCTCGGGGATGTACTTCGAGACCGGCGCGTCGAGGTCGATGAGACCCTCCTGCGCCAGCATCACCACCATCGCCGCGGTGTAGGCCTTGGTGTTGGAGCCGTTGTAGTACCCGGTCTCCGCGTCGGCGGGGATGCGGCGCGCAAGGTCGGCGTAGCCGTAGGCGCGCGCGATGCGCTTGCCGTCATGCACGATGGCGAGGCCGATGCTCGGGATTTCCGGCAGGGTCTGAAGAGTGGTGTTCACGAAGCGATCGATGTCGCGCATCTCCTGGTTCGATGCGCAGCCGAGGAGGGTGAGAGCGAGGAGGAGGGCGATGGAGAGTTTCATGCGCCGATCGTAGGAGCGGATCCGCCCGCGCATTTGTACGAGCGAAACCAATGGCGGCACGACCCCCATACGCACTAACTTAAGAACGCCGTATCCTGAGCAGCATGGGACGACGGGTGGATGTGAGTGAGTGGGTGGAGTTCCAGTGGCCGTACCTGATCGCGTTTCTTGGCGGTGAGTCGCGCTTGGCGGAGCTGGCGCGGGAGACGGGAGCGTTCGAGCGGGCGCGGAAGATCGCAAGTCCATCGGATCTGCTGCGATTGCTGCTGTTTCGGGTCGGCGGGGGCCATTCGTTCATGGACACGGCAACGGTGGCAGCAGAAGCTGGTGTTGCTGAGTTGAGCGACGCAGCGCTGGTGAAGCGATTCGCAAAGGCGGGCGATTGGCTGGGCAGGCTGTTGTGCGAGGCGATCGGCTGGAACGAGCAGCAACGCTTGCCGGGTCTGAGGGTGGATGTGGTGGACGCGAGCACTGTTGGCCGGCAGGGGGCGAAGGGAACGGACCATCGTCTGCACCTGCGAATCGATCTGGCGACGAACCGAGTTGTGGAAGCAGAGCTGACGGATGCAAGAGGGGGCGAGACGCTGGACCGGTTTGCCATTCGACCCGGAGGTGTGGTGATCGGCGACGCGGGCTACGCCCATCGCGCTCCGCTCGGTCGGATAGCCGAGCGTGGGGCGCACTTCATCGTGAGATTCGCATGGTCCACCCTGCCGCTGGAGAATGAGGCAGGCGAGCCGATTGATCTGCTGGCCACGCTCGAGTCGCTGGCTGAGGCCGAGCCGGGCGAGTTTGGGGTGTTCTTTCGTACGCCAGAGGGCAGCCGCATCGCGGCCCGACTGGTGGCGATCCGCAAGAGTGAGCCCGCAGCAGCTCATGCGCGGGAGCGGATTCGGCAGCAGGGGAGCAAACGGCAGCGCCAGATCGATCTCCGAACCCTGCAGTTGGCCGGGTTCACGTTCCTTCTGACCAATCTCTCGAAGGAGATTTCGACCGCCAGCGTGCTCGCGCTGTACAGGTTTCGATGGCAGGTCGAGATGAAGTTCAAGGTGCTCAAGTCACTGCTGGACCTCGACCACATACCGGCACGAACCGATGACGGAGTGCGGGTCTGGGTGTTCGCGAAGTTACTGCTTGCGCTCCTCGTTGACGCACTCATCGAACAGGCCGAGTCTTTTTCCCCCTGGGGGTATCCCATCCCGAACCGTGAGCGTCTGGCGTCTGACGGCGCTGCTGCTTGAGGTCGTGCTTGACGCCATCCGACTGCCTCTGACTCTCGGTGGAATCTTCGATGCCCTGCGCCGCCGATCACGTCACCTGTTTCGATCTCAACACCCTCGGCGACGCTACCAGCGTGCTGACAGTCGCTTCCTCGCGCAGAGGTTAAGTTAGTGCGTATGGGCACGACCCCTCACCCGGCCCTTCGCTGCGCTCAGGTCCACCCTCTCCCCGCTTCGCGGGGCGAGGGGCACTCGATTGGGCTAAACCTGGCGCCGCTCGAACCGGTCCACCACGCGCGTGAGGTCCTCGTGCGCGCCGACCAGCAGCAGCGTGTCGCCGGCCTGCAGTGGCTCGTCGGGCGGCAGCGGCGACATGGCGCGCCCGTCGCGCAGCAGCGCCGCCACGCCGACGCCCTCGCCGTCGATGTTCAGCTCCTCGATCGTCTTCCCCTCCGGGTAGGCGTCGGGGAGGATGAGGAAGGTCTGCGACGTTCCGGCGGCGAAGAGCGCGGAGAGGCGGCGGCCGTCGGTGGCGCGGACGGCCGGGTCGCGCAGCATGCGATAGCCCTCGTCGCGCAGCAGCCGCAGCTGGTTGGCGACGACGTTCTGCGGCACGCAGAGCAGCCGCAGGACGCGGGTGACGATCTCCAGCGACGTCTCGAACTCCTCGGGGATGACCTCGTCGGCGCCGAGCTCGCGCAGGCGCTCCACCTCCGAGACGTAGCGCGTGCGAACCAGGATGTGTACGTTGGGATTCAGCGCGCGGCTGACGCGGACGATGCGCCGCGTGCCGTGCGGGTCGGAGATGGCCACGATCACGCCGGCCGCGTCGTCGATGCGCGCGTGGGTCATCGCCGCCTCATCCGCGGCGTCGGCGAGGATGGCGCGGCTGCCGGCGGCGCGCGCCGCGGCGACGCGGTCGGGGTCCTCGTCGAGCACCACGTGCGGGATGCCGGTCGACACCAGCACGCGCGCCACGTTCTGTCCGTTCAGTCCGAAGCCGACGATGATGAGGTGGTGGCGCGACGGCGCCGGCTCGCCGTGGTCGTCGCCCTCCTCGTGGCCGCTCTCGTGGACGCGGTTGGCCAGCGCGCGGCCCGCCGCGATCAGGAACGGCGTGGCGGCGAGCGTGACCACGGCCACGGCGACGAACGACTGCTCGCCGTCGCCGCGCAGCAGCCCGGCGTCCTTGCCCGCCTGCGCCAGCAGGAACGAGAACTCGCCGACCGGCGCAATCGCGAATGCCGCGCGCAGCGACGTCCGCTTCATCGCCGATGCGACGCGGAAGGCGGGGTAGGCGGCGATCACCTTCACCACGATCACCGCGCTCACCGTCAGCACGATCAGCAGCGGATGCCGCGCGACGAACGACGGATCGAGCAGCATGCCGATGGACGTAAAGAAGAGCGCGGAGAGGAAGTCGCGGAACGGGCGGAGGATCCCTTCGATCTGGTGGATGAACTCCGTGTCGCCGACGACCACTCCAGCCGCGAAGGCGCCGAGGGCGGCGGAGATGCCGACGCGCTCGGCGATGGCGATGGTGGCCACGACGAGCACCACCGCGGCGGCGGTGAAGGCCTCGCGGCTGCCGAGGCGGGCGATGGCGCCGAAGAGGCGCGGCACCGCCACGCGCGCCACCAGCACCAGCACGACCACGCCGACCACCGCCACGCCGGCGCGCGTCACCACCTCGGTCAGCTTCGCGCCGCCGGCGCCGCCGGCGGGCGCGAACACCGGCACCAGCAGCATCAGCGGGATCACGGCGAAGTCCTGGAAGATCGAGACCGCCAGGAAGCGCCGCGCGAACGGCGCGCCCATCTCGTCGCGGCTGGTGAGCACCGGCAGCACCACCGCCGTCGAGCCGACCGCGATCAGCAGTCCGTAGAAGAGGCCGATGCGGAACGAGCCGCCGGTCGCCATCGTGATCCCGGCCACCGCCAGCGCCGTGGCCGCCATCTGCAGCGGCCCGGAGATGAACGTGGTGCGGCCCAGCGCTTTGAGGCGGCCGAGCGGAACGTGCAGGCCGACGAAGAAGAGGATCAGCGCAACGCCGACCTCCGCGATCGTCTCCACGCGCGACGGGTCGCGGATCCATCCCAGCGCGTGCGGCCCGATGACCACGCCGGCGATCAGGTAGCTGACCACCTCGGGCACGCGGAGCCACCGCCCCAGGAAGAGGAGCGGGAACGCCGCCGCTAGGATGACGGCGATGTCGACGAGCAGCGGCTCACCGTGCATGGGTGGCGCACTCTATCGCCGATCAGGCGGTTGGAATGGGCGTGAGATTGCCTGACATTCAGCCGACATTACGTCCATGGATGTGACGATCGACTGACTTTCAATCGAAATTGACTGACTTTCAATCGAAATTGACTGACTTTCAGTCGAAATCGACTGACTTTCAATCGAAACCGACTGATCTTCAGTCGAGATTGACTGATTTTCAGTCGAAATTGACTGATTCCCAGTCGAGATTGACTGATTTTCAGTCAAGTTTGCGTCAACGGCAGTCGAGCACGACTGAAGTACAGCCACGCCGCTTTGAACTTCGTGTGGGCCTCCCCCTCGCTTCGCTCAGGGTCAGGTTGACGGGGCGGACGCACTAAGATGCGCGGCGTGCTCGCCCGCCTGCTCGACCGCATCACCGAAATGCTCCTGCGCGTGCCGCGGCGCGTGCTCGCGGTGTCGCTGGGCGTCGTCCTCCTCGGCGGGCTGGCGGCCACCCGCCTCCGCCTCGATCCCGACGTGCTCAACCTCATCCCTCGCAGCAACCGCGAGGTGAACGAATTCCGCGAGCTGCTGCGGGAGACCGGCACGCTCGACTTCCACGTGGTGGTGGTCCAGTTCCCGAAAGGGAGCGACCCGGCGACGTACTTTTCGCTGCTCGACCGCATCGGAGAGGACCTGCGAAAGTCGGAGCGGATGGAGAGCGTGACCTGGCGCCTGCCCGACGTCTTCGAGGTGATCGACCGGGTCATCCCCTACTCCATGCTGATCCTGACGCCGCAGCAATTGGACGCCGTGGGCCAGAAGCTGACCGACGAGAGCATCCGCGCCTCGGTGGCGCGGAACCACGCGCTGCTGCAGACGCCGCAGTCGACCGTGGCCAAGCAGGTGGTGCGCGTCGACCCGTTCAACCTGCTGCCGATCTACATGGAGAAGCTGCGCCGCGCCGGCGCCGGGCTGAAGGTCGACTTCTCCACCGGCTACTACGTCTCGTCCGACCACGCGGCGGCCATCATCATCGCCCGGCCGCGGCGCGCGGCGCAGGAGTTGCCGTACAGCCGCGCCGTGCTCGACGAGACGCGCGGCATCGTCGCCGCCGCCACGAGCGCGTTCCAGGCGGAGAACGCCGGCGCGGCGCTGCCGGAGATCGGCTACACCGGCGGCTACGCCATCGCGGCGAACGACGAGAAGATCATCCAGCGCGACATGGTCATCAACAGCATCACCTCGGCCATCGGCGTGCTGATGCTGTATCTGTACGCGTATCGCCGCCCGTCGGCGATGCTGTACGCCGGGGTGCCGATGACCGCGGCGATCATCATCACCTTCGGCCTCGGCGCGCTGACCTACGGCACGCTCTCCGCCGCAAGCACCGGCTTCGCTGCGCTCTTGGCGGGCCTCGGCCTCGACTTCATGACCGTGCTGTACGAGCGGTACGTCGACGAGCGCAATCGCGGCGCGGAGGTGGCGGACGCCGTCCGCACGCTGATGCGCCACACCCTGCCGGGCGTCATCGTCGGCGCGCTGACCACCGCGGCGACGTTCTACGCCTTCCTGGCCACCGAGTTCCGCGGCATGACCGAGCTCGGATTCCTGACCGGCAGCGGCATCCTGGTCTTCCTTCTCTGCGTCGTCTTCGTCTTCCCCGCGGTGCTGATCATCGTCGAGCGGCGGCGCGCCGGGAAACGGACGCTGCAGGTGCACGCGCTCGGGTCCGGCGGCATCGTGCGCGCCAGCCTGGCGCGCCCGAAAGCGGTGCTCATCGGCTGGACGGTGGTGGTCATCGTCACCGCCATTCTCGGGATGAAGGTCCGCTTCAACGACAGCCTGCAGGGACTGCGCGCCACCGGCAACGAGGCGGTGCGGATGCAGGAAGAGGTGACCGGGCGCTTCGGGCAGTCGTTCGACGCCATGATGTACGGCGTGCGCGGCCGCACCGGCAGCGAGGCGATCGCGCGCTCGGAGGCGGCGCTGCCGGACCTCGAACGACTGACGTCGAACGGCACCATCGGCTCCTTCCAGTCGATCGCCACCTTCCTGCCGGGCGAGGCGCAGCAGCGCGCGGTGATCGATCGCCTGCGCAAAGGCACGGACGGCGAATTCTCCTTCGCGCGCATCGAGCGCACCTTCCGGCAGGCGCTGGCGGAGAACGGCTTCCGCCCCGACGTCTACGACGACGTGCTGCCGCTGTTCGCGCGCGCGCTCGCGCCGCGCGAGCCGCTCAACGTGGAGAGGCTGCAGACGCTCGGCCTCGGCGAGACGGCGCAGCGGTTCCTGAAGAAGACGCCAAACGGATACCTGGCGATCGTCTATCTCTATCCCAACACCGGGAAGTGGCCGCGCTTCCTCCCCGACGAGCTGCAGCGATTCCGCCGCGAGCATCCCGAGGGAGTGCTGACCGGCGTCAATCTGGTCAGCGAAACGCTGCGGACCATCACGAAAGCGGACGCCAGCCGCGCCAGCCTGCTCGGGCTGGTCCTGGTCTTCGCGCTGATCTGGGCCGGCTTCCGCTCGTTCCTGCGCGCCTGCTTCGTCTTCGTGCCGTTCATCGCCGGCTGCACCTGCATGCTGGGCTTCATGGCGGTGTTCGGGCTGGAGTTCAACTTCATGAACGCCTTCGTCGGGCTGATGCTGGTCGGCACGGCGACCGACTACGCCGTCTACATGCTGCAGCGCTACGACGAGGCGCCGGACGACTTCAACGAGAACGCGCTGGAGACCGGCCGCGCGGTGACGCTGGCGGCGCTGATGTCGATCATCGGCTTCGCCTCCTTCGCCATCTCGCACTACCCCGGCGTGCGCTCGATCGGGCTGGCCTCGGTGGTCGGGATCGCGCTGAGCTGCCTCGCCTCCATCACGCTCCTCCCCGCGCTGCTGGCCACGGGACGCTTCCGGCGCAAGGGAGCGTCGATGCTGGGCGAGCCGCCGCCCGAGAGCGTGCATACAATGCCGTCGTGACAACGCAAAACGAAAAAGCCCTCGCCTTCCGCGCGCTCCACGAGCGCGACCGCGCCTTCATCATCCCTAACCCGTGGGACGTCGGCTCGGCGCGGCTGCTGGCCAAGCTCGGCTTCGAGGCGCTGGCCACCACCAGCGCCGGCTTCGCCTTCTCCGTCGGACAGCGCGACAACACCGTTGGGCGCGAGCGGATGATCGAGCACGTCGCGGAGATCGCGGCGGCCACCGATCTGCCGGTCAGCGCCGACCTGGAGAACGGCTTCGGCGATGACGCCGAGGCGTGCGCGGAGACGATCCGCCGCGGCGCGGAGGCCGGGCTGGTCGGCGGCTCCATCGAAGACTCCACCAACGGCGCGCCGCAGTCGATCTACGACCTCGAGCACGCCGTCGATCGCGTGCGTGCCGCGGTCGAGGCGGCGCGCGCCTGCCCGTTCCCGTTCACCCTCACCGCGCGCTGCGAGAACTTCCTCGCCGGCCGCCGCGACCTGGCCGACACCATCCGCCGCCTGCAGCGCTATCAGGAAGCGGGCGCCGACGTGCTCTACGCGCCGGGGCTGGCGACGAAGGAGGACCTCGCCGCCATCGTCCGCGCGGTCGACCGCCCGGTCAACGCGCTGATGATGCCGAAGCTCAGCGCGCAGGAGCTGTCGGAGATCGGCGTGCGGCGCATCAGCGTCGGCGGCGCGCTGGCACGCGCCGCGTACAGCACGATGCTCGACGCCGCGCGCGAGATGCGCGACCGCGGCACCTTCACCTTCATCGAGAAGGCGGTGAGCTACCGCGACCTCAGCGAGATGTTCTGATCGCTGCCTTCATGTGCTGACGATCGCGTCCTGCCCGGTGACCTCTTCCAGCTCCGCCTCCTCCGCGGCCCACTCCGCGGTGCGGAACGACTTCTCCCACCGCGCGATGACCACCGTGGCCAGGCAGTTGCCGACCACGTTCACCGCGGTGCGGGCCATGTCCATCAGCTCGTCGACGCCGAGGATGACGATGACGCCCTCCACCGGCAGGTTGAACGAGGCGAGGGTGCCGAGGAGGATGACCAGCGACGCGCGCGGCACGCCGGCCACACCCTTCGAGGTCAGCATCAGCGTCAGCATCATCACGATCTGCTGGCTCCAGGTCAGGTCGACGTTGGCCGCCTGCGCCACGAAGATCGAGGCCAGCGCGAGGTAGAGCGTGGTCCCGTCGAGGTTGAAGCTGTAGCCGGTCGGCAGGACGAATCCGACGATGCGCCGCGGCACGCCGAGGCGCTCCATGTTCTCCATCGCCTTGGGCAGCGCCGACTCGGACGACGTGGTGGCGAAGGCGATGGTCGCCGGCTCCTTCACCGCGTTGAAGAAGTCGCGCAGCGGCACGCGCGCGAGGAGGGCCACCGGCAGCAGCACCAGCACCAGGAAGACGATCAGCGCGCCGTAGAGCGTGCCGACCAGCATGCCGAGGTTCTTCAGCACGCCGAGGCCGGAATGCCCGACCGTGTTGGCCATCGCCGCGCCGACCCCGATCGGCGCGTAGAGCATGACGAACTCGGTGAAGCGGAACATGATGTCGGCCAGCGACTCGCACCACTTCACCACGTGCTGCGCCTTCTCGCCGATGCTGGTCACCGCCAGCGCGAAGAGGACGGAGAAGATGACGATCTGCAGCACGTCGCCCTCCGCCATCGCCTTGATGATCGAGGTCGGCGCGAGGTGCGTGATGATGTCGCCGAACTTCTGCGGCTTCGCCGGCGGTTCCGGCGCCGTCAACCCCTTGCTCGCCGCCTCGGCGGCCTGCGAGGCCTTCGACGCAGCCGTGGCGGAGTCGCCGCGCGCGGCGGCCGCATTCGCCTCCGCCGCCAGCCCCTTGGCCCGTTCGGCCAGGACAGCCTTGTTCTCCTCCTTGTGCACCCCCGCCAGCGAGACGCCGATGCCCGGCTTGGTGATGTTGACCGCCGCCAGGCCGATGAACAGCGCGAAGGTGGTCACGATCTCGAAGTAGGCCAGCGACTTCACGCCGATGCGCCCCACCTGCCGGATGTCGCCCGTCCCCGCGATGCCGATCACCAGCGTGGAGAAGATCAGCGGCGCGATGATCGACTTGATCAGGTTGAGGAAGAGCAGCGAAAGCGGCCGCACCGCGACGCCCCAGTCAGGCTTCAGCCAGCCCAGGAGAACGCCGAGGATCAGACCGATGAAGATCTTCGTCGTGAGGGAGACTTTCGGTATGCGCATGGACCGGCGAAGTTTAAGCGATTAGAGTTCACCGCCATGAAGAAAGGATGCTGGTTCGCCCTTCTGACCTGGGGCCTCGCCGCCGCCGCGTACTGGTACTGGCTGCGCGATCGTTTCGATCCGCCCGCGAATATCTGGGTCCCGATCATCGCCGGCTTCTTCATGGCCATGGTGGTCGGCATGATCCGGACGGCCTTCTCGGCGATCGGCGACGTCCGCCGCGTGCGCCGCGCGCTGGAGCCGGGCGGTTTCATGGGCGAGCAGCCGAAGGACGGCGAGAACATCGCCGTCGCCGGCCACATCCGCCCCCTCGGCATGCCGCTCACCGCGCCGTTCAGCCACAAGCAGGCGGTGCTCTACAACTACGATGTCGAGCACCCGGGCTCCTCCTCGAGCCGCAACAATACCGGTCCGGTGAAGGACTACTCCGGCCTCGCGCTCACCCCGTCGGTGATCGACACCATGCGCGGGCAGGTGAAGCTGCTCTGCTTCCCGCAGCTCGAGGGCGTGCAGAAGGAAGTGGCCTTCGGCCCCGACGCGCTGCACAACGCCGAGGAGTACATCCGTAAGACGGAGTGGGCGTCGATGGGACTCAACCCGGCGCAGATGTACCGCGAGGTGCGCGAGCTGCTCACCGACGACGACGGCGAGATCCGCAAGAACTTCCGCATCCACGGCTGCGAAGACCTCAGCGGCGCCACGCTGATGGAGGAGATCGTGGAGCCGGGCGCGCAGGTCTTCGCCTTCGGCAAGTGGTCGGCGGAGAAGCGCGGCCTGGTGCCCGACCAGGGCATCCCGGCGCGGATGGTGGTCGGCGACACCAGCCACGTGTTGAAGACGCTGCGCGGCAAGGTCACCAGCGGCTTCATCTTCGCGCTGGTCTTCGCCGGCGTGGTGAACGGGATCCTCTATCTGCTCGTGACGCGCGGCCGCTTCGTCCACCACTAGGAATGTGACATTCACTCGCGGCGCAGGCGCAGCGCGTAGATCAGCTGCGCGGCCGCCAGCATGCCGGCGCCGATCGCCGCGTACGCCGCGACGACGGCCGGCGTGGCCTTGCCGTAGAAGCCGGCGAAGTCGAGCGCGGGCGACGCGCCGCCGTCGTTCGTCACCGCGTACCAGAACGACAGGAAGACGACGATGAAGGTCTTGGCGTTGCCGCTGATCACGCCGAGGGCGGTGGCGGCGGCGACGACGAAGAATGCCCCGGCGATGAGGGGGATGACGCCACGCGCGCCGGCGCGCACCGCGGGAATGGCGAGAAAAGCGATGGCGATGACACCGGCGGATGCGAGCTTCCACCAGACGAAGCGCTCGCGCAGGCGCGGCATCGAGCGGATCAGCGCCACGGTGCCGGCGCGCTGGTCGCGACACGAGACGTCGGCGATGGCGATGGCCAGCGCCGCGAAGACGAATGGCATCGGCGCGAACGCGCTGCCGATGATCGCCAGCGCGATCAGCGGCGCGGAAGTGATGGTCATCGCCGCGTCGGCGGAGACCGGGCCGCGCCCGCCCAGCCATCTGGTGAGCGGCTTGAGCATGGCGTTGATCCGCGACAGCCACTTCCCCTGACCTTTCGCCGCCACCTTCACGCGCACCGGATCGAAGCGGTGGAACGACGCGCGCGCGATGAGCAGCAGCGGCAGCGGCACGAGCATCGACAGCAGGCGCTGCGCGAGCATCCCGCCGGTGAGGGTGATGCCGTGATAGACGAGCGGCGGCTGCGAGGCGTCGAAGTTCGTGGCGCCGATGGAGAGCGACTTGGTGTGCGTCGCCGCCGAGATCTGCATCAGCACCGACGACATCGCCGACGGATCGAGGTAGACCGCCCAGGCCATGCCGCCTTCCAGCGCGGCAACGGTGGCGAATCCGATCCCGGCCATGAAGACGAAGAAATAGAGGACGTCGCCGAAGCGGCCGGAGAGCCACGGAACCGACTCGAAGAGGATGGCCAAGGCGGAAACGTAAAAGATCGGCGGCGGGACGATGAGGAGGTACTGCTTCAGGAAGATCAGCGGCTCGAGCGGCGCCTCGCCGCGCACCACCACCATGGCCATGGAGACGAGCATGAAGCCGCCGAAGAAGGCGGCGAGGAAGAGGACGTTGCCGAGGAACTTGCCGAGGATGTACTCGCCGCTCCGGACGGTGGTGGCGGCGATGATCGAGCCGCAGCGCGTCTGCGCATCGCGGCGGATGGCGTTGGAGACGACGTAGAAGCCGGCCAGTCCGACGAAGAGCGTGCCGAGCAGCGCGGTGGCCACGCCGATGGCGGCGGAGTTGTAGAGCGCGCGCGCCTTGCCGATCTGCATCAGCGCGCGGCCGGTGGCCGGATCGGGAACCCAGAGGTAAGCGAGCGCGCTGAGGATGAGAAAGACCACCACCGTCGACGCGCGGCGGAAGCGGATCAGAACGTCCGCTTTGGCAATAGCCAGGAAACGGAGTGCCGAGTGCTGAGTGCTGAGTGCTGAGTTGGCCATCACGTTACTCAGCACTCAGGACTCAGCACTCAGCACTTCCGCCCTCATCAAACTTAGATATGCGTCTTCGAGGCGGGGCAGCTCCGTTGGCGTCGCGAGCCTGACCAGTCTCCCTTCCCTCATGATGGCGATCTGCGTGGCGATCGACTCGACGTCCGAGACGATGTGCGTGGAGAGGATGACCAGCTTGCGGAAGCCGATCTCCGCCAGCACGTTGCGGAACCGCACCCGCTCCTCGGGGTCGAGTCCCGCGGTCGGCTCGTCGACGATGAGGATGTCGGGATCGTTCACCAGCGCCTGCGCGATGCCGAGGCGCTGCCGCATGCCGCCGGAGAAGCCGCCCACCACGCGGTTGGCGACATGGTGCAGGTTCACCAGCTCCAGCATCGCCGTGATCCGCGCGCGGTCGCGGATGCCTTTCAGCGCGGCGATATAAGAGAGGAACTCGAGCGCGGTGAGGTTGTCGTACGCGTCGAAGTCCTGCGGCAGGTAGCCGAGCGTGCGGCGGATCGCCTCCGGCTTGCGTGTCACGTCTTCGCCGCGAAAGACGATCCGCCCCTCGGTCGGCCGCGTGATGGTGGCGATCATCTGCATCAGCGTCGTCTTCCCCGCGCCGTTCGGCCCGAGCAGCCCGACCACGCCGCCGGTCAGCGTGAGCGAGAGGTCGCGGACGCCGTAGTTGCCGGCGCGGAATCGCTTGGAGACATGTTCGAGCGTGAGCATTCGGGGAGAGTGTACGCCGCCCCTCATCCGGCCTTCGGCCACCTTCTCCCCGCGGAGCGGGGAGAAGGGCACTGATGGACGCTCAGCGTGCAGGGCTCACAAAGAATTCAAAAACGCCAGCAAGCGCGATCGCTCCCTTCCGTCGAGCGCGCGGAACCGTTCGCTCGCGGCGCGGCCCTGCCCGTCGTGCGCGAGGATGGCCTCCTCCAGCGTCGCAGCGCGGCCGTCGTGCAGGTAGCGCGTGAACGTGCGCAGTCCCCACAGCGGCGCGGTGCGCATCTCGCGGCCGGTGGCAGTCCCCTGCGCGATGCCGTCGCCGAGCGCGCCCATGTCGTGCAGCAGGAAGTCGGAGTACGGATGGAAGCGCGTCCGATCGAGCGCGGCGATGGGGCTCGAGCCGGTGGTCCACGTCGCCACGTGGCAGGAGGCGCAGCCGATCGACTCGAAGGTGCGCTCGCCGGCGTCGTTCGACCGGCGGTCGCGCGGCGGCGCGCCGAGCATGGTCATGAAGTCGTTGAAGGCCGTCACGCCGCTGCCGTCGTCGTTGAGGCCGGGCATCGGGTTGTAGTCCAGCTCCGCGCAGTTGCCGTTCGGGCAGTTCTCGCTGGAGAAGAGCGGACTGGTGATGCCCATCTCGTTGAAGTAGGCGTCGGCCGAGAACTGCATCAGGTTCGGCACCTGCCCCTTCCACCCGAACTTGCCGACCGCGGTGCCGCCGTGCACCAGGTCGGCGACGACGCTCACCCGCCCGGCGGTGCCGTCGCCGCGCGCGGCCTGCCGCGCGGCGAGCGCGTGAAACTCGGCGTCGGGGACGGCGTCGACCAAGCCGAGGCCGAAGAGCGGCGTGGTGCGGCGCTTGGTCACGATCGTCGCCGCCGCCGGCACCGTCTCCGCCGTAAACTGGTGCAGGCCGGGGAGGTCAGCCGGACCGATGGCGCTCTCCTGGATCAGCGAGCCGCCGAAGCGCGCCAGCGGATCGAACGCGCCATTAGTGGTGGTACCGAAGCGCGTCACCGTCCGCTCGCTGGCGCCGCCGACCGCCGGCACGCTGTGGCACTCCGCGCACGAGCGTCCGTTGAAGACCGGGCCGAGGCCCTCGTCGGCTTCCTCCGCCTCGTTGAACTCCTCGAGGCCGGCGTCGAACGCCGCGCGCTGCGCTTTGGTCAGTCCCGGGAGCGGATCGCCGAATGAGCCCTGCCGCTGGGCAAAGGCCGCGGGCGCGACTAGCAAAAGCATTGAAAGTAAAAGGGTTATTCGTTGGTTGGTCATGGATAAAGCTCCCCCTTTGGTACGCCGTCATCAGTTTTGCGGCACCGGACGGTGCCGCGCTTCAGGTGAATGAAACGGACACGACCGTACTCCCGCCGCGGGGAGGGCGGGAAGAGGAGGAACGGTCAGTTTTGGTGAGTGCGGTGAACGATCGGGAAACAGGTGTTCCCCCCGTCACCTGAGCACCTCCCTCCGTCATCCTGAGCGCCAGCGAAGGATCTTCGGCTCGACTGGCACGATGCCGCCTACTCGAGCAGGAGATCCTTCGCTTCGCTCAGGATGACGGGGAGGAGGCGTACGAGGTCGCGGACGACGACGTTGTGATCGACGTCGACGACGTTGTCATCGCGGACGACAACGTTGTGATTGACGTCGACGATGTTGTCATCGCAGACGACGACGTCGTGATTGTGGTCGACAACGTTGTGATCGCCGTCGACAACATTGTGCTTGACGTCGACAACATTGTGCTTGACGTCGACAACGTTGTGATCGCCGTCGACAACATTGTGCTTGACGTCGACAACGTTGTGCTTGACGTCGACAACGTTGTCATCGCGGACGATGATGTTGTGCTTGACGTCGACAACGTTGAGGTCGCGGACGACGACGGTGTCATCGCCAGATGACACCGCGATCGTGCGCTACTTCCGCTTGATCGGCAGCTTGGCCGCGTGCGGCTCGAGCAGGATCCGCGCGGGGTCGGCGGCGAGGCTGCCGCGGCGCTTCTGGATCGGCAGCTTCATGTAGACCTGCGTGGAGAGGATCGAGGCGTGGCCGAGGATCTCCTGCACTTCGCGGATGTCGGTGCCGGACGAGACCAGCATGGCCGCCATGGTGTGGCGCAGCGCGTGCGGGGTGATGTGGCGCTTGATCTCGGCGATGCGGACGTGCTTCTTGAAGATGTTCTCGATGGAGTAGATGGTCAGGCGCGTTCCGGAGCGGCCGACGAAAAGGGCCGGCGTCTCGAGCACGCGCTCGGCGCGGAGGTCGAGGTAGGCCGAGAGGGCGTCGAGAACGACGTCCGAGGTGATGGTCACGGTGCGCCCGCGGGTGGCGCGGCCGGTGATGTGGATCTGCTTCTGCGGCATGTCGACGTCGGAGGCATTGAGCGCCACCAGCTCGCCGATGCGGATGCCGGTGGAGAAGAGCAGCTCGAGGATGACGTTGTCGCGGATGGCGCAGAAGTAACGGTTGCGGCCGCCGGGCGACTGGTCGCGCAGCGCGGTCAGCTCCGAGATCTGGTCTTTCGGCGCGGCGAGCAGCGCCTTCACTTCGCGCGCGGAGAGGACGACGGGGACGCGGCTCTCCACGGGGCGCTTGATCTTCAGCTTGCGCGCCGGCGACTCGTTCACCACGCCCGACTCCTCGGCGTAGCGGAAGAAGACTTTCAGCGCGGCGACTTTGCGGCGGATGGAGGTGTCGCGGTACGGGCCGGTGCCGAGCTTGTCGAGGTACTGCTCGAGGTGCTCGGGAGTGATCTCCACCATCGGGGAGTTGCTCACGTGGACGTCGAATTGCGTCAGGTCCGACTGGTAGGCGCGGAGAGTCCGGTCGGACAGATTGCGCACGCTTTGTCCGTGCTGCAGGAAGTCCGCAATCGCTTCTTGCACGTTCATGTTGTTGGCCTTTGTACCGATCTCTCTGGGGGGGAGTTCCTCGGCAGTGTAAGTGCGGTAAATGTATTGTCAAGAATTATTTGTATGCTGTAAAAGCATGAGTGATGCGCGGACAACGGCTGTTCGTACGACCGATCGAGCGAGGCGATGACGAGGCGATTCGCGCCTTTCTCGACGGCGCCGCACCGCCCGAAAACGGGCTGGTGGGAAAGCTCGTCGGAAACCTGGTGGCGGTGCTGTCTATGGAAGTGATGGCGGACGCCATCCGCGTCGAAGACCTGGTGGTGGCGCGCGAGCTGCGGCGGAAACAGATCGGACGGGTGATGATGAACGAGCTGGCGGAGCTCGCGGCAAAACTGGAACGGCGCTCGCTGGTGGTGGAGCGCGACGGCGCGCGCGAGTTTCTGCAGCGCGTAGGATTCGTGGAAGAGGATGGGCGCATGATCCGGAGGGTTCGATGAGCGAATGCAGAATGCAGAATGCAGAATGCAGATCGCTGGTGCGTAGGGCCGTCTGCATTCTACATTCGGCATTCTGCATTCTGATTCTCGCTGCCTGTTCTCACGCCCCAGCTCCGCCTCCCATCGCCGCCGCGCCCGTCCCGTCGCCGCCCGCGCCGGTCGACCGCCGCGAGCTAGCGAAGAGCGGGCTCGCGCTCGCGGAGCAGAAAAACTACGCCGAGGCCGCGCCGATCCTGGCGCAGGCCGCCGAGCTCTATCCCGAGGTGGCGCCGTGGCTGAAGCTGCGCATCGGCACCGTCGCCGCGCTGGCGGAGATCATCCAGCAGACGCCGGCGAGCTCCGCGGCGACGGTGGCGCGGCTGCGGTTGCCGGCGCTGTACGCGGCGGCGGGCGACGCCGCGAACCTCGCCTCGTCGCTCGCGGCCACCGACACGATCGCCATCGACGAATTCACCGAGGAAGAGCTCGTCGCCATGGCCAAGGTGTTGCCGCCGGAGCTGGCGAACGGCGTGCGGATGCGCCTCCTCACGCAGTTTCCGCAGGGGCGGTTCACCGAGCAGACGTACGACTTCCTCGCATCTGCCGCGCCGTCGCCGCTCGACGCGCTGACCCTCGAGGAGTCGCTGCGCGTCGCCTCGCAGCTCGGGCGCTTCGACCGCTACGACCGCGAGTTCGACATGCTGCGCCGCATCAACGGGCGCTTCCCCGACGCCGGCACCTCGCAGCAAGTACGCGGCATCCGCTACCGCGCGCTGTTCAACTCGAGGCAGTACGACCGCCTGCTGGCGGAGACCGATCCGGCGGCGCTCAACGATCCGGATGTCATCCTCCTCCGCGGGCGAGCCGCGTGGCGCGCCGGCAAGCCGAAGGACTTCCTCGCCGCCCTCGACCGCGTGCCGACCATCGAGTCGGCGCTGCTGCGCGCGAAGTACTACTCCAGCGACGAGCCAAAGTACGAGCTGGCCATCCTCAATCTCGAGCGCGCCATCGATGCCAACGTGGTCGGCAACGAGGGCGAAAATCTCTGGACCCTCGGCTGGACCTACTTCCTGGCGCAGCGCTACGACGACGCCCTCCGCACCTTCACGCGCTACGGCGTCAGCTTCCCCGACGGCGACTATCTCAGCAACTCGCTCTTCTGGACCGGCAAGATCCACGAGCGCCTCGGCCGCCGCGACGAGCGCGACGCCGCCTGGCGCGAGTTGCAGGCGAAGTACCCGTACAGCTGGTTCAGCTACCGCGCGCGCGAACTGATGGGCGAGCCGCCGGTCGCGCCGGCCGAGGTGGCGAACGGCAACGTCTTCCCCGACATCGCCGGCCAGCTGGCCGCGGTCAACGACCCGCGCCTCGCCTCCATCCGCGAGCTGCAGGCCATCGGTCTCCACCGCGACGCCACGCGCGAGATGAAGATCGTCGGCGCCGCCTATCCCGACAACCTCGGCGTGCAGTTCGCGCTGGCCGATCTCTACGTGCAGGGCGGCGAGCCGTTCCGCGCCAACGGCGTGCTGCAGCGCAAGTTCCGCCAGTTCGTCCGCCACGGCGGCACCGGCGTCCCGCGGCGCTTCTGGGAGATCCTCTTCCCGCTCAACTACTTCGAGACGATCAAGGCGGAGGCGGAGCGCCGGCAGATCGATCCTTACCTGATCGCCGGGATCATCCGGCAGGAGACCGGCTTCGAGCCGACCACCGTCTCCAACGCCGGCGCCGCGGGCATCATGCAGATCATGCCGGCCGAGGCGGAGCGGATCGCGCTGGCGGGCGGGCTGCCGGCGCCGACGCGCGAGGAGCTGTTCGATCCGCGGATCAACATCGCGATCGGCGTGGCCGAATACGCGCAGAAGCTGGCGCTGATGAATGGCAACCACATCCTTGCCATCGCGGCCTACAATGCGGGTACCGAACCCGTTGGCAAATGGCTTGCTCAGACGCCCGTCGATGACGTGGATCTGTTCGTCGAATCAATCCCCTACGCGGAGACCCGGCTCTATGTAAAGACCGTCAGCAGGAACCGCTTCGAATATCGGCGGATATATGAAGACGTTGGAAGTGCTTCGCAGTCGAAAAACCAGTAGCTTCATCCTCTCCCTCCTCTACATCGCTCTGCTCTCCACAGCGACCGCCGCGGAACCGCGCAAGCTCGTCCTGGCGCGCGACGCCAAGCCCGAAGGTGAATTCAAAGGCCTGGTCGACGTGGTGGTCAGCCCCGGCTTCGACGACGCGCGCGTCAGCGTCTCGGTCGACGGCAACAAGATCGCCGAGGGCGTCCTCGCCCCCTTCATCATCCCCATCGACTTCGGCGCACAGCCGATCGAGCACCGCATCACCGTCACCGCGGTCACCGCGGACAAGAAGCGCGTGCAGTGGCAGACCACCATCAACCGCGGACACCTGCCGCTGACGCTCAAAGTCCAGCCGGTCGACTTCGCCAACCGCCTCTTCGAGGCGGCGGTCACCGCCTCGGACGACGATCCCATCGCCTCCGTCACGCTGTGGGACAACGGGAAGAGCGTGGCCACGCTGACCGCGCCGCCGTACCGCTTCACGCTGACGCCCGAGCAGCTCGCGCAGCAGTTCGTGCAGGTGACGGCGAAGACGAAGTCGGGCGAAGAGGCGGCGGACTTCTGGACCGCCGGCGGCGAGGTGCACGGCGAGACACTCGATGTCCGCACCGTGCCGCTGTTCGTCTCCGTGGTCGACCGCAACGGCGCGACCAAGGACGACGTCGACGCCTCGCTCTTCCGCATCATCGACAACGGCTCGGTGGGCAAGATCCTGGAGGTGACCAAAGCCTTCCAGCAGCCGATCTCCATCGCCCTGCTGCTCGACGCCTCGTCGAGCATGACCTTCTCCATGAAGCAGGCCACGCGCGCCGCCGTCACCTTCGTGCAGCGGACGCTGAAGGAGGGCGATCGCTGCACGGTCTTCTCCGTGCGCGAGTCGCCGCGCCGCGAGGTGGCGCTGACCACCGACCGCGCCGCGATCGAGGCGGCGCTCACCAACATCAAGCCCTCCGGCCGCACCTCGCTGTGGGATGCCATCGCCAGCGCCGAGCGCGAGCTGAAGGACGAGAAGAACCGCCGCGCCATCGTGGTGCTCACCGACGGCGGCGACACGGCGTCGATCACCACCTTCGACGAGATCGACCGGATGACGAAGGAGAACGGCATCCCGATCTACTTCATCGCCTACGGCGAGACGTCGTTTGCCGATCCGCAGGAGATCAGCCGCCTGCGCTACCTGGCCGGCGAGACCGGCGGCTTCGTGGCCGAGGCGTCGTCGCAAAACCTGCAGGCCAAGTACGGCGACATCGAAAAGGACCTCCGCGCCCAGTACGCGATCCTCTACCAGATCAGCGACTTCGCGAAGCGCAACCAGTGGCGGCGCGTCAACGTGCAGCTGAAGTCGCCATCGCTGGTGGCGAGGACGATCCGGGGGTATTTCGCGCAGTAGCGAGCAGCGATTAGCGAGCAGCGAGCAGGCTGTAGAATCGCGGTCCCTGCTCGCCGCTCGCTGCAACCTGCTCGCTCGATGACGGACCTCACTTCCCAACTCCGCACCGCCCTCGCCAAAACCGCGGCCTTCGCGCGCCTCGCCGATCCCGCGCAGCGCATCGACGTCACCGGCGCGGCGCCCGAGGCGCGAGCGCTGGTGCTCGCCGCGCTGCAGGAGGCGCAGCGGCGCCGCATCGCCATCATCGTCCCCGGCGACGCCGCCATCGACGACTTCGAGGCGGCGCTGCGGCTCTTCCACCGCGACCCGGAGTGCGTCTCCGCCTATCCCTCGCCGTCGCTCTCGCCGTACCAGGACCTCACGCCCTCGCTGGGCGTGGTGCGCAACGAGATCCGCGCGCTCGGCATGCTCATCGACCGCCACGTCGACGTCCTCATCGTCCCGCCGCGCGCGCTCTTCGCGCGGCTGCCGCGCGGCGAGGACTTCGCTGCCCGCGTCCTGCGGCTCGCAGAGGGCGACGACCTCGACATGCACGACCTGCTGGCGCGGCTGGTGGAGAACGGATTCGTGCGTACGGACCTGGTGGGCGAGGCCGGCGAGTTCGCCTTCCGCGGCGGCATCCTCGACCTCTTCGCGCCGAACACCGCCAAGCCGGTGCGCGTGGAGCTGTTCGGCGACACCATCGACTCGCTGCGCTGGTTCGACGTCGAGACGCAGCGCTCCGAGGAGCCGTCCGGGCCGGTCAGCGTCCTGCCGATGACGCACTTCCCCGCCACGCGCGAGCTGCGCAGCGCGCTGGCGCGACGGCTGTCGCTCGACTTCATGGACCCGCTCTTCAAGCGCGACGTCGCCGACAAGATCGACCGCCTCACCGAGCACGGCACCTTCCCCGGCATCGAGCATTACCTGCCGCTGGCCACCAGCGCCGTCTCCTTCGCCGACTACCTCGAGGGGTGGGAGGTGGTGCTGGTGGAGCCCGACCAGATCGCCACCAACGTGGCGAAGTTCGAGTCGCTGCTGCGCAGCGAGTACGACGCCGCCGCGGAGAAGGGGCGCGCCGTCTATCCGCCGGAGAAGGTGACCACGCCGGGGACGGAGGTGCTGGCCTTTCTCAATCGCGCGCGGCTGTCGTTCTCGGAAGTGCATCTGTGGAGCGGCGGCCTTCAGGCCGCCGGCGGGCTGAAGCCCGCCGCTCCACAGGACGCGGCGCTCCTTCAACTGCACGCCCCGCAGACCGACCGCTACACCAACCGCCTTCCCGAGTTCACCGCGGACGTCGCGCGCGGCACGCGGCGCCAGATCTTCTTCGCCGCGACCAAGGGCGGCCGCGAGAAGGTCGAGCGACTGCTCAAGGAGTTCGGCGTCACCGGACGGATCGAGATCGCCGCCGGCGCGCTGCCGCGCGGCTTCGACTTCGCCGAGATCGACACCACCCTCTATTCCGAGTGGGACCTCTTCGAGCCGCCCACCTCCACGCAGGTGGGGCGCAAGAAGCGCGCGTCGGAGGCCTTCGTCACCGACCTGCGTGACCTCAAGATCGGCGACTTCATCGTCCACGTCGACCACGGCGTCGGCCGCTTCCTCGGCCTGCAGCGCATCCCCTTCGGCGACACCGAGCGCGAGGTGATGCAGATCGAATACTCCTCCGGCGGCAAGCTGCTGATGCCGATGGAGAACCTCAACCTCATCCAGAAGTACTCGGGCGGCACCGACTCCTCGCCCAAGCTCGACAAGCTCGGCGGCACCGCCTGGGCCAAGACCAAAGCCTCGGTGAAGAAGGCGATGCGCGATATGGCCGACGAGCTGCTCAAGCTCTACGCCACGCGGCAGATGGTCGCCGGCCACGCCTTCAGCAAGGACTCGCCGTGGCAGTTCGAGTTCGAGGAGGCCTTCGAGTTCGACGAGACCGAGGACCAGGCGGCGGCCATCGACGACGTGAAGTCGGACATGGAGTCGCGCAAGCCGATGGACCGCCTGCTGTGCGGCGACGTCGGTTACGGCAAGACCGAGGTGGCCATGCGCGCCGCGTTCAAATCGGTGATGGACGGGAAGCAGGTGGCGGTGCTGGCGCCGACCACGATTCTGGCCTTCCAGCATCACCGGACGTTTCTGCGGCGCTTCGCCAGCTTCCCGGTGACCATCGAGCTCCTGACGCGCTACTACTCGGCGAAGGAGCAGAAGGAGATCACGCGCAAGCTGGAGACGGGCGAGATCGACGTGGTGGTCGGCACGCACCGCGTGCTGTCGAAGGACATCAACTTCAAGGACCTCGGCCTGCTGGTCATCGACGAGGAGCAGCGCTTCGGCGTGGGGCAGAAGGAGCGCCTCAAGCAGATGAAGAAGGCCATCGACGTCCTGGCGATGTCGGCCACGCCGATCCCCCGCACGCTGCACATGTCGCTGGTCGGCATCCGCGACATCTCGGTGATCGAGACGCCGCCCAAGGACCGGCTGGCCATCCAGACCGCGGTGGTGCCGTTCAGCGACGAGTTCATCCGCGAGGCGATCGAGTTCGAGACCGGCCGCGGCGGGCAGATCTTCTTCGTCCACAACCGCGTGGAATCGATCTACGGGATGAAGGAGTACCTGGAGAAGGTGGTGCCGGGACTGCGGGTGATCGTCGGGCACGGGCAGATGGACGAGCGCGAGCTGGAGCGGGCCATGCTGGCCTTCATCAACCGCGAGTTCGACGTCCTGCTGGCCACCACCATCATCGAGAACGGGATCGATATCCCTGCCTGCAATACGATCCTCATCAATCACGCTGAACGCTTCGGGCTGTCGCAGCTCTACCAGCTGCGCGGGCGGGTCGGGCGCAGCGACCGCCTGGCGTTCTGCTACCTGCTGGTGCCGAGCGATAAGATCCTGACCAGCGACGCGCGCAAGCGCCTCGCCGCCATCCAGGAGTTCTCCGACCTCGGCGCCGGCTTCCGCATCGCCGCCAAGGACCTCGAGATCCGCGGCTCCGGCAACATCCTCGGCGGCGAGCAGTCAGGCGAGATCGCCGCGGTCGGCTTCGAGATGTACACCAAGCTGCTGGAGGAGACCATCCGCGAGATGAAGGGCGAGCGGATCGAGGAGGAGGTCGAGACCTCCATGAACCTCGGCGTCGACATCTACATCCCGAAGGACTACATCAGCGACGAGAACCTGCGGATGACCTTCTACAAGAAGATCGCCTCCGCGCGCGACGACGAGCGCCTGGACGAGATCCGCATCGAGCTGCGCGACCGCTTCGGCGCCATCCCCCAGAACGTGGAGAACCTGCTGCACTTCGTCCGGGTGAAAAAGTACGCGCAGCGCCTCGGCGTCATCTCCATCGTGCGCGAAGGGGCCCGCGCGGTGCTCAAGCTCAGCCAGCAGGCGCACGTCGATCCCAACAAGCTGCTCGAGCTCATCGCCGCCAACCCGCAGGCGAAGTTCTCTCCCACCGGCGTGCTGTCGTTCCCACTCAAGGAGCACGGCCCGGCAGTGATCGAGGCGATCGAAGGGCTGCTGTACAGCATCGCGGCGTAAAAACCGAAGTGCCCCTCGCCCCGCGAAGCGGGGAGAGGGTGGCGCGGAGCGCCGGGTGAGGGGCACCTTCTCCCCAAGCGGGGCGAAGGACACTCGCGAAGAGACATCACATAATGTCCCTACTGACGGAATTCCCTCGGATATACTCTGGCGCCATGACACCCACACTACTTCGCGTCACGCTCGTCACCTGATCACGTTTCGTCTCTCAATTTATGTCCCTAGTTCCCTCCCTATGGCTAAGCTAGAGTCCGCGCCATAAGGAGGAAGCATGAAACTTCGCGGTCCACTCTTCGTTCTCTCGCTGCTCCTGGCCTCACTGCCGGCGGCGGCACAAAACCTCGACTGGGGTATGGTCGGCTCGGCCGGCGTCCCCGATAACGCCAGCAGCCTGTACGCCACGACAGGCCCGGCGGTGTTCATCCGTCCCGACTCCATCGCCACGCTGCAGATCCGCTATCCGGTCACCAACACCTACGGCAGCGCCATCTCCAAGCAGCCCGGCTGGCAGACGTTCTCCATGACGTACTCGGACAACCACTCCACCGGCTCGGTGGTGGCCAGCCTGATGGAAGTGGATGCCTGTACCGCCACGGAGCGGACGGTCTGCACGCTGACCAGCAACGACAACGACGGCGCCACGCAGTGCGACACCTGCAGCATCAGCAACATCGACTTCTCCAGCCACTCCTACTACATCGACGTCTCCATCGCCCGCACCGACCTGCCCGCGGCGCCGAAGCTCTACTCGCTGGCGCTCTACTGAGGAGGAACGACCATGAAAACGATGATTCGACTCGCGTTCCTCGGCCTCGTCCTCGCCGCCTTCCCGCTCGCCGCGCAGACCTACGACTGGAGCATGGTCGGCTCCACCGGCACGCCGGCCAACCCGGCGGTCGGCTACCAGTACACCGGCCCCACCTTCGAGTTCGCGCCGTTCGCGCGCGGCAACGTCACCTCGCGCTACCGCGTCACCAACACCTACGGCAGCGCCTACTCCCTGGTGCCCGGCTGGACCACGCTCTACGCCTCGGTGACCGACAACTCGTCGTCCGGCTCCGTCACCACGCGGCTGCTGCAGGTCGACAAGTGCAACAACACCGAGACGCAGATCTGCTCGATCACCTCGAGCGACAGCAGCGACCCGCACTGCGACACCTGCACCTTCAGCTCGACCGCCATCGACTTCGCCAACTACGAGTACTACGTCGAGGTGAAGCTCTCGCGGTCGGTCTCCACCGTCACCGCGTCGCTGCACTCGGTGGCGATCAATTGAGGAGATGACGATGAAAAACCTGATTCGATTCTTTGCCCTCGCCGCTCTCCTCGCCGCGCTCCCGGTCGCCGCGCAGACGTACGACTGGAGCTCCACCGGCTCCACCGGCATCTACGACTACCCGAGCATGTACAAGTACACCACCACCGGACCGACGGTGAAGTTCGCCAACTTCCAGTCCGGCACGGTGCTCTTCCGCTACCCGGTGACGAACACCTACGGCTCGTCCACCAGCACCATTCCCGGCTGGACCACGCTGCACTCCACTTTCACCGACGACGGCAGCAACGCCTCGGTGACGACCAAGCTGTTCCGCGTCGACAAGTGCGACTACAGCGAGACCCAGCTCTGCTCCATCAGTTCCAGCGACGGCGCCAACTCGCCGGTCTGCGACACCTGTAACTTCAACTCCACCGACATCGACTTCGCGAACTACTACTACTACGTGGAAGTGACGCTGACGCGCTCGACCACCTCGGCGAACGCGCAGATTCACGGCGTGGCGATCAACTGACGAGTACCCGGCGGGCGGCGAAGGCTGCTAAGCTTTCGCCGCCCGTGCGCCGTTTCCTCCTCCTCCTCGGCATCGCCGCTGCCATTGCCTGCAATCGAAAGCCGCCCTTCCCGCCCGACGTGATCGTGCGCGTCGGCGAGCGGATGGTCACTCTCACCGACTTCAAGCGCTACCTCGATCGCAACGCCGGAACCGACCTGGCGCAGGTCGGCCCCGAGGTGGCCAGCGCCATGCTCGACCAGTACGTCGAGGAGATCGTCCTCTCGGAGCACGCCGCCTCGCACGGCGTGGAAGTCCCGGCGGAAAAGATCGCCGCCGCAGTGCGCACCGAGGCGGGATCGACGGTGATCGAGAAACGGGACGAGATGCGGCGGCAGAAGCTGATCGCCGATCTCGCCGGCAGCCTCCCGCAGCCGAGCGACGTCGAGGTGCAGACCTACTACAGCCAGCACCCCTCCGAGTTCCGCAGCGGCGAAGAGGTGCACGTCCGCCAGATCCTCGTCCACGACGAGAACACCGCCAACGACATCGCCGCCAAGCTGAAGAAAGGCGAGTCGTTCCAGGACCTCTCGCGGCAGTTCTCCCTGGCGCCCAACGCCAAGAAGGGCGGCGAGATCGGCTACGTCAGCCGCGGCGAGCTGCCGAAGATGTTCGAGGACGAGATCTTCGGCCTCAAGCCGGTCTCATCAAGTGGCGTCATCCGGACCGAGAACAGCTTCCATATCTTCCAGGTCGACGAGCGCCGCCCGCCCGGCGTGATCGACCCCGCCACGGCCGCGCCCGTCATCCGCGAGCGCCTCCGCGACGACGCCATCCGCGAGCGCATCGCCCAGCTGGTGGCCCGCGCCCGCGGTGAGATGGCCATCGCCGTCCTCACCAAGCGCCTCCCCTTCCGCTACTCCGGCACATTTCCGAAGTCCGCGAATGAATAAACCGTTGCTTTTTGCACGTTTACCCGTCGAACGATTATGAAGAAGACACTCCTCACCCTCGCGCTCGCGGCCTGCGCCACCACCCTCAGCGCCGCCCAACTGCTCGAAGCGATCGTCATCCGCGTCGGCGACCGCATCGTCACCCGCACCCAGTACGCCAAGCGGCTGCACGACGCCTACAACGAAATCGAGCAGACCGCGCCGCCCTCGGACGTGGCGGCCAAGAAGGCCGAGACGCGCCAGCGGATGGTCGACGAGCTGATCGCCGAGATGCTGATCAAGGATCGCGCGGACCGGCTCAACCTCACCGTCTCCAGCGAGGAAGTGAAGGACGCCGTCACCCGCCTGATGGGGCAGTACAACCTGAAGACGGAGCAGGAGTTCGAGCTGTCGCTGGAGAAGTCCGGCATGACGCGCGCCGAGATGGAAGCGCGCCTGCGCGACACCATCCTGATGAACAAGGTCTTCGGCCGCGAGCTGCGCGGCCGCGAAGAGCTCACCGACCGCGAGCTGCGCGAGCGCTACGACCGCGAGAAGGAGCACTACCGCCTCCCCGAGCGCGCCCACCTGCGCGAGATCGTCATCCTCCGCCCCGACAACGCGGCGCAGGTCGACGCGGCGCGCCAGCGCGCCAACGAGATCGCCCAGCGCGCCAAGTCCGAGGACTTCGCCAAACTCGCCACCGACCTCTCCGAGTCGGGGACGAAGGCCAAGGGCGGCGACCTCGGCGACGTGGCCCGCGGCGAACTCCTCCCCGACCTCGACAAGGCCGTCTTCAACTCCGCCGCCGGCACCGTCATCGGCCCGCTCGAGTCGAAGTCCGCGTGGCACATCCTCAAGGTGGAGACGCGCCTGCCGTCCGAAGTGCCGGGATTCGACTCGGTGAAGGACAAGCTGCGCAAGGACGCCAGCGACGACGCCTGGCAGCGAGACTACAAGGCGTATATCGACCGCCTGCGCAAGGACGCCTTCATCCAGATCAACGAGCAGGCCGTCCCGGGCGTGTAAGTCGTTGGGATGTTGGGACGTTAGGAGGTCGGGATGTGCCAGGGTGGCATGGGGACATCCCAACATCCTAACGGCCTGACATCCTAACCCCTGTAGCGAAACGCACCGCACGCCCCAGACGCGCATAGGCTACTGAAGTGCAAAACGCGCTGGACGCGATCCGTCGCGCGGCCCCGCGCCGCGTGGTCGTCTTCACCGGCGCCGGCGTCTCGGCCGACAGCGGCATCCCCACCTTCCGCGGCGCGGGCGGGCTGTGGCGCAACTTCCGGGCGGAGGATCTGGCGACGCCGGAGGCGTTCGCGCGCGATCCGGAACTGGTCAACGAGTGGTACGAGACGCGCCGCGCGATCATCCGCGCGGCGGAGCCGAACGCCGCGCACCTCGCCATCGCCCGGCTGGAGGACGCGCTGGTGGTCACGCAGAACGTCGACGGCCTCCACGAGCGCGCCGGGTCGCGCAACATCATCGAGCTGCACGGCAACATCTTTCGCCAGCGCCGCGCCGGCGCGCACATGCGGCCGGACGTGGTCTGGTTCGGCGAGATGCTTCCCGCGGGCGCGCTGGAGCGCGCCGCTGATGCGATCCGCGCCGCCGACCTGCTCCTGGTCATCGGCACCTCGGGCGTCGTCTATCCCGCCGCGGGGCTGGTGGCGCTCCATCGCGGGCTTTCCATCGAGATCAACCCCGACCCGAGCGACAGCTGCACCTTTGCCGTCGCGGCGCGCGCGGCGGAAGCGACACCACCGATCGTCGACGCGATCCTGGAGGCACGACGTGACTGACATCATCAGCGACATGCCGCTCGACGACCGCCCGCGCGAGAAGCTGCTGGCGCACGGCGCGCACACGCTCTCCGACGCGGAGCTGATCGGCATCCTGCTCGGCTGCGGCACCTACGGGAAGAACGCCATGCAGCTCGCGCGCGAGCTGCTGGCCGGCGGCTACGGCGCGCTCGCCGCGCGAGAGCCGGCGCAGCTGGCGAAGGTGTACGGCATCGGGACGGCGAAGGCGGCGCGTGTGGCCGCGGCGTTCGAGATCGCGCGGCGGCACTCGAAGACCAGGACCGTCAGGCGGTCGAAGTTCGACGTCGACCTGACCGGCATCGAGCTCGTGCGGAACATGCACCGGCTGCGGCAGGAGAAGGTCGGCGCCTACATCCTCGACTCGCGCCACAAGATCCTCCGCCAGCGCGAGATCTTCGTCGGCTCCGCCGACCACGCGCTGGTCTCGACGCGCGACATCCTTCTCCAGACGCTCGAGGAGAACGGCGTGGCCGTGGCGCTCTACCACAACCACCCCTCCGGCGATCCGAAGCCCTCCGACCACGACGTGGAGTTCTCCCGGAAGCTGCACGGCGCCCTGGCGCTGGCGGACATCAACCTGCTCGATCACCTGGTGATCGGCGCGCACGGCTTCGTCTCGATGAAGCGAAAGGGGATCTTCTAGCGGGCGGCCAGCGCCGGCTTGCGCGTCTCGGCGGCGCGCTCCGCGTAGACCGGCGTGAACCAGTTGAAGCGGTCGGGGATCTCGCCGGCGATGTAGGCGAAGAACTCCTTCTGGATCCGCTCGGTGATCGGGCCGCGGCGGCCGTTGCCGACCGGCACGCGGTCGATGCTGCGGATCGGCGTGACCTCGGCGGCGGTCCCGCTGAAGAAGACCTCGTCGGCGACGTAGAGCATCTCGCGCGGAATGAGCGTCTCCACCACGTCGAAGCCGAGCTCGCGCGCGATCTTGATCACGCTGGCGCGGGTGATGCCGGCCAGGATCGACGCGCCGAGCGGCGGCGTCATGATCCGGCCGTCGCGGACCACGAAGACGTTCTCGCCGGAGCCCTCGCTGACGTAGCCGTTGACGTCGAGCGCGATCCCCTCGGCGTAGCCGTCGATGGCCGCTTCCTGCCGGATGAGGATGGAGTTCATGTAGTTGCCGGTGGCCTTGGCCAGCGCGGGGAAGGTGTTCGGCGCCATCCGGTTCCACGAGGAGACGCGGACGTCGACGCCGTTCTCGATGGCCTCGGCGCCGAGGTATTTGCCCCAGATCCAGGCGGCGACGACGACGTCGACCGGGCAGGCCGCGGGGAAGACGCCGAGGGAGTGATAGCCGCGATAGACGATGGGGCGGAGATAGCAGTCCTGGAAGTCGTTGGCGGCGACGGTGTCGACGCAGGCGCGCATGAATTCTTCGGGGGTGAAGGGAATCTCCATCCGATAAATCTTGGCGCTGTCGTAGAGGCGGCGGGTGTGGTCGGTGAGGCGGAAGATCGCGGGACCCTGGTTGCGGGTGTTGTAGCAGCGAATCCCTTCGAAGAGGCCCGACCCGTAGTGAACGGCGTGGGTGAGGACGTGGATCTTCGCGTCGGCGAAGTCGACGAGCCGTCCGTTCATCCAGATTTTTTTGACTTCTTCGAACGGCATTGGCGTGCCTCCTGCGCTCGGGCGGAGTATAGGGGTCGGCTGTAGGGAGGTCAATGCGACAAACCTGCCACGGAGGTGTGTGATATCAGTCGCCACAGAAATGTCCTCGCTGCGCGGAAAAACCGCCGTCGTCACCGGCGCTTCCTCCGGAATCGGCCACGCGGTGGCCGTCGAGCTTGCCCGCCGCGGCGCGGCGCTGGTGATCGCCGCGCGGCGCGGTGAGCTGCTGGAAAACGTCGCCGCGGAGTGCCGCGCGCTCGGCGTCGAATGCACGCCGGTCGTGACCGACGTCACCAGCCGAGAGGACTGCGAGAAACTCATCGCCGCCGCCTCCCGTATCGACATCCTGGTGAACAACGCCGGCTTCGCCGTCTTCGACGCCATCGCCTGCGCGCGCGCGGACGACCTGCAGTCGATGATGCAGACGAACTACTTCGGCGCGGTGTGGTGCACGCAGGCGGTGCTGCCGCAGATGCTCGAGCGCGGCGCGGGAACGATCGTCAACGTCAGCTCCATCGCGGGGCTGATGGGATACGCGCGGATGGGCGGATATTGTGCAACCAAGTTCGCCATGGCCGGCTTCACCGAGGCGCTGCGCGACGAGGTGATCGGACGCGGCGTGCACGTGGCGCTGGTCTGTCCCGGCACCACCGACACCGCCTTCTTCGTCAAGGCGGAGCGCGGGAAGATGCCGGGCGCGTCGCGGCTGATCCTGGCGGTGCGGCCGGAGCGCGTGGCGCGTACCATCGCCGACGCGACGGAGGGCGGGCGGGCGCGGCGCGTGGTTCCGTGGACCGCCGCGGTCTACATGAAATTCAAAGAGCTCGCGCCGGGCCTGGCGCACGCGCTGTTCCGCCGCGCGTCGGCGATGCTGGAGCGCCGCTGATGCGCAAGGCTCCGGTGACGATGACGCTGCTGGCGGTCATCACCGCGGTCTGGGCCTTCGAGGTCTTCACCCGCGCCTTCGACAGCAACGAGATGATGGTGCAACTCGGCGCCATCATTCCGTGGCGCTACATGCACGGGGATTACTGGCGCCTCTTCACCGCAATCTTCCTGCACGGCAGCTGGCTGCACTGGGGCGCCAACTCGTGGGCCATCTACCAGCTCGGCACGCTGTACGAGACCCTTTTCGGCTCGAAGCGGTTCGCGCTGGTCTTCCTGGTCAGCGGCGTCTGCGCCAGCCTGGCCAGCTCGTTCTACATCGACGGCGTCGGCGTCGGCGCCAGCGGCGGCGTCTTCGGCATCCTCGGAGCGTTCGTCTTCTCCATCTGGCGCTCGCCGCAGTACCGCCATCAGCCGTGGACCAAGAGCCTGCTCGGCCAGATCCTTTTCTGGACGGTGGTGAACCTCTACATCGGCTCGCAGCTGCCGTTCATCGACAACGTCGCGCACGTGGGCGGGCTGGTGGCGGGGCTGCTGCTCGGGTTCATCCCGCATCGCGTGCCGCCACCGCCGCCGTCGAACTCGGTGATCGAGGTCAGGCCCTACGACAACGGAGGAACGCATGAGCCACCACACCGTTCGTTTCCCGAATGAGAGCGCGGAGTACCGCGGCGCGCGCGACCGGCTGCTCGACGCCGAGATGGCGTTGCGCCGCCAGGTCGAGGAAGTGGCTGCCCTCCGCCGCTGCCTCCCGCCCGGCGGCGAGATCGCCGAGGACTACGAATTCGACGAAGTGGGGGGCGGCGCGGTGCGGCTGTCGCAGCTGTTCGACGGCGGCAAGGACTCGCTGATCGTCTACAACTTCATGTACGGGCCGGAGATGGAGAGCCCGTGTGTGATGTGCACCTCGATGCTCGACGCGCTGGAGGGCGAGGCGCCGCACGTGGTGCAGCGCGCCAACCTCGCCGTAGTGGCGAAGTCGCCGGCCGAGCGCATCGAGCGGTTCACGCGCCCGCGCGGCTGGAAGAACCTGCGGCTCCTCTCGTCGTTCCGCAACCGCTACAACCGCGACTATCAGGGCGAGACCGAGGATGGCGATCAGATGCCGTCGATGAACGTCTTCGTCCGCCGCGACGGCCGCATCCGCCACTTCTGGAACAGCGAACTGCTCTTTGCGCCGACCGACGACGGCCAGGACTCGCGCCACGTCGACATGGTGTGGCCGCTGTGGAACCTGTTCGACCTGATGCCGGAAGGGCGTGGCGAGGACTGGTATCCGCGGCTGGCGTACTGACGCTACTCGCGCCGCAGGATCAGCCGCAGGTCCTGCCCGCCGAATATCCGCTCGTTGAGCGCGTCGACCAGCGCGCGCACCGACGGCGCGTCGTCCTCAGCGGCGGCGAAACGGTTGCCCTCCGGGAACGGGTGGACGGCGCGCACTTCCTCCACCGCGAAGCCGTGCTCGCGGCCAAGGAGGATGAGCGCGGCGGGGTGGCGGGGTGCGAGGTGGGTGGGATCGCGCCAGAAGTCCGACGCGCTGACGGCGATCGACTCCGCGTTCGGCGTCTCGATCATCAGCAAACCGCCGGGGCGGAGCACGCGGGCCGCCTCGCGAAATAGTGCGAACAGTACGAATGCCGGCAGGTGCTCCACCACGTGCAGCGCGGCCACCGCGCCGATGGAGCGGTCATCGATGGCGTTGAAGCACTCCGGCACGCCGGCCAGGGTGGCGGAGAAGCCGCGTGCGCGCAGGTCGGCGATGGAGCGCTCGTTGGTGTCGAAGCCGTGCGCGTCGATGCCGGCCGCGCGGCAGAGGTCGAGCAGCTCGCCGCGCCCGCAGCCGACGTCGAGCAGCGGCTGGTGGTCGCGCGCCAGCGCCGCGTAGTGCGCCATGTCGACGTCGCCGCGCAGCGAGTCCTCCAGCCGGCGGTAGACGAAGTCCTCCCCCGCTCGCTGCTCGCCGCTCGCCGCTCGCTCGACTACCGGATTGGTCACGTCGCGCACGCGCACCGCCACCGTCTCGATCTTCTGGTCCAGGGCGGCGATCAACGCGTCGTTGCGCCGGGCCGCCACCGGGATCAGCTCGCGCAGCCGCGCCACCTCGGCGGCCAGCGCCTCGTCGGCCTGCCGCACGTCGAGTTGCACCGCGGCCAGGTCGCGCTTCAGCTCCTCGCGCACCGTCTCGACGTCGCGGCGCAAATCGGCGACGAGATCGAGCAGCGCCACGTTGAAATTGCGCTGCCGCTCCCCTTCCGCCTCGGAGGCGCGATTGACGATGCGGCGGACGAAGCGGAGGAAGAACTCCCAGCGCGACGGCCGCGGACGAAACCGGCGGTCCTCCTGCCAGACTTCACGCCAGGCATCGGGACCGCCGGGAGGGCCGTCGACAAACTGCATTCGGCGAGGATAACAGCTAGGCTTCCGGCTGCTCCTCGCTCTCGGCCTCGGCCGCCGGCTCGGACTTCTCCTTCGCCGGTGCCGGCGCTTCCTCGATCTTCTCCACGCCGATCGGCGCGACCTCGACCTGGATGTGCGCCACGACGTCCTTGTACAGCTTCACTTCCACGTCGTGCACGCCGACGGTCTTGATGGGGTGCCCCACCTCGATGCGGCGCTTGTCGACCTCGATCCCCTTCGCGTGCAGCGCGTCGGCGATCTCGTTCGCGGTGACCGAGCCGAAGAGCTGCCCGTGGTCGCCCACGCGCTTGGTGACGGTGATCTTCACGCCCTTGACGCTGTCGGCCGCCTTCTGCGCCGCGTCGCGCTCCTGGTTGGCGAGCAGCGCCCACTTCTTGCGCTCCTGCTCGACCGCCTTCAGGTTGCCGGACGTCGCCTCGCGCGCCAGCTTCTTGGGGATGAGGAAGTTCCGCGCGTACCCGTCCTTGACGGAGACGACGTCGCCGCGTGAGCCGAGGCCGCGCATCTCTTCAATGAGAATGACTTTCATCTGAGTGATCCTTTCGATTGAAATGTCGAAAATCGAAAAACGAGTCGAAGAGCCCCGCGATGCTGAGCAGCAGCGGCGCGATCCCGGTCATCGTCAGTAATCCGAGGATGCCGTAGGCGAAGAGCGTCCCGCCGAAGCCGGCGCCGGTCGCCGCCAGGAAAGCGCGGAACAGCGCCAGCCCCTGCAGCAGGTAGAGGAACGCCACCACCGCCAGAACGTTCGCGCTGATGCGCTGCGGCATGCCGGAGAGCAGCGGCGACAGACCGCCGAGCACGAAGGCGAACAGCACCCACTCCGGCAGCGCCAGGTTGCGGAACAGGTACGGCGCCGGCGCCGCGAGGGCGCGCTGCTGCGCGTACAGCTTCCACGCGGGGAGGCGCACCAGCATGACCAGGCTGAGGACGAAGACGATGGCCACGTCGATGACCAGGAACGCCGGCAGGACGAAGACGCCGATGTTCATCCACTTCCGGAGAAAGCGGATGGCGTCGGACGGCACGCCGGCCTTGGCGTAGGCCTCGAGGAACTGCGCCGCCGTCTCGCGCGCCGCGGCGACGTGCGCCGCCATCGGCGAGAACGACGCGGCGGCGCGCATGATGACTTCCGTCGCCAGCATGCCGGCGAGGCCGACGAGCAGCGCGATGGCCAGCACGCGGCCGAAGCGCTCGCCGCGCTCGACCATCGGCATGACCACCAACGCCGGAACGCCGACGCCGAGCACCAGGCCGAGGAGGAACGCGTAGCTGCCGTAGGCCTGCGCCGCCGTCGTGGCCGGCGCCATCGCGCCGGGAACGACCAGCAGCAGCGCCAGCGCGGTGCCGAGCGGCAGGAGGATCCACGCCGCGCGGCGGCCGTTGCGGATGCCGCAGTGCAGCAGCGCCGCCGGCAGGAACACCAGCAGCGGCGTGACGAGCATCAATGCCGTCACCAGCGCGTAGAGCGCCGTGCTGCCCGCCCGCTTCCCGAAGGAGCGGACCGGCGCCGCCGGAAGCGTCGCGTCGGTCATCAGTCGGTGGCGAAGGGAAGGAGTGCCGCGATGCGCGCGCGCTTGATGGCGTTCTGCAGCTTGCGCTGGTGCAGCGCGCAGGTACCGGAGATGCGGCGCGGAAGGATCTTGCCGCGCTCCGGGATGAACTGCTGCAGCATCTTCACGTCCTTGTAGTCGATGTACTCGAGCTTCTCGACGCAGAACTTGCAGACGCGCTTCCGGCGATAAAAGAACTTCTTCTTGCCGCCCTGCTGGCCGCCCGGACCGCCCGGGCCGCTGCTGCGCGGACCTCTGGATTGCATGGTTGCCATGATCGTCTCCTCCTCTTACTCAGCCGGCGGCACGGGCGGCTCGACGGCGACCGGAGCGGCGGGCGCCTCGGCCGGCGTGAACGACGGCGCCGGGCGGACGCGCTCCTTCTTCGGATTCTTCTTCGCCAGCTTCTCCGCCCGCTTGTGGTCGAGATCCGTGCGCACGATCATGTGGCGCAGGACGCGGTCGGAGTTCTTCATCCGGCGATCGAGCTCGGCCAGCGAGCCGTCGCTCTCGTAGACGAAGAGGTGGTAGATCCCCTCGTTGAACTTCTGGATGGGATAGGCGAGACGGCGGCGGCCCCACGCTTCTTCGTGCGAGAGCTTGGCGCCGGTCGCTTCGCCGATTTTCTTGAACTCGGCGACCAGGTTGGTCGCCTCTTCCTCCGGTACTTGCGGAGAAAGGATGAACAGGACTTCGTAAGTCCTCATAAATCCTCCTTCTGGCCTAGCGGAGCTCCGTCTTGGCGGAGCTCAAGGAGCTGGACAGATTGTCAAAAGAATGTGTCCGGTCCCCGGACGGGAGCCGGCGAGTCTATGCAAATGGCTGAGCCGTGGCAATTATTTCAGTGCCGCGCCGCCCGCGAGCGGGGCTTGGATACCACTTCAGCCTGGCGGATGACCGCGCGCGCCGCGCCGTATAACTGACGACAGTACGCCATCCGAACGCCGCCTCCCGGCATGGCGGCAAGCGTCAGCGGGGTGTGATCGGTCGGCAGGACGGCGGTCTCGACCGTTTGCCCGCTGACGTGCGCGAGCACCGTCGACTGCTCGTTTCGAGTCGACCAGTTCAGCCAGAATCCCGCCGGCCCGTCGGCGATGGAGATGACCATCATGACGTCGTCCGCGACGACGAGTTCGGCGCCGCTGGAGACGTTCTTCATCGTCAGCGGGTATTTCGTCTGCACCTTCTGGCTCGTGTAGAACACGAAGTAGTCGCGGCCATCGCTCCCCACCGCGCCGATGAACGACGGCCCCGCGCCGATGAGAGCAGGCGCGCCGACCACCCCCGCCGCGGAAACGCGCGCGCCGTAGAGGTCGAGCTGGTCAGCTGGAAGCGAATGCCATGCGACGAAGAAATCGGTCCCGTTCGTCGCCACGCTCCCGAGGACCCCGCTGGCGATGGGGAAGGGCGAGGAGTCGGCCAGCTCGGCCTGCGCGTTGAAACGATATCCGCGGACGACTCCGCCGTCGGTAAAGACCATCAGCGTCCGACCGCCGCGCGAGGCGAGGGAGATGCCATAGCCGGGACCGAGCGGCGTCACCGGGCCGAGGGAGCCGTCGCGGCCGATGTGGCGCGCGTACATCTGCTCCACCTTCACGCCCGTCCAACAGACGAGATAGGCCGATCCGGTGAAGACGACCGCCAGTGGCTGGACGGCCACGCCGGCGCCGATCTCCAGCGGAACGGGATCGAGCGTTTGCCCCGACGCGCTCACTCGCGCCGCGACCAGCCGCTGGCCGTCAGTGGTGTCGACCCACACCACGAGCGACTCGTCCCCCGAGGTGGCGACCGTCGCGAGAAGCTGGTTCGTTGGCCTGAACGAGAGCTGCACCGGTTGGGACACCACCGCGGCGGCATCGTGGTCGAGCAGCATCACGGACAGTTCGCGGACGGACCGATCCTCGCGCATGGCCAGGAATCGGTTTGCGTTCCAGCCGATGATCCAGGTGCGCGGGAACTGCCGACTCACCGGCACATCGGAACCGCCGCGAAACAGCATCGTCCGCAGGACCGGTGAGAAGCCGTTCTCGTGCGTGTAGCCGACGAAGTTCGTGCCGTTCCACGCCACGAGGAACCAGATGTCGTAGGTGCTGACGCGCGTCACCGCGTTCGTCGCCGCATCGATGATGGCCAGCCGCGTTTTGCTGATCGATCCCTGATAGAGCTCGACGGACAATGCATACTGGCCGGCGCCGTAGGCCACGTCGATGTACCAGACCTCGGCGAAGTTGCCGAGCGAGGCGGGCCGGCGCAGCACGCGGCCTTCGTCGTCGAAATCGAGTTTGTGCAGCTCGATCGACTCGCTCCCACCCGATCCCCAGAAGAGCGCGAAGTCGCGGCCGTCCGTGGCGATTTCCCACGGCGGGGTCGTGACCCTCGCCATGTCGCCGAGCGGAAGTTGCAAATCGGGCGAGATCAGCGTGCCGTCGGTATCGAGGAGCGCCAGCCGCTGCGAATAGTACGTATCGTAATATTGCAGGACCACGCGCCGGCCGTTGCTGACCACCGCCTGCACCATGGCGGGAGCGGCCTCCATCAGCGTGTGCGCGGGACCGAGAGACTTGCCGTCGCGCGACAGTGTCATCGCGTGATTGAACCCGTCGACGCCTCCCCAGACCAGCAGATATGACGAGCCGGTCCAGCACGCGGTGACTCCCTTGGTGTATCCCTCGATGATCGGCTCCTGCGGCGCGACGTTCAGGAACGCTCCCTCGGCGGAGACGCGGCTGACGAACACACCCACGTCGCGGCGCCAGAAGACGAGGAAGCCGGCGCCGTCGGTCGCCGTGGCCAGCACTTCGCCTTCACTCGACTCCGAGCCCGGCGTCGCCACCGGCTGTTCGGGGGTGAGGACGATGCCCGCCTGTCCGGCCGAGGCGATGAACATCAGGAGAAGGAGGACGCGGGCGGGCATGGGACAGCCGTCATGATGTGGCAAAATCCCTCCGTCTCCAAACGAGTCGGCCATGCCCACCACTGCGGATAGCCGCGTTGCGGATTTCGTCCGCGGCCTCGCGCTCGCGTGGAAGAACCTCGCCGCCTATCCCAGCGGGCATCCGGCGCTCTCCGGCGCGCTGGAGTCGGTGCACGCGCGGCTCAACGAGCTGCGCGGCCCCGCCGGCGACGTCGTCCTCGGCATCGCCGCCGACGGCTTGCTCTACGGCCCGGCCAAGGTCGACTCGCTCTACGCGCAGAAGCTCGCGCACGCGCTGCACCTGCGCGGCGTGGCGGTGATGCGCTTCGCGCCGGAGACGAGCGCGCGCGACCTCGAGCTCTTCCTCCGCCTGATCGGCGCGGCGCCGGCGACGCCCCTGCCGGACGAACTGTCCGCCGCCGGCGTGACCAGCATCTCGTTGCAACTGGTCGACTACTCCGGCGTGCAGATGACCAGCGACCTCGCCGCGCCGGCGCCGCAGGCGCCCGCGGCGACGCTGTGGGAGGAGATCGTCCGCGCCCTGATCGCCGGCCGCGAGATCTCCGCCGACGCGCAGGCCATCCTCAAGGGACTCCGCTCCGTCGACGAGCTGGCGGCGATGATCGTGAAGACCATCGAAGGCGACGTGCCGCACGCAGCCTTCGACCCGAACGCCACCTTCGGCGTGAAGCTGACGCGCGTCCCGGAGACGCCCGCGGCGATGGCGGCGAAGCTCGCCGAGTCGATCGCGCTCTACGTCGCCGGCGCCACCGGCACGCGCAAGCAGTTGGCCATGCAGCAGGTGCTGCAACTGCTCCGCGCGCTACCGCCCGCGCTGCGCGAGGCGGTGCTGCGCGCGGTGGCGCGCGTGGTGGCCGAGGATGAGGACCCGGCGCCGCTGCGCGAGCTGGCCAACGAGGTGCCGGCGGACGAGCTGCTCGCCGCGCTGCGCGCCGTGGCCGGAACCGCCGACCTCTCGCAGCACGCGGTGATGCTCCTCCGCTCGCTGATCACCGCGCGGCGGACCACCACGCCCGCCGTCGCGCCGCGCGAGCTGGTGGAGGACCTCATCACCCTCTTCGGCGACGAGGACATCGACCGCTTCAACCCCAACGATCACCAGGCGCTGCTCGAGCACGTCTCGATCGACATCCCGAACGTCGCGGCGCACCGCTCGATCGCCGAGCTCGGCGCGCGCGTCGACTCCGTCGCCGACGACGTGCTCCATCGCCAGCTCGCCCGCACGCTGCTCGACCTCCTCGCCGCGTCCGGCAAGACGCGCGATCCGGAGCCGGTGCTGGCGCGGCTGGAGGCGCTCTTCCGCGGCTTCATCGGCTCGGCGGCGTACGCCGACGCGCTGGAGATCATCGACCGTCTTCGGGCCAGCGACCTGCCGGTCGACCGCTTCGCCGACATCGAGATCATCCGCGCGCTGGTGGAGGTGCTGCACGACGCGCCGCGCGAGACCGCCTCGGTCATCCAGAAGCTGACCGAGCGCCTCGGCGCCGCCGCCTCGCACTCGCTGCTCGTCGCCCTCGCCGACGAGAACAACCTCGGCCGGCGCCGGCGGCTGTTCGATTTCGCCGTCTCTCTCGGCCCGGCCATCGTCCCCGCGGCGACGAAGTTCCTGGAGGACGCGCGCTGGTACGTGGTGCGGAACATGATCATCCTGCTGCGCACCGTGAACGACCGGACCTCTCTGCCCGACATCCGCGTCTGCGCGCGCCACGCCGACCTCCGGGTGCGGATGGAGGCGATCAAGTCGCTCTTCACGCTCGATCCCACCGTGCCGCGGGCGCTGCTCGACGAGGCGATCCACGCGCAGGATCCGAAGATGGCGGAGACGGCCATCACGCTGGTCGGCAGCTACGGCATCAGGGAAGCGGTCGATCCGCTGCTGCGCGTCATCGCCGGCAGCGACCTTTTCGGCGGGCGGCGCATGCTCCGCATCCTGGCCATCAAGTCCCTGGGCGAGCTGGCCGTGCCGGACGCGCTGCCGCGCATGGAACGCTTCTTCCGCGACTCGTTTCTCCCCTGGCCCTCGAAGGACGAGCGGCGCGCCGCATGGGAGTCGCTCGCCTCGTATCCGGCCGAGGCGCGCGCGAAGCTGGTGGAGCGCGGGTTGGAGTCGCGCGACGAGACGGTGCGCGCCATCTGCGCGAGGTTGTCGTCATGAGCGAGCTGGCCAACCTCATCGCCGCCGCGGTCTCCATGCGCACGCTCTATCCGGCGAACCATCCGCGCGTGATGCAGGCGCTGGCGGCGATCGTCGCCGCCGTGAAGGGCTCCGTCACCTTCCTCATCGTCGGCGACGACCTCGTGGTCGGGAACGACGTGGTCCGCAATCTCTCGCTTCCGCAGCGGCAGTTCATCCAGGCGCTGAAGCGCCGCGGCGTGGAGCGGCTCACGCTGGCCGAGGGGTTGGATATCGAGGAGTGTCAGGCGTTCATCGCGGCGCTGGCATGTGGGACGGACTCTCCAGTCCGTCGCTCGGACGGGTTGGAGAACCCGTCTCACATGGAGTCGACCAAACACATCACCGTCGGCCGCGTGCACGTCGCCTTCGACGACGAGGCGCAAAAGAATGCCGACACCACCCGCGAGCTCTCCGCCGACCAGATCGACGTCGTGCGCGAGGCCTTCGCCCGCTTCCGCATCGACGGCAGGATGCCGCTCGGCGAGATGGAGCAGCTGGTCTGGAGCTTCATCGACTCGCTCTCGCGCACCACGCGCGGCGTGCTGCCGCTGGCCAAGCTGAAGGAGCACGACGAGTACACCTTCATCCACTCGGTGAACGTCTCGCTGCTGGTGCTGGCGCAGGCGCGCTCGTTCGGCATCGGCGGCGTGATGCTGCACACCTTCGGCATGGCGGCGCTGCTGCACGACATCGGCAAGCTGATGATCCCGCTCGCGGTGCTCAACAAGCCCGGCAAGCTCGAAGGCGACGACTGGAAAGTGATGAAGAGCCATGCCGAGCAGGGCGCCTGGTACCTGACCGAGCTGGAAGGAACGCCGCCGTTGTCGATCTCCGTGGCGTACGAACATCACCTCCGCTACGACGGCCAGCCGAATTACCCCACCCTCACCACCGCCCGCGTTCCGAACCTCGCCAGCCGCATGACCTCGATCGCCGACGCCTACGACGCGATGTCCACCGTCCGACCCTACCAGACGCCGAAGCTGCGCGCCACGGCGCTGGAAATCCTCAAGTCGCGCGCCGAAACGTTCTACGACCCGCTGTTGGTGGCGAACTTTGCCCAGTTGGTGGGGTAGGATTTCGAAACATTAAGACACTCCTAAGTGACGTGGTCCGGAGACCCAAACCGTTTGGATGCCCGTAGCCTCCTGGAGACGAACCTCGATCTCATCGATCGCGTGATCCGATTTACGTCGCGCAGGCAGCGCCTCGACGAGTCGGATGCCGAGGAGTTCGCCTCGGTTGTCAAACTGCGGCTGATCGAGAACGATTACGCCGTGATCCGGAAGTTCGCCGGCCGAAGCCAGTTCGCCACCTTCATCACCATCGTCGTGCAGCACATGCTGCTCGACTATCGCATTCACCACTGGGGCAAATGGCACGCCTCGGCCGAAGCCAAGCGCCTTGGCGACCTCGCCGTGGAGCTCGAGCAGTTGCTGCATCGCGACGGCCGCACCATCGACGAGGTGCTGCCGCTGATCTGTGCGCACCATCCCGACGCGACGCGCGAGTCGCTCGAGGAGATCGCCGCGCGCCTGCCCGAGCGGCGCGCGCGGCGGCGGATGGTCGACATCACCGAGGCGGAGTCGGTGGCCATCGACCACGCCACCGACGACTCGGTGATGGCCACGGAGCGCAAGAAGGTGTCGGAGAAGCTGTCGGTCGCCATGCGCGACGCCCTCGCCCGCCTGCCGGAGCACGACCGTCTGATCCTGCAACTGCGGTTCGAGTCGCGGATGACCGTGGCCCAGATCGCCCGCTCGCTGAAGATCGAGCAGAAGCTGCTCTACCGCCGCATCGAGAAGCTGTTGCGCGATCTCCGCGCCGAGCTGGAACAGGCCGGTATCGACCCGCGCGACATCGCCGGCCTCATCGGCAGCGAGGGTGCCTCCCTCGACTTCACCCTCGGAACTCCGGTGTTACGTCCGTCAAAAACTGATGACGGATCCGTCGCGGAACGGGAGGAGGTCTCGCGATGATGCATCACGCCGAGGCTGAGACACTCGCCGCTTTCGTCGACGGCTCCCTAAACAGGGAAGAGCTCGACGCGGTCGCCTCGCACCTGCAGTCGTGCGAAGAGTGTCGAAGCGTGATCGGAGAAGCAGTGGCATTCGAAGTGGAAGAAACGAAGAAGAAGCGGAGCATCTGGGTGCCGATCGCGGCGGCCGCGATGGTGGCAGTGATCGCGGGGGCGGTGATCGTGCCGGGGAAGCTGCAACAACGCGAAGAGCGCAAGATCATGAAGGACGTGCAGGCGCTGCATGAGGCGGTGTTGCCCAAGGAGCGATTCTCGGGACGGCTCGCAGAGCAGAATGTCTATCGCGACCACCGGCCTAAGCGCGGCGTACCCGGGCAAAACGAAAACGAAGACGAAACCCTTCAGCGAATGAGGCTCCAGCTCGCAGCGAGCACGTTGCTCCAAACGGTCGGAAACGACAAATCGCCGGTGGCGTTGCGAGCCGTGGCGGCGGCCCGGGCGTACGGCGGCAGCCGTCCCGAAGCACTCGCCATTCTCGAAGCGATTCCGGAGAGCGCGCGCGATGCTGCAACATGGAACGACATCGCCGTTTTGCGCAATGAGCTGAGCCGAAAGGACGCGCTGGCCGCGGTCGACGAAGCGCTGAAGAAAAACCCGAAGATGCCGGAGGCGTTATTCACTCGCGCAGCGATTCTCTACGACGCCATAGATCCCCGCGCGATTAAGGCGTACGAGGATTACCTCAAAATCGACTCGCAAACTGACTGGGCCAAAGAAGCCCGCCAAAACATCAAAGACCTCAAAGAACCTCAGTAGAAACACTGCCCCCCGTCCGTCTCCTCTTGTGAAATCTGCGAGAGAGAGGTCGTCGGATGGCCATCGATTCCGATCCCGCGATCAGCAGTCTTCATCTGGCGACGCTCGTCGACGAGATCTCCACGCTGCAGGAAGGGGTGGAGGCCTTCATCGCGCTGGAGGAATCGGAAGCCGACGCCACCGGGCTCTATCACCGCGTCCTGGCCACGGTGCACAAGCTCTGCGCGTCGATCGTGGCCTGCGAAGACGCCGGCTTCACGCGCGAGCAGATCGTGCGCGTGCTCGAGCCGGTGCGAATCATCCACGCGCGGTCGGAGTTCGTCCGCCGCCTGCAGGATTGGCCGCGCGGCTATCCCGGCGACTTCGAGACGGTCGAGCATCTCTGCGACGGCCGCAGCCGCGCCGGGCGCGGCACGATCGAGGACATCTGCGAGACCTACTGGCTCACGCGCTCCATCGCGCAGCAGCACCGCAACAAAGTACAGCACCAGGCCACGCGCATCATGAGCACGCTGCTCGATCATCCGGGCACCGCGCGGATCTTCTCCATCGCCTGCGGCGGTTGTCCAGACCTGCGCCGGATCGCCCCGCAGCTCCCGCTGCTCCTCGGCAAGCTGTGGCTCCACGACAGCGACACCGAGGCGTTGATGTTCTCGGCCCGCGCGCTGACCGACGTGCGCGACCGGACGCACCTTCGCGCCGGCAACGCGATCAAGGTGGTCCGCCAGACCGCGGAGCTCGGCCCGAGATTCGACCTCGTCCTCGCCGGCGGGCTGTTCGACTACCTTCCGGAGAAGCAGGCGATCGATCTCATCGAGCATGCCTGGTCGCTGGTCCGGCCCGGCGGGACCTTCTTCTTCACCAACATCGCGCGCGGCAATCCGTACCGCCCGCTCATCGAGTATTTCGGCGACTGGTTCCTCATCGAGCGGACGGAGGAGGACGTCGTCCGGATGTGCAACGCGGCGGCCATCCCCACCGACCGCATCGAGATCACGCGCGAGGAGACGGGGTTGACGCTGCTGATCGACGTCCATCGATGATGTAATCGCCGCATGGCCCGACTCCCGCCCGGCCCGCGATCGCTGATCCCGGGCCGCTATCTCCGCGCCATGCAGCGCGATCCGATCCCGTTCTTCACGCGCCTGGCGCGCGAGTACGGCGACGCCGCGATGTACTCGGTCGGGCCGCAGAAGATCGTCTTCCTCAACCATCCCGACCTGGTGCGCGAGCTGCTGGTCACGCAGCACCGCTTCTTCCACAAGAGCCGCGTCCTGCAGCGCTCGAAGATCATCCTCGGCGAAGGCCTGCTGACCTCCGAGGATCCGCTGCACCTGCGGCAGCGGCGGATGGCGCAGCCGGCGTTCCACCGCGACCGCATCGCGCGCTACGGCGAGGTGATGGTGGAGCGCGCGGCGCGGACGCGCGAGCGCTGGCGCGACGGCCAGACGCTCGACATCCACCACGAGATGATGCGGCTGACGCTGGAGGTGGTGGCCAAGACGCTCTTCGACGCGGAGGTGGACGAGGAGGCGGACGAGATCGGCGCCGCGCTGACCAGCCTCATCGACCTCTTCCCGCGGCTGATGAACCCCTTCGCGCCGCTGCTGCAGAAACTGCCCATCCCGTCGACGCTGCGCTTCCGCCGTGCCATCGAGCGGCTCGACCGCACCATCTACGGCATCATCGGCGAGCGGCGCGCGTCGGGCCAAGACCGCGGCGACCTGCTGTCGATGCTGCTGCTGGCGCAGGACGTCGAGGGCGACGGCGGCAGCATGACCGACGAGCAGCTGCGCGACGAGGCGATGACGCTCTTCCTCGCCGGCCATGAGACCACCGCCAACGCGCTGGCCTGGACGTTCTACCTGCTCGCGCAGCAGCCGGCGGTCGTCGAAGCGCTCGAAGCGCACCTGCGCGACGTCCTCGGCGACCGCCTCCCGACCGTCGCCGACTACCCGCGCCTGCAGTTCGCGGAGATGGTGCTCGCCGAGTCGATGCGCCTCTACCCGCCGGCGTGGGCCGTCAGCCGCCTGGCGATGCAGGACGTGACGATCGGAGACTGGCTCGTGCCGCGCGGCGCCGTGGCGGTCGTGGTGCAGGCGGTCATGCATCGCGACCCGCGCTACTGGCCCGACGCCGACCGCTTCGACGCGATGCGCTTCACGCCCGAGGCGAAGGCGAGCCGGCCGAAGTTCTCCTACTTCCCGTTCGGCGCCGGCCCGCGCCTCTGCATCGGCGAGGGGTTCGCCTGGATGGAGGGGGTGCTGATCCTGGCCACGCTGGCGCAGCAGTGGCGGATGGAGCTGCTCTCGCGCGACGTGAAGCCGCAGGCGTCGATCACGTTGCGACCGAAGGGCGGGATTCGCGCGAAGCTGCACCGGCGCGCATGAGCGTCTGCGCTGCCTCCACCATCGGTAGAAGATGTTGCCTCGCTCGCCCGGCCTCGGCAATCACGTCGTGCGGGGGCGGCCGGATCTGGACACACCTCCCGCAGTGCGTCAGTACGGAACTGGGGTAAACTTCGCGGGACGGTCTATCCCTTGGCAGAGTTCACGTGTGTCTCGCTCTCGCCGATCGAGCTCGGCGCCAGCATCGCACTCGCGACGATCCGCGCGGGCGGCGTCGCGGTGCTGGATGCGGAGCTCTGCCCGGCGGAGACGATCGCCGCCGCCGAGGCGACCATGCGCGGCGTGCCGGGCGCGGGACTGCGCCTCCATCGCGAGCAGATCGCGGGCTGCGCGGCGCTGCTGAAGATCGCGCGCGGCCCGATCGTCCTCGCCGGCTGGACCGCCGATGACGTCGTGGCGCTGGCGCGCGACGGCCGCGAGATCTGGATCGAGATCCTGAGCAGCGACGAGCTGGCGCGCATCGACGACTCCCTCCCCATCGCGGCGATCGTGGCGCGCGGCAACGAGTGCGGCGGGCGCGCCGGGCGCGAGTCTGCCTTCATCCTCGCGCAGCATCTCTCCCGCCAGGACAAACATCGATTCTTCATCCAGGGCGGCATCGGCGTTCACTCCGCGGCGGCGTGTCGTGTCGCCGGCGCGGCCGGCGTGGTGCTCGACGACGCGCTGATGCTGATGCGCGACTCGTCGCTGCCGCAGCGGTGGCGCGGCGCCTTCGAGCGCATCGGCCCCGCGGACACCGCGGTGGTGGACGGACGGCGCATCGTCAACCGTCCTGATTTTGCCGCCGCGCCGGCGGGCTGGGGCGATCCGTCCGAGCGCGCCTGGCCAGTCGGCGAGAGCGCCGGCCGCGCGCGCGAGCTCGCGGCGCGCTACGGCACGGTCGGCCGCTACCTGCGCGCCATCGTCGACGAAAGCGCGCGCCACGTCGCCGACGCCGCGGCGCACCAGCCGCTGGCGGAGGGCTCGCTGCTGGCGCGCTCGCACGGCACGCGCTACCCGATCGTGCAGGGGCCGATGACGCGCGTCAGCGACCGCGCGGAGTTCGCCGCAGCGGTAGCGGAGGGCGGCGCGCTGCCGCTCGTCGCGCTGGCGTTGATGCGCGGACCGGAAGTCGAGTCGCTGCTCCGCGAGACGCAGCGCACGCTCGCCGATCGCCCCTGGGGCATCGGCATCCTCGGATTCGTCCCGCGCGACCTCTGGGAAGAGCAGCTCGCCGTGGTCGAGCAGCTCCGTCCGCCGTTCGCGCTCATCGCCGGCGGCCGCCCCGACCACGCCGCGCGCCTCGAAGCGCTCGGCGTCGCCACGTACCTCCACGCCCCCGCCGCGGTGCTGCCGATGTTCCTCGAGCAGGGCTCGCGCCGCTTCATCTTCGAGGGCGGCGAGTGCGGCGGTCACGTCGGGCCGCTGCACAGCTTCACGCTCTGGGAGATCGCCATCGACCGCCTCCTGGCGCAATCGGACAGCGAGAGCATCCACGCCGTCTTCGCCGGCGGCATCCACGACGCGCTGTCGGCCGCCATGGTCGCGGCGATGGCGGCGCCGCTCGCCGCGCGCGGCATGCGCGCCGGCGTGCTGATGGGCACCGCCTACCTTTTCGCCGACGAGTCGGTGAAGAGCGGGGCCATCACGCAGACATTTCAGCGCCAGGCGGTCGGCTGCACGAACACCTTGACCATCGAGACAAAGGCCGGCCACGCCATCCGTTGCGTGCCGACGCCGTTCACCGAGACCTTCGCGCGGACGCGCACCACCATGGCGCAGACGGTCAGCGCGCCGGAGCTCGGCGACGCGCTCGAGCAGCTGATCGTCGGCCGCTCGCGCGTGGCCTCCAAGGGACTGCAGCGGCGCGGCGACGCCATCGAGAGCGTCGACGAGGCGCACCAGTTGGCCGAGGGGATGTTCATGATCGGCGAGGTGGCCACGCTGCGGAGCGGGACGACGAAGATCGCCGCGCTGCACGACGACGTCTCCGCGGGCGGCGCGCGGCTGCTCGACGAAGCCGCGGCGGCCGCGGTCGCGCCACCGAAGGCGAGCGCGAAGCCGGCGTCCGTGGCCATCGTCGGCGTCGGCTGCCTCTTGCCGGGCGCGCAGGACGCCGACGCGCTCTGGCGCAACCTCCTTGACCGCGTCGACTGCATCCGCGAGATCCCGCCCGAGCGGTGGGACTGGCGCCTCTACTACGACGCCGATCCCTCGGCGCCCGACCGCATCTATTCGAAGTGGGGCAGCTTCATCGACCCGCTGCCGTTCGATCCGCTGCACTACGGCATCCCGCCGAAGTCGCTGCCGTCGATCGCGCTGCCGCAGCTGCTGGCGCTGGAGACGACGCGCCGCGCGCTGCGCGACGCGGGATATGGCGACTGGATCGAGGACGAGCGGCTGCGCGAGCGGACCGCGGTCATCTTCGGCACCGGCAACACCGGCGACGTGGAGCAGATGTACATGGCGCGCAGCGCGCTGCCGCTCGTCTCCGGCGACGGCGACGACGCGCGCCGCCGCCTCCCCGAGTGGACCGAGGAGAGCTACCCCGGGATCCTGGTCAACGTCGTCGCCGGACGCGTGGCCAACCGCTTCGACCTCGGCGGGCCGAATCTCACCCTCGACGCGGCGTGCGCCTCGTCCTTCGCCGCGCTCGATCTCGCCGTGCGCGAGCTCGAGGAGGGGCGCTCCGACCTGGTGCTCGCCGGCGGCATCGAGTTCGAGCAGACCACGCAGGCCTACATGGCCTTCAGCAAGACCAAGGCGTTCTCGCCGCGTGGGAAGGCGCGCGTCTTCGACGCCGGCGCGGACGGCATCGTCATCGGCGAGGGCGCCGTGGTCTTCGCGCTCAAGCGCCTCGACGACGCGGAGCGTGACGGCGATCGCGTCTATGGCGTGATCCGCGCGGTGGCCGGGTCGAGCGACGGCAAGGGGCTGGGACTGACCGCGCCCAAACCTGCCGGACAACGCCGCGCGCTGCGCCGCGCGCACGCGCAGGCCGGCATCGACACCGCCTCGCTCGGCATGTACGAGGCGCACGGCACCGGCACCGCGGTCGGCGACGCCGCGGAGCTCGAGACGATCTCCGTCGCGCTGCGGCAGGCCGGCGCCGCGCCGCGCTCGTGCGCCATCGGGTCGGCCAAGAGCATCATCGGCCACACGCGCGCCACCGCCGGCATGGTCGGGCTGCTCAAGGCGGCGCTGGCGCTGCGGCATCGCGTCCTCCCGCCGCACGCCGGCGTCGAGGAGCCGATGAAGGAGCTGCGCGATCCGGCCAGCCCGCTTCGCGTCGCCGACACGGCACAGCCGTGGCTCGACGGCGACGGACCGCGCCGCGCCGGCGTGAGCGCCTTCGGCTTCGGCGGCACGAACTTCCACGTGGTGATCGAGGAGGCGCGCGACGCGCGAGCCGCCGCCGGCGCCAACCGCTGGCCCTGCGAGCTGTTCGTGCTCGACGAGGACGATCTGGAGCGCGTGGAGCGCGCCATCGGGCGCGTGCCGTTGGCCGATCTCGCCTACACCTGCGCGGCCAACGCCGGCAAAGCGCAGCGCCGCATCGCCGTCGTCGCGGCGAATGACGACGAGCTGCGGCGCGGCATCGCCAACGCGCGCGCCTCCGAGCCCGCGCCGGCCGGCGAGATCGCCTTCCTTTTCCCGGGACAGGGATCGCAGTCGATCGGCATGGCCGGCGAGCTCGCGCTCTACTTCGACGAGGTGCGGCGCGCGCTGGAAGAGGGCGAGCGGATCACCGGCGCGCCTCTGGCGCGGCGCATCTTCCCGCCGCAGGCGTTCTCGGAGGAAACCCGCACGGATGACGAGCGCGCGCTGGCCGACACCCGCGTGGCGCAGCCGGCCATCGGCGCGGTCAGCTGCGGCATCCTCGACCTCGCCCGCCGCCTCGGCGTCGAGCCGTCGCGCGTGGCCGGCCACAGCTACGGCGAGTTCGTTGCCCTCCACGCCGCCGGCGCGCTGACGCGCGACGAGCTGCTGCGCCTCTCCAAAGTGCGCGGCGCGGTGATGGCGGCGACCGACGCCGGCGCGATGGCGATGGTCGTCGCGGACGCGGACAGCGTCTCACCGCACCTCGACGACGACGTCGTCATCGCCAACCACAACGCGCCCGATCAGATCGTCCTCTCCGGCGCGGTCGAGGCGATCGAGCGGGCGGTGGCGGCGCTGACAGCAAACGGCTTCACCGCGCGGCGGTTGAACGTCTCCGGCGCCTTCCACTCGACGCTGATGCAGTCGGCGCGCGCGCCGTTCGCGGAGTTCGTGGCGACGCTCGCTCCTGCGGCACCGCGCATCCCGGTGCACGCCAACCTCGACGGCGAGCCGTATCCCCTGCATTCCGAGGAGATCCGGCGGCGCCTGGTCGAGCACCTGGAGCAGCCGGTCGCTTTCGTCTCGCAGATCGAGAGCCTCTACGCCGCCGGCGTGCGCACGTTCGTCGAGATCGGCCCCGGCCACGTCCTCACCTCGCTGGTCCGCCGCATCCTCGGCGACCGCCCGCACCTCGCGCTCAGCAGCGACGGCGGGATGCGCGGATGGCTGCAGACCCTCGGCGCGCTCTGGACCGGCGGCGCGCCGCTCGATCCGGCCGCGCTGCACGACGGCCGCGAGGTGCGGTACGTCGACCTCGACCGCCTCGCGCCGGAGCCGGCCGCGCCGGCGTGGATGATCGACGGCGGGCGCGTCTGGCGCACCGACGCCGCCTCGCGCAACTTCGGCGAGCTGCCGCTGCTCGACGCCGACTCCGCCTCGCAGCTCGTGCCGCGCGTCGCGCACGAGGATCCGCTCGTGGCGGCGTATCGCGAGTACGAGGAGACGATGCGCCGCTTCCTCGAACAGCAGGAGCGCGTGCTGATGCAGGTGGTCGGCGGCGACGGCGCCCGCGCGCTCCCGCAGCCGCCTTCGCAGCCCGCCCTCGAGGCGAGGCGCGAGCCGCTCGCCATCGCCGCCGCGCCGGAGAGCATCCCCGCGTTCGACCGCGACGGCATCACGCAGCGCCTGATCGCCGTGGTCAGCGACCGCACCGGCTATCCGGCGGCGATGCTCGACGTGAACCAGAACCTCGAGGCGGAGCTGGGCATCGACTCCATCAAGCGGATCGAGATCGTCGGCGCGCTGCAGAAGGCGCTGCCGGCGGAGCTGGCCGGCGCGCTGCAGAGCCGCTTCGACGAGCTGGTACGCGCCAAGTCGCTTTCCAGTCTCGCCGACGCGGTGATGCGCATCGTCCCCACCGCGCCGATCGCCGTCGCGAAGGTCGAGACGCCGGCCTGCCCGCGCTTCGTCATGCAGGGGCAGGCGCGCGAGCTCGCCGATCCGCGGCGCGAAACGCTCGAAGGGCTCTTCCTCGTCACGCAGGATCACCTCGGCGCCGCCGAGGCGGTCGTGGCGCGGCTGCGCGAAACCGGCGCCACTGCGTCGCTCGTCCGCCACGCGGATCTGGTGAGCGACGAGGCGCTGGAGGAGCGCGTGCTGGTGCTCCGCCACATGCACGGCGCGGTCACCGGCATCGTCCACCTCGGCGCGCTCGGCCAGCGCGAGGCGGAGGAGATCGAGCGTTGGCGCGACGACACCGCCGGCGTCGCCAAACGCTTCTTCCGCCTGCTGCAGCTTTGCGCGCAGGAGCCCGACGACGAGCGCGCATTGCAGGACGTCGTCGCCGTCACGCAGTTCGGCGGGGAGTGGGGCCGCGCGCACGTCGCGCCGGGCACCGCCGCCGCCGGCGCCGCGCACGGGCTGCTCCGCACGCTGCAGAGCGAGCTGCCGCGCGTGCGGACGAAGGTAGTCGACTTTGACGAATCGATCGCGGCGGACGACCTCGCCGAGCGCGTGGTCGACGAGATCCTCGCCGGCGGCGACGGCGAGGTCGGCTACGCCGGCGATCGCCGCCTCGCGTACACCACGGCTGCCGCTCCGCTCGACCGGAGCGCGGCGTTCGACTTCCGCCCGCGCGCCGGCGCGGTGGTCCTCGTCACCGGCGGCGCGCGCGGCATCACCGCCGAGGTTTGCCGCGAGCTGGCCGCGCCGGGCGTGCGCTTCGTGCTGGTCGGCCGCACGCCGCTCGGCGAGCATGTCGAGAGCGAGCAGGAGATCGACGCCATGCGGCAGGCGCTCCTCGCCGCGCTGCACGCGCCCGCTCCATCGGAGATCCGCAGGATCGACAATCTGGTGCGCGAGCGGCGGCAGGAGCGCGAGCGGCATCTCTCGCTCGCCTCGCTGCGCGACGCCGGCGCGGAGGTCGAGTACCACGCGCTCGACGTGCGCGACGAGCTCGCCTTCGCCGAACTGCTCGACGGCATCTACCAGCGCCACGGCCGCATCGACGCCGTCGTCCACGGCGCCGGCATCATCGAGGACCAGTGGATCGAGAAGAAAGAGGCCGACTCGTTCGACCGCGTCTTCGACACCAAGGCCGACAGCGCCTGGCTGCTGGCGCGGCACCTCCGCCCCGAGTCGCTGCGCTGGATCGTCTTCTTCGGCTCGACCTCCGGCCGCTTCGGCAACCAGGGGCAGGCCGACTACGCCGCGGCGAACGAAGTGATGAACCGCCTGGCGTGGCAGCTCGACGCGCGGTGGCCGAAGACGCGCGTGGTGGTCATCAACTGGGGCCCGTGGAGCGGCGCCGGCATGGCCGGCGAGGGGACGCGGCAGCTGCTCGAATCGCGCGGCCTGACGCCGATCGAGCCGGAGGCCGGGCGGCGCTTCTTCGCCGACGAGCTGGCCTTCGGGCGCAAGGGCGAAGTGGAAGTGATCGCCGGCGACGGGCCGTGGGCGGTGAAGGATCCGGAGCTGGAGTCGATCGTGGAGATCGCGCTGGTGGCGATGCGCATCCGCGCCACCACCGGGGCGGGCGTTTGAGCGCCCGGCCGACGCTCATCGTCTACTGCCGCGTTTCGTACGGCGCCGGCCACTGGATGCGCGCCGCCGCGCTGATGAGCGCCTTCACCGCGCGCTTCCGCGTGATGCTCGCGCTGCGCGGGCAGCTGAGCGGCGACCTGGCCGTGCCGCCGGGCGTGGAGGTGGTGGCGCTGGAAGACGATGCGTCGTTGGCCGCGCTGGTGGCCGCGGAGCAGCCGGCGGCGGTGATGATCGAGTACTTCCCCTTCGGCCGCCACGACGACGCGGCGGAGCTGGTGCCGATGCTGGCCGCGGCGCGGCGCGGCGAGCGGCGCCCGTTCGTCTTCTGCAGCCTGCGCGACGTGCAGCAGTCGCGCCGCCGGCAGCAGCAGCTCTTCGACATCGTGGTCTGCGACCGCGTCAACCGCTACTTCGACGCCGTCTTCGTCCACTCCGATCCAAAGCTCTTTCCGCTCGACGCCACCTTCGCGCCGGCCGCGCGGCTGCGCGCCGCGGTGCATCACACCGGCTACGTCACGAGCGAGATCGATCCGGTCGACCGCCGGCCGGACTCGCCGCCGCGCATCGTCGTCTCCGCCGGCGGCGGCCGCGGCGGCGAGGACCTGCTGCGCGCCGCGGTCGTGGCGCAGCGCGAGCTGGCGGACGACTTCAGCATGCGCGTCTTCGCCGGCACCTATCTCGACGACGCCACCTGGCGCGAGCTGGAGGAGCTGGGGCGCGGCGTGCCGCGCCTGGAGCTGCTGCGCTGGACGCCCGACCTCGTGCGCGAGCTCGCCGCGGCCGCCGTCTCGGTCTCGCGCTGCGGCTACAACACCGCCATCGAGCTGCTGCGGACGCGCGTGCCGGCGCTGGTGGTCCCCTTCGCCACGCCGACCGAGGATGAGCAGACGCGGCGGGCCACCGAGCTCGCCGCGCGCGGCGCGATCCGGATGGCCGCGCCGGACGACGACCTCGCCGCCGCGATCCGCCGCACCGCCGCATGGGCCCCCGCGCCGCTCGACGTCGACCTCGGCGGCGCGCGCCGTTCGCTGGAGCTGCTCAGCGCCGCATGCGCCTGATCGTCAACGTCCACAACGTGCTCGACGCGGAGCTCGACCGCATCGACCGGAAGTGGTCGCCGCGCATCACCGTCGGCCAGCTCCGCGAGGCGATCGACGCGCTGTCGCGGCGGTTCCGCTGGATCGGCATCGACGAGCTGCTGTCGTCGGACGCGCAAGACGTCGCCGTGCTGACCTTCGACGACGGCTATCGCGGCGTGCTGCGCCACGCCGCGCCGCTGCTGCGCGAGCGCGCCATCCCCGGCGCGGTCTTCGTCATCACCGGCACGCTGTGCGACGAACGCCCGCTGTTGCACTTCGAAGAGATCGAGGTCGCCTACCGGATCTCGCCGGACCGCGACCGCGTGAAGAACCTCGGCGATGCCAAGCGCGCCCTGCGCATGCTCCCCGAGGCGCAGCGGCAGGAGCAGCAGGGCGAGCTGCTCGAGCGCCTCGGCGTGACGTCCGACGACTGCCGCGCCGCCGCGCGCGACGACGAGCGCTTCGCCATGCTGACCGCCGCGGAGCTGGCCGAGCTGCGCGACGCCGGCTGGACCATCGGCTCGCACACCCGGACGCACCGCGCGCTGAGCGTGCTCGACGAGGGCGAGCTCGAATCGGAGGTGGCCGGCTCGCGCGACGACCTCCGCGCGCTGCTCCACATCGATCGGATGCCCTTCGCCTATCCCTACGGTAACCGCAGGCACATCAACGACTTGGCCGCGGAGGCCGTGATGCGCGCCGGCTACTGCTGCGCCTTCACCATGATCGACGGCGACGACGCCAGCAACGACGATCGCATGGCCATCAGGCGCGTCGACGTGCGCGACGTCCTCGAACGGTTGCTGTGACAGCGAGAACGCTGGCAACGGAAGCGTGCACGCTTGCATCGGAAGCGTGAACGCTTGCATCGGAACCTTGAACGGAGGCGAAGGAAGGATCGTGTGCTTCATTTGTAAGCGATCACGCTTCCATTGCAAGCGATTGCGCTTCCGTTGCAAGCGATTGCGCTTCCGTTGCAAGCGATTGCGCTTCCGTTGCAAGCGATCGCGCTTCCGTTGCAAGCGATCGCGCTTCGCGGCCCCTCACCCGGCCTTCGGCCACCCTCTCCCCGCTTCGCGGGGCGAGGGGCACTGGCCACACTCGTGGCGAGAGCCCTTCTCCCCTCTCTGAGGGGAGAAGGTGCCGAAGGCGGATGAGATACTCCGTTGAGTGTCAAGGGAAAACGGCTGTGGAAACCTCGGAAATCGCAGACGACGCGATTCCCGACGTTCCCACAGCCGCCGCCGCTCTCAGATAGAAACGAGTCCCGT